>Ga0187766_10002457_pt1 | contig 10914 bp, 8 predicted proteins | sample 0216_QUI02_MP05__4_FD_132971 | JGI IMG/M metagenome (GOLD analysis project Ga0187766, IMG submission 132971) | Tropical peat soil microbial communities from peatlands in Department of Meta, Colombia - 0216_QUI02_MP05_20_MG | ecosystem: Environmental > Terrestrial > Soil > Wetlands > Peat ... | reverse complement strand
GGCCTGACCCTCGTCGCCGAAGGCTCGAAGGTACACCCCATAGGTGCGGAAGCGCATCGCCACCGGCGAGAACATAGCATCGGCAATGGTGAAAGTGCCGAACAAGAAAGGCTCGGCCGCGCCATATCCCGTCCGCGTCTCACGCCAGATCGCCACGATGCGGCGAATGTCGCGCGTCGAGCTCTTCCCCGATCTGCGGGGTGGGCAGGCGCGCGAGCACATCCATGGACATGTCGTTGCAGAGCGTGACGAAGCCAGAATGCATCTCGGCCGAGATCGAGCGCGCCCGCGCCCGCGCCTCAACGTCCCGCGGCCAGAACTGAAGTTCAGGGTGACGCTCGGCAAGAAATTCGAGAATGGCGAGGCTGTCGAATACCACGAGGCCATTCGTCTTGAGCGCAGGGACCTTGCCGGAGGGCGAATGGCGAAAGATCGCGGCGCTGCTCCCCGGCTGGCGCAAGCGGATGCGCTCCTCGGCGAAGGGAAGACGGACATACTTCATCGCGATCCAAGGCCTGAGACTCCAGGACGAAAAATTTTTGTCGCCTATGACGAGGGTGTAGCCGTCTGCCGGCATGGTTCCGCCTTCCGCCATTGTCATTCCGATGCTCCCCTGCCATTAATGCGCCCCGCCATCAAGCGCCGATCCGACCACTGTATCCATGTCGACAAGAACCTTGCAGAAATCGCGCCATGACTTGGGAGAACTCCTTCTCGACCGGGGAAGCGAGGCCCTTCCCATCTGGCTCATCGCCGCCAAGGACGATGCGCGTCTGCAAGACTTGGCGGACGTCCAGCGGAACTGGCTCGAGGCGAGGGGTTGGGCGCCCGAGCCGGGCGCGATCCTGCTCTTGCCCAATGAGAGCGGTGGTATCGCCGGCGCTTTACTGGGCGTGGGCAGCGAGGATTGGGTGGCGCAAGCGCCGCTGCTTCCCGGCGCGCTGTCGAGTGCGCTGCCTCCCGGCGACTATCGTTTTGCCTCGAAGCTTCCCGATGCTGAACTTGCAACGCTTGCTTGGCTTGCCGGGTCCTACCGCTTCGGCCGCTATAAGGCAGAGAACGAAGTCAAGCCCAAGCGCCTCGTACTGCCCGACGGTGTCGATCGCCCCCGCGTTCTGGCGCTTGCCGAGGCGCTGTTCCTCGGACGCGACCTCATCAACACACCGGCAAACGATCTCGGACCAGCCGAGTTGGAGGCTGCCGCCCGCAAGATGGGCTTGGAGCAGGGCGCCTCCGTCAAGGTGACGGAAGGCTCTAGCCTGCTCTCCGACAATTTCCCGATGATCCACGCCGTGGGCCGGGCGAGCGACCGGTCACCGCGCCTGATCGATATTCGCTGGGGCTCGGAGCGCGCGCCTAAGGTGACCATTGTCGGCAAGGGCATCTGCTTCGACACCGGCGGTCTCGACATCAAGCCTGGAAGCGCGATGGCGCTGATGAAAAAGGACATGGGAGGCGCTGCCTCCGCACTCACCTTCGCCCAGCTCGTCATGCAGTCGAAGCTTCCGTTGCGGCTGCGCGTATTGATCCCCGCCGCCGACAATTCGATCGCCGGCAACGCCTTCAGACCCGGCGACGTACTCCAGAGCCGGAACGGCATGACGGTGGAGGTCGGCAACACCGATGCGGAAGGTCGTCTCGTGCTCGCTGACGCCCTGAGCCTCGCCGACGAGGAGGCCCCTGATTATCTCATCACGATTGCGACGCTCACGGGTGCCGCGCGAGTTGCACTCGGCCCTGACCTGCCTCCGCTATACACGAACGATGAGGACCTGGCGGCAGGGCTACTCGCAAGCGGCGCAAGAGTCGGCGATCCTTTCTGGCGAATGCCGCTCTGGGAGCCTTACGACAAGCTCCTGAAAAGCAACATCGCCGATGTAAACCACATTGCCGAGGGCTCCCATGCCGGCTCGGTCATTGCGGCACTGTTTTTGAAGCGTTTCGTCGCGAAGGCCAAGCACTTCGCCCATCTTGACATTTTCGGTTGGGTCCCGCGCGAGCAACCTGGTCGGCCGCAAGGTGGCGAGCCGCAAGGCGCGCGCGCGCTCTTCGCTTATTTCCGGAAAGAATTCGGGCCGTGATCAACGGCGTGTTGCCAGACCCGCGCCGGCACGCTTACCGGGAAGGGCTGGCCGCGGAGTCCTTGCGCGGTCATGTGGTGGCGCCGCGCTACGTCATCGGGCAGCGCCGTCAAGTTGAAGTGCCTGCGCTGCCCGTGCGCCGGGAGCCACGCTTCGACGCAACCCTCGATACCGAGGCCCTGTTCGGCGAAACGTTGACCTTGTTTGACGAGAGCGAAGGCTGGGCCTGGGTGCAGCTTTCCCGCGACGGCTACGTCGGCTACATGCCGAGCGAAGGTCTCGCCGCCGCGCTTACGACGCCGACCCACAGAGTCGCGGTGCTCCGGACCTATGTCTATCCGAGCCCCGACATCAAGACACCGCCATGCGCGTTGTTGAACCTAAACGCGCTTCTTTCGGTCGAAGCAGAGGAGGGGAGATTTATCGCGCTGAAATCAGGGGGCTTCGTCATCGCCGAGCACACGCGCAAGGTGGGTGAGCACGCCTACGATTTCGTCGACGTGGCGCTCACGTTTCGCGGCACGCCCTATCTTTGGGGCGGGCGAACGAGTCTCGGGGTCGATTGCTCTGGTCTGGTGCAGCTCGCGAGCGAGGCGGCTGGGCTCCCTTGCCCCCGCGACGCCGATATGCAAGCCAAGGAAGTCGGCCGTCCGCTCGATTGGCAAGAAGCCGGTACGCTCGGCCGTGGCGATCTTGTGTTCTGGGAAGGCCATGTCGGCATCATGACGAGCGCGCAGGATCTCGTCCATGCGAGCGCCTACCAAATGGTGGTGGTGGAGGAGGCGTTGGCCGAGGCCAAAACCCGCATTGCCGCGTTGAAAGGCGGCGAGATTATCGGAGTGCGGCGCCCGTCCTGCCTATCAGGCGCCGGGCGCTAGTTGCGGGACGGGGGGCAATGCAGCACCACGAACTACCACAATAGAATGATGATGGGAATCCGCATGCCGATCAGCCAGAGCAGAGTACCGCGCCTGGTACGTTCCTTCGTTCATTGGGCCTCGATGGTCTGGCCTAGGTACCGCTGAGTTCGCTTCGCTCTCAAGTGGCGACCACGTCACTACGCGTCGCTTCAAGCTCAAATGCGGCGGCGAGCAGCGCCTTGGTGTAGTCGGTCTTCGGCTTGGCGAAGACCGTGCGCGCCGGACCTTGCTCCACCACCTTGCCGTGGCGGAGCACGATGATCGCATTGGCGAGCGCCCGCACCACCTTGAGATCGTGACTAATGAAGAGATAAGCGAGTTTGTAGCGCTTCTGTAGGTCGCGCAGGAGATCGACGATCTGCGCCTGCACCGACACGTCGAGCGCGCTGGTCGGCTCGTCGAGGATCAGGAACTTCGGCTCAAGGACGAGAGCCCGCGCGATGGCGATGCGCTGGCGCTGACCTCCGGAAAATTCGTGCGGGTAGCGGTCTTGGAACGTGGGATCGAGCCCAACCTCCTTCAGCGCCTTCGAGACACGCGCCCGGCGTTCAGCGCGATCCATGCCGGGCTTCTGGATGAGCAAACCTTCCTCGATTATCTGCCCGACCGAGAGGCGCGGAGAGAGCGAGCCGTAAGGATCTTGGAACACAATCTGCATGTCGCGCCGGATCGGCCGCATGCGCTTTGAGTCGTACCCATCGATGCGATTGCCAAGATAGACGATCGGCCCGTCGCTCGAAACGAGCCTGAGCAGTGCCAAGCCGAGCGTGGTCTTGCCCGATCCGGACTCGCCCACGACGCCAAGCGTCTGCCCTTCCTTGACTGCAAGGTCGATGCCGTCGACCGCTTTGATGTGACCGACAACGCGCCTCAGGAAACCGCGCTTGATCGGAAACCAGACCTTCAAATCCCTGGCTTCGAGGATCACGGGCGCCTTGGCATTGGCGGCGGGCGGCGAGCCCTTTGGCTCTGAGGCGAGCAAATGCTTGGTGTAGGGGTGTTGTGACGCCGTGAAGATATCGTGCGTCGTGCCACGCTCAACGATCTCGCCATTGGTCATGACGCAGACCCGGTCTGCCATTTTGCGTACGATACCGAGGTCGTGGGTGATGAGCAGCATGGCCATGTTGAACTCTGACTTGAGCTTGAGCAGCAAGTCGAGGATCTGCGCCTGGATGGTCACGTCGAGCGCGGTGGTCGGCTCATCAGCGATGAGCAGGTCCGGCTCGTTGGCGAGCGCCATGGCGATCATCACTCTTTGCCGCTGGCCGCCGGAAAGCTGGTGTGGATAGGTGTCGAGCCGCCCTTTCGGGTCCTCGATGCCGACTTTGCCAAGGAGGTCGAGCACGCGCTCCCGCACGGCGTGATGCGACAGCCCACGATGGGTCTTCAAGACCTCGCCGATCTGCTGCTCGATGGTGTGTAGTGGGTTCAACGATGTCATAGGCTCTTGAAAAATCATAGAAATTTGATTGCCGCGCACATGGCGAAGCGAGTCTGGAGCCAACGCCATCAGGTCCTCGCCCTTGAAATGGATGACGCCGGAGGGATGCAACGCCGTCGGATAGGGAAGGAGCCGCAGAATGGACAGGGCCGTGACCGTCTTGCCCGAGCCTGACTCGCCCACAAGTGCCACGGTCTCAGCCTTGCCGATGTCGAAGGAGATTTGTTTAACCGCGCGGGTGATCTTGCCGCCGCTGCGAAAATCGACGGAGAGGTCTTCGACGCTGACAAGAGTTTCTCTCGGCGAGGCAGGCTCGGCGCTTTGTTTGGTGTCACCCATAAAATGTCCTTAGGCGCTCTTGGCCTCAGCAGCATCGGCACATTCGCTGTGCTCGATCTCGATCGTGGCATGGTCCAAGCCAAAGCGCGCATGGAGCCGCTGCTTGATGGCTTTCACCATCCGATCCCCCTGCAGACCTTTGTCAACGCAGGCGTGCAGGGTTACCATGCGCCGCTCCTGGGTGATCGACCACACATGCACGTGATGCACGTCGACCACGCCCGGCACATTGTCGACGAGGTCGGGCCCGATATGGCGGGTGTCGAGCTCTGCCGGCGCGCCTTCGAGCAGAATGTGGCCGGACGCCTCAACCACCTTCCAGCCGCTGCGCACGATGATGGCCGCCACAAGAATCGACAGCAGCGGATCGATGGGCGTCCAGCCGGTGAGCAGAATCACGGTGCCGGCGACCAGCGTTGCCACCGAGCCGAGCAGGTCCCCAAGCACGTGGATGGCCGCGCCCTTGACGTTGAGGTTCTCCCGATCTGCGCCGTGCAGGAGCGCGAAGGCCGTGATATTTACGAGGAGTCCAAGCACCGCCACAACCACCATGATCCCGGCCTCCACGGGCCGGCGTGAGCTGAGCCGCTCCACGGCCTCGTACACGATCCAGGCGGCGATAGCGAAAAGCGCAATCCCGTTGGTGAACGCGATCAGCACCTGAAAGCGATCGAAGCCGTAGGTGCGCCTCCAGTCCGCGGAGTGCCGCGCCAGGCGAAAGCCGAACCAGGCGAGCGCAAGCGAGGCGAAGTCGGTGAGCATGTGGCCGGCATCGGCGAGCAGCATGAGCGAGCCGGAGATGATGCCGCCGGCGACCTCCGCGCCCATAAACAGGCCGGTTAATAGCGCGGCAACCCCCATGCGCCGCTCATTGGTGTCATGGGGGTCGTGGCGGTGGGCGTGGGTATGTCCCGGAGCGTGGAAATCGGCGCGGTGCATCGTCACCTCACCCGAAGGACTTGCGGGGGTCGAGGGCATCGCGCACCGCCTCGCCAATGAAGATCAAGAGGCTCAGCATGATGGCGATCACGAAAAAGGCAGTTAAGCCCAGCCATGGCGCCTGCAGATTGTCTTTGCCTTGCGCGAGCAGCTCGCCGAGCGAAGGTGAACCCGCGGGCAAGCCGACGCCGAGAAAATCGAGAGAGGTGAGCGTGCTGATCGAGCCATTCAGGATGAAGGGCATGAAAGTCAGCGTCGCGACCATAGCGTTGGGGAGAAGATGCTTGAAGATGATTTTCAGATTTGAGAGCCCTAGTGCGCGCGCTGCGGTGACATATTCGAAATTGCGCGCGCGCAGAAATTCCGCCCGCACCACACCGACGAGTGCCACCCAGGAGAAGGCAAGCAGGATGCCAAGCAGGATCCAGAAGTTCGGCTCGATAACAGCGGCGATGATGATCAGCAAATAGAGCTGAGGCACCGATGTCCAAATCTCGATGAAGCGCTGGAACAGAAGATCGGTCCAGCCGCCGAAATAGCCTTGTACCGCGCCGGCCGCGACGCCGACGATGGAGGAGAAAAAGGTTAGCACGAGCCCGAACAGCACCGAGATGCGGAAGCCATAGATGACGCGGGCGATCACGTCGCGCCCCTGATCGTCGGTTCCGAGCCAATTCCATTCAAGCTCGTGATTGCAAGGATGAAATCCGCCTTTGATCGCAGCCTCGCAGTCCTCCTTGGTCAGCATCCAGGTGGGCTTCACCGGGAAGGCCATGGGCGGGTTCTTGTTGGGCGTGTCATAGGAGAACGGGATCGGCGGCCAGACAATCCAGCCGTCCTTCTGCGCGATCATCTGCTTGACGGCGGGGTCGCGATACACCGCTTCGGTGTCGAAGATGCCGCCGAAGGCGGTCTCGGGATAGCTTCTGAACACCGGAAAGTAGTACTGGTCGTCATATTTGACGATCAGCGGTTTGTCGTTGGCGATGAACTCGGCGAATAGGCTGATCACGAACAGGACAAGGAAGATCCGCAAGGACCAGTAGCCGCGCTTGTGCGCCTTGAAGGTCTGCCATCGCCGCGCATTTAGTGCGGAGAGCGCGAACCGACGCCCAGGGAGCCCAACGGCAGTGACCTCGTCGAGGATGGCGGCGTCGGTGGGGATGTCCATCGACTAAACCTCACGCGTCTCGAAATCGATGCGCGGATCGACCCAGGTGTAAGTGAGGTCAGAGATGAGATTTATGACGAGCCCCATGAGCGAAAAGATGTAGACGGTGGCGAATACGACCGGATAGTCGCGGTTCATCACCGATTCGAAGCCGAGCAACCCGAGCCCTTCGAGCGAGAAGATCGTTTCGATGAGGAGAGAGCCGGCAAAGAAGGCGCTGATGAAGGCGCCCGGAAATCCCGCGATGATGATCAGCATGGCATTGCGGAACACGTGCCCATAGAGCACGTGGCGTTCGGTCAGCCCCTTGGCTCGCGCCGTCGTCACATAATGCTTGCGGATCTCCTCCAGGAACGAGTTCTTGGTGAGGAAGGTGAGCGTGGCGAAGGCCGAGAGCGACATGGCGATCATCGGCAGCACCATGTGCCAGAAATAGTCGAGGATCTTGTCGTACCAGGCAAGATACACCCAGTTCTCGGAGACCAGCCCGCGCAATGGGAAGATGTTGAAAAACGAACCGCCGGCGAAGAGGACTATGAGGAACACGGCGAACAAGAAGCCCGGAATGGCATAGCCGATGACGATCACCGTGCTCGTCCAGACATCGAAACGCGACCCACTCTGCACCGCCTTGCGGATGCCGAGCGGGATCGAGATGGCGTAGGAGATCAGCGTCATCCAGAGCCCGAGCGAAATTGAGACCGGTAGTCGCTCGGCAATTAGCTTGAGCACGCTCGTGTCGCGGAAATAGCTCTCGCCGAAATCGAAGCGGGAATAGTTCCACATGAGCATGAGGAAGCGCTCGGGGGCCGGCTTATCGAAGCCGAACTGCTTCTCCAGGCTCTTGATGAACTCCGGGTCGAGGCCCTGTGCGCCGCGATATTTGGAAGGTGCGGACACGTCTCCTGGCGCGCCCCCGGGCGCCCGGCCAAGGCCGACTTCTCCACCCCCGCCGCTGAATCTCGCCGTCGCGCCGACATCGGTGCCGGTGAGTTGCGCGATCAGCCGCTCGACCGGTCCGCCCGGAGCAAACTGCACGATGACGAAGGTCACTAACATGATGCCGATCATGGTCGGCACAATGAGAAGAAGCCGGCGCAGGATATAGGCAGTCATGCGGGTACCAAACGAGGCCCTCTTTTGTTGAGATTCGCAGGGAGTTTCGCAGCTTTCTGCTGCTGTTGCCACCCTCCCTCAAGAGGGAGAAGTGCCGCGCAGCCGAATTCAGGCGATCGCTACCGCCTGCGGCGTAAATGGATCATCGCATAGGCTAACAGAGGTAGCACGACGACCAGACCGAACATCAAGCCCCACCAAGGTGACGATTTCGGCGCCTCGCCGTCCTTCGCATCAGTGGTGGCGGCAGCCGGAAAGAGCTTGGCGGCCTTGGCGCTGTCATACCACCAGGTGTCGAGGATGCCGCGATCGAAGCGCGGCTTCGTCGCGGGCCGCGAGAACTTGTCCCAATAGGCGACGGTGTTGGAGGCTTTGTACCAATGAGGCACCCAGTAATGCCCGGCTCTCAGCACGCGGTCGAGCGCACGTGCTGCCGTTTCAAGTTCGTCGCGGCTCTTGGCTGCAATCACCCGCTCGATCAGCGCGTCAACGGCGGGATCGGTGATACCGGCGAGATTGAGCGAGCCGTCCATCGATGCCGCGGCTGAGCCGAAATAGCTGCGCAATTCCACGCCAGGGGTGTTGCGCATCTGATAGCGCTCGGTGGTGATATCGAAATCGAAGCTCTTCAACCGGCGCTGATACTGCGCGGGATCGACCATGCGCATTGAGGCGTCGATGCCGAGCAGCTGTAGGTTTTTGACGAAGGGCGCAGTCACCCGCTCGAAGGCCGGCTCGAAATTCAGGATCTCGAGTTTCAGCGGCTCGCCCTTGGCATCCACCCGCACGCCATTCTTGATGGTCCAACCGGCCTGATCGAGAAGCTTGCCGGCTTGCTCAAGATTGTCACGAATGCTCCCCGAGCCGTCGGTCTTGGGAGGCACATAAGCGGAGCCAAGGGTTTCGGGCGAGACCTGCGTGGCAAGATTTTCGAGCAAGTTTCGCTCTGGCTCTGACGGCTCCCCCATGGCCTTCATGCGCGAATTCTCGAAGTAGCTTTGGGTGCGCGTGTAGAGCGAGTAGAAGAGGTTGCGGTTGGTCCATTCGAAATCGAAGGCGAGATCGAGCGCTTTCCGTACGAGCGGCTCCTTAAGCTGCTCTCGCCGCGTGTTGAGGAAGAAGCCTTGCGTGCCGGACGGGGTCTCGTCGGGCAGGACCTCCTTCTTCACCTTGCCAGCGCGGATCGCCGAGAAGTCGTATTCAGTGGCCCAGACCTTGGAGGTAAATTCCTCGCGGAAATCGTAGGTGCCGGCCTTGAACGCCTCCATGCCGGCGGTGCGGTCGCGGAAATATTCGAAGCGGATTTCATCGAAGTTCCAGCGGCCGCGATTGACCGGTAGATCCTTGGCCCAATAGTTGCGATTGCGATTATACGAGATCGTCCGCCCCTGCTTGACGTCGCCGACCGTATAGGGACCGGAGCCGAGCGGCGGATCGAGTGTTGTCTGAGCGAAGTCGTGCTTTGTGTAATAGGCCTTGGAGAAGATGGGCAGGTCGGCCACGGTCAGCGGCAGGTCGCGCGTGAGTGAGCCCTTGAACGTATAGCGCACGGTGTGCGGATCGAGCGCTTCTGCCTTCACCACATCGGCGAGCGTTTGCGCATAAATCGGATGGCCCTTGGTTTTCAGCATCTCGAAGGAAAACACTACGTCGTCGGCGGTAAGCGGGCTTCCGTCATTAAACCTGGCCTCAGGCCGGAGCGTGAAGGTCACCGACATCCCGTCGGGAGCGACCTCAGCACTTTTGGCGACGAGCCCATAGGCCGCGTCCGGCTCGTCCGCCGCCCGCGTCATCAGCGTATCGAACAGAAGCTCAAGCCCCTGCGCCGCGTCGCCCTTGAGGATGTAGTTGTTGAGGCTGTCGAAGGTGGTAACGCCACCCCACCCCATGAGTGAGAAGGTTCCTCCCTTCGCCGCGTCGGGGTTCACATAGGCGAAGTGCTGGAAATCCGGGGGATAGGTGAGATCGCCAAAGGCTGAAAGCCCGTGCTTGGCTTTCGCCGTAATGGCAGCGTCGGGCGTCGAGGTGGTGATGAGAGCACCGATGACGACGGCGCCAAAAGCAAGCCCGCGAAGCGGCGGCCGCGCCGTCAAGACTTGGACGCTCCCGGCAACTGGGCCGCCTTCTCCTTGTCGAGCCACCACACCTGCATGAAGCCTGGCGTCAGACCCGGCAAGGTCTCGGGCTGGCCATAGCGGTTCCAATAAGCGATGCGCACCTTCGGCGCGAACCATTGCGGTACCACGAAGTCGTTCCACAGCAGCACTCGGTCGAGTGCTCGGCTCGCCGCCACGAGCTCCTCGCGGTTCTTGGCGAAGATCACATGGTCCACCAGCTTGTCGATGGCCGGATCCTTGATGCCGATCAGATTGCGGCTGCCTTCGCGGCTCGCCGCTTCGGAGCCCCAGAAGTCCCGCTGCTCGTTGCCGGGCGAATCCGACTGCGGGAAATTGCCGACGATGATGTCATAGTCGAAGCCGTCGACCCGCCTTGTATATTGCGCGCTGTCCACCATGCGCAACTTCGCCTTGATGCCGATCCGGTCGAGATTGTCGATATAGGGCTGCACGATGCGCTCGAACAGCGGCGAGACGAGCAGAAACTCGACAGTAAGCGGCTGCCCGGTCTTGGTGTTAGTGAGGACGCCGTCCTTCACCTCATAGCCTGCGTCCTTCAGAAGCTGCATGGCCTTGCGCAAATTCGCTCGCAGATCCTCGGGGCTGTTGTTCACCGGATTGATATGCACCGCGGTGAACACCTCGGGTGGCACCTGATCCTTCACCTCGTTCAAGATCTCGAGCTCGCGTCCCTGCGGCAGCTGGGAAGGTGCCGCGAGCTCGCTCCCCTGGAAATAGCTGCTGACACGCGTATACTGTCCGTAGAACAGGGTCTTGTTCGCCCATT
>Ga0187766_10002456_pt1 | contig 10914 bp, 8 predicted proteins | sample 0216_QUI02_MP05__4_FD_132971 | JGI IMG/M metagenome (GOLD analysis project Ga0187766, IMG submission 132971) | Tropical peat soil microbial communities from peatlands in Department of Meta, Colombia - 0216_QUI02_MP05_20_MG | ecosystem: Environmental > Terrestrial > Soil > Wetlands > Peat ... | reverse complement strand
TGCTGGTGGTGATCGACGGCCAGGGCACGATCCTGGCCCGCCACCCCGAACCCGAGGAGTGGGTCGGAAAGTCGCTCCCCGACGCGCCGTTGCTCCGGGCCATCCTGGCGCAGAAGGATGGCGCGGCCGAGCTTCCCGGCGTGGATCGCATCGCGCGCCTCTATGCCTTCACCGAGCTGCCGGGCCCGCCGAAGGCCGTGTACATGACCATCGGCATCCCCAGGGAAGCCGCACTGGCCGCGGCCAAACGGATCTCTGCCTGGAGCCTTTGGGGCCTTGCCCTCGTGGGCCTCCTCACCTTCGCCGGGGCCTGGATCCTCGGGGACCTGGTGGTCTTGCGCCGGGTGAAGGCGCTGGTGGCTGCGGCGGGGCGGATCATCGGCGGCGACCTGAGCGCGCGCGCGCCGGTGGGCGACGAGGACGAGATCGGGACCATGGCCCACGCCTTCAACGACATGGCCGCGCGCCTGGAGGGGATGGTGGAAACCGAGCAACGGGCCAAGGAGGCCCTCGCCGAACAGGTGAGGATGCTCGTGGCCGAACGGACGCGCGATGTCGATTTACTGAACCGCTTGGGCGCGATGCTCCAGGCCTGTCAGAGCATGGAAGAGGCGTACCACGTGATCCCCGGGATCGTGGCGGAACTCTTTGCGGGCGATACGGGAGCGGTACTGGTCCTCGACCCGGCCCAGAGGCTGATGCAGGTCGCGGCGGCTTGGGGCCGGTCCACGACGGGGGAACGGGAGGTGTTCGCCCCGGAGGAGTGCTGGGCGCTGCGGCGCGGCCGCCCGCACCTGGTGGAGAACACGGGCTCCGGCCTGCTCTGCGGGCACCTGCCCACGCCCCCGCCCGCCGCCTACCTGTGCCTCCCGCTGGTGGCCCACGGGGAGGCCCTGGGCGTGCTGTACCTGGACGCGCGGGCGGCGGGGCCGGCCTCGGCGCCGGCCATCACCGAGGCCAAGCAACACCTGGCGGACACGGTGGCCCATCAGCTCGCGCTCTCCCTCGCCAACGTCAGGCTCCAGGAGATGCTGCGCATCCAGTCCACCCGGGATCCCGTCACGGGGCTCTTCAACCGCCGCTACATGGAAGAGACGCTGCAGCGGGAGGTGCGCTGGGGCGAGCGGAGGCAGCGGCCCGTGGGGGTGGTGAAGCTGGGCATCGACCGCTTCGACCAGGTGAACGATCGGTTCGGCACCGATGCGGGGAATGCCGCGCTCCGCGAGGTGGGGACGCTGCTCAGGTCGAGGGTGCGCGCGGTGGATGTGGCCTGCCGGTACGGCGAGGAGGAATTCGTCCTGATCCTCCCGGAGGCGACGCTGGAAAACACCCAGCGGCGGGCGGAACAGCTCCGGGTGGCGACCAAGGGCCATCGCATCATGCACGAGGGCACGCCCATCGGGTCCGTCACCCTCTCGCTGGGGGCGGCCGTGTTTCCAAATCACGGTAGCAGCGCGGAGGCCGTGCTGCGCGCCGCCGACGCGGCCCTCTCGCGTGCCAAGGACGCCGGCCGCGACCGAGTGATGGTCGCCGACTAACCCGCCCGGCCATTGCGGATTGCGGAATGCGGAATGGGGGGTTGGCGCGGGCCGTTCAAACGCTGCGGCGGCTGGGGGATTGTATCGGGCGTGCTTGCCCGTCCCTAGCGGGATTCAGCAGCCTGCGCACCGGCCCCGCCGCGTGGCGGGCGAATAGGATTCCTGCCCGCGGAGGTCTCCCGGCAGCACCGGCCGCTCCGGGAGCGTGTACTCCAGGTCCTGCACCTGCCCTTCCCTGAAGATCGCCAGCTTCACCTTCCCGCCCACCTGCAGGGCCCGCATGGCCCGCTCCAGCGCCTCCGGCGAATCCAGCGCCGTCCCGTTGATGCTGGTAATGATGTCGCCCCCCACCAGCAGGCTCTGCCCGCCGATGGCGATCTCCAGTTGCCCCCCCCGCAGCCCCCCGCGCTCGGCCGGGCTGCCCGGGTCCACCGTCTCCACCAGCAGGCCGTCGGCCAGCGGGATCCGGAGGACCTCGCGCAGGGACTGCCCCACCAACTGCCCGTGCACCCCGAGCCACGGGCGGATGATCCGCCCGTTGGCCAGCAGCGAGGGCAGGACCGCCTTCACCAGGTTGCTGGGGATGGCGAAGCCGATGTTCTGGGCCTCGGGGATCACGGCCGAGGTGATGCCGATCACCTCGCCGCAGCGGTTGAGCAGCGGGCCGCCGGAATTGCCCAGGTTGATGGGCGCGTCGGTCTGGATCAGCGGCTCCAGCAGCGACAGGGAGACATCCGGGAGGAGCCGGTTGAGGGCGGAGACGATGCCGCGGGTGAGCGTCTGCTCCAGCCCCAGGGGGTTGCCGATGGCCAGCACGTCCTCCCCCACGCGCACCGCGTCGGAGTCGCCCAGCGCCAGCGTGGGGAGCGTGCCGTCCGAGGGCGGCGGGATGCGCAGCACGGCGATATCGAAGATGGGGTCGGCGCCCACCACGCGGGCGGGGACGCTGGAGCCGTTGTCCAGGGTCACACCGATGGCGGTGCGGCCGAACACGACGTGGGCGTTGGTGAGGATCAGCCCCGACGGGTCCACGATGAAGCCGGACCCCACGGTGCGGCTCACGCGGTCGGAGTACTGGTAGGGGTTGATGGACGTGGCGGCGATGAACACCACCGCCGGCGACGCGCGCTCGAAGATATCCGGCGCGGGCGCCGCGCAGCGCGCCCCCTGCTGCCCCTCCGCCGCCATCCCGGCCAGGGGCGCCGCGCACGAGAGGAGTAGCCCGGCCGAGAGAAGGACCCCCCACCTGCCCGCCAGGCCCGCCCTACAGCGTCGGCCGCCCCCACGCACCATGGGTTGCCTCCCACCCCCCTCGCTGGACCCCCGGCGCCCGGCGGCGCCGCACCGGGCGCAGCCCGATCACGCGATCAGGTCCACGCGCCCGCTCCGCAGATCGTACCGCCCGCCCACAATCTTCAGCCGGCCCGCCTTCGCCGCGGCGGCCAGGACCGGCTCGGAGGCCTTCAGCCTTTCCACCACCGACTCGACGTTGGCCCGCACCGCATTGTCCAGCAGGTCTCCGCCGCGGCCCCTGGCCCGTTCCACCGCCGGGCGGATGGGCCCCAGCAGGGTGCCCAGGTGGCCGGGGACTTCCCCGCCCTTCTCCACCGCCTCCACGGCCGCAGCCACGGCGCCGCACTGCTCGTGGCCGAGCACCAGGATGAGCCGCGGGCCCAGATGTTCCACCGCGTATTCGAAGCTGGCCACCTCCGCGTCGTCCGCGATGTTGCCGGCCACCCGCACCACGAACAGATCGCCCAGGCCCTGGTCGAAGACGATCTCCGGCGGCACGCGGGAATCGGCGCAGCCGAGGACGATGGCGAAGGGGTGCTGGCCCGCGGCCACCTCAACCCGCCGCCGCCCCGTCTGGTTCGGGCGCCGCACCCGTTGCGACGTGTAGCGTGCGTTGCCGGCCATGAGGCGCGCCAGGGCCTCGTCGGGGCCTACCCCGGCGGGGGGGGCCTCATGCTCCTCCCGAGCGGCCGCCGCCGGCCAGACGCCGGCTCCCGAGGCGGCCAGCGCCCCCGCGCTGCCGCAACCGAGCAGTGCAAGAAAACGCCTGCGCGCCATGCCGGCTGGTGGCGTGGCCGGTGCTCCGGAATTTCCGATGGGATCGCCCGACGGTACATGAGGCATCATGGCCCTCACCTCCAGCGTTAGCAGGCTGCTGAAAAAGGCCCTACATCTCTCCCCGCTGCCTCGGCGGCAACGGGTGGGGCGTTGGCGCTCTCGCGCACTCCCTGCGGCGTACCGCCTCGCCCATTCCGCATTCCGCAATCCGCATTCCGCAATGCCGCGGCGCGCCGCCTTGCACCTGGACCTTTTTGAGCAGCCTGGGCAAAAGCAAGTCTTTCAGCAACCTATTAGAGCTTCGAGGCTTGGAGGGCAAGCCCGCGCCGACCCCCGCGGTCGGCGGCACCAAGCTACGCTACCCGCTCACGCGCCGCGCCGTCAAGGGCGCGCCCGGTCCCTGTGGGATTTCGCGGTTGCGCCAGGGGAACGGAGACGGTATGAGAGGGCCGGGGGATCGCAGGAGGAAGAGGGGAACCATGCGTCCGCTTCGCGGCAGGTTCACGCTCGTGGGGATCGCGGCATTCGTTGCAGGGTCCCTCGCGGCGACCGTTCTACTCCTCCACTTTGGCCCGGGCGTGGCGCGCGGGGGCCAGGCGGCGCAGGCGGCGTGCGCGCCCACGGCGCCGGACGACGAGGGGCCCTTCTACAAGCCCAACGCCCCCGAGCGGGCCGGCATCGGCAGCGGCCTGGTGCTGTCCGGCGTCGTGCGCGCGGCCGGGGACTGCGCGCCGATCCCCAAGGCCCGCCTCGAATGGTGGCAGGCCAATCCGCAGGGCCGCTACGATGACGCCCACCGGGCCGTGCAGACGGCCGACGCCGAGGGGCGCTATCGCTTCGAGACCAGCTTCCCCGTGGCCTACTACGGGCGACCGCCCCACATCCACGTGAAGGTGCTGGCCCCCGGCCACGCGCCGCTCACGACCCAGCTCTACCCCAAGGCGGGCCAGACCGAGATCGCCTTCGACTTCGTCCTCCGCCCCAGGTAACCCTCCGCCGCCACCCCTCTAGCAGGATGCTGAAAAACTCTCTTTTCCGCAGGCTGCTCAAAAAGGTCCAGCTGCAAGGCGGCGCGCGTAGCGAGGCGCGAGGCGTACGCGGTCGGTACGTCGCAGCGCCGCGCGAGCGCGCCAACGCCGCAGATGGGCCTTTTTCAGCAGCCTGCTAGGGCCGGAGGCGCCTACCGCGGGCCGCAGCGGGCGCGAAGGCGCTTCAGGTCCGCGACGGTTACGCGGCGGCCGGAGACCCGGATCAGGCCCTCGCGCCGCAGGCCCGCCAGCGCGCGGGAGACCAGCTCGCGAACGGTCCCGATCTGGGTGGCGATCTCCTGGTTCGACTCCTTCAACACCAGCTCCACGCCGCCCGGCACCGCCCGCCCGTCCTCGCGGGCCCGCGCCGCCAGGTAGCCGGCCAGGCGCTGCCCCACCTCGCGGAGCGCCAGGTCCTCGGCCAGGGCGGCGAACCGGCGCACCCGCCGCGCCAGCACCCGGGCGATCCCGATGGCCACCTCGGGCCGCTTCCGGCACCAGGCCAGGATGGTTTCCCGCGGCAGGAAGAGCAGCGCGGCAGGCTCCAGCGCCTCGGCCGATGCCGGGTAGGGATCCCCGTCGAAGAGGGGCCCCTCGCCCAACGCCCCCTCCCGCTCCCGGTGCAGCACCTGTTCCCGCCCCTCGGCCGAGCGCTTCAGCACCCTCACGCACCCTGCCGCGATGACGTAGAGGCCCGCACAGGGCGAGCCCTCTTGGAAGATCGCCTCGCCGCTGGCCGCCCGCACGAGCCGCGCCTCCGCCGCCAGCGCCCGAAGGTCCGCCGCCCCCAGCCCGGCGAGGTAGGGCACGGCGCCCAGGGCCCGCGCCCTGCCCTCCGCTGTATCCGGCCATCCCTGCGCCCGTTCCCGCATCTCTCCCCTGTGACTTAAGTCATCGCACCCGGGGAGGGCCCCCGCTACCGTCGTCCGCCAACGGAACCCCCCACGCGGGGACCGGGGCCCGCAGGGCCCGAGGAGGCGCCATGAACCCTGCCACGATCCGCGTTCGATCCATCGGCCCGTTTCGACGCCGCGCTGCCGCGGTGGGGGCGGCCTTCGCCGCGCTGGCCGCGGCCGCCGTTCTGGCCGGCGCCGCCCAAACACCGGCGGACCCGGGCGCGGCCGCCGAGTCCCTCCGCTCCCCCTATGCGGCCATCCCCGGGACGGCGGCCAGCGGCCTGCTCCCGCAGGAGGTGGAGGGCCTCACCAAGGGACAGGGCATGGCCCTCGCCCTGGCCGCCGAGGTGAACGGTTACCCCGGGCCGCGCCACATCCTCGAGGCGGCCACCGCCGGGCAATTGGACCTGCGCCCAGATCAGCGCGAGGCCGTGCAGCAACTCTACGACCGGATGCTCGCCGAGGCCAAGGCCAAGGGCCAGGAGATCCTGCAGGCGGAGGAAGAGCTGGCCATGCGCTTCCGCCACGGCCACATCGACGAGGCGGGTCTTCGCGAGATGCTCTACCGGATCGGCGAATACCGCGCCGAGCTGCGCTTCATCCACCTGCGCACGCACCTGGGAACCAAGGCCCTGCTCACCCCGGAGCAGATCGCCCGCTACAACGCCGTGCGCGGCTACGACGCCGGCGGCACCTCGCATCTCCCGCACTGACCTTACGAGGCCGAGGGAGGCGGGCGGCGGGAAGCGGAGAGCATCAACTTGCGACGGCCGGTCTTACCCTATCCCCGGCAGAAGCAATCTTGAGGGACCCCCAGCGGTCCGGCGCCCTAACCGCCTCGCCAGACCCCCTCGACTCCTCCCGGACTTCGGGAATACCCGAAGTCCCGAAGTCCGCCGCGGGCGGGACGGAACGGCGCAGCGGCAAGCTCACCATGCATGCCGTCCCCACCCGCGCCTTCGCCAGCAGAATGTCCCCCACCCACAACCCATCGAACGCCCCAGACCGCTCGACCACATCCGCCATCTCCAGCAGCCTCGAGCGCATCTCGGCCTCCGGCAGCGAGGTGTTCCCCGTTTCGACCGGGAAAAGCGGCAGGTCCTCCGCACTCGGCCCGTGAGCACTCGAGCCGAGCGCACATGAAGCCGCCAGAGCGACGGCGTCGCGTGTCCCTACATACGGATTTTGTCGGGGTTGTCCACGAAGTTGCGGAGGAGGACTTCGCCCCAGCCCATGGGCTTGCAGCGGTTGAAGCGCTGGCGCTCCTGCCTGCGGAACAGGGAGGGCTTGGTGGCGTCGATGCCCATCTTGCCGCCCACGCGCTGCCAGGTGGTCTCGCCGGGCGGACTGATCTCGGGGCACGAGATGTCCATGGGGTGGATGCGCATGTCGGGGATGGTGAAGACGTCCCTGGCGGGGTTCACGCGGGTGGAGATGGCCCACATGACGTCTTGGGCGTCGTAGATGTTTACGTCCGGGTCCAGGGCCACCACGATCTTGGGGTGCAGGTACGTGCTGGAAAGGGCGCCCAGCATCACGTCGCGCGCCTGGCCCTCGTACCGGGTGGTCATCTGGAGCAGCACCAGCCACAGGCTGCCCCAGGAGGGCACGTGGACGTCGTGCACCTCGATGCCGGGCACGTCCTTGACCTTATTGTAGAGGCCGGCCTCCATGGGGATGCCCACCAGGATCTGGTGGTCCGTGAAGGAGGTGGAGTTGATGTGGCGGTAGATGGGGTCGCGGCGCGTGGTGATGGCCGTGACCTCCCAGGTGGGGTTCCGCCCCTCGCCGGAGATGTAGTTGGTGAACTCGCCGAAGGGTCCCTCCTCCTCGCGCAGGCCGGGCGGCATGAGGCCTTCGATCACCAGCTCGCAGTGGGCGGGCACCTCCAGGTCCACCGTCTCGCACTTCACCAGCTCCACCGGCTCGCCTAGCAGGGTGGCCCCCAGCTCGATCTCGTCCACCCCGTAGGCGGTGCTGATGTTGGTGGCGATGTCCAGGCAGGGGTGCGGCCCGATGGCCACGGCGAAGGGCATGGGCGCGCCCCGGTCCTCGTACTTCTTGTAGTGCATGCCCGTGTGGCGGGGTACCATCATCACGCCGGTGTGCCGCGCGCCCTTCACCTGGATGCGCAGGCAGGCCACGTTCCGGATCCCGGTGTCGGGGTCCTTCGTGATGCACATGCCGCTGCCGATGTAGGGGCCGGGGTCGATGTCCGAATGCTTGGGGATGGGGAGCTTCGAGAGGTCCGCCCCATCGCCCGTGAGGATGACCTCCTTGCACGGCCCGCCGGAGACCATGCGCGTCGGGCCCGGCCCCTGGGCCTGGAGCCGGGCGAACTCCTGCACCACCCGCTTGGGGTCGCACCCCAGGGCGATCCCCTGGAGTTCCCGCGTGCGCAGCAGCGAATCCACCAGCCGCCAGCCCGGATAGCCCTTCAGGTTCTCGAAAAGGATGGGCTGGTTGCTCTGCGAGCAGAGCTCGGCCACCTGCGTGATCACGTCCACTTCCTGGGTGACGCGCAGCGTGTGCCCCTTTACCTGGTCCAGGTACGTGCGCAGATCCTTGGGCATGGCGAGGCTCCTTGCGATGGCGATGGGCGGATGCGAGACCGCCCGTCTCCGGCTGGGGCGATACTACCCAGGGAGGGCCCGCGCGCGCAAATTCTTGCCCCGGCGGCGGCCCCGCCTCACAACCTGGGGCCACGCCGGGGCCCCACCCGGCCCGGGGGCCCGCCGGGGCCGGCGCCCGGCACCCCCTCGACATGGGGGCGGCGGGCTACTATACTATAGACGTAACCTCCCAGGAAGCCACGAGAGGAGATGTCAGGCATGGAAAGGCGCTACACGCTGCGATCCCTCATCCTCGTCGCCATCGTGTCTCTGGTGCTGGGGGCGCTGGCGGCCAACACCTTCTCCCAGGGCACGGCGGCGCAGGTCACCGGACCGCTCTGGACGGAAGGCACCGCCAAGCCCCGCGGCGGGGCCGACCCCATGGGGGACCCCCGCATCTGGGTGCGGCTGGCCAAGGCCCTGCGGCCGGCGGTGGTGAACATCAGCACCACGCAGCAGATCCAGCAGGGGCGGCACCCCAGCACGCCCTTCCGCGGCCCCCGCGGCGAGGATGATCCGTTTCAGGAATTCATGCGCCGCTTCTTCGGGGAGGGCCCGAGCCGGCCGCACCAGGCGCAGAGTCTGGGGTCCGGCTTCATCATCCACCCGGACGGCTTCATCGTCACCAACAACCACGTGGTGGAAAACGCCACGGACATCCGGGTGAAGCTGGAGGACGGCAAGGAATACAAGGCCACCGTGGTGGGGCGCGACCCCAAGACGGACCTGGCCCTCATCAAGATCGACGCCAAGAACCTCCCCGTGGCCCCCTTCGGCAACTCGGAGAAGCTCGAGGTGGGCGAGCCGGTGATGGCCATCGGCAACCCCTTCGGGCTGGACGCCACGGTGACCACCGGCATCATCTCGGCCAAGGGGAGGGTGATCGGCGAAGGCCCCTACGATGACTTCATCCAGACGGACGCCTCCATCAACCGCGGCAACTCCGGCGGCCCCCTCATCAACACCCTGGGGGAGGTGGTGGCCATCAACACGGCCATCTTCAGCCCCACGGGCGGGTCCGTGGGGATCGGCTTCGCCATCCCCATCAACCAGGCCAAGACCATCCTGCCGCAGCTCCAGGCCAAGGGGGCGGTCACCCGGGCCTGGCTGGGCGTGAGCATCCAGCAGGTGACGCCGGACCTGGCCAAGACCCTGGGCCTCTCCGATCCCCGGGGCGCCCTGGTGGCGGACGTGGTGGCCGATTCACCCGCCGAGAAGGCCGGGATGAAGCAGTACGACGTGATCGTCGAGTTCGACGGGAAGGCCGTGAAGTCCTCCCACGACCTGCCGCGCCTCGTGGCCGAGACGCCGGTGGGCAAGAACGTGACGGTGAAGGCGCTGCGGGAGGGCAAGGAGATCACGGTGCGCGCCACCTTGGCCGTGCTGGACGAGGAACGCCTGGCCAGCCGCGGATCGGGCGGCGCCCCGTCCCGCGCCAAGCTGGGCATGGCCCTCCAGGACATCACCCCGGAGATGGCGCAGACCCTGGGCCTCAAGGACCCGCGCGGCGTGGTGGTGACGCAGATCGAGCCGGGCAGCCCGGCCGATGCCGCCGGCCTCCAGGTGGGCGACGTGATCCTGGAGGTGAACCGGACCAAGGTCCAGAACCTCCGCGAGACCCAGCAGGCCCTGGAGAAGACCGGCCCGGACCGCGGCACGCTGCTGCTGGTGAAGCGCGGCGACTCGCAGATCTTCATCGCCATCAAGGCCGGCTAGCGCCCGCGGCCGGGCGGTGGCGCCCGGCCGAAAGCCCACGCGCCCCCGGGGCAGACGGTGTGCCCCGGGGGCGCGCTCTTTTTGTCCGCCTCCCGCCCGTTGTCTGCCCCCCACGAGACGTTCCCGTTCCCGTACCCGTTCCCGTTCCCGCCCCCTCTGGCCGACCCCCTCGCCGACCCCCTCGCCTTGACACGGCCCGAGCGACGGCGATAGAGTCCGGCCCGCTGCGCCGCACCCATGCGGTGCGCGGCGCGCCATCGCCCGGCATGCCGGGCGGCCGGCGGAGGGGGGCTCCAACGAGGGAGGGGGACACCATGAGTGGGCGTCGGTCTCGATTTCGGAAGGCGGGCATGACCCGGCGGCAGTTCCTGGGCGCCGCGGCGGCCGGCACGGCCGCGGCGGGCCTGGGGTTCCCCGCCGTCGCGCGGGCCCAGGCGGGCCCCATCAAGGTGGGCCACCTGACGCCGCGCACGGGATTCCTGGCGCCCCTCGGCGAGTACGCCGTGATGGCGGCGCGCATGGCGGTGGACGAGGCCAATGAGAAGGGCGGCGTGCTGGGGCGGAAGGTGGAGCTGATCACCGAGGACTCGCAGAACCCCGGCGTGGCCAAGCAGAAGGTCATCAAGCTCATCGAGAAGGACAAGGTGGACGTCCTGGTGGGCGAGATCAACTCGGCCTCGGGCCTGGCCATCAGCGAGGAGGCCCAGCGCTACAAGGTCGTGTACATCAACACCGGCTTCAACACGGACGTGGCCCGGGGCGAGAAGTGCAAGCGGTATATGTTCCACGTGGAAGGCTGCAACACCATGTACACCAAGACGGTGGGCCGCTGGCTCCTCCGGGAGAAGAAGATCGCCCGCTGGTATTTCCTCACCGCGGACTACGCCTTCGGGCAGGACCTCCTGCGGGTGTCGCGGCGGTTCCTGCTGGAGAACGGCGGGACCGACCTGGGGAACGACATGGTCCCCACGGACACGAAGGACTACAGCCCCTACATCGTGAAGCTGCGCAACATCAAGCCGGACCTGGTGTACCTGAACCTGGCCGGCACGGA
>Ga0187766_10002454_pt1 | contig 10916 bp, 9 predicted proteins | sample 0216_QUI02_MP05__4_FD_132971 | JGI IMG/M metagenome (GOLD analysis project Ga0187766, IMG submission 132971) | Tropical peat soil microbial communities from peatlands in Department of Meta, Colombia - 0216_QUI02_MP05_20_MG | ecosystem: Environmental > Terrestrial > Soil > Wetlands > Peat ... | reverse complement strand
CTGTACATGTCGCACATGGTGTCGTCCCCCGACTTGCAGATGTAGCATTCGTAGCAGGGAACGTGGTGGTGGGGGAAGACTCTGTCGCCCCGTTTGAAGGAAGCCACTCCCTCCCCGACTGCGTACACCACTCCTGAAGCCTCGTGGCCGAGCAGGGGCATCGATGCCGTGTACTCTCCGCGCATTTTCTCCAGGTCGGTTCCGCAGAAGCCGCACGCCTCCATCTTCACGACGAGCTCGCCCCGCCCGGGAGAGGGTACCTCGACGTCCGCCAGCGTCGGCTCGAGCCTCCCAGTTCCGCCCTTGGGCTTCAGGACTACAGACTTCAACTTCGGCTTTCGCCGGTGGCCGGGGCTGATATAAGGCAGACAACGTTGAAACTTCTTATGCCGAAGCCTCGGGCAGGGAACGAAGGCTGACCCCCGGCCATGGGACTTCCAGAGAAGATCAAGAAGATAGAAGACGACATACACAGGACCCAGGTCAACAAAAAGACTGAGCACCACATTGGCCTCCTCAGGGCGAAGCTGGCCAAGCTCAGGGCTGAGCTGGAGGAGCAGCAGACCAGGAAGACGGGCTCACGCCTCGGGTACGACGTAAGGAAGTCAGGCGATGCGACCGTGGTGCTGATCGGGCTGCCGAGCGTCGGCAAGTCGACCCTCCTCAACAGGCTCACCAACGCGAAGTCGAAGGTGGCGGCATACCAGTTCACCACCCTCGAGGTTGTGCCTGGGGTGATGGAGCAGGGAGGGGCGAGGATTCAGGTGCTCGACCTCCCGGGGATCATCAAGGGGGCGTCCTCAGGCAAGGGTCTGGGGAAGCGGGTGCTCGCGGTGGCCAGGAGCGCAGACCTGGCCCTCTTCGTGGTTGATGTTTTCCAGCCGGAGGCGAGGGGCATACTCGAGCGGGAGCTCAGGTCTGTTGGGATCAGGGTGGACGAGTCTCCACCGAACGTCGTCATCGAGAAGTCCAATGCCGGCGGCATCAGCGTCAGCTCCCAGGTGCGGCTGACCAAGATAAGCGAGGCGCTGGTCAAGGACATCCTTAGGGTCTACGACATCAACGCCGCCCGTGTGATAATCCGCCAGGACATAGACGATCAGCAGCTCGTCGACGTGCTCGCGAGGAACAGGGTCTACATGCCGTCGCTTACGGTGATGAACAAGATCGACCTGGTGAACACCGGGTTCACGACCGAGCTGTCGCGGAAGCTCCCCTACGGGTTCGTCCCCGTATCGGCGGAGGCTGACGTGAACATGCAGGCGCTCAGGGAAGAGATCTACAGGAAGCTGGACTTCGTCAGGGTGTACATGCGCCGTCGGACCGGGGAGACCGACTTTGAGGAGCCAATGGTAATCCGTGGGGGGGCAACCATTGCGGACATCTGCGACAAGGTCCACAGAGGGATGAAGGACGAATTCAGGTATGCCCAGGTCTGGGGCAAGAGCGTCAAGTTCGGCGGACAGAGGGTCGGGATGACTCACAGGCTGGAGGACCAGGACGTCCTGACGATAGTGACGAGATGACCGAGGGCCATCGTGAGGCGCTCGGTCCCGGGGGAGGTTTTCAAGAATCCCGCCAGGCAATTCGTGAAATAGAGTCCATCACGCTTTTATACCCAAACGCGTTTCTGGAATTTGTACCATGACGACACAGCCGGACATGGGACTGATCCAGAACATACTCCAGTTCATCGGCGTTTTCGTGTCGTTTTCGATTGCATACGTCGCCTACAGGGGGGTCAGGCAGACCGAAAGCTCGTCTCTCCTGAGGCTCGCAACCGCCTTCATCTTCCTCGGCTTCGGGTTCCTGATCGAGGGGCTTGTGGGCCTGGGCAACCTGGTGGTCCTGCCGATCTCCACTACGGAAGTCGTGGTGGGAGGGCTCCTCCTGGAGACGACGGGCTACTTCTTCCTGGCCTTCTCCCATGTCGTTGACGTGCTGATCTCCAAGAGGCTCGGCGCGGCCCTGCTCGTCTTCCCCGTCATCACTCTGACAAGCACCCAGCTCGCAGACATCCTGAGCATCCTGTCGTTCTACTTCGTGCTCTATGGCGTGGTGGAGACCGTGTACTCCTACGCCAGGACGAGGAAGCCGGACACGCTGCTGATCGCCATGGGCCTGTCACTGATAGGGGTGGGAACGTTCTTCCAATGGTTATCATTATTGTACCAGTATGTTGGAGTTCTTTCACTATTGCAGATTATACTCCAAGAGATGGGTTTGCTGATATTGTTCACGCCGGTACTGAGCTTCGCAGTGGGAGGAGTGAAGGTGAATGGCACAGTATAGGACACAGGTCAGGATAATCGCGGACGTGCTCAGCACCGCGAAGGAGAACAACACCGAGGGGACCGGGGTCGGCGTCACCACGCTTCTGCGGAAGGGGAACATGTCCTACGCGAGATTCAGCAAGCTTCTTTCCGAGCTGGTCGGGTCGGGCCTCCTGGTGGAGCTAGACGGCGACAAGATATCGAAGTACGTGATATCGCAGAAGGGGATCCAGTTCTTGGACGCCTACTTCGCCTTCGAGGACTTCGCCCAGTCATTCGGCCTCAGGCTGTAGGACCCACGGCGTCCTGAAGCTGCTTTCGAAAGTATCTGTTTATAGTCAGGCACACCCCCCCGTTTCGCGTTGATAGGTTTCGCAGGCGCGGGCAGGGTAGGTGCAGCTTCGGCACTCGAGGTGGCTTCCATGGGGCTGGACGACGTATCGCTGGTTGACATAATCCCGGGGCTCGCCGAGGGGGAGGCCCTCGACATCAGCCACAGGCTGTCGGACGCCGGCATCGATGTGGACGTCAGGGGTTCCACTGATTTCGCGGCCCTTGCTGGGGCTGATCTGGTGGTCGTCACCGCCGGGCTAGCCCGGAAGCCGGGCATGACTCGGATGGACCTCCTGAGCAAGAACGCTGGGATAATCGCAGACGTGGCGAAGAACATCGCGAGGAACGCGCCCGACACGGTCATCCTGATGGTGACCAACCCGATGGACGCAATGACATTTGTCGCGCTGAAATCGACGGGGTTCCCGAAGGGGCGCGTCGTGGGGCAGGGAGGCGTCCTCGACAATTCTAGGTTCAAGTACGTGCTGGCCAAGAAGCTCGGCGTGTCGAGGAGCTCCATCACATCCATGGTGATGGGGGAGCACGGGGAGAACATGATACCCGTCGCCAGCCACACCTACGTGAGCGGGGTGCCCCTGACATCCCTCCTGAGCGAGGAGGAGGTCCAGCAGGCGATCGACGACACACGGAAGGTGGCGGCGGAGGTAATATCGAAGAAGGGAGCCACCATATTCGCTCCGGGCCGATCGGTTGCGAGAATGGCCAACGCGATCGTCAACGACACAAAGGAGGTGATGGCCGCCTCCGCATATCTGGAAGGCGAATACGGCGTGTCAGGGCTGTGCATGGGGGTCCCTGTGAAACTAGGGAAGGGCGGCATAGAGAAGGTGTACGAGGTGAAGCTCTCGGACAAGGAACGCGACTGGTTCAACAAAGGGGCCGACACCCTGCGGGAGGCCCTCGCCACGCTGAACTTGAAGTGAAGGGGTTTCCGCGAAGACCCGGGCCGCCAGGCCACGCCGACCGGTGCGGCTCCTCCAGACGCGGTGCTCGTCGCTCGGCTGGCGCTGTGTTGTCTTCCCGACCCGAGGTTCTGAGAACTAGACGAGAAAGCTAAAGAACCGTCAGCGTCGGGCGTCGAAACTGCTTTGCTTGTAGTCGTGCTGCTGAAGGGCGTCCCGGCCAGGACCACCCAGGCCGTCACCGTAGGGGGCGTGCTGAACAGGGAAGCGATGGATCTCGTCCTGAACCCCCACGACGCGAAGGCGGTGGAGGCAGCGGATTACCTGAAGCGCCGGGTCGGAGGGAAGACGGTCGCGCTCAGCATGGGCCCCGACATGAAGCTCGTGCCGCTCATGAAACCTCTGTACGACTCGGAGGTGTTCGGCATCGACGAGGAGTACGTGCTGAGCGACAGGAAGATGGCCGGGTCGGACACCCTCGCCACCTCCTACGCTGTCGCACTGGGAGTCAAGAAGCTCGTGGAGAGGCACCTTCAACCCATAGACGAGATGGCCGACGCAATCAAGAAGTGGGGCTACTCGGACGCAGTCCGTTCCAGGGCGGTCGAGCTCTACCGCACGAACCTGCTCACCAACAGAGTGTACAGCGAGCTCCCCGCCATGAAGGGGACCATAGTCGCTAGGTTCCTGTCGGGAGAGATCACTTCAGAGACGGCCCTTTCCGAGCTGGCGGCCGAGAAAGACAGGCTTTCCAAGTTTGTCGTCGTCGCTGGGATCAAGACCACGGACGGGGAGACCGGGAGCGTAGGGCCTCAGGTGGCCGAGGGGGTGTCGGAGCTCCTCGGCAATGTGCTCCCCCACGCCACCTACGTCGAGGACTTCGAGATCGACCCGGCCTCGGGCACCCTGAGCTCAGAGAGGAAGATAGGGTACCTTTCACAGCGGCTGGAGATGCAGCTCCCCGCCCTCATCACGGTTTCGACCGAGTACAGGCCGAGGTCCGCTCCAGCAGCTTCTCAGGCCGAGGTCAGGGCCAACAGCTACAGGGGGAAGGTCTTCCAGGCGTTCAAGTGGACGGCGGACGACCTGGGCGCGGACCCGAAGCGGCTGGGGCTGGCGGGGTCGCCGACCATAGTTGGAACGGGAGTAGACGTGGGGAGGCCTCCGGTGCAGAAGACCCTCGACTCGTCTCTCGTCTTCCTCAAGAAGACTGAGCAGCTGGATTTCGAGGGCAAGAAGTACGGCCCCTTCGCTAGGGGGGACCTGACCAACGGCCTGCCTGCTGGGCTCGTCGCCGCGCTGAAGGCGGGGGGCTCGGTGGGAGCCTTCGGCTACGGGATGCTGGTGGAGGAGCTCTTCGCTTGACCGAGGAGTCCAACGGGGTGTGGGTCTACCTCCAGCACACGAAGTCCGGCCTGACAACCGACTCGCTCGAGCTCATCGCCGCAGGGAGGCAGGTGGCCGAGAAGCTGAAACAGGACGTCGTGGGGGTGATGCTCGGCAGCGGCGTCGAAGAGCTTGCCAGGGCGGCGGTCAGCCACGGCGCAGACACGGTCCTGGTCGTCGACTCGCAGGCCCTCGAGCCCTACTTCAACCTGGCATACGTGGACGCCATCTACTCCCTCGTGAAGGAGAGGAAGCCCTACGTCTTCCTGTTCGCGGCCAATGAAGTGGGCAAAGACATTGCAGCCAGGGTGGCCTTCAAGGTGCCCACGGGTCTGGCGACCGACAACGTCCAGCTCGCCGTGGAGGACTACAACAACCCGGCTCTCGGCCAGTTCAAGAACCTCCTGATCCAGGTGAGGCCAGACTTCGGGACAAGGCTCGCCAGGATCTACACGCCGAAGCACAGGCCGCAGATGGCGACCGTTAGGCCTGGCAGCTTCTCCCCTCTCCCCGACGACCCGAAAAGGAAGGGGAGAATCGAGCGGGTAGAGCTCTCCTTCCCCGCCTATCCCGCCAGGGTGACTGAGGTGGTGGAGCTCCCGCCGCCCGTCCCTGACCTGAAGGGCGCCGACGTGGTCATCAGCCTCGGGCTCGGCATACTGAAGGACGGCTCCGGGAGGCCCAGGGACCCGAGGGAAGCCTACAGGTACGCCCAGGAACTGAAGTCGGCCCTGGAGCAGCGGTACCACCTCAGAACAGAGATAGGGGCGTCGCGCGCGCTGATCTACGCCGAGATCAAACAGCTGGATGGCCTCGTCAGCAAGGCGAACCAGGTCGGTCAGACAGGCACGACGGTGAGACCGAAGGTATACATCGCCGTAGGTATCAGCGGCGCCCTCCAGCACAGGGTGGGAATGCAGTTCTCCTCGAAGATAGTCGCCATCAACACCGACCCCGACGCGCCGATCTTCAAGTTCGCCCACTACCCCATAGTGGGGGACCTCTACGAAGAGCTCCCCAAGCTGACCAGGGCAATAGGAGGAGGCGGCAATGCAGCCTGATTACGACGTCATAGTGGTGGGGGCGGGCCCCGCCGGTTCAGCGGCCGCGCTCTCGCTCGCAAGGAAGGGAGTGGACGTGCTCCTCCTCGATAAGGCGCGCGTACCCGGGGAGAGGAACATGACCGGAGGGGTGCTCTACGGGGACTTCCCCGACGGCTGGGGCCTCATCAGCCTGGTCCCCGACTTCGAGAGCACCGCGCCCCTCGAGAGGCGAATCCTCTCCCACGAAGTGGTGGTCCTGGGCTCCCCCGACTACGGGGCCGGCACGAGCAGGTTCTACAGGCTGTCCAAGACCTCGCTCGCAGCGAAGCTCGGGCTGTTCCAGATGTCCTTCGAGACGGGCCACGACTATTCCGTCCTCCGGAGGCCGTTCGACAGGTGGTTCGCAAACATGGCCGTCCAGGCAGGCGCCATGCTCTCTACAGACAACACCGCAGAGGGGCTCATCAGGGAAGGGGACTCGGTGGTGGGGGTCAGGACCAGCAGGGAAGAACTGAGGGCGAAGCTGGTGATCGACGCTTCGGGGGTCACCTCCAAGCTCGTGGCCGAGGCAGGGCTGAGGGACAGGCTGACGCCCCGCCAGCTCTACCACGGCATAAAGAGAGTCTACAGGCTGGACGCCGGGGCCATAGAGAAGAGATTCAGAGTCAAGCCGGGGGAAGGGAGGGCCGTCTTCTTCCTCGGGGAGTTCATGCACGACATTGGCGGCGGCGCATTTGTCTACACGAACAGGGACACGCTCTCGGTCGGCCTGGTCGTCTCGATGGATTCGCTCATCAGGCGCACTACGGAGCACTTCAACGAGGTCGGCAAGCTCCTTGACGTCCTCGACGAGTTCGAGGCCCACCCCATGGTCGCGGAGCTCCTCGACGGGGCGCAGGCCCTGGAGTACTCCGCCCACAACATCCCCAAGGGACACAAGGCGATCCTGAAGCGCCCCTACGCCGACGGCCTGCTCGTGGCCGGGGACGCCTTGGGCTCCTTCGTGAAGATCGGGCCGATGATAGACGGCATGCGGAGGGCGGTCACCTCCGGGATGATGGCCGCGGCCGCGTACCTCGAGGCAAGGGCCTCCGGCTCCTACAGGGCCAGGAACCTCTCGAAGTACAGGGAGCTTCTCGGCCCCATATACGAGGACGTCGGCCGTTCCGGGAGGGACAGCTTCATCTCCGAGAGCTCGTTCACCTATCACACCCTGCCTCGGCTCCTCTTCGCGACGGGCCTCATCTCGAGCGTCTACACTTTCGAGCCTAGGCAACCGCCTTCCGGGGCGAAGGACGCGACCGCAAGGATCCAGGAGGGCACGGGCCTGCTTTCGTACGACGAGGACGAGACCTACTCACACATCAAGGTGGACACGCAGCTCGCGTCGAAATCCATAACCAAGCCCTGGGTCCCCGCGTGCCCCACCAACTGCTACACCATCTTCACCCCGAAGGGCGTCTTCGCTTCTTACAAGGACCTCTACCAGCACAACCTCGACGCGCTGAAGGACGCCTCGGGGAAGGTCGACGGAGCGAAGGCCTTGGCCAGCACTCTCGAGGACGTCGCCTCGGCTCAGCTTCGCTTCGACCACATCGCGTGCGTCGCCTGTGGGACCTGCGGCGCTATAGGTCCGCCGGAGATGGTGACCTTCGGCCACGAGAGGGAAGGGCACGGCGTGAGGTACAGGTTCGGGTAGCAGGGCGGCCCTCCTCCAAAGAGATAATACCGCCGGGGGTCGGCCTCGGATGCCAGACTCAGAAGGCGAGGATGGACCCAAATTGTCCTACAACTACTTCGAAAGGCTCGACAGGATAGTGAGGCTGCACCAGGAATGGAGGACGAAGGAGTGCCTCAACCTGATACCTTCGGAGAACCACGGCAGCCCCCTGATGCGGGGGATGTTCCTCGCAGACCTGGGGAACAGGTACAACGCCCCTGACAGGTTCTACAGAGGGACGAAGTATTCAGACGAGCTGCTTTCGATGACCGAGGAGCTGGCCAGGAAGGCCTTCGGGGCCAGGTACGCCGACGTCAGGGCGCTTTCGGGGCACACCGCCGACATGGCTGTGCTGCTGGCGCTCACGGAGGCGGGGGACAGGATCCTGTCGGTCCACCCCGACAACGGCGGATACCCCGGGATAACCCACCTGGGGCTGGGGAGCCTCCTGAGACTGGAGAATCTGTACTTCCATTACGACACCAGGACGGTGAACATCGAGCCCATCGAGTCGGCGGCCCTCATCAGGGAAACGCAGCCGAAGGTGGTGTTCTTCGGCTCGAGCTTCATCCCCTTCCCTCACCCCGCGAAGCGGCTCTCGGCTGTCGCCCATGGTGCGTGCGTCTATGACGCCTCTCACGTGCTCGGGCTGATAGCCGGGAAGGAGTTCCAGGACCCCCTCAGGGAGGGGTGCTCCCTCATGATAGGCTCCACCCACAAGAGCTTCTTCGGCCCGCAGGGCGGATTAATCGTCTCCAACAACGAAGACGTGTTCACCAGGGTGGTGGGCAAGATCCACCCGGGGATAGTGGACAACATACACCTTGACAGGGTGGCGGCCCTCGGGGTCGCGCTCATCGAGATGATTCAGTTCGGGCGCCAGTACGCCCAGGCGGTCATCAAGAACTCCCAGGCGCTCGCGAAGGCCCTGGCCGCCCAGGGGGTCAAGCTCAAGGGGTCCACGGTCGGCTACACAAGGTCCCACCAGATCCTCCTCGACTATGAGCCCGCCAAGCTGGAGTCCTTCTCCGGAAGGCTCGAGCAGGCCAACATCATCGGTGACAACGGCGGGAGGCTCGGGACGTCCGAACTGACCAGGATGGGGTACGGTCCAGCCGAGATGGAGGAGGTCGCCGAGCTCGTGGCGATGGTCCTGATGGGGAAGAAGCCCCCGGACTTCGTCCAGAAGCGCGTGAGGACCCTTGTAAGGCAGTTCCAGCAGCCGAGGTTCGTCCTGCAGTCGGTGCCGAAGCCCTTCGGCTAGCTATCTGTGGACGATCCCCAGGGATTCGTCCGTCATCCTCATGGAGTCCGCGCGGGAGTAGCCGCCGGAGAGGGCCCTGATGGCGTCTATGTTCTCCGGAACCACTATCGCCTCCTGGTGCACCCCCAGGAACATGTACGCCTCGCCGTCCACGACGGTGACCGAGTCCTTCCAGACGTTCGCCTCGTAGATGTCGTTCCTGTCCCTCCCCCTTTCGCGCGCCCAGTCTATTATGTTGGCCGTGGACTTGAAACCCGACTTGCCGTCCACCAGGTTCATCCTCGGCGCCTCCTGGAGGGCCTTCACCACCCCCTCCTTCGACGCCTGCCCCTCGAGGCTCAGGATGAGGCTGTGCAGGTGCATGTGGGTCGTGGGAACCTTGAACGCCATGGTGACAATGGGGATCTTGGGCAGAACGGTCTGAACGTCGGGCCCGTGATGGGAGGGGAGGGTCGTGGGGTCGAGGACAACCGCGTCTATTGGGCCCTTCTTCACGTCGTCCGGGTCCGTGGCCCGCCTGGCGAGGACGGCCCTCGCCTTCGAAACCCCCACCGCCTTGTCGATGGCACCGAGCGTCCGGCAGAGACCCGTGGTGTTGCACGAGACGACCCTGACCATGTCCTTCCCGACTGCCTCCTCAAAGTTGCACTGGGCCACGAAGGAAGTCCCCGTGAGCTCGTGCTCCTCGCCCCCCTGGAATATCGCCTTGACCTTGGCCTGCTGATAGATCTGCTTGTTCGTGGGCCCCATGTCGTCCGGTGCCCCGTCAACTACGATGTCCACCCTCTGCAGCAGGTCGTGGAGCGTCCCCCTGGTGGTGTACCCAGCCCCGTTGAACGCCTCCAGGCTCTTCATGTCGAGGGCGTAGAGGTCGATCCCCTTGTCGCGGGCCACGGCATACTTGTAGTGCGGATGGGCAGCGGAGACACCCACCAGCTCCATGTCTTTCTGCTTCCTCACGGCGTCCGCGACGCGGCGGCCGATGGTGCCGTACCCGTTGATTCCTACCCTGATCATTGCTGTCATGGTCGCTCAGGCTTGGGCTTATAGGGCTTCATTGCGCTCTCCGGCCCCACTTCTCCTCGGACCTCTCGAGCGCGTCTATGAGCGGAAGCCTCTTGCCTGCGAGGTACTGGACGAGGGCTCCCCCGGCCGTGCTTATGTGGTCTATCTGGTCGTGGATCCCGTACTTGCGGAGGGCGGTGGAGAGGTGCCCTCCGCTGATTATCGTGGTAGCCAGGGACGAAGCCATGGCCCTCAGCAGACCCTCGGTGCCCAGACTGAAGTCGTCCCACTCGAAGGCGCCCGGGGGGCCGCTCATGAACACGGTCCCTGCCCCCATGATGTGCCTCGAGTAGCGCTCCACGGTCTTGGGGCCTATGTCCCACACCTGGGCGGGAGACCGGAGGCTGGCGGGGTCGAAGTCCTTCCTCGAGCCGTCGACCTTCACCCCCACGTCGATGGGGAGCGCGAACCTCTCGGAGTCGTCGTCGATTAGCTGCCTCGCCTTGATGACGTACTTCTGCTCCCCGTCGATGCCGATGTCCCCGTGGAGCTTCCCTGCCGCCTTGAGGAAGACGAGCCCCACCACCCCGCAGAGCAGCACCTTGTCGGCCCGGTTGTTGGCAACGAGTGCGTCGATGGCTTCCAACCTGTCGCTCACCTTCGCGCCGCCCAGGACTGTCACGTAGGGCCCTTTTTCCACCGCGACGATCCTGTCGAGCATGCGAAGCTCCCGCCCCACAGTCCTTCCCGCGGCAGTGGGGACAAGACCGGCGAAGCCGACTATGCTCGGGGAAGCGCGGTGCGCGGTGGAGAAGGCGTCGAGGACGCAGGCGTCGACGTGCTCCCTCAGCCGCCGGATGAGGAAGGTCTTTTCGGCGTCCGCAGGTTTGTATTCCTGGTTCTCCTCGGCTGCGAACCTCAGATTGTCCAGAAGCAACACCCCCCCATCCGGGAGAGAATCTATGTCAG
>Ga0187766_10002452_pt1 | contig 10920 bp, 8 predicted proteins | sample 0216_QUI02_MP05__4_FD_132971 | JGI IMG/M metagenome (GOLD analysis project Ga0187766, IMG submission 132971) | Tropical peat soil microbial communities from peatlands in Department of Meta, Colombia - 0216_QUI02_MP05_20_MG | ecosystem: Environmental > Terrestrial > Soil > Wetlands > Peat ... | reverse complement strand
GACCCAGTACAAGAGCCACAGCCTGGACCGGCACATCTCCACCACGTGGCGGATGAGCTCGCTGCTGGGCAACTACGTCACTCCCGTCCCGGCCCAGCAGCGCCTCGGGCCGTACTGGTACACCGGCTCGGCCGACGCGATCTACCAGTCGATGAACCTGATCAACGACGAGCAGCCGGACATCGTCATCGTGTTCGGCGCCGACCACGTATACCGGATGGACCCGCAGCAGATGATCGACCACCACGTCACGCACGGGGCGGGGGTGACGGTGGCGGCCATCCCGGTGCCGCGGCAGGAGGCCTCGTCGTTCGGCATCGTCAGCGTCGGAAAGGACGGCCGCACGGTCGAGGAGTTCCTGGAGAAGCCCGCCGACCCGCCGACGCTGCCCGGGCGCCCGGACGAGTGCTACGCGTCCATGGGCAACTACGTGTTCGACGCCGACGCCCTGGTGGACGCGCTGCACAAGGACGCCGACGACGACTCCAGCCGCCACGACATGGGCGGCAACATCGTCCCCATGCTGGTACGGGACGGCTGCGCCCACGCGTACGACTTCCTGCTCAACCAGGTCCCTGGCGCGACCGCGCGGGACGCGGGCTACTGGCGCGACGTCGGCACGCTCGACTCGTACTTCGAGGCCCAGATGGACCTGTGCGCGGTCGAGCCGGTGTTCAACCTGTACAACGACCGGTGGCCGATCTTCACCAACATCCCGTCGCTGCCCCCGGCCAAGTTCGTGCACGACAGCGGCGACCGCGTGGGCCGGGCCATCGACAGCATGGTCAGCCCCGGCGTCATCGTCTCCGGCGGCCTGGTCCGCCAGTCCGTGCTCTCCCCCGGGGTGCGGGTGAACAGCTGGGCCACGGTGGAGCGGTCCGTGCTGCTGCACAACACCAAGATCGGCCGCCACGCGGTGGTCAGGGACGCGATCATCGACAAGAACGTCACCGTGCCCGAATGGGCGCAGGTCGGCGTGGACAAGGACCGCGACAGGGCCCGCGGCTTCGTGGTCTCGGCCGCCGGCATCACCGTGGTGGGAAAGGGCCAGGAGGTCATCCCGTGACTCATGCCCCGGGGACCGGCCAGCTTCGGGTCGCGCTGCTGACCCGCGAGTACCCGCCCGACGTGTACGGCGGCGCCGGCGTGCACGTCACCTACCTGGCTCGTGAGCTGGCGCCGCTGGTGGACCTGGTCGTGCACTGCCAGGGCGAGGACCGCCCGGGCGCGGTGGCGCACCAGCCCTGGGACCTGCTCGCCGGCGCCAACCAGGCGCTGCGCGTCATGTCGACCGACCTGTCGATGACCGCCGCCGTGGGGACCGCGCAGCTGGTGCACTCGCACACCTGGTACGCGAACCTGGCTGGTCACCTGGCGGCCCTGCTCTACGGCATCCCGCACGTGATGACCATGCACTCGCTCGAGGCGCTGCGGCCGTGGAAGGCGGAGCAGCTCGGCGGCGGCTACCAGCTCTCTACCTGGTGTGAGCGGGTGTCCGCCACCTCAGCCGCCGCCGTGGTGGCCGTCTCGGACGGTATGCGGGCCGACATCGCGACCGCTTACCCCGAGATTTCGGCCGAACGGATCCGGGTGATACGTAACGGGATTGACACCGCCGAGTACCAACCGGACCCCGCCACCGACGTGCTCGAGCGGCATGGCATCGACCTGGGCCGCCCCTACGTGATCTTCGTCGGCCGGATCACCAGGCAGAAGGGCGTGCCGGTGCTGCTCAGGGCGGCGTCCGGGCTGGTCCCCGAGGCCCAGCTGGTGCTGTGCGCGGGCCAGCCGGACACGCCGGAACTGGGCGCCGAGGTGACCGAACTGGTCGACGGCCTGCGTGCTTCCCGATCCGGCGTGATCTGGATACCGGAGATGCTGCCCAAGCCCGAGGTGATCCAGCTGCTCAGCCACGCCACGGTGTTCGCCTGCCCGTCGATCTACGAGCCGCTCGGCATCGTGAACCTGGAGGCCATGGCGTGCGGGACCGCGGTCGTAGCCTCGCGCACCGGCGGGATCCCCGAGGTGGTGGCCGACGGCCAGACCGGGCTCCTGGTGCCGCCCGGAGAGCCGGAAGCGCTCGCCGGCGGCCTGAACGCGCTGATCCGCGACCCCGATCGCGCGGCGGCGATGGGACAGGCGGGCCGCAAGCGCGCCGTGGCCGAGTTCGGCTGGCCCGCCATCGCCGCCCAGACCGTCGCCCTGTATTCAGAGCTGGTCAGCTCGGCCTAAATCGCCGTCCGGGCTTAGGGTGAGCCCGTGACGACGGAGCGGTCGGCAGGGCGCCTGGTGTCGGTGAACGTGGGCCTGCCGCAGGAGGTGGCCTGGCATGGCCGGATGGTGCGCACCGCCGTGTGGAAGCGGCCGGTCGAGGGCCCGCGCCTGGTGCGGCGGCTGAACGTCGACGGCGACGGGCAGGGCGATCTGTCCGGTCACGGCGGGGAGCACCGCGCCGTGTTCGTGTACCAGCTTGATTCGTACCGGTACTGGCAGCAGCAGCTGGCCCGGGATGACTTCAGCCACGGGCAGTTCGGGGAGAACTTCACTGTTGAAGGCCTGGCCGACGATCAGGTATGCATCGGCGACCGGTACCGGATCGGCGAGGCGGTGTTCGAGGTCACCCAGCCCCGGGTGACGTGTTACCGGGTCGGCATCCGGATGAACGACGCGCGCATGCCGGCCCTGCTGGTGTCCCATCACCGGCCGGGGTTCTACTTCCGCGTGCTGCGCGAGGGCACCGTGCAGGCCGGGGACGAGATCACCCGGGTGGCCTCAGCAGCCGAGGCCATGACGGTGGCCGAGATCGACGCCCTGCTCTACCTGCCCGGGCATCCGCGGCAGCAGGTGCTGCGCGCGCTGCGCATCCCGGCGCTCTCGCCGGGGTGGAAGGCCTCGTTCCTGGCCATCGCCGAGCAGGCCTCCGCATCCGGCGCCGCGGGCAACGCCGGGCTCACCGCGGTCAGCCCGCCTCCGGCCTGGCCCGGGTTCCGCCCGCTGGTGGTGACCGCGATAGACGCCGAAAGCGAGTCGGTGATCTCGGTGCACCTGGCCGATCCCGGCGGAGCCGCGCTGCCGGCCGCGCTGCCCGGGCAGTTCCTGACCCTGCGGCTGACCGCCGTCCCCGGCGCGAAGCCGCTGCTGCGCAGCTACTCCTTGTCCGGACCCCCGGGCGCCGCCTCGTACCGGATCAGCGTCAAGCGCGAGGCGCACGGCGCGGGCAGCCAGTTCGTGCACGACCGGATCGGGCCCGGCGACCTGCTGGACGCGGCCGCGCCGCGCGGCACCTTCGTGCTCCAGCCGGGAGACTCGGCGGTGCTGCTGATCAGCGCGGGCGTCGGGGCGACCCCGGTCCTGGCCATGCTGCACAGCCTGGCCGCCGCCGGATCGGGCCGCGACATCTGGTGGCTGCACGGCGCGCGCCGCCGGGCCGAGGAGCCGTTCGCCGCCGAGTCGCGGTCCCTGCTGGCCGGCCTGACCCGCGGGCACCGGTATGTCTGCTACAGCCGCCCGGATCCGGGCGACGTCCAGGGCCGCGACTACCAGACGCCGGCCCGGCTGTCGGCGTCCGTGCTGGCCGCGCTGGAGCTTCCGCGCGACGCCGACGCCTACATCTGCGGCCCGGCCGCGTTCATGACCGAGATCTCTGCCGCTCTGGCCGATACGGGCGTCGCCGCCGGACGAGTGAGGACCGAGATCTTCGGCGCCGCGCCGTCGCAGACGCCGGGCATCGCGGCCTCCCCGGCCCGGCCGCCGCACCCGCCGGCCGGGCAGCCGGGTGACGGCCCGGAAGTCGCGTTCGCGCGCAGCGGCCTGTCCGTACGCTGGGACCCGGGCTACGGCAGCCTGCTCGACCTGGCGGAGGCCTGCGACGTACCGGTGCGCTGGTCGTGCCGAACCGGGGTCTGCCACACCTGCGAGACCGACGTCATGTCGGGAACGGTCGGTTACGCTCCCGATCCGGTCGATGAGCCCGCCGAAGGCAGCGCCCTGATCTGTTGCTCTCAGCCGCGCGGCGACCTGGTCCTCGACCTGTGACGGCACGCGTCAGCGTGAAAGCATGGCGGGATGAAGGTGCTGCGCACGCCCGAGGAACGGTTCGCTGACCTGCCCGGATTCGGCTACCCGCCGCGCTACGCCGACGTCGGCGGGTTGCGGCTGGCCTACACAGAAGCCGGCCCGCGCGACGGCGAGCCGGTCCTGCTTTTGCACGGGGAGCCGAGCTGGTCGTTCCTGTACCGCACCGTCATGCCGGTGCTGGCGGATGCCGGGCTGCGGGCGATCGCAGCCGACCTGGCCGGATTCGGCCGGTCCGACAAGCCGGCCGAGATCGCCGATCACAGTTACGCGCGGCACGTGGAATGGATCCGCGCGCTGGCCTTCGACCGGCTGAACCTGCACGGGCTGACCCTCGTCGGCCAGGACTGGGGCGGCCTGATCGGGCTGCGGCTGGTCGCCGAACACCCGGACCGGTTCTCCCGGGTCGTGGCGGCCAATACCGGGCTGCCCACCGGTGACCAGCCCATGCCCGACGTCTGGCTGCGGTTCCGCGAGGTGGTCCGCACCGCGCCCGTGCTGAGCGTGTCCCGCCTGGTGCAGTCCGGCTGCCAGCAGCGGCTGGCGCCGGAGGTTCTGGCGGCTTACGAAGCGCCGTTCCCCGATCCGACGTTCGCCGCCGCGGTGCGGGCGATGCCGAACCTGGTCCCGGCCACCCCCGATGACCCGGCCTCCGAGGCCAACCGCGCCGCCTGGCGCCGGCTGTCGGTGTGGGACAAGCCGTTCCTGGTGGCGTTCAGCGACCGTGATCCGATCACCGGCGGCATGGCCCCCATCTTCGAGCGCGCGATTCCCGGCGCGGCCGGCATCGAGCACCCGGTGATCTCCGGGGCGGGCCACTTCCTGCAGGAAGACGCGGGCGAACGGCTGGGCGCCGTGATCGCCGACTTCATCGGTGCTCATCCGGAGCGGTAGAGCGCAGGCTCTCACGCATTGGGCCGAAGCCAGCTACGTCATGGCCAGGCCGGCATCGGCGCCATCGTCATAGTCATTTAACTGATGACAAGCACCTGGCCACGCCCCAGACTCAAGCTAGGATGTCATGGCCAGAACTGGGAGAACACGATGAGTGTCCGCAGTAACGCCGGCGCCGGCGGCCAGTCAAGGACCCTGATCCTGACGGCGATGATCTTCGCGGTCGCGATGACGTTCATCGACCAGACGATCGTCGCGATCGCCGCGCCCACGATCCAGCACGCCCTGGGCCTGTCCAGCAGCGGCATCCAGTGGGCAATCAACGCCTACCTGCTGACGCTGGCGGCCCTGTTCGCGTTCGGTGGCCGGCTGGCCGACATCGCCGGGCACCGCCGGATGGTGGTGCTCGGGGTGATCATCTTCGCCGGCGCGTCGGCGTTGTGCGGCGCCACGCCGGCCGGCGGGGCCGCGGAGGCGTGGCTGGTGGCGTTCCGCGCGCTCCAGGGCGCGGGCGGGGCGATCATGTTCCCGGCGGCGATCGCGATCGTGGTGGTGACCTTCGATCTGCATGCGCGGGGCCGGGCGCTGGCGCTGTTCTTCGGCCTCGCCGGCGCGCTGACCGCGGTCGGCCCGATCGTCGGCGGGCAGCTGATCGCGTGGAATGCCCAGTGGGGCTGGCGGGCGATCTTCTGGATCAACATCCCGGTCGCGCTGATCGCGCTGGCGCTGATCGCCGTCTCCAAGCCGCCGAATGAGAGCCGGCCGGCCCCGATGGACTACCGCGGCCTGGCCCTGATCGTCGCCGGGGTGGGGCTGTCCGTGTTCGGGTTCCAGCAGGCGACCCAGTGGAGCTGGAGCAACCCGGCCATCTGGGCCAGCATCGCCGCCGGCGTCGTGCTGCTGATCGTGTTCTTCGCCGTCGAGGCCCGGACCGAGTCGCCGCTGATCAACGTGCGGATCTTCCGCAATCAGACGTTCACCGTGCAGAACATCATTATCGGCACCGCCAGTGCGGCGTTCCTCCCGGTGTTCTTCTTCAGCGCCCTCTACGGGCAGATCGCCCTGGACGAGAAGGCAGACACGGCCAGCCTGCTCATCTTGTGGTTCTTCTTGGGCTTCGTGGTGGCCGCGCAGATCGGCGGCCGGCTGCTGGACCGGATCGGGGCCAAGCTGCCGGTGGTGCTCGGCTGTGTCCTGGCCGCGGTCGGGTTCTGGCTGTGGGCCTCCAAGGCGACCGACCTGAGCGCCGGCGCCCAGACGTGGTACATCGTGATGGCCGGGGCCGGGATGGGGCTGATGCTCGGGCAGGCCAACACCGACGCGATCAACCGGGCGTCCCGGTACTCCTACGGCGAGGCCACCGGCATCACCCAGACCGTCCGCAACTACGGCGCCAGCCTCGGCTTCGCGATCCTGGGCACGCTGCTGATCACCCGGTTCCGGTCCGCGATCACCGGCTCGCTGACCGGCAAGGGCCTGCCCGGCCCCGCGGCCTCGGCGGAAGCGGCCAAGATCGCCCAGCTGCAAGGCGGCAACAGCAACAGCAACATCACCACGATCCCGGCGTTCATCCGCGCCGACTTCGCCAGCGCCACCCGCGACGTGCTCTACGGCATGGCCGCGATCATGGCCGTCGCGGCGCTCGTGGCGCTGCTCGGCCTCAGGCGCGGCGTCCAGGAAGATACCGCGCAGGCCCCGGAGGAGTCCGGCGGCCAGCCGCCCGAAGAGGAGCTGGACACCGATCTCCACCCGTCTCGGCGCCCGGATAACAGGTACTGAGCTGGAGCGTTCCGGCTCCGCCCGTCAGTTCGGCGTGGTGTCGGCTGACGGTGCAGTCCCGAAGGCTTCCTCGATCGTCGCAGCCACCTTCTTGGCGATGCCGAACTCGTTGACCATCCGCGAGATGACCAGGCCGCCGCCGTGGACGTGGAACGTGGTGGCGTTCCCGTCCCTGGTCAGGTGCACGGTGGCGCTGGAGGCCGCCGACTGCTTGACCTTCAGTGCCTCCTGGGCCCCGCTTCCGTGCGTGGTGACCTCGTAGCGACTCCCGAGCTTGTCCTGCAGAGCCTTGGCGGTCTCTTGCACGGTCACGGGTCCTTCGACCGTCACGCTGGGCATATCGGACCCTCCTTAGGTGATGGAACCTCCGACGTGAACCACACGCTCCTAGTCTTCACCCTCCGTCGTACCCACCCAGCGGCAGGTTTCCACGCCGAGCGTGCGGAGCCGCCGTGCGCTCAGCCCAGCTGGTACGGGGACATGTTGGCGCCGCTGATCACGACCGTGACGTGCTCGCCCGGCGCCGGCTTGTACGCGCCGGCCAGCAGGGCCGCGATCCCGACCGAGGCAGCCGGCTCGGCGGCGATCCGGAACGCCTGCCACAAGGCCCGCTGCGCGGCCAGGATGGACTCGTCGTCCACGAGCGCCACGTCCTGCACGTACAACTCGGTGATGGGGAACACCAGCTCGCCGACCTGCCGCGGAGCCAGCGCGTCTGCCGCGACGCTGCCCGCCGGGGCGTCGGCGGGCCGGCCCTCGGCCCGCGCATAGGTAAGGGTGGGCGCGCCGTCGGGCTCCACCCCCACCACCCGGGCCGTGCCCGCGAACCAGGACGCGATGCCAGCGATCAGCCCGCCCCCGCCGACCGGGACGAGCACCGTGCCAGGGTCGCTGACCTGCTCGGCCAGCTCCAGGGCCAGGGTGCCCTGGCCGAGGATGGTCTCGCGCTGGTCGTACGCGTGCACGCTCATCGCGCCGGAACTAGCCACCCAGTCCTGGGCGGCGGCCAGCGCGTCGGCGTATCGCTCGCCGGTGACTACCAGGTCCGCGCCGAGCTGGCGGATGCGCTCGACCTTGGCGGGCGCGGACACGGTGGGCACGAAGATCTTGGCCGGCACGCCGCATCGGCGAGCGGCGTACGCGACGGCCACGCCGTGGTTACCGCCGGACGCGGCGACTACCCCGGCGGGCGGCACCTCCCGCAGCAGCAGGTTCGTGAATGCGCCCCGGGCCTTGAACGACCCCGCGCACTGCACTTGCTCCAGCTTGAGCGTCGCCACCGGCAAGGCCGCCGCCGACTCGTCGAGCTCGCTGAGGTCAACCTGGACGACCGGCGTCCGGCGGATAAAGGGCCGGATCGTGTCGTAGCAGCGTCGGATATCGTCACGAGAGATCACCTCTGCACCCTACCCACCTGGTCAGCCCGAGGGAGAGACTAGCTCGTATGACTGAGCACCCGCACCACCACGATGAGGATCCGGCTTGCGCGGTGGCCCACGGCGCCGTCCCTGAGACCCCGGCCTCTCAAGCCGAGGCAGCCTCCGACGGGTCACCGGCTTCGGGGGAGCGCACGCTGGTCGCGGTCTTCGCCTCGCCGGTGGCCGGCTACCTGCTGAGGTACGGAGCGGACCTGGGGTTCCGCGGCCTGCTGCTCGAGCCAGACGAGGCGCGCGCGGCAGGCGCCGCCGCCCTCGGATTCCCAATCCTCAGGGCCGCACCCGACGACCTCGACGGCTCCGCGGACGTGGTCGTCACCGACCACCACCGGCCCGAGCTCGGCGTCATGCTCCGTGATGCGCTGGCCACCAAGGCCAGGTGGATCGGGATCATGGGCAACCCGCGTCACGTCGGCCCGCACGTGAAGATGCTCACCGACCTCGGCGTCCCGGCGGACGAGATCGCCCGGGTGCACCGACCGATCGGGCTCAACATCGGCTCACGGACGCCGCCCGAGATCGCGGTGGCCACCCTGGCCGGCCTGCTGGCCGACCGCAACGGCCGCCCAGGCGGCTTGGAGTTCTAGGCCGGCGGGCGGCGCAGTGAGCGTTGGGCAAGACCGACTCGCGAGGGCAGGCCTTTGGGGCCTAAGCGAGCGGATCCTCCGCCGCGGGCATACCGGCCGACCGGTCGCGGTTACAGCTGATAGCAGGTGTTGCCATTGCGCACGTTAGGCTGAATGCAGCCAAACGGGGACGAGGAGGTTGCTCGGAACGTAGGGTCGTTTGGCCCGTGCGAGTGGCTGCGGCAGGTTTCATAATCGCAGTCAGCGCGGGAAGCTGAATGACCCGAACTCTGGAATAAGCGCAGCATACGGGAGGCGGCTGTGGCCGGGGCGTTCTTCCGGCACCGGGGACTCATCGCGTTCGCCGCTGGGGGCGCGATGGCGGAAACGCTTGCGCTCTCGTTCCTGGCGCCCGCCGCCCGCCCGCTCGCCGCGCAGGTGACGGCGCTGCCGCCGCTGGCCGTCTACCACGACCTGCGCTGGCTGTTCGCCTTCAATCAGTCCTGGCTCGGCTTCACCGGCGTACTCGTGCTGCTGGTGCTGGCCCGCTCGGCCGCGGACGCCGTCCTCGTCCAGCTGGCCTGGCCGCGTGCGCCCGCCCGCGACGTCCCGGCCGTCCCGAAGCCCCGTTTCCTGACGTCCGTCGTGTCGTGTACGGTGCTGACGGTGCTAGTGGGTCTGGTGATGTCGCCGGTGGCCACGCTGATGTTCGGGGTGGCCCTGGTCCCGTTCTCCTGGCCGTACCTGGGCGCCCTGCCCGTCCTGCTGGGCACCGCGGTGGCGCTGAGCCAGGGCGGCGTGGGCCAGGCCTGGTGGCGGCGGCTGCCCCCGCTTGGCACCGCGGCGTGGGTGATCGCGAGCTTCCTGGTCTTGTCCCTGGCCTCGGTGCTGATGGCACACCTGGACACGGCAGGCATGGTGGCCGTGGCCGGGCTGGCCGGGCTCGTCAACGCGCGGGCCTGGTACGGGCTTACCGCCGCGGCGGTGCGGCGCTCGGTGGCACGCCCGCCGCACCCGTGGTACTGGCGTGCCGCGCTGCAGCGGATCCGCTGGGCGCTGCGCGACCGGACGAGCTGGGTGCCGCTGGCGCCGCTGGCCGCGGTGATGGTGCTCGCCCTCGCGGTGGGGCTGACCCGGCTGGCGTTTACCGGGACCGTGCGCTTCGCCGGCGGAACCGGCCACTCGGCGGCCGCGACGCTCACGACGGGCACCGAGAGCGGCGGGCGGCCCGCGCCGGGGAGCTCCGCCCAGGGAGCCGGCGGCCCGGCGGGTACCGGGTCGCACGGCGCGCTGCTGGTGGTCGGAGGGTTCGGGTCGAGGTGCTGCCACGACGCCGACGCGCTGCGGGCGGCTGAGCCGGGCATGCTCGTCCGCCAGTTCTCGTACCTGGGCCTGGACGCCGCCGGGCAGCCTGTCCCCTACGGCCCGGCCGCCGGGAACCTGCCCATCCAGGTACTCGGCGACCGGATGGCCGCCCAGCTGGAGAAGCTCTACCAGCAGGCCCGCACGCCCGTGGACGTGGTGGCCGAGAGCGAGGGCACGCTCGGCGTGTACGCCATGCTGGCCCGGCACCCGCACCTGCCGGTGGGCTCACTGGTCCTGCTCAGCCCCATCGTCGAACCCGGTCAGGTGGGCCAGGCGAGCGATACCGTCCCCGGCGACCTGCTGGTCACCCTGAACAACCTGGTGGGCGGCATGTCCCGGTACGGCAGCTCAGGCGCCCAGGAGCTGATCGACTCGGTCAGCGAGGTCGGCGCCAGCTACTTCGCCATGGTCAGCCACGACAGGAGCCGTCCCTGGCTGGCGGTGGTTCCGCTGGCCGATGCCGTCACGCTGCCCGCTTGCCCGTGGCCGAAGAACATGATCTTCGTCGATGCCTTCCACGGCGGCCTGCTCGGCGACGCTTCGGTGCGGCAGATGATCGTGACATTCCTGGCCAGCGGCAGCATGGCGGCGGACGACGCGTCACAGCGGCAGTTGCGCACCGAGGCGCAGTTCATCGCGGCCGCGGCCACCGCCTGGCGGATGCCCCAGCTCCGCCCGGCCTGCCCTGGCGCATGAGGGCTCGATCCGCTACCCTGACCCCGTGACGCGAGCCCGCCTCCCCCGGCCATGCCGTGCCGGGGGGGTCTGGGGGGGTCGTCCCCCCGGGCCATGCCCCGGCGGGGGGG
>Ga0187766_10002451_pt1 | contig 10920 bp, 12 predicted proteins | sample 0216_QUI02_MP05__4_FD_132971 | JGI IMG/M metagenome (GOLD analysis project Ga0187766, IMG submission 132971) | Tropical peat soil microbial communities from peatlands in Department of Meta, Colombia - 0216_QUI02_MP05_20_MG | ecosystem: Environmental > Terrestrial > Soil > Wetlands > Peat ... | reverse complement strand
GGATGCGCAGCGCGCCGCGGGCGCGGCGAGCGCCGCCGCCGAGGTCGAGGTTGCGCGCGGCCGTCCGGCCGACGCGTTGGCTGCGCTCGGCGACCAGGTCGACCTGCTGGTGATCGGCTCGCGCCGGTGGGGAGCCGTGGCACGCGTCCTGCTCGGCAGCACCGGCGAGGCGCTGATGCACGACGCCCGCTGTCCGATCATGGTCGTCCCACGCCCGGCCGCCGAGAACGACGCATCTGGGCCGGCGTCGCCGCGCTGACGGCGTGAGTGCCGAGGCGGCTGTCGGCCGGCCCGAACGCGCCGAGGGCGTGTCAGGTGGCGGTCGGTGTGATCTTGATCGTCTCCTTCTTCGCCTCCGTGGGGAGCGGGATCGTCACTTCGACGACGCCGTCGCGGGTCTTCGCCACGATCTGCTTCGGGTCGACGCCCGCCGGAAGCGCCATCGAGCGGCTGAAGGACCCGTAGCGACGCTCACGCCGCACGTACTGCTTGTCCTTCTCCTCCTTGCGCTCCTCGTGCTCACCAGAGACCGTGAGGATGTCGTCCTCGACCTCGATCTTGACTTCCTCGGGCTTGATCCCGGGGATGTCGGCGCGCACGATCAGGTTGGCGTCGTCGCGCACGACGTCGATCGCTGGCGTCCATGCGTGTTCACGGCCGTGGGCCAGCTCGTCGAACACGCGATCAAAGCGAGTGCGCAGGTCCGCGAGCTCCGAGAAGGGATCCCAACGCGTCAATGCTCCAGGCATGACTCACCTCCTTTCTCGGTCTGTCGGTGACCTTCCGACTGTAGCCACGACTGGTGCCGTGCGCATCGGGAGGGGCCCGCATCGACCGTAGGTAGTTAGTCCGCACGACCGTCGGCCCGTCGGTGCGATCCTGTTGGTGGGCATGGTTGAGCGTCGGTGCGGGCCTCGTTAGCGTTGGGATTGGTTTGATGGGCTTGTGTTCGGCGAAATCGTCTGTCGTTGTGGTGGGCGTCGAGGATGTGCGCGCTGCGCTGGCGCGGCCTGGTTTGTATCCGGGTCGGTCGGAGGGGGTTGAGGTGCGCGAGACGCATATTTCGTGGGTGTTTGTTGTTGGTGATCGGGCGTATAAGCTGAAGAAGCCGGTGGTGCTGCCGTTTCTGGATTATGGGACGCCGGTGCGGCGGCGGGAGATGTGCCAGGAGGAGGTGCGGCTGAATCGTCGGTTGGCGCCGGATTTGTATCTTGGTGTGCGTTCGGTGGTTGCGGGCGCCGGGGGGTTGGAGCTCGCGGCGGAGGATGATCCGCGCGCGGTTGACTATCTGGTCGAGATGCGTCGGTACGATCAGCGGTGTACGTTGGCGTCCAGGCTCGAGCGCGGGGAGCTGGGTCGGGGCGAGGTTGTGGCGGTGGCGGGGGTGTTGGCGCGGTTTCATGCTCGGGCGCGGAGGGTGGCGGCGAGTGGGGTGCCGGCGCTGACGGTCGAGCGGCGGATGACGGCTGACTTTCATGAGCTGTTGGCGATGGTCGAGCAGCGCGCGGAGATCGAGCGGGTGCTGGCGCTGGAGCGGTTCGTGCACGCGTTCGTGGTCTGCAACGCGCGGATGTTGGATGCTCGTGCGCGGCGCGGCGATGTGCGCGAGGTTCACGGGGACTTGCGTGCCGAGCACGTCGTGCTCGGGGACGGGGTTGAGGTTGTCGATTGCGTCGAGTTCGACCCGGGGTTGCGCGAGCTGGACGTCGGCGATGATCTGGCGTTCCTGGTGATGGATCTCGCCGCGTACGGGGCTGAGCGGTTAGGGTGGTTGCTGGTGGGTGCCTATCGGGAGGCGGGGGGCGATCCGGGCGGGGATCCGCTGATCGCGTTCTACGCCGCTTATCGGGCGCTGGTGCGCGCGAAGGTCGCGCTGTTGCGCGCCGCCCAGGATCCAGCCGCGAGTGGCGAGCGGGGCCGGGAAAGCGCCGCCGCCAGGGATCTGATCGGGCTCGCCGAGCGGTTCGCCTGGCGTGCCCGGTTGCCGCTCGTGATCGTCGTCTGCGGGCTGCCGGCGGCGGGCAAGTCGCGGCTCTCGCAGGCGCTTTCAGAGCTCTCGCGGCTGCCGCACCTGAGCTCTGATCTGACGCGCAAGCAGCTGGCCGCGATCGCGCCCGGGCAGCGGGCGGACCGCCGCTTCTACAGCTCCGAGTTCAACCAGCTCACGTACGCCGAGCTCGGCCGGCGCGCGGCGCACCACACAACCGCGTGCGGCGGCGCGGTGGTCGATGCGACCTTTCGCCATCGCGCCGACCGTGACGCGTTCCACGAGGCGTTCGCCGGCGCGGCACCGGCTCTGTACGTCGAGTGTCGCGCCCCCGCGCGCGTGCTCGCGGAGCGAGCCGCACGGCGTGACCGTCAACCAGGACGAATCTCGGATGCATCGCTGTCGGTCGTGATCCGCGAGCGCTCAAGCTGGGAATCGCTGGACGAGCTCGCGCCCGAGGCACACGTGACCCTGCGCACCGATCGTCCCGTCGAGGCCCAACTCGCAGATCTGATCGCGCTACTCGACCGACGGATCGGCAAGCTCCAACCGACGCACACCGCGCCAGCAACCTGAGAGCTCGCCGGAGCAATCGGACCGGGGCCGGTCGAGGTCGGTCAGGCACCTACTGGCCGATCCGAGCACCTTACGTGTAGCCGCAATGTCCGCGCAGGCGCCCGGCTTCGATGATCCGCTCGATGCCGAGCTCATAGGCGGCGACCCGCAGGGAGACGTGTCTGGCGCTCGCGCGTTCCTCGACCGTGCGGTACGCACGTCGGATTCGTTTACCGAGCCGGTCATTGACCTCGTGCTCGTCCCAGCTGAAGTGCTGGAGGTTCTGCGCCCATTCGAAGTACGAAACTGGAGGTTTCGTCCCCGGCCCGGCAGCTCGCGCCGCCCGAGGGTGAGGGCCCGACGTACTCGCGGTGCACAACGCTGCGAGCATCCGCGTGCGGACGATGGTGAGTTCCGGAGAGGCGATGGTGCGCCGCGGTTACGCCGCCGGTCCTCGTGCCACTGCGCGATCCGCGGTCGCTTTCGATCGTGTGATCCGGGTTTTCGGCACATACCAGTCCTGAAACTACGGATGTGCAGGACGGGCTTTGGTGGGATATTGGGGTTGGGCGTGATCTCCCGACGGAAAGGAGGCCATCATGAGGCGCACGGCTCTCACGCTCTCGGTGGGACTGCTGGGGTTGCTCGTGTTAGCGGGTCCAGGCGTGGCCTTGGAAATCAACGTCACCAGCCCGCAGAAGCCAGTGACCGTCCAGATGCAGCCAGTGCCGGGATTGAAGTGCTCGGTGACGGAGTACGGTCCGTCGTTTGATTTCGTCACCGGCTCGGGCACCGGGGCGATCGTCTACGGCGGCGGTGTCAGCTGCCTGAACGGTGTCGGTATCAAGACGGTCAACGTCTACGTCCAAGTGCGAAGCAGCACGAATCCATTTGAGTGGTTCATCAAGTCAAGCACGCAGGTCACCACTGGCCCGCGGCGCCAGAATCCGGCGCGGATCACGGTCATGAACAACGCTGTCCGTGGCCATACCTACAGAGTTGTTGCCACCGGCACCGTGACCTGGAACGGCAAAGAGACCGGTGGTGCGACGATCAGCGAGGCGTGGACAGCCTAGTCGAACGTCGCTTGCATCTTTCCGCCTGAGCCCGCGTCGCCCCGATCTCGCTGTGTCCCAGCTCGCCGCGCTGAAGTTTGGAGGCCACCGTGCACCGTTGGGCCTCGGTCTCGGCCGGTGGTTGCATCGTTGACGTATCAGCTCTGTTTGACGATCGCGTACACGACCCGCTCGGCGACGTCAATCACGGTCTCGCCGATTCGGGCACAGCGGCGGTAGAGCTCCCGGCGGGCGATCCGTTCGCCTCTGTTCTCGACCGCCAGCAGCGCCCCCATGCCGTTGTAGTAGGCATGCTCCAGGCCGCGCTCGGTGTCGATCGCTGCGTCGGCGGCCTTGGTGGCGGCGTCGTCGTCGGAACCGACGTTGGCAAGCGCGCGGTCAACGTTACGAACGGCGTCGCCGAGCAGCGCTGCCATCTCTGCGATCACCGCGTCCGGAGGAGCGGCCATGACCTCCGATTCGGTGACGAGATCCCGTGTGTAGTCGAGGATACGGTCAACGCCGCGGGAGAGCGCGAACACGTCCTCGGGCTCAAGCGGGGTCACGAACGCTGCACGCAGCTCGTTCAACAGCGTTCGCTTGGCCGCGTCCCCGCGGTGCTCCGCGTCTTGCACAGCCTCCGCGGCGGCGGTCTCGCCGCCGGCCCACGCCGCGAACGCGTCCACGCCCTCGATCGTCACCGCAACCTGCGCGCGCAGGAGCCGGAGCACGTCAGGGGTCTCGGGTAGGAACCAGCCACGTCGGGTCATGCCAGCCAGGCCCACAGCTCGTAGATGCTGGCGGCGAGGGCGCCCGTGATCGGCATCGTGATCAGCCAGGCGAGGCCCATCTGGCGGACGACCTGCCAGTGAACGTGGTGCCAGCGCCAACGGCCACCTCCGACGCCAACGACCGACGACGCCACGACCTGGGACGTGGACGTCGGCGCTCCGAGGAGCGAGGCGCCAAAGATCACCGCTGCCGACGCCGACGTGCTCGCCAATCCCTCGATCCGCTGGATCCGGTAGATACCGCGGCCCACGGTGCGGATGATCGGCCATCCGCCCAGCGCCGTGCCCGCCGTCAGCGCGACCGCGCACAACAACTTGACCCAGGCCGGGGCGGCGAGCGTCGGGATCCGCCCACTCGCCAGAAGCAGCGCCGCGATCACACCTACCGACTTCTGGGCGTCATTGGCTCCGTGGCTGAACGCCAGCGCCGCAGACATCGCCCACTGTCCGCCGCCGGTCGGGGTTTGCCAGCGCCGCGTCGCCCGGCGCGCGAGCCGCCGCAGCCCGCGGATCACCAGCAGCGCGCAAAGCGCACCAAGGGGGGGCGAGACGGCGAGCGAGATCACGGTGCCGAACACGCCCACTGGGTGCCCGCCGTGGAACCCGCCCCAATTGACGGCGTGGATTCCGCCCTCCGCCAGTGCCGCTCCGACGAGCCCGCCCACCAGAGCCTGGCCTGAACTCGAAGGCAGCCCTCGTCTCCAAGCCACGAGGTTCCACACGACCGCCGACGCAAGCCCCCCACCGATCACCCGATCGCTCGCGGACGGGGTTACGCTGACAATGCCACCGATCGTGTTCGCGACTGCCGCACCGAGGAGCAGCGGCCCCAGGAGGTTGAACACCGACGCGAGCACGATCGCTTGAAGCGGCGTTGCCGCCCGCGTCGCCACCAGCGCCGCAACCGAATTGGCCGCGTCCAGAAACCCGTTCGTGGTCGCGAAACCGACCGCGAGCACGACCGCGACCACGAGCCCAGCGTCCACATGCCGACTCTACGACCAAACGAACGCGAGCGAGCGCGACGTCCCGACGAGCCCAGCCTCGCCTCACCTGCCGAGGTGAGCGTCGCATGCCGCGAGGATCTCCCGACTCCGGCGTTGCAGCGCTCGCAAATACTCGAGGTGTGCGCTCCATCGCACGTCGTCAAGCGGGATACCAGCGAGGTTGACGGTGTCCTCGTGAGCGTCAAGCAGTTCGTACACGATTGGAACCAGTGATCCAGTCTCGGTCATGACTTGACAGCCTCGGGTTTGCGAACGACCTGATCACCCGCGCCAGGAGCAGCGCGATCCATTCGACATCAATCCGCAGCTCCGAACTCCTGATCGCGACGGCGCATCTCCGATCGCGCTGCCGGCGGCGGCATGTCCGGTAGGAATGCAGCACAACACTCGATCAACGTAGTGGCATCCCAGTTGCAGTTGAGTTGCGCGTACCCCAAGGTCGTTTGGGCGCAGAGGCCCGGCGGACGCGTCTAGTATCGCTTGTGGTGGTGGAACAGCGTGATTCTCGCCTGACGTTGCATTCGCATGCCGAGCTCTACGTGCAGGCCGCCGATGCTCGCGGGCAGCCGTCGGAGGGGCAGTTCAAGCCAGACGTGGATGAGCTGCGCTCCGCGCTCGGAGTCGGTGAGCAGGAGCGACTCGAGTGCTGGCTGCTCCTGGACCGCTCAGGTTCGGTGCTGTTTGACCGCGACGAGCTCCAGGAGGTGGCGCTGGCGTGGCATTTTGCGAGCTTTGACTCAGAGCTCGACCGAGTCGGGATTCTCGGCTTTTGCGGCTTCGGGGACTACGTCAACCTGTTCGAGTTCAAGACCCCGCTGAAAGGAGCCGACCGGGCGATGCTGCTGATGCGCGACTCAGGCGGCGGAGGCACTCCGACCGCCGAGGCGGTCGAGTATGCCGCCAGGATGCTGCGCGCATCGGCCGCCGAACACAAGCTGGTGGTGGTGGTAACCGACGCGCCCGCGAACGACACCGCCGCGTGCGGCGAGAAGGTACGCGCAGCGGCCGCCAATGGGGTGCGGGTCATCGGCGCGCTGAAACCCGAGAACCGCCACGAGCATCCCGGCGCAGAACATAGCGCGTTCATGGATGAGCAGTTCGGCATCGACTGGTTCCAGGTGGAGTCCTTCACGCACATCCCCCGGGTGCTGCTCGAGCATCTCGGGCGGACGTTCGCGCCCGCACGCCGCGAGCGCCGGCCCGCACCCGACCATCCCGTCGCGGTCGGGCAGGAGCGGCTGGTTGCGGTCGCCGCCGAAGCGATCTTGGCGCTGGGCGAGGCGGCCGCGGACGAGGTCTCGCAGCGCGCGCTCGACGCCTCGGAGGAGGTAGTGCGCGCGCTCGCGCACTACCTGCGGATGCGGCGCGGGCAGGTGGGTGCGCACGGCGACGAGCTGCTTGCCGCGGCGTTCAAAGCGGGCCGATCGCGCTGACCGGCAACCAGCGCGGGGAGGAGGCCGGGTTATGCTCCTGGACCATATGGATCTGTCGTGATGATCGGACTACGCGGCGCGCAGTTCCGCATCGATGTAGAACGGTTTGCCTAGTTACCCGCAGCCTGCCGGGGTTTCCGGAGGTCAGGCCCGTGTGCGTGGAAGGCGCCGAGCGCATGTCCGGTGTGCGGTTCGCGCCGCTTGTAGCCTTTCGCGATGCTGTTTGAGCAATTCGAGGTTGCGGATCTGGCGACGCCGCGCGGTCAGGTCCGCGCCAGGATCGGAGGATCGGGCCCGCCGCTGCTGCTGTTGCACGGCTTCCCCGAGACGCATCTGATGTGGCACGGGGTCGCACCTGCGCTCGTTGACCGCTTCACCGTCGTGGCGGCCGACCTACCTGGCTATGGCGATTCATTTCGTCCGCGCCCGAGCGAGGATCACGCGGCCCACAGCAAGCGGACGATGGCGGCTGATCTGGTCGCGGCGATGGCTCAACTCGGTCACGAGGTGTTTGCCGTTGCGGGCCATGACCGAGGAGGCCGCGTCGCCTACCGCATGGCCTTGGACCATGCCGCGTCGGTCGCGAGTCTCGCCGTCCTTGACATCGTCCCGACAGGCGAGATCTGGTCGCGCGCGAATGCCGAGTTTGCGCTCGGATACTGGCACTGGGCATTCCTCGCGCAGCCCGCCCCCATGCCGGAGCGGCTGATTCTCGGTGATCCTGACGCGTTCTGGATGTCGGCGCGGCGACTGGGCATCAAGGACGACGAGCGCTACCCAGAGCAGGTCGTAGCCGTCTACCGCGCCCAATGCGCCGATCCCGCGACTGTTGAAGCGATGTGCGAGGACTACCGTGCCGGCGCGACGATCGATCGCCAACTCGACGACGCCGACCGCGGCCAGCGAACCATCGCCTGCCCGGTCCTGGGGCTTTGGGGTGGAGCCGGAGCCCTCCCGCGCTTTTATGACGATCCGCTCGAGCTGTGGCGCGTGTATGCCCCGCAGATCGTCGGCCACGCGGTGCAAGCTGCGTCGCACTTCCTCGTCGAAGACGCGCCCGATCGGCTCGCTGCCGAACTCCTCGGATTCTTCGGCTGACGGACACCCGCGTTCGCCCGGGTCCGCGCATGGCGGAGCGGAACTGACTGAGGCCACGGACGCCGTCGCGCTGGGGACGTCAGTCGCGCGACAATTCGGATAACTCGATGCTGGACCTGGTGCTGGCCAGGCGGCGTGGCCTACCGATCCTGCTCTCTGTGGTCTATACGGAGGTCGCGCGAGGCGCTCTGCAGGCGTCAGGCGCGGTTGTGGACGGCGCGCCGGCAACCTCGCGCACGCGGCGAGCGACCAGCGCCGATCACGGCGCTCGATGTACGCTCCGCCTCAGCAGGGCCCCGGACATAGCTCGATTCGATGAATGTGCCTCCCGAGAGCCCCGATGACGTCCGCCAGATCGTCCGTGATCGCGGGATCGAGTTCCTGTTCGCGCAGTTCGTCGACATGCACGGGAAGCCGAGTGCAAAGCTCGTGCCGGCGCACCATCTCGATGACCTGCTGCGCGACGGGGCTGGCTTCGCCGGGTTCGCCGCCGGCGACATTGGCCAGGGTCCGCATGATCCGGACCTCGTCGCGATCCCGGACCCGCGCACGCTGACGATCCTGCCGTGGCAGCCGAACGTCGCCCGGTTCGCGTGCGACGCCACGGTCGAGGGCGACCCGTGGCCGTTTTGCCCGCGGACGATCCTCCGCGGCGCGCTCGCGCGCGCCGCGGAACTTGGGTACGAGCTACAGATCGGCGCCGAGCTCGAGTACTTCCTCGTGCGGCGCACCGCTGACGGCGGGATCGAGGTTGCCGACCCGCTCGACACGCTCGATCTGCCCTGCTACGACATGCGGGCGCTCACCCGAAGCCTCGATTTCGTGACGACCGTCTCGCAGGCGATCACGAAGCTCGGGTGGGACAACTACGCGACCGACCACGAGGACGCCAACGGGCAGTTCGAACAGAATTTTCAGTTCGCCGACGCGCTAACGGCGTGCGACCGGGCTGTGTTCTTTCGCTACATGGTCGAGTCGCTCGCCCAGCAGCGCGGACTGATCGCGACCTTCATGCCCAAGCCGTTCGCGAACCTGACCGGCAACGGTTGCCACTTTCACGTGAGCCTGTGGCGGGACGGCGTCAACCTGTTCGCGCGCGACCCCGACGACGACCCGCGCGGGCTCGGGCTGTCGGAGCTCGCGTACGAGTTCATCGGCGGTCTGAAGGCGAATGCCAGCGCGTACATCGCGCTGACAGCACCCACGGTCAACTCTTACAAGCGGCTCGTGGTCGGCGCGCCGACGAGCGGTGCCACGTGGGCGCCTGCCTACATCAGCTACGGCTACAACAACCGAACCCAGATGCTGCGGATTCCCGCGCCGGGGCGGATCGAGGACCGAACCGTGGACGGCTCGTGCAACCCATATCTGGCGGCCACCGGGATGCTGGCGGCCGGCCTCGACGGCGTCGCGCGCCGGCTCGACCCCGGCGAGCCGAACTCCGCCAACCTGTACACGCTCGGCGATGAGCAGCTGACGGCGCAGGGAATCGACACCCTGCCGGCGAACCTGCTCGACGCGACCCGCGAGCTGGAGCGCAACGAGCCCCTACGCGCGGCGCTCGGCAAGACTCGCGACGGGGACTACCTCGACTACTACGTGAAGATCAAACGGGCGGAGTGGCAGGCCGCGCACGAGCAGATCACCCAATGGGAGCTCGACCGGTACCTGCAGCTGTTCTGAGACCTCGCGCTGCCTCGCGAGGTCGCCGCTGAATTGCCGCCGGCGGTCATGTGGTGCCCAAGTGTTCCGGAGGGGATGGTGCCGCTTGCGTGGCCGGTTCGGTTTGCGCGCCGCGTGTGGCTTCCACGTTGTTCGCTTCCGAAGTATCTGGCCAATTAGAGGTGCTCGCCGACGCGGGCGAGGCCGGAGCGTCCCGCTCAGCCGCGGACTCGGATCGCGGACGAGGCCGAGTGACCACGATCTGGATCGTGACAATGATCAGCACCAGCACGGTCAGAATCCGTTCGCTCGCTGGGATCTCGTGGAAGACGGCGTAGATTTGGATCGAGGCGGCCAGGGCCTGGGCCGTGATCGCCAGAGCGATCGCCGCCCACCCGGTCACATCTCGGTGCTCGAGCCGACCGGGGTGGGGTTGCCAGGCCGCGTGGGCGACGAGAAGCGCGGCGCCCGCCCAGGCGGCGTCGTAGATGCCCCGATCATGAGAATGCCCGAGAGCCTGCACCGAATAGATCGCGTCGGCAACCCCCATCACCGTTAGCGCGACCCCCAGCGTCAGCCACATTCGACCCGGGCGCCAGCCCATCAGGACAAACACCCCGAGGACCGACCCGACGAGGACCGCGTCGCCGAGCGGATACGCAAAGTCGAGCACAACGGCCAGGCCCGAGGCGCTCGAGTGCTCCGCGACCGGCTGCAGGAACAGGGCGACCCAGGGCGTCGCAAGCAGCAGCATCACCGCGATGCCGTCGATCCAGCGGTGAAGCTCAAAGCCAGGGACCCGTTCGCTGACCAGCAGCGCTAGCGCTGCGATGATCAGCGGATACCAGGCCAGCCAGAAGGCGTCCGAGCTGCTCGTCGCCGGTGGTGCTGCGGCGCTCCCGAGGCGAATGCTCCAGATCGTGTCGCCGGTGGCCCAGCTCGCGAGCGCCAGTGCGACCAGCAGCCACGCCGTGCGGCTCCGGCTTGCGCGCAACGCTCCCGCGGCGCAGGCGACTGCGGCGCACCACAGCAACCCATCGTTGATCCCGTCATTGAAGAGGCGGTCGAGGTCCCGCCCCCCCATCCCGAGACCCTGGTGGGCGGCATAGAGCACGACGACAACGGCCATCAGCGGCCAGAGGACGCCGATAGGGGGAAGACGCAAAAACGCACCCCGCCGCCGGGCCGTTTGAAACTCCACGGACAGAGACTAGTGGACCATCCTTCAAATCCGCACCCCCTTCGCGGCTGCGAATCTTCGCCTCGCTGCGTCCTCGGACCTCGATGTAGCGCTGCTACACCTTCGGTCCTGCGTCCTTGCGATGCTCGATT
>Ga0187766_10002449_pt1 | contig 10924 bp, 10 predicted proteins | sample 0216_QUI02_MP05__4_FD_132971 | JGI IMG/M metagenome (GOLD analysis project Ga0187766, IMG submission 132971) | Tropical peat soil microbial communities from peatlands in Department of Meta, Colombia - 0216_QUI02_MP05_20_MG | ecosystem: Environmental > Terrestrial > Soil > Wetlands > Peat ... | reverse complement strand
CCGCGACCGCGATCGGCTGCGAACGGGACCTGGGGAGCCTCGGGCCCGGCAAGCTCGGCGACCTCGCGGTGGTGCGGGGCAACCCCGCGCGCTCGATCAGCGACGTACGGCACGTGGAGGCGGTGTTCCTGGGCGGGCGGCAGGTGACGACCCGGGGGCACGCCACCCTCGACGCGCGGCCCCTGCCGTGGCCCGAGGACTCCATCGCGTTCCGCACCGAGTACCGCAGCACCGACGTGGGCCCGCGGCGGCCCCGGGCCTGAGGAGCGCGCCATGGCCCGACCCCGATTCCTCAACATGAGCGGCAAGGTCATCCCCTACGAGGACGCGCGCGTGCACGTGCTGTCGACCGCGATGAAGTACGCGGCCAGCGTCTACGAGGCGATGCGCGCGTACTGGAGCGACGCCGACCAGCAGCTCTACGTCTTCCGGCTGCGCGAGCACCTGGTCCGCCTGCAGCGATCGGCCCGGATCGCGCGCATCCCCCTGCCCGCGGACGCGGCTCGCTTCGAGCGCGAGACGATCGAGGTCATCCGGGCCAACGGCCTCCGCGAGGACCTGCACGTCCGCCTGATCGTGTTCGTGGACACCGACGACGGCGGGCTCGCCTCGACCGAGCCGGTGGGCTACGTCATCGCGCCGATCCCGACGACTCGCTACTTCGAGACCGCCGGCCTGCACGTGGCGGTGAGCTCCTGGACGCGCACCGCGGACAACGCGATCCCGGCGCGGGTGAAGGCCGCGGCCAACTACCAGAACAGCCGCCTGGCCCTCCTCCAGGCCCGCACCGACGGCTACGACGACGCGATCCTGCTCAACGACGACGGCAGCGTGGCGGAGGGCCCCGGCTACACCCTCTTCCTCGTTCGCGACGACCAGCCGATGACCCCGTCGGTCACGAGCAACATCCTGGAGGGCGTCACGCGCTCCACGCTGCTCACCCTGTTCCCGGAGGCGCTGGGCGTGAGCGTGGAGCAACGACAGATCGACCGGACCGAGCTCTACGTGGCCGACGAGGCCTTCTTCGCGGGCACCGCCGCCGAGGTGACGCCGATCCTCTCGATCGACCGGCGGCCCGTCGGCGAGGGCGTGACGGGCCCGCTCACCGCCAAGGTGCGCGACGCCTACTTCCGCGCGGTGCGCGATGGCTCGGCGCCGCACCCGGAGTGGCGCACGCCGGTCTACGGCTGATCGCGATGGCCGCCGAGACCGCCGACGTCGTCGTCGTGGGGGGCGGCGTCATGGGCACGTCGATCGCGCTGCAGCTCGCCCGCCGGCGCGCGGGGCGCATCGTGCTCTTCGAGAAGCGCCACGTGGCGTCCGGGCCGACCGGGCGGTCGAGCGCGCTGCTCCGCCGCCACTACTCGATCGATCTCTACGCGCGGATGGCCGCCCGCTCCTTCGAGCTGTACAGCCACTTCGAGGAGCTGACCGGCCGCCCGGCCGAGATCACCCGCTGCGGCCTGATCATGGCGGTGGGCCCGGAGGACGTGCCGGCCATGCGCGACACGGTGGCGATGATGCGAAAGCTCGGCGTCAAGGTGGAAGAGCTGACGGCCCGCGATCTACCACGCGTCGTCCCCGGCCTCGCGGTCGACGACTTCGGCGCGGCGGCCTGGGAGACCGACACCGGCTACGGCGATCCCGCGAGTGTCAGCCAGGCCTACGCGGCGCGTGCGCGGGAGCTGGGCGTGGAGATCCACCAGGACACGGCGGTCTCGGGCTTCACGCTGAGCGGCGGGCGGATCGCGGGCGTTCGCACCTCGTCCGGCGACGTGGCGACCGCCACCGTGGTGAACGCGGCGGGCCCGTGGGGAGCCGCGCTCTCCCGCGCGGTCGGGGTCGAGCTGCCGGTGGTGGCCAGCCGGCAGCAGCTCGTCATCCTGAGACCGGTCCCGGCCGCCGCCGCGGCGCGTCCGGTCCTGGTGGACATGGTGGAGCGCGCCTACTACCGGCCCGAGACCGGCGGCCTCGTGCTGGTCGGCACCCGCAACCGCGCCGGGGTCAGCGCGCCGGTCGATCCCGACGCGTTCTCCGAGCGCGTCGACGCCGACCGCGTGGCGTGGACCGCCGAGGCGGCGGCGCGGCGCTTCCCGGGCTTCGCCGACGCGGAGGCGGTGGGCGGCTACGCCTCGGTCTACGACCTCACGCCCGATCTGCACTTCATCATCGAGCGAAGCCCGCGCGTGCCGGGGCTCGTCCACGCCCTCGGCTTCAGCGGCCACGGCTTCAAGCACTCGCCGGTGATCGGCGAGATGGTCGCGGAGTTGGTGGTGGACGGCGTCTCGTCGGTGATCGACGCCTCTCCGTTCTCGTCCGAGCGCTTCGGCCGGCCGCCGATGCTCAGGGGCCGCTATGGCAGCTGGCCGTTCTGATCGCGGCCGCCCCGCTCCTCACCCCGCAGTCCCCCGGAGGATCACCTCGATGCCACGCACCGTCCTCGCCGTCGCGCTCGGCCTGGCCCTCCTCGCGGGCACGCTCGGGGTCCGCCCCGCCGACGCCCAGGACAGCCTGGTGATCGCCCAGGGCGCCGACATCACCACGCTCGATCCGACGCAGGCCACTCAGATCCACAACCTGAACCTCTTCTACAACATCTACGACGCGCTCGTGACGTGGGACCCGAAGGACATCGGCAAGCTCGTGCCGGAGCTGGCCGTCTCGTGGCGCAGCGTCGATCCGCTCACCTGGCAGTTCAAGCTGCGCCAGGGCGTCCGGTTCCACGACGGCGAGCCGTTCAACGCCGAGGCCGTGAAGTTCACCGTCGATCGGCTGATCACCAAGGGCGTGCACCAAGTCTACGGCGGCTTCAGCACGATCGAGCGGGCCGACGTGGTCGACGCCTACACGATCAACATCGTGACCAGCAAGCCCGATCCGATCCTGGTGAAGCGCTTCGCGGGCTACGGCGGCCAGATCCTGCCGCCCCAGTACGTCAAGCAGGTGGACTGGAAGACGTTCGGGATCAAGCCGGTCGGCACCGGGCCGTACAAGTTCGTGGAGTGGATCAAGGACGACCGGGTGGTGCTCGAAGCCAATCCGAGCTACTGGCGCGGCGCCCCGAAGATCAAGAAGGTGATCTGGCGGCCGATCCCCGACAACTTCGCACGGGTCGCGGCGCTGACCCGGGGCGAGGCCCAGCTCATCACCAAGGTCATCCCCGACCACGTCGCGCAGATCGAGAAGGCCGGATGCTGCCGAGTGGAGCACACCCTGACCAACCTGGTGACGGTCTACCTGATCAACGCGCAGAAGGGGCCGCTCGCGAACACGAAGGTGCGGCAGGCGCTGAACTACGCGGTCGACAAGGACAAGATCATCAAGGAGCTGTACCGGGGCTACGCGATTCCCATCGGGAGCGGAATCCCCAACACCGACTTCGGCTACAACCCGGCCGTCAAGCCCTACCCCTACGACCCGGCCCGGGCGCGCCAGCTCCTGGCCGAGGCCGGCTTCCCTGGCGGGGTCGACGTCGACATCCAGAGCGGCAACGGCATCCACCTCAACGACCGCCAGCTCTCCGAGGCGGTCGCGCTCATGCTGCAGGACGTGGGCTTCCGGCCGAAGGTGGGCGTGCTCGAGCCCGCACAGCGCAGCCAGCTCCTGCGCACCAACACCTTCCCGGGCCTCCTGCTGGCCGACCCGGCGAGCACCACCTACGACACCGACGGCGTCCTCTGGCGGCTCCGGGGGCCGGGCGGCATCGTCCACCAGATCTGGCCGGGCAACTACGAGGGCACGCCGTTCTACAAGCTGATGGAGGAGGCGCGGGTCACGCTCGACGCGCAGAAGCGCCTGCGCAGCTACCACGAGGCGGCCCAGATCTGGCACGACGAGGCGCCCGAGCTCTTCCTCTTCCAGGGCGAGCTGATCGACGCGGTCCGCAACGAGGTCAAATACCAGGCGCGAGGAGATCAGCGCATCATCCTCTACGACATCTCGTATCGCTGACGTGACGGCGCGAGGCCGTGCGCGACTTCCTCCTCGCCAAGCTCTGGCACACCCTGATCGTCGTGTTCTGCGTCCTCACGCTGGTGTTCGTGGTGCTCCACCTCACCGGCGATCCCGTCATGATGATGCTGCCGTCGAACGCGAGCCGCGAGGAGATCGACGCGCTCACCCGGAGCCTGGGGCTCGATCAGCCCCTCATCGTGCAGTACGGCCGCTTCCTCGCGCGGGTGGCGCGCGGAGACTTCGGCGTCTCGCTCCAGCACCAGCAGCCCGCGATGGGCCTAGTGGCGGAGCGGCTCCCCGCCTCGCTGCTCCTGGCCACCACCGCGCTCGTGCTCGCGGTGGCGGTGGCGCTGCCCCTCGGCATGCTCGCGGCGGCGCGACGCGGCACCGCCCTCGACCGCCTGGCGGTCGGGCTCGCCGCGCTCGGCCAGTCCGCGCCGATCTTCTGGACCGGGCTCATGCTCATGCTGGTCGGCGCCGTCGTCCTCAAGCTGCTGCCCACCTCCGGCTACGGCACCTGGCGTCACCTGGTCCTGCCCGCGCTGACCCTCGCGAGCTACCCGATGGCCGCGATGGCGCGCCTGGTGCGGGCCGGCATGCTCGAGACGCTCGAGGCCGACTACGTGCGCACCGCGCGGGCCAAGGGCCTTCCCGAGCGCTGGGTGGTCCTCAAGCACACGCTGCGCAACGCGGCGATGCCGATCGTCACGGTGGTCGGCCTGCAGTTCGGCCTCCTGCTGGGCGGCGCGATCGTCTGCGAGATGATCTTCGCCTGGCCCGGCGTCGGGCGGCTCATGATCTTCGCGATCTACAACCGCGACTTCCCGCTGGTGGAGGCCTCGGTGTTCGTGATGGCGATGGTGTTCGTCGCGGGCAATCTGGCCGTCGACCTCTGCTACGCCTGGCTCGACCCACGCGTCAAGTTGCGGGCCTGATGCGCGTCGGCCCGAGACGATCGCGCGTGCCCACCCTCCTGCTCCTGGCCGCGGCGCCGATCGCGACCGCGGTGATCTGCGCGGCCCTCGCCCCCCTCCTCGCCCCGTACGACCCCGGGCGCGGCGATCTCTCCGCCCGGCTTCAACCGCCGGCCTGGACGTCTGCGGGCAGCGCCCGGCATCTGCTCGGCACCGACCAGCTGGGACGCGACATCCTGAGCCGGATCATCTGGGGCGCGCGCGTCTCGCTCCTGGTCGGCGTGGTCTCCTCGGTCATCGGGGGCACCGTCGGGCTCGCGCTCGGCCTGCTGGGGGGCTACTTCCGGGGCCGCGCGGACTCGGTGATCGCCAAGCTCATCGACGTGCAGCTCGCCTTCCCGTTCCTGCTCTTCGCGATCACGGTCATCGCGGTGCTCGGCCCGAGCCTGCCGAACCTGCTCGTGATCCTGGCGGTGAGCGGCTGGGTGACCTACGCGCGCGTGGTGCGGGGGCAGACGCTGAGCCTCCGAGAGACCGAGTTCATCCAGGCCGCCCGCGGCCTCGGCTGCCCGGCGTGGCGGATCCTGCTACGCCACGTCCTGCCCAACGTGGTGTCGTATGCTCTCGTGATCATGACCACCGAGATCGGCCGGCTGATCGTGCTGGAGTCGACGCTCAGCTTCCTCGGGCTCGGGGTGCCCCCGCCCACGCCGAGCTGGGGCATGGCGCTGGCCGACGGCAAGGAGCACCTGATCGACGGCTGGTGGCTCGCGACGTTCCCCGGGCTCGCCATCATGATCGTCGTGCTGTGCATGAACGTCCTGGGCGACGGCGCCCGCGACCTGCTCGAGCCGCGACTGCGCGGTCGCCGCGGGTGAGCCGCGCCCTACAGGGAGAGTCCCGCATGAGCTGCTTCCTCGCCGGCCTCGAATGCAGCCGCTGCTCCGCCTTCCATCCCGGCCACACCCCGCGCGCCCTGTGCGACTGCGGCAGCACGCTGCTCGCCCGCTACGACCTGGATGGCGTCCGCCGGGCCGTGAGCCCCACCGACATCGCGCGGCGACCGCCCACGATGTGGCGCTACCGCGAGCTCTTGCCGGTGCGCGACGAGGCGTCGATCGTCACCATGGGCGAGGGCTTCACCCCGATGATCCCGGTGCCGAAGGCGGCGCGCGAGGTCGGGGTCGGCCAGCTGTGGGTCAAGGACGAGGGCCTCAACCCCACCGGCACCTTCAAGGCGCGCGGCGCCTCGGCGTCGATCTCTCGGTGGAAGGAGCTCGGCGTCACCCGCTTCGCCCAGCCCACCGTGGGCAGCGGCGGCCACGCGTGGGCCGCGTACGGGGCGCGCGCCGGCGTGGAGATCCACACCGCGCTGCCGGTCTCGGCCCCGGAGGGCGGCTGGAAGGGCAGCCTGACCAACGGCGCCCACGTCTACCGTGTCGACGGCACCGTGGGCGACGTGTTCCGGATGATGGGCGAGGCGTCCGCGCGCTTCGGCTGGCTCCTCGCCGGCGCGGGCCGCGAGCCCTACCGCTTCGAGGGCAAGAAGACGATGGGGCTCGAGATCGTCGAGCAGCTCGGCTGGGAGGTGCCCGACGCCATCCTCTATCCCACCGGCGGTGGCGTGGGGATCATCGGCATGTGGAAGGGTTTCGACGAGCTGCAGGAGCTCGGCTGGATCGGCTCGGAGCGGCCGCGCCTGGTGTCCGTCCAGGTGGAGGGCGGGGCGATCGTGAAGGCCTTCCACGAGGGCGCGGAGGAGTGCGCGGGGGCGCGCCACGTCGACACGATCGCGCCGGGGATCATGGTGGTGAAGCCCTTCTCCGACCACGTCGTCCTGCGCGCGCTGCGCGCCACCAAGGGCTGGGCGGTCGGCGTGCCCGACGCCCTGAGCTTGCGCTTCATGCGCTGGGTCAACCGCCACGAGGGCCTGCTGCTCTCCCCGGAGGGCGCGGCCACGCTCGCGGGGGTGCGCCGCATGGTCGACGAGGGCCAGCTCGGCTCGAGCTCGCGGGTCGTGGTCTTCAACACCGCCACCGGGCTCCGCTATCCACACCTCATCGACGGGCCGGTACCCGTCATCCCGGGCGCCGGATCGATCGACGAGGCCGCGGTCGCGCAGGCGGCCCGCGCGATCGGCGGCGGGCGCGGCTAGAGCGGCGAGCCCGGCTAGGGCCGCGAGAAGCGCTGCGCGGCGCCCATGTGCGGCCACACCGCGGCCTGCACGTTGGCGAGCATCTGGCGGATGTGATTGCGGTCGTGGTGGACCCACTCGTGGAGCAGGTCGGCCACCGTGAGGAAGCCCACCTTGGGGTGCTGGCCACCCCGCGCCAGATCGGCGGGCTTGAGGCCGGCCACCAGGGCCGCGCTGTCCGCGCGGAGCCCCGCGAACTCCTCGCGCAGCTCCGCCCACTCCCGGTCGCAGTCCTTCCGGTCGCGCGCCACCACGTCCTGGTCCCAGCCCTCGAGCGCGGGCCGGTCGCTCGCCAGGATGATGCGGATCCGCCCCGCGAAGCCGCGCCGCTCGCTCTCGATCAGGTGACCGAGCACCTCCTTGGCGCACCACTCGCCGGGCGCGGGATGCCAGGCGAGCACCGCGGGCGGCTGCGCGGACAGCTCGGCGCGGATGATGGCCGAGGCGGCCCAGAGGAGCTCGACGGTGGCGGACGGCGAGAGCGGCGCCGGTTGCACGGGCGCGCCCCCGCCTAGTCCCGGACCACCAGCTCGGCCACCGGCACCCCGGCGTGGAACTTCCGCGCCAGCTCCTCGGGGTCGAACTCGACGCCGATCGGGTTGCGGTCGAAGGCCGGCGAGTGCATCCAGGCCTGGCCCTCCTCGGCGGTCGCGAAGTTGTCGATCTGCAGCTCGATCCGGTTGCCGTCGGGATCGGTGTAGTACATCGAGGTGGTCGGCCCGTGGTTCACGCAGAAGAACGGGCGGATCCCCTGGGCCGCGAGCCGGCCGTAGGTGCCCACCAGCTCGCCCATCGAGCCGAAGGTGAACGCCACGTGGTGCAGCCCGGGCTGGTCGGTGGGCCGGAAGCGCAGCTCTGCACCCTCCAGATTGCGCGGGGCCAGCGGCCCGAAGTCCACGAAGGCGACCCGGTGATGCTCGTCGTCGTAGGTCACGAAGGACAGGTGCGGGTTCTCGTAGATGACGTGTCCGCCCAGCACCGTGCAGTACCAGTCCCGCATCGCGGGCAGGCGGTTCGTCTGGAAGACCACGTGCGCCAGCTTGGTCGGGGGCATGGGCACTCTCCTCGTCGCTCGGGTCGGGTCCGAGAGATCCGCGGCCTCTGGCCGCGGCTCGTATTCTACACCTCGGCGAGCGGCTGGCTCCGGCGCGTCCGCGATGCTAGGGTGGATCGGCCCATGGCCAGCGCCCGGTTCGGCGTCGTGTTCCTCCCCGAGTCGCTCCGAGGCTTCGGCGCGCTCTGCCGCGAGGCAGAGGACAGCGGCTTCGAGTGGCTCGGCGTGGCCGACTCCCAGTCGGTCTTCCGCGAGCTCTACGTCGCCCTCACGCTGGCCGCGCTCGACACGCGCCGGATCCGGCTCGGGCCGCTCGTAACCAACCCGTCGACGCGCCACCTGGTGGTGACCGCGAGCGCCATCGCGAGCGTGGACGAGCTCTCGGGCGGCCGCGCGGTGCTGGGCCTGGGCTCGGGCGACAGCGCGATCTACACGATCGGGGCGCCGCCGGCGACGGTCGCGGGCCTCGAGGACTCCGTGGTCACGCTGGGCCGCCTCACGAGCGGCGAGCCGGTGGAGCGGGCGGGCCGCACGTGGCGCGTGCATCGCGCCACGCGGCGCGTGCCGATCTACCTCGCGGCCGAGGGGCCGCGCACGCTCGAGCTGGCCGGGCGCGTGGCGGACGGGGTGATCGTCGGCCTGGGCCTCACTCCCGAGGTGATCCGGCTCTCGCTCGCCGCGATCGAGCGCGGCGCCCGCGCGGCTGGCCGCGCGCTGGCCGACGTCGACGTGTGGTGGTTCGCCAAGACGAGCCTCGCCGACCGGCGCGACGCCGCGATCGAGCCGATCAAGATGGCGCTGGCCGCCAGTGCCAATCACGCCTTCCGCTTCACCCTCGAGGGCAAGGGCGTGCCGCCGGACCTGCACGAGAAGATCCGGGCGCTGCAGCGCGAGTACAACGCCCACCAGCACGAGATCGCGGGCGCCGCGAACGCGAGCCTGCCCGACCGCTGGGGCCTGACCGAGTTCCTGGTGGACCGCTTCGCGATCGCGGGCACGCCGGGCGACTGCGTGGCCCAGATCGCGCGCGCCCGGGCCGCGGGCGCGCACCAGTTCATCATCACCGGCTTCGTGCCGGACCCGCGGGCCTTCGTGCGGCGCTGGGCGAGAGAGATCGCCGGCGCCCTGCGCTGAGGGCGGCCCCGCGCGGCGCGGGGGCTCAGGCGCCCGGGATCCAGGGCCAGTACTTCGCGAGCGCTCCCGCGTCGACCCGGAAGTCGGCGCCGGTGATCATCTCCGAGTCGTCCGAGGCCAGGAAGACCGCGGTGCGCGCGTAGTGTCGCGGGCTCGGCAGCTCGCCCATCGGCACCATGCGGCGGAAGTCGATCGGGCCGCTGCGCCGCTCGGGCTCGGCACGGCCCCACGCCACCGCGCGCTCGATGCCCTCCTCGCGATCCGTCGCGGTCGGAGTGAGGCTGTTGACGCGGATGCGGTGGCGGACCAGATCCATCGCGGCCGCGCGGGTGAAGTTGAGCAGGCCGCTCTTGCTCGTGCAGTAGGCGATGTTGCCGGCCTGCCCCTGGTGCGCCGCGGTGGAGGCGATCACGATGATGGAGCCCGGCCGCCCCTGCTCCACCATCAGGCGCGCGACGTGCTTGGTGCAGAGGAAGGTGCCGGTGAGGTTGACCGCGAGCTGACGGGTCCAGCGGTCGACCGGCATCTCGAGCACGCTCAGGCCGCCCAGGATGCCCGCGTTGTTCACCAGGACGTCGACGCCGCCGTAGCGCCCGCGCACCTCCGCCACCGCGGCGGCCACCTGCGCCTCGTCGGTCACGTCGCAGGTGATGCCGAGCGCCTCACCGCCACGGCCCGCGATCCACTCCGCGCACTGCCGCGCGTTGTCCGGGGAGAGATCGAGGCAGGCCACGCGCGCCCCCTCGTCGGCCAGGCCCTGCGCGATGCCGGCGCCGATGTTGGGGCTGGTGCCGGTGACGATCGCGACCTTCCCGGCGAGCCTCACGCGGGCCCGATCACGGTCGAAACGTCGCGAAGCACTTGTTGGAGTTGAACGACCACGTCTCGACGAAGTCGCACTCGTCCGGCTTGCGGCCGAGCGCCTCCATCGCGCCCGCCAGCATGTACCAGTTGAGCATCTCCTGCTGCCCCGACTCCTCGATCGCGGCCAGCTCGGTGCCGCGCCAGGTCTCGTAGTCGCCGACCCGCAGGGCCTCGTAGAGGCGGCGGTCCGCCGGGATGTCGGGGTAGAGCTGGTAGTTCTTGTCGGTCAGGAAGGCGTGCGACCAGCTCGACGAGGCGATCAGGGCCACGCGCCACGGGCTCTCGCGCAGCGCCCGCGCCGTGGCCGCGCCCACCTCCATGCAGCGGCGCGGCGTGGGCGACGGCGGATCGAGATCGGCCTCCGCGATCGGGCTGGCGAGGCTCGACCGGAACCCGCGCTGGGCGATGACGCGGCGGCCGTAGCAGTTCACCTGGAACGGCAGCACCGGGTACGGGAAGCCGACCCGCTCGTAGTCGAGGAACATGATCGTGTTGAGGAAGGCGTGCGCGAGCCCCTGGTGATGGAGCGGCTTGTAGGCGTACGCCACGTCCACCCCCTGCTCGAGGAGCCGACCGGCGAGGTACTTGCCGGCCTCCCGGTGCCCGCGGATGGAGAACACGGTGTCCGCTCTCTCGCCCCATACGTTGGGTTTGGACAGATCGCGCCGGCCGTGGCGCGCCTCGATCTCGTCGTAGGCGAGCACGCAGAACGGCGGGATGATGTCGGCGGTGAAGTTCTCGTGCTGGTCGTCGCCCCAGATCAGCACCAGGTCGGGCCGGAAGTCGTCGAGGAGCTTGCGGGCGTGGCGG
>Ga0187766_10002448_pt1 | contig 10927 bp, 8 predicted proteins | sample 0216_QUI02_MP05__4_FD_132971 | JGI IMG/M metagenome (GOLD analysis project Ga0187766, IMG submission 132971) | Tropical peat soil microbial communities from peatlands in Department of Meta, Colombia - 0216_QUI02_MP05_20_MG | ecosystem: Environmental > Terrestrial > Soil > Wetlands > Peat ... | reverse complement strand
GCTTGCGGGCAATGCGTTCGACGAAGCGGATGCGCGTCGTCTCGCCGGTGCGATCGCGGTGGGCCTTGCCGCCGCGCTGCTCGTGCGCCACGCGCCCTCGGCGCTGGCCGACGCTTATTGCGCGTCTCGCCTGGGCGACGGCGGCGCGCTCGGAACGTTGAGCGCCGGTGCCGGGCAGGGAGCGATCATCGCCCGCGCCTCGCAGGCATGACCTTGCGCCCCGTACCAAACAAAACGCCGATGCGTTTCACCCGCATCGGCGTTGCGGCGGCATTGCGTCGCCTGTTTTAGTTCGTCGGAATGCCCAGGATCTTCTCGGCCTTGGCCAGCGTGTCGAGCGATTCCTGATGCTTGCCGGCCTTGTGCAACGCCTCGCCTTCGGCACGGTACTTCTTGACTTCCTCCATCTGCGCAGCCGTCAGCTGCGGGTTCTTGGCCAGCGCGTCATCGATCTTCTTCATCTCCGCCGGGCAGTGGAACGCCCAGGCGCTCCCTGCGAAAAGCAGGGCGGCAGCCAGCAATGCGATGCGACTCTTCATCGGTCCTCCCATTGTTACGGACATTACCGGCCCCGTTTGAGCCTCGGGCGACCTCCTAACCGGCTCGAACAGCATAGCGCAGACGACGGCTTTTGCAAGTCCGCTCACGTTTCGAGCAGCAGCTCCGTTCGGCTGGCCGGATCCTGCTTGTAGAACCACTGGAACAGCTCGTAGATCTTGGGATACTCCTGAACGAGCAGAGTAGGGTCGGCAAAGAACACCTCCGACAGAACCGCGAAGAATTCCGCAGGACTCTCCGCCGCGTACGGGTCGATGGTGGTGTCTTCGCCGCTCTCGACACGCTTGCGGAAGTGCTCGAAAGCCGAATTCATCGCCTTCTGCCACGATCGAGGCGGCATCTCCGCCGGCAACGGCGGGCAGCCATTGGCCTCGCCGCTTCTCATGTCGAGCTTGTGGGCGAACTCGTGTATGACAAGGTTCATCCCGGCGGTCGACCAGTCGACGCTCGCCTCGACGTCCGGCCACGACAGAACCACGGGTCCGTGTGGCATCGCCTCTCCCGCGAGAGGCTCGTGCCCCCGATGCACCACTCCCGCCTCGTCCTCGTACTCGAGCTCGGCAAGGAACTCATCCGGATACACGATGACGCTTTCCCACCCGTCGTAATAGCGCGGATCCAGATTGAGAATCAGAACGCAGGCCTGAAGCGCGATGAGCACGCGCATCAGCGGCGTCACCTCGAAGCCGCGCGCTCCAACGATGCTCTTCTCCGCCAGAAATACGACGACGAGCTCGCGCAGCCGCTTGAGCTCTGCATCGGTGTAGACGGCCAGGAAAGGCAGCGACTCCAGGGCCTCGCGCCACATGGGCTCGGGAATGGCGGCTTGCGCGAGCAGGCGTCTCCGTTTCCAGTTTCTGATCGCCTGGAGCATGGGTTCGGCGGTTCGGACCGGTGTCGCGGCTAGGAGGCGCCGTCGCGCGATGCCGGCGGCTCGGCGTCATCGTTACCCGCGGGCGCATCGGCGTCGGCATCGTAAACGAGCCTCGGCTCGCTTGTCAGCAGCCGTTCCGCCTCGCCCGCGGGCAACGCCTCGACGTCGCGCAGCTGCCGCGCGATCGCACGCGTGCGCGCTTCCGCATCGCCGATGGAGCTGCTCGCCTGCTCGAGCTTCTTCCGGGTCGCGGCAAGGACGTCGCCGAACTTGGCGAACTCCGTCTTGACCGCGCCCAAGAGCTTGCGCACTTCGCTCGATCGCTGCTCGATGGCAAGCGTGCGGAATCCCATCTGCAGGCTGTTCAGGAGGGCCGCCAGCGTCGTGGGACCGGCAACGCTTATCCTGTGGTCGCGCTGGATCGCATCGGCGAGCCCCGGCCGGCGCAACACCTCGGCGTAGAGCCCCTCGACAGGAAGGTAGAGCAGCGCGAAATCGGTGGTGTGCGGCGGCGCGATGTACTTGACGTGAATGTCCGCCGCCTGATCCTTGATGCGTCGTTCGAGCGCTTTTGCGTAGAGCTCCACCGCGCCCGGCTCGCCGCGCTCCTGCGCCTCGACGAGCTGCTGATAGTCGGCCAGCGGAAACTTGGCGTCGATGGGAAGCAGGCAGGGAGCACCGTCGGGGTCGCGACCGGGCAGGCGGATCGCGAACTCCACGCGCTCGTTGCTGCCCGGCCGAGTAGCGACATTCTTGTCGTACTGCGCCGGAGTCAGGATCTGTTCGAGCAGGTTCTCCAGTTGCACCTCGCCCCAGGTCCCCCGGGTCTTGACGTTGGTGAGGACTTTCTTCAAGTCGCCGACGCCCGCGGCGAGCGACTGCATCTCGCCCAGCCCCTTGTGTACCTGTTCGAGCCGCTCCGACACCTGCTTGAAGGATTCGCCCAGGCGCTGCTCGAGCGTGGCATGAAGCTTTTCGTCGACGGTCGCGCGCATTTGCTCGAGCTTCTGGGCATTGTCGCTGCGAAGAACCTCGAGCCGCTGCTCGAGCGTAGCGCGCACTGCTTCGAGCCGCTGCTCGTTGGTCTGGGTCAGCGACGACAGGCGTTCGTTCTGCACGTGCGTGATACTCGTAAGCTGATTCTGCAGCAGCTGCGTGAACTGGCTCAGGCTCTGGGAGAGCTCGGTGCGCGCCGTTTGCGCATTGCGCGAAGACTCGCCGCGGGCGAGCACGAACTCGGCACGCAACTCGCGCTCCAACCGCTCGTTCTGCGCGCTCAGCGATGCGAGCCGCGCGTCGAGGTCGCTTGTGCCGCTCAATCGCCGCAGCAGCGTGCCCAGGCGGACGAGCACAATGGCGCCCATCGCGACCAGCAGGACCAGGCCGGTGGCGAGCGTGATGGTCGAGATCGACAAGTCCATGGAGCCGGAGTTTACGTGGTCGGCGCCGGCTTGAAAAATAATTGCAAAATCCGATATTTAGACTATAATGTGCGTGTTTCGGCGGCCGTTCCGGCCACCGCCGACCCCGACGAGGCGCGCAATCCTTGCTGCGCCTCCGATGGTCAATCTTGAAGTTCGCTGCCTGGACCGGAACTCGCTGGACGCGAGTGGGCCGCGCCAGGAGTCTCGTCGATGAGTAGCGCCCCGAGCTTTGCCGAGCTCGGTCTGCGGCCGGAGCTGTTGCGGGCCGTGGCCGACGCCGGTTACGTCACGCCCACACCCATTCAAGTGCAGGCGATTCCGCCCATCCTCGCCGGACGCGACGTCATGGGTGGCGCGCAGACCGGCACCGGCAAGACCGCGGGCTTTGCGCTGCCCATCCTGCAAAAGCTGCTGCCGACGGCCAACACGAGTCCGTCGCCGGCGCGCCACCCTGTTCGCGCGCTGATCCTGACCCCGACCCGGGAGCTCGCCATCCAGGTCGAGGAGTCGATGCGGACTTACGGCAGGTACACGGGCCTGCGATCGACCGTGGTTTTCGGCGGTGTCGACATCAAGCAGCAGCTGCCGATCGTGCGCGGAGGAGTCGAGATTCTGGTCGCCACGCCGGGCAGGCTCCTGGACCACGTCGAGCAGAAGTCCGTTTACCTGGGCCAGGTCGAGATTTTCGTCCTGGACGAGGCCGATCGCATGCTCGACATGGGCTTCATCCCCGACATCAAGCGGATCATGGCGCTGCTGCCGGCCAATGCCAAGCGGCAGAATCTGCTCTTCTCCGCGACCTTTTCCCAAGAGATCAAGAAGCTCGCCGACCAACTGCTCAACGCACCGCAGTTGATCGAGGTCGCGCGGCGCAACACCGCTGCGGAGACCGTCGCGCAGAGCGTCTACAAGGTCGCGACCGATCAGAAGCGCGAGCTGCTCAAGCACATCGTCACGTCGCGCAACCTCTGGCAGGTGCTCTGCTTCGTGCGCACCAAGCACGGGGCTTCGAGGCTCGCGCGGGCGCTCGAGAAAGACGGATTGAAGACGACCGCGATCCACGGCGACAAGAGCCAGGTCGCGCGGCTCGAGGCACTCGAGGAGTTCAAGGCAGCGAATGTGCAGGTGATGGTCGCCACCGACGTCGCGGCGCGCGGGTTGGACATCGACGATCTGCCGTTGGTCGTGAACTACGAAATGCCCTACGTCCCCGAAGACTACATTCACCGTATCGGACGCACGGGACGCGCGGGACAGGCCGGCGAAGCGATTTCCTTCTGCGCGCCGGACGAGGAGAAATTGCTCGCCGAAATCGAACGGCTGCTCAAGCGTTCGCTGCCGGTGGCCGTGGCGGAGGGCTTCGTGCCCGGGCGCGCCGCGCCGCGCCAGCGGCATGCGCACGACACCCACGCACCCAAACCGGCGGGACGCGGGGCGCGCGGCAGCGCGTCGCCGGTCACGCCACGACGCGAGCGCACGCATGCCGAGGTCGATCGCAATCCCGATCAGCCGACGCCGATTCGTCCGGCAGCGACCCACCACTCGCGCAAGCACCGCCCCATTCCCGCCCTGCTGATGAAGCGCTCGGCGCGCGAGCCCGAGAAGGTCTAACCCGGGCGCGGGACCCTTCCCGCAGTCGGATCAGCCGAGACGCCCGACGAGCGCCTGAAGGGCCTCGAGCTTCGCCGCGAGCTCTGCCAGACGCCGGCGCTCCTGCGCGACGACCTCCGCCGGCGCGCGCGCGACGAAGGACTCGTTGGCGAGCTTCGCCCTCGCCTTGGCAATGTCGCCTTCGAGGCGGCCCATTTCCTTCGACTGGCGATCGCGTTCCGCTGCTCGATCCACTTCGATGTGCAGCATCAGCCTCGACTCGCCTGCGAGCACGACCGGAGCATCGGTCTGCGGAAGCTCGTCGGCGATCTTGATCTCCGAGAGCTTGACCAGCGACATGACATAGGGCGCCGTGGCGGTCAGGCTCTCGCGCTCCGCGGCGCTCGCAGGCGCGGCCCATAGCGGCACACGCTGCGCCGGCGACAGATTCATCTCTCCGCGCAACCCGCGCGCCGCGAGGATGCGAGTCTTGAGCCGCCGCATTTCCTCCTCCGCCGCGCTGTCCTTCTTCTCCGCCTGCGGCTGAGGAAACGGTTGCGTCGAGATCGACACGCCCTGCTTTCCCGCGAGCGGCCCCACCGTCTGCCACAACTCCTCGGTGATGAAGGGAACGATGGGATGCGCGAGGCGCAGCGTGGCTTCCAGCACGCGCAGCAGCGTGCGCCGCGTGCCGCGCTGCGCCGCCTCGTCTCCGGTCTGCAGCTGCGTTTTCGCGAGCTCCACGTACCAGTCGCAGTACTCGTCCCAAACGAACTCGTAAACCGCCTTAGCCGCGAGATCGAATCGATAGCCAGCGAGGTGCTCGGCGACGTCGGCTTCCGCCTGCTGCAGGCGCGAGACGATCCAGCGATCAACGAAGGAAAGCGCTACCGGCCGCGAGGCATCGAGGCCGACGTCCTTGCCCTCGGCGTTCATGAGCACGAAGCGCGTCGCGTTCCACAGCTTGTTGCAGAAGTTGCGATAGCCCTCGCAGCGGGAGAGATCGAAATTGAGCGTCCTGCCGAACGTGGCGAGACTTGCGAAAGTGAAGCGGACCGCGTCGGCGCCGAAGGCGCGAATCCCCTCGGGAAACTGCTTTCGCGTACGCTTCTCGATCGATTCTCGCTGGTTCTCGAGCAGCAGCCCGGAGGTCTGCTTGCGCACCAGCGTCTCGAGGTCGGTGCCGTCGATCAGGTCCAGGGGGTCGAGGATGTTCCCCTTCGACTTCGACATTTTCTGGCCTTCTTCGTCACGCACGATCGAATTGATGTACACGTCGCGGAAGGGCACCTTTCCGGTGAAGTAGGTCGTGGTCATGATCATTCGCACGACCCAGAAGAAGATGATGTCGAAGCCGGTGATCAGCACCGAGCTCGGGAGGAACGCTTCGAGCTCCGGCGTTCGCTCGGGCCAGCCCAGGGTCGAGTGGCACCACAGCGCCGAAGAAAACCAGGTGTCGAGCACGTCCTCGTCCTGGCGCAGCGCGGCGACGCTGGCACCGGCTTTTCGCGCCGCCTCGGCGGCGTCGCGCGCGACAAAGACGTTGCCCGCGTCGTCGTACCACGCGGGAATGCGGTGCCCCCACCAGAGCTGCCGCGAGATGCACCAGTCGTAGACGTTCTCGAGCCAATTGTTGTAGGTCGAGGTCCAGTGCTCGGGCACGAAGCGTATGGTCACCGGCTTGCCGGTTGCTGGATCGCGAACGCTCGCGTTGACCGCTTCGAGACAGATGTCCTTGAACGACTTGCCGGGAAAATGAGGATGAGTTGCGGGTGCCGGCTTCAGCATGGCCACGAACCACTGGTCGGTCAGCATCGGCTCGACCACTTCGCCCGTGCGCCCGCAGCGCGGCACGATCATCTTGTGCGGCTTTTCGGCCGCGACCAGACCGGTGGTGCGCAGGTCGGCGAGCACCGCCTTGCGCGCTGCGTAGCGGTCCAGGCCGCGGTACTTCGCCGGCGCGTTGTCGTTGATGGTCGCGGTCAGGGTGAAGATGGTCACGGGATCGAGGCCGTGACGCTGGGCGATGTCCCAGTCGTTGAAGTCGTGCGCGGGGGTGATCTTGACGCAGCCCGTGCCGAATGTCTTGTCCACGTAGGCGTCGGCGATCACGGGAATCCGACGCCCGGTGAGCGGCAGCTCGACTTCCCTGCCGACCAGATGCGCGTAGCGCCCGTCCTCGGGATTCACCGCGACGGCGACGTCGCCGAGCATCGTTTCCGGCCTCGTCGTGGCGACGGAAACGTGACCCGAGCCGTCCGCCAGCGGATAGCGGATCTCCCATAGGGTTCCCGCTTCCTCTTCGCTCTCGACTTCCAGGTCAGACACGGCGGTGCCAAGCTTGGGATCCCAGTTGACCAGGCGCTTGCCGCGGTAGATGAGCCCGTCCTCGTACAGGCGCACGAAGGTCTCGATGACCGCCTTCGACAGGCCCGGATCCATGGTGAAGCGCTCGCGCGACCAGTCGCCGGATGCGCCCAGGCGCCGCATCTGGTTGGTGATGGTGGATCCGGATTCGGCCTTCCATTTCCAGACGCGCTCGATGAAGCGCTCGCGTCCCAGCGCCGGGCGCGAAGTGCCTTCGGCCCGCAGCTGGTTCTCGACCACGATCTGGGTGGCTATGCCGGCATGGTCGGTGCCCACCTGCCAAAGCGTGTTGTCGCCCAGCATGCGGTGATAGCGAATGAGCACGTCCATCAGCGTCTGCTGGAACGCATGGCCCATGTGCAGCGTGCCGGTCACGTTGGGCGGCGGGAGCTGGATGCAGTACGATGCAGCGCCGGGCTTCATCGACGGCTTGAAGAGCCCGTGCGACTCCCAGTGCGGGTACCACTTGCTCTCGATCGAGTGCGGGTCGAAGGTCTTGGCGAGGGTCATCGCCGTCCCAAGGCACTACGCAAAGCGCGAATTATAGCGAACGAGAGCGCGACGCCGGCAAGCGCAAGCATGAGAGCGCCCTGCCGTGCCGAAATCGCGTTCAGAGATCGCGTCCGACCGCGCGCGCCACGGCGCGCAGCTGTCCCATGAGCGAGGCAAACTCGTTCGGCGTCAACGCCTGGTCGGCATCGCACCAGGCCTCGCAGGGGTTGGGGTGCACTTCGATGAGAAGCCCGTCTGCCCCCGCGGCGACGGCCGCGCAGGAAAGCGCCGGCACCATCCACGCCTTGCCGCCCGCATGCGACGGATCGACGATCACCGGCAGGTGCGTTTCGCGCTTGAGCACCGGGATCGCGGTCACGTCCAGCACGTTCCGGTACGCAGTCTCGAACGTGCGAATCCCACGCTCGCAGAAGATGATGTCGTGGTTGCCCCCGATGGCGATGTACTCGGCGGCCATCAGCCATTCGTTGATGGTGGCTGACATGCCGCGCTTGAGAATGATGGGCTTGTCGACGCGGCCAACCTCCTTCAACAGGTCGAAGTTCTGCATGTTGCGGGTTCCGATCTGGATCGCATCGACATCGTAGTGCATGAAGGTATCGAGCATGCGCGGATCCATCAGCTCGGTGACGATCGGCAAGCCATGCGCATCCGCCGCAGAGCGCAGCAGCTCGAGCCCTTCCACGCCCTTGCCCTGGAAAGCGTAGGGACTGGTCCGCGGCTTGAACGCTCCTCCTCGCATCAGCCGTGCTCCGGCAAGCTTGACGCCTTCAGCGGCGGCATTCATCTGCGGCGCGGTTTCGACCGAGCATGGCCCGCCGATCACTTGCACGGCAGTCCCGCCGATGGGAACCCCGGCGACGTCGATGACCGAGTTCTGCTTGTGCCACTCGCGGGCGACGATCTTGTACTGCTTGACGATGTGCATCGATTTCTCGACGCCCGGCATCGGGTCGAACATCTCGGGATCGAGCACTCGCTCGTCGCCGACGGCGCCGATCAGCGTCCGCTCGGTGCCACGTGAGACGTGCACGGCGAGCCCGTGTGCACGGATCTTGGCCTCGACCGCTTCGATATCGGCTTCGCCCGCATCGCGCTGCATGACAATGATCATGATTGCCTCGCTGGGAAGAAATCGGGCGGCCCGTGGGCCGCCCGATCGTTGATGTAATTCCCTGGGAACTTGACGGTGAGGGCGGCCCCGGGTGGTTCAGTCGTGATCTCTTCGCCACTGCGCTATCTCGCGCTCGATCGCCTCGGCAACGTAGGCTCGCAGAAGCTTGCCGACGTGATCGTTGATCGCCGAGACCAACTCGGTTCCGGCGCGCGCGACGATCGGCTGCAGATGTTGTGAAAGCTGCTCCTTGAGACCCGTGTCGGTGAACAAGTCGATGCGCTGGAGCACTTGCATGGAGATCTGGTCCGCGAGCGTGCGCCACCGCTCGTCGTCGCTCGGCGAAACAGCAGCGGGCGGAGCGCGAGCCGGTTGCGGCGAGGCAGCCTCAGCTGCGGGTGTCCCGGCTGTCGCTGTTTCGGCTGTTGGTGTTTCGGCCGGAGGAGTGTCGACCCAGGGCGCCTCAGTCAGGACCGGCCCGCGAGGCGCAACAACCCCGGCGCCCGCAGGAGGCGGCGTCGGCTCCGACCCCGCCGCCTTGAGCGTCACCGGCAGTTTCAGCAGGTCGACGTCGACCGCCGCTTCGACGGCTTTCAGGGTGACGGGCGGGACGACGGCGAGCGTATCCGGAGCCTTGCCGGTCACGCTGTGCAACGCTGGATCGACCGTGTCCATGACCAGCCAGTCGGAGGGATCACCTTCCAGCATCGGTCCGGAAACGAGCTCCAACACCGGGGGCTGCGCCGGCACCGGGACGGCGTCGACAAACACTTCCTCGACCTGGTCAGTGAGCACGGGAATCTCAGCCTGCGCTTCGGTGCCCGCGAGCGGTTCCGGAACCGCCTCGGTAAGCACCGGTATGTCCGCGCTGGTCTCCCGGTTCCTGCGCATCAGCGCGTCCGCCTGCTCGAGGAGTTCGCGCGCCGTGGGCATCAGACTCTCTCGCTCAGGTCGTGGGTGCGCAGCGAATAGCCGCGCTCACGATAGAAGCGGTAACGCTCGCGCGCCGCGGCTGCGTGCTCGTCCTCGATGCCGGCGATCTCGGCGAGGCGCTCGAAACGCGAGAAGAAGGGCGGTGGCGCTTCGTGCAGATTGATGAGCACGACAGCGGGACCCGTGTGCTCCAGCACGTGATCGACCCAGATGGGCGTCTCGGCAGCGAGCCGATTGTCGGTGCGGCAATGAGGCAGGAAGGCGATGGCCGGTTGCACCCAGAGCATGCGATCAAGCGCTTCGGTGGCCGACGCGTCGGAGGTGAGCACGCGCACCCTCCCGTGCTGCGCAAAAGCCTTTGCGACAAGCTTGGCAGCGACCTCCAGTCGATCGCTCACCCGCGTGTAGAAGTCGATGACGGTCATGGCACCGGAGTCAAGGCGCGACGCTCTCCTGGGCCAGCAGCCAGGTGGTAAGGAGGGGAACGGGCCTGCCGGTCGCGCCTTTCTCCTTGCCGTCTTTGTACGCGACGCCGGCGATGTCCAGATGCGCCCAATCGTACTTTCTGCCGAACTTCGACAGGAAGCACGCGGCGGTGATGCTTCCGCCCGGGCGGCCCGCGACGTTCGCGAAGTCCGCGAAGTTGCTCTCGAGACCCTCCTGATAGTCTTCCCACAGCGGCAGTTGCCAGCCCCGGTCGAAGGATTCTTCGCCCGCGTTGAGCAGCGCGCGGGCCAGGCTTTCGCTGTTGCTGAACACGCCGCACGCAATGTGTCCGAGCGCGATGACCATCGCCCCCGTCAGCGTCGCGATATCGACCACCGCCGCCGGCTCGTAACGCTCCGCGTAAGTCAGCGCATCGCACAGGATCAGCCGTCCTTCGGCATCGGTGTTCAGCACTTCGATGGTCTGCCCCGACATGCTCTTCACGATGTCGCCCGGCTTGGTGGCTTTTCCGCTGGGCAGGTTCTCGCACGCAGGGATCAGGCCGACCAGGTTGACCTTGGCCTTGAGCTCGGCGATGGCTCGGAAGGCTCCGAGGACGCTTGCCGCGCCGCACATGTCGAATTTCATGTGATCCATGTCGAGACCGGGCTTGAGCGAAATGCCGCCGCTGTCGAAGGTGATGCCTTTCCCGACCAGCACCACCGGTTTCTGCTTCTTGCCCGCACCGTTGTACTCCAGGATGATGAATTTCGGGGGCTGTTCGCTGCCGTTGGTGACCGAGAGGAAGGAACCCATCTTGAGCTCCTCGAGCTGAGCACGCTCGAGGACCTCGCAGTGAAACCCCAGTTCCTGTGCCAGGGCCCTCGCCCGGTCGGCGAGATACGCCGGCGTGCAGACGTTGCCCGGAAGATTGCCGAGGTCCCGCGCGAGGTCCGTTCCGTGCGCTATCGCGAGCCCCCGCGCGGCGGCCGCCTCGCCCGCGGTCAGGTCGCTGCGCTGCGGGACCGACAGGGTCAGTTTGCGCAAAGGCCGGCGCACCTCCGCAGGCTGGCTTTTCATCTGGTCGAAGCGGTAGACAGCCTCCATCGCCACGACCACCGCGTGCTC
>Ga0187766_10002447_pt1 | contig 10931 bp, 9 predicted proteins | sample 0216_QUI02_MP05__4_FD_132971 | JGI IMG/M metagenome (GOLD analysis project Ga0187766, IMG submission 132971) | Tropical peat soil microbial communities from peatlands in Department of Meta, Colombia - 0216_QUI02_MP05_20_MG | ecosystem: Environmental > Terrestrial > Soil > Wetlands > Peat ... | reverse complement strand
GAAACTGCCGGCCCTAAGATGATTCCCGTAGCCTTCACTCCCTTTGTTTCTGCCAATCTTACGACGTCATCTACGGCGGCTTTGCCTTCCTTCTGTGCCGCCTCGTAGTATTCCTGAAACATGGTGGGAGCTACGGCGCCTACTTCAGCTTGCGCGAATGTGTAGCTTGGAATAGGAACAGCGTGTAGCACGATAAGTTCTGATCCAAACTTCTGCGCCAACGCCACAGCTACAGAGCCGGCACGAGCAGCATTCGAAGAGGCGTCGACTGCAACCAGCAATCGTTTTAATTGATACGGCAATGTGGCACTCATCGTCTCTCCACTCAACAGTCTCGATCTCCTTACCGCGATTTAATCCTCATCTTTCTGCCAGAGTCGAAGTCAATCCCTACTGTATTGATGTTAATTGGCACACTGCAACGATCAGACGAGTTATCGTTTAAGAGCTACGCGCATGTGATCAGGTAAATGGCATGACTGTTTGGTGTAGCATGTGTCTCAGATTAATCCACCCTACACGAATTTCCAATCCATAGAGATGAAGGAGTGGTGGCCTTGGTATAGGCGAATAGCAAACGAGTTTGGATACAATCAGGATCAAGATCAGAACGCGGCCGAGACGTTGAGCCAACTGCTCAAGAACAAGTCCTTGCCATTCTCAGATGTCCTGAATTCTCTTAATGGTCGCAAGGTCATCGTATTCGGTGCAGGCCCATCGCTTGAAACAGATCTGATGAGATTAGTCGAACTTGATCTCCTCGATAGATTCCCTACTCTTGCGGCAGATGGAGCTACGTCCGCGTTGCTTAATGTTGCGAATACATTTCCCGACATTATAGTGTCCGATCTTGATGGCCCAATCCAGGATCTGCAGGCTTCCGTGGACAAAGGATCGAAAATAATAATTCATGCCCACGGCGACAACGTAGGTTTAATCAAATTGTCAGTTCGATTGTTCAACCGCGCTCTTGGGAGTACCCAAGTGGAACCTAGAATAAACGTTTTCAATTTCGGCGGCTTTACAGATGGCGACAGAGCGGTTTTCTTAGCAACGGCGATGCATGCTTCAACGATCATTGTCGCGGGAATGGATTTCGGGAAGACAATTGGAAGTTATTCGAAAGTAAAAGTTGGAAATCCAGGCATGAAACTTAGAAAGCTTCAGTACGGCAAGCTTCTGCTCGAGTGGCTTGCTGGACTCGGAAAAACGGAATATTGTAACGTAACTCGCTACGGAGAACGAATAGCAGGGTTTAGACAGATAGAGCCTGAACAACTTCAATCATAGAGCAAGAATAAACAACCAACCAGAAACAATCAACCCAATTGCAATTATACTAATCTCAAGGCGACGCTGATTCACTCGTTTCGCTAAACGAGCACCGCCATATCCTCCTAGAACGTTACCCGCAACCATGACGATCGCCAACGGCCACGCGATAAGACCCTTCACCGCGAAGAAAATAAAAGCGGTAACGTTGACCACCGCTCCGAGCGGTGTCTTCAGTGCGTTTATCTTGTGTATATCCCGCAATCCCATTACACTCAGTGAGGCAAGCATTAGAATACCGATTCCTGCTCCAAAATATCCACCATACGTAGCAACGAATAATTGAAAGAACGCTCCCCCGATACGCCTTCCAGTAGTTACATTCTCCTCTGGATTTGAGTTTCCTCTGAATCTCCGAGAGAGTACGCCCCTGCATGCGAACAGGAGAGTAGCAAACAGAACGAGGAATGGAACGACACGCTTGAACGTCAATTCCGGAGTAATAACAAGGACGAAAGCGCCAAGGAATCCCCCTATCACACTTGGGATTAGTAACGTGATTAGGAGTTTACGATCAACATAAGTGTCTTTTTTGTAGCCTATCGCACCGCTGAGCGATCCCGTCCAGATTGCTGCTGTATTCGTCGCATTCGCAACAATCTCGGATTCACCAAACGCGACTAAGGATGGAAATGAAATCAGAGTTCCGCCACCTGCCACAGAATTTACAGCTGCCGCAATCAAGCCTGCAAAGAACAAACCAAGGTAGCTGAACAGAGAGTTCAAAGCCGAACGTGAGCGAGTACGCTATCACATACTTTAACGTAATCGTAATCCGCTCAAGGAATCTAAGATAATAATCGTCGCATTCTTCGGAACACTTGAGGCGTTTCATGGATAAGTGATCTCTTCTTCAAACTCAAATCAACGCAGCCGTTCATATGCAAGATCCAGTCATTCTAAGCAATGATCGACTTTCGAGAATCGACATGTAGGTTAAATGCCTCGAAGGAATACTATCTAACTATTCAAGCTGTAAGCCAGAGAGGACGTGAGTCATATGCGCAAAACTACCCGTCGTCGGTCAAGCAAATCGGCATCTCTTTCTCCCATACGACGGACCGCGCTGATAGCGATTTGCTTCATCATTGTCGTTTCTACATCGATCATTGTATCATACTATGTTGGCACACAGACGACGAGTTCTCGAACGTCTGGATTGGATCCGACCAAGATCTATGCTGGTGCAGATGGAAGCGTGGTATTAATCCAAGGAGTACAGGTGAGTTTGATGGACACAAACTTCGGCCCACAGAACTCTTCGCAAATAGTCCTCGGGTCGGGTTTCGTAATCCAATATGGCAATTCAGATTATATCGTTACGAACTTTCACGTTGTTCAAGGAATGGTGAACGCAACGGCTACGTTCACCGACGGAAACACATACACCGCTAAGGTTGTCGCAACTGACCCTTACGCTGACATCGCGCTAGTAACAACTTCCGCTCATTCGAGTGAACTTCATCCGCTGCAGCTCACATCATCGTCAACTCTACAAGTGGGAGAGCAAGTCGCAGCGATTGGAAACCCGTACGGGTATTCTGGATCGTTAACGACAGGCATCGTTAGTCAACTCGGAAGAAGCGTTCAGTACGGCTCATCGACTGGCAACGCTACATTTCCTATTGCTGACGTAATCCAAATTAGCGCCCCAATAAACCCGGGCAACTCGGGCGGACCACTCTTGAATGCTAACGGCATGGTTGTTGGAGTCACTACCGCCGAGGTAGTTGGTTCTCAAGGCCTCGGCTTCGCTATCTCTTCAGATACGATCTTGCGAGAGCTGCCATCCCTTGTAAGTACCGGTTCCTACACCCAACATTCGTATCTCGGAATCCTAACAGTAGATATGAGTTACCCACTCGCACAAGTAACCCAGAGCACGGTTACGTACGGAGTGTTAGTCGAGAGGTCCGTGCATAATGGGCCAGCGGATCTTGGAGGGCTTAAGGGAGGAACAAACGAAGTGTTCGTACAAGGCCAACAATACATTATCGGTGGCGACGTCATCACTTCAATTAATGGCGTTCGAATATTGAACAACGATGCCCTATCAACATACCTTGAACGCAACACCCAGCCGGGTCAAACAATTACAGTCAATATTGTGAGAGAGGGCAAGCCGATGACATTGGAAGTCACTCTCGGAACTAGACCGCAGCCACACGTCTGAAATCCGGTAACATCCCAACCAAGTTCTCGATAAAACAGAGCGCGATTTTACTGTGTGCGATCTTATCGCACGTTTTCGTGTTTTATGGCTATGATCGATTGCGCGGCTTCAGGTTGGAGGGTCACGTGAATTATCGAAAATTTGTCGCGTAGAATCTTAGTTATATGGTCAAGAATGAGTTGAGCTTGGCTGAGTTGTTGATCCTCGATCGTAATGTGACCCGTTAGAGCGTAGAAGCCAGAAGTGATACACCATACGTGAAGTTCGTGGACTCCTTGTACACCTTGGACGGTCAGCACTGCCTGCGTTACTTTCTGCAAGTCGATCTCGCTTGGAACCCCTTCAAGCAGTACCGTAGCGGACTCCTTCGTGACATCTACAGCATTTTTCAAGATGAGCCCCCCGATGATTGCCGCAATGATAGGATCGACTATCTTGATACCCGTTAAGAACAGAACGACCGCCCCCAATACGACACCCATTGAACTCAACATATCTCCCACAACGTGAAGAAATGCCGCTCGAAGATTCAAACTACCTGCTCGCGTTGGCCATAGCAGCCTAGCGGTACCCGCGTTCGCAAGGAGACCTAATGTTGCGAATCCGAGGAGAATGGGGGCATGAACTTCTGGCGGATTGAAGAATCTCAAAAACGCCTCATAGAAAATGTATAGCGAGATTCCGATAAGACTCACTCCGTTAACGAGAGCGGCGAGAATCTCGGCTCGATGAAAACCGTAAGTCATCGAAGATGTATGTGCTCGTTCTGCGAATCTGACAGCCAGAAGACCGAGCGTAAGGGTGAGAACGTCAGTGAAGACGTGTCCAGCATCACTCAGAAGTGCGAGGCTATTGCTTAGCGTCCCTCCAACAACTTCCAACAACATGACTGACGCAGAAATTATGATGGCGACGGTCAGTCTTTCTCTCCCGACGCTAAACTGCTGTTCACTCTCTCGGCGAGGTTCGACAGTCTTTCCAGCGCTACTCATCCCTCTGAGCCTTCTATTTTGATCAGACAAGAGTGGTGCTCCGGGCGGGAATTTCAGCGATTGCTCGCATTTGAACCCGCGTCGCTGACTCTCTCCATTATTCGAGAGGCCAACATACTCTCGGCGAAACGTACCTTGACCGGGCTATATTCGGTAGCTGGATTGCTTCTACCGGAGCCGTGCTTGCCCGGAGCATCTGCTTAACGCTGATACACGATATTTTAACCTGTGTAAAAACGTGAGAAGGAAAGTGGAGTTTTACTGGTCTAGTATTCCGGCATTCCTCCGCCTCTCGGTGGCGGGGTCGGAGGGGGTTTCGCTGCTGCGATTACGTCATCGATGCGCAATATCATGGATGCAGCTTCAGCCGCAGATCTGATCGCTTGTTCCTTAACTTTGACAGGTTCAATTACGCCTTGTTTGGTCAGGTCTCTCACTCCGCCTTTGAAGACGTCAACGCCTTGGTCAATTCCGTCTTTCTTCTCGTGTGCGGTTCGGAGTGCTACTAGTGTGTCGATCGGATCGAGTCCGCCGTTTTCGGCTAAGGTTTTCGGAATCATTTCAAGAGTGTCAGCAAATGCTTCGATCGCTAATTGTTCACGGCCGCCCACTTTTGTTGCGTATTGTCTAAGTCTCTTTGCTGCTTCAGCTTCGGCAGCTCCTCCTCCCGTGACGGTTTTGGGTTTTTGCACTACGTCGGCAACAACGGAAAGCGCGTCCTTCAGCGCGCGTTCTGCTTCGTCCACCAAACGTTCGAGTCCCGCACGGATAAGTATGCTAACCGACCTTGGGTCTTTGCACCCTTGGATGAAGACCATCTTGTCATCACCGATCTTTCTCTCTTCAGCTGAACCTGCTTTCCCGAGGTCATCAGACTTCAAGTCGTCTAGGTTTGTGATCACTTTGCCGCCCGTTGCTCTAGCTAGCTTCTCCATATCGGATTTCTTTATTCTTCTGACGGCGAGAATTCCTTCCTTGGCCAAGTAGTGCTGGGTTGTGTCGTCGATGCCTTTTTGGCATAAGACGACGTTTGCGCCGGCTTTTTTGATTTTAGCGACCATTTGTTTCATCATCTCATTTTCTTCGTCGAGGAAGGCTTTCATTTGTGTTGGATCATTGATTCGGATTTCAGCTGAGATTTCAGTCTTCTCGATTTCAAGAGCCGCATCGAGCAGAGCTATCTTCACGTTCTTGAGCTGCTTAGGCATGCCTGGGTGCACGACCTCCTTGTCGACAATGATACCTCGCACAAGTTCGGTGTCCATGAGGCTCTTGCCCTCTTTCTTTACGAGTTGGATGTTGTCGACATCGGCATAGTATGAGTCACCCCTCTTCTCAGTGATCTGCTGAACGGCTTCGATAGCAATGTCTGCGAAGTGCTCGCGAGCACCGCCCAGCCCCTTGCTATGCATTGCGGTCATAGCGATTTTCTTCATTGTCACTTTATCGTCAACTTTAACGGATGTGGCGATGGATTCGAGTACTTCTATTGCTCTGTCAGCACCTTTCTTGTACCCTGCGACAATTGTCGTCGCATGAACTTCATCATCTAGCATGTCTTGGGCTCGTTTGAGGAGGTTCCCTGCGAGGATTACGGCAGTGGTTGTTCCGTCGCCAACCTCATCGTCTTGCGCTTTTGCAACTTCCACAATCATCTTAGCGGCGGGGTTCTGAACGTCAATTTCATCGAGAACCGTTGCACCGTCGTTAGTTACAGTCACATCTCCTAAGCTGTCCACGAGCAGCTTGTCCATGCCTCTTGGGCCCAAGGTGCTCTTGACGACTTCAGAAACTATGATTGCGGCAGCAATGTTGCTACGCTGCGCATCGTGCCCGCGGTTTCGTGTAGATCCTTCTTTCAAAATTAGAACTGGTTGACCACCAAGATAGGACATTTTTGTTACCTCAAGTAATTCTGTGATTCAGCGCTCCTGCGGGTTATAAGTATTTTTCTAAGACTGAGAATGCGCGAGAAGAGTCACCAGAATGGCGCGGAGAATCTGAATGCTCTAAGCAACTAGCGAACTTATTATACAGGCCAAACTATGCCTCCACGAAAGTAGTTATCATTACTTCTCGAATTCGCTTTGAGGAAGCGCCTTTGCCCGTAAACATGATGGTGAAGACAACAGGTCTTCGTAATTGCACCCTGATAACCGGTTTCCATGGTGTCGGAGAGACCGGATATATCTCCGTCTCATATCTTGTACATGAACTGAACGCTCATAGGATTGGTTTCGTAGACGTCTCACACCCTCCCCCGTTCGTGGCGACATCGGAGTCCGGTTTGGTAACCCCATTTGAAGTTTATCGGGCAGGCAAATTCGTCCTGGTGAAACTCGAATTTTCACCGCATAGAAGTGAAGAAGCTGAATTTGCCAAATCGGTTGCTCATTGGATCATGAATAACAAATTCCGTGACGCCGTATTGATCGGCGGCTTGGATGGGAGCCTGCAATCTGGCTCGGACGGTGTAAGGATAGTCCCCACCGGCAGTTACCCCATAAAGAAGATGAAGATCAAACATCCGATGCTCGAAGCAGGACTTTTTGTTTATGGCCCGTTAGCTGTAATGCTTGGCGAGTTCGAAAAAAGTAACTTCCCAGCCGTTGCAGTTCTGCCCTACGCCTCCGCAAACCATGCCGATCCGAAAGCGGCTGCAACCGCGATTCGAACCGTCTCAAAAGCCTACGGTCTGAAAGCAGATGTTAAGGATTTGGAATATGACGCGAAAGATATTGAAGAAGAAATTGACAAGAGGTTGCAGCAAACAACCCGCTCGTTACGCGGAATGTATGGCTGACACAAAACTCTCGAGCGGAATTGGAGTACTGGAATTGGCGGATAAGCGATGCAACTACGATTTCTAGGCGCATGTCAGGAGGTGGGCAGATCCGCTGTAGCCGTGAAGACAGCAAACAGCCGAATCCTGATGGATTATGGAGTGATGATTAACCATGAAGTGAGCTTCCCTGTCCACGTTTCCCCCAAAGAGCTTGACGCGGTAGTGCTCACTCACGCGCATCTTGATCACAGCGGACTAGTACCATTATTCTATGTACATTCCAAGCTTCCATTGTTTGGCATCGAACCAACGTTCAAACTAACAAAAGTTCTAGTCCGCGATATGATCAAACTTAGCGGCTACTATCTACCATTCGAATACATCGACCTAGAGAACATGCTAGGCCGCGCTACATCCGTTGAATACCGCACACCATTCAAGATAGCGGATACTGCAGTTACTTTGGTGAACGCGGGCCACATACCGGGGAGCGCTCAAGTAATAGTTGAAGCTGAAGGCAAACGAATTCTTTACACTGGAGACTTCAACCTCGTTCCAACTCACCTTGTTCCCGGAGCCGACAGAAACTACCGAAACCTAGACGCTATCGTAATTGAGAGCACCTATGCCTCCCAGGATCACCCCAACAGAGAAGAATCCGAACGCGGCTTCGTCTTAGCATGCAAGCAAGTTGTTGAAAGTGGAGGCACAGTTCTAGTTCCTGCATTTGGAGTAGGCAGATCACAGGAGATCATCTGCATGCTCAGCGATCACAATTTCTCACATCCACTATTCGTGGACGGCATGGCGCTTGACGCGATTCGAATGCTAGAAGGACACCCTCATGCATTAAGGGACGAAGACAAATTCAAGAAAGCGATGCGACAGGCTCAACAAATTACTAACTGGCATGAAAGGAGACGAGCGGCGCGAACCCCAGGAGTAATAATCTCACCAGCGGGAATGCTAAAGGGCGGAGCATCAGTCTTCTATATGGAGAATCTCGCGCAAAACGAGAAGAACGGAATCTTCCTAGTCAGCTACCAAGTTGAAGGCTCCCCGGGAAGAATCCTGATCGACGAGGGCCGATTCATACTGCACGGAAAAGCAAGAAAAGTCACGGCCCGTGTAGAGAAATTTGATTTTTCATCACACGGAGGCAAGACCCAACTTCAAGAAACATTGAAGGAAGTTGACAAGAGAACTCACGTCTTTGTTGTACATGGGGATGAAGCGAATTGCAAACTCCTCGCTGACTGGGCGACCAATGAATTGGGATTAACAGCAAGTACACCTAAGTCAGGTGAAACTTGCGACGTCTGAAATCATCGACCTGGTGCAAGTAGGCTCGACTCTGGATGTCCCGATACGTGAATTTTCCCTGTCTCTGACAAAGAAATTCTCCAACCTCACAATAAACCCTGCTCCCGCTCTACCTGATCCTAGCGAAGGATATGATTCAAGCAGAAACCAGTACCATTCAACGCGACTCTTAGTTCTCCTCGAACACCATCTCGAGGTGACAGGTTCGAATCGAGTCCTCGGCATGACCTCTCTAGATTTGTTCGTGCCAGGAATGAATTTCGTTTTCGGTGAAGCACGATGCCCTGGACAAGCAGGAGTGGTATCCACTTTCAGGCTCCGCCAATTTGCTGAACCGACTGATGAGGACCGACTCGTATCACGTATCAGGAAAGAAGCGGTTCATGAAATCAGTCACATGTTCGGATTACGGCATTGCTCTGACAGAAACTGCGTGATGTATTTTTCCACAACATTAACCGACACGGATATGAAGAGTGAAGACTACTGTTCCTCATGTCATGCACAATTTGAGGCGATGACGATTAAGTAAGGAATTCAAAGCAAAGCCAAGTCAGTTGGCTCCAGAAATCTTAGTCGTAGCCCTAGCAGGCGCGCTTACATACGCTCTGCGAGCGACAAGTGCGGCGATTCAACCTATCACAATCTTTCCTGAAACCGCTAGTGGGGTTACCCTAAACGCAAGCATCTTCGTCGTATTGATGGCCGCCGCGGGAACCGTAATGTACCTTTTCATCAAGCTAGGCAAGAAGAACATTGTCAAGTACCTCATCAACCTGGCGCTGCTCGCGCTGCTAACTTTCTTGTTCATATGGTACGGATCGATTTACGCCAACTATCTCCCTCCAATTCTGGCAGGTATGAATTGGATTCTAGTTAGTGTCGCAGCTACAGCAATCTTAGCGCTTGCGATCTTCAAGTCGAAGGGCCCGTCGCATTTAGCAGGGATCATTCTGATTGGTGGAATGACAGGAACATTCCTTGGAGTTTCGGTTCCTACACTAACCGCTATCGCTCTACTCCTTGCATTAGCTGCATACGACCTATTCGCCGTCTACAAAGGTCCAATTGGAAAAATGGCTCAATCCACTGACATAGAAGATTTCAAGGGTGCAGTCTTCACATATGGAGATTTGACAGTCGGGATGGGAGACATGGTATTCTATTCTATGCTCGCAAGTAACGCGATGATCAACTTCGGCGTTATTCCATTCCTTGCGGGTGGAATAGGGATAATCTTAGGAGCTTATCTAGGATTCAAAATGTTAGAAGGTCGTGACATGTTCCCCGGATTGCCTTTCGCAATCATCCTAGGGCTCATACTGATGTACGCCACTTCACAGATCCTCACGTTGCTATAGCAGATAACCACTGTTTCGTAGGAAACTCTCGTCCATCGCCAGAAAATGGCAAAAAACGCCCAAAACCGCAATTTTGCCCTTACATACTAGTTTTGCGCTAAAAAATGGTATAATAGCACATCCACCCATCACTAATTTGATAACAATTGTCCAAATGCTTAAGTGCGTACACAGCGGCAACATGTTTTCTGGTAACGAATCTGCTAAAGGAGGCTATTTAGAAAAATGGTCAAGAAATGCCCATCATGTGGCTACAACAACCGCGACGACGCAGCATTCTGCTCCAGTTGTGGAGCAACCCTAGCAGGTACAGCAGCTCCAGCTCTCAAACCAGTTCCCTCAGTACGTGTCGTAACTCCAGTCAGCGCAGGCGGACCCGTTCGGGTTCCATCACCCGGTCAGTGTTTCTATCACCCCAGCTTACCAGCAGTCTACGTATGCAACCGCTGTGGTAGATCGATCTGTAGAGACGACTCGAAAGCCTACATGGACCTAGTACTTTGCCCACAATGCTATCAGGGAGTAGTCCCACCGGCATCCCAACAACCAATGCCACCCGCACCACAACCGCAACCACAACCACAATACGCACCACCGATGCCGCCAGCCCCAATGTACGCCCCACCACCATACGCACAGGTAGGATATCCGGTAGCATACGGTCAACCATCACAACCTCGAGCGCTCTGGGGATTCATACTCACACTCGTGGCAGGCATACTCGTAATACTGAACGCAGGCGCTTTACTGAGCTCGTCTTTCTACAATATGTGGGTTAGCGCATTCTTCTGGATCCCTGTCATTGACACATCGCCAACACACGGACTCATCTTCGCAATCGGCGCCATAATCGGACTGATATTGCTGATCGGATCTATACTAATGCTGTTAGGCTACGGAACAATCGGAAGCATCGTCGTCTTCCCCATGGCTGTACTAAGTCTGATAATTGGCGGGGGATTTGT
>Ga0187766_10002445_pt1 | contig 10942 bp, 14 predicted proteins | sample 0216_QUI02_MP05__4_FD_132971 | JGI IMG/M metagenome (GOLD analysis project Ga0187766, IMG submission 132971) | Tropical peat soil microbial communities from peatlands in Department of Meta, Colombia - 0216_QUI02_MP05_20_MG | ecosystem: Environmental > Terrestrial > Soil > Wetlands > Peat ... | reverse complement strand
GAGGCTCTTGGCCCAGGCAGAGCACATTCCCGTCCATCTGGGGTCGCTCCCATGGGGCCTGAGGAACCTCATCGACCGCTGCGCCCGCGACGGAGTCGAGTTTGAGGAGGATTCGATGGTGGTGTCCAACAACCCCTACGTCACCGGCACTCATCTGAACGACGTGACGGTGGCCGCGCCGATACATCACAAAGGGACCCTCGTCGCCTTCGTCGTCAACAAGGCCCACCACTCCGATGTCGGGGGTGCGGTCCCTGGCAGTATCTCGATGGATGCTCGGACCCTGTCGGACGAAGGCTTCGTGCTGGAGCCGTCGGTTCTATGGAGGGAGGGGGCATTCGAAGAGTCCGTCGTCAACAGGTTCGCCTCTGCGTCCAGGACCCCAGTCGAGCGCCGAGGGGACCTGAAGGCCCAGGTGGCTGCCAACGTGTCGGGGGTCAGGCGCGTAAAGGGGCTCCTCGACAGGTACGGGCTCGAGGCCTTCGAGCTCTCCGCCGTCCGCTCGTTCAGGCACTCTGAAACGCTAAGCAGAGAGAGGATGGCCAAGTTCCGCCCGGGCATCTACGAGGCCTCCGATATCGTCGAAGGGACCCGGGGAGAGGACCTCGTACTCCATGCAAAGCTATCCATCTCCTCCTCGGGAATAGAGGTGGACTACTCGGGGACAAGCGGGCAAGTCAACTTCCCTCTCAACGCGGTGTTCGGCGTCACCCTTTCGGGGGCCTACTTCGTCCTGAGGTGTCTTCTAGGGGACGACATCCAGGCCAACCATGGCGCCTTCACTCCAGTGAAGGTGAGCGCTCCCAGTGGGACGCTCCTCAACCCGACCTATCCTCACCCGGTGGGAGGCGGGAACGTCGAGACGAGTCAAAGGAACGCCGACGTGATCTTCCGTGCGATTTCGTCTGCCGTCCCCGGTCATGTTCCAGCCGCTGCGGGAGGGTCGATGAACAACATAATGGCTGGCGGAGGCACCGGAAGATCGACCTGGGCCTTCTACGAGACCATCGGGGTGGGCCTCGGCGGAAGCAGAGACAGAGACGGAATAGACGGGATTCAGGCGAACATGACCAACACGATGAACACCCCCATCGAGGAGATAGAGCGAAACCTCCCAATCAGGATGGTGAGGTACGAATTCCGTGCCGATAGCCCTGGCGCGGGCAGGTTCAGAGGAGGAGCAGGACTGGTCAGGGCGTATCAGGTGCTGGCGCCTGGAACCACATTCACCGTCTTGGCTGACAGAGAACAGCACAGGCCGTGGGGGCTCGAGGGAGGGGGGCCAGGGGCTGGAACCGAGGTCGTAATCGAGCGAGCGGGGAGGAGAGTGCGAGTTCCGGCGAAGTCCACCCTAACCTTGAACAGGGGAGACGTCGTGGAAATCAGAACTGCAGGAGGTGGAGGCTACGGTAGCCCGAGGACGAGGGAAAGGTCTTCAATCGGAAGGGACCTGGATAACGGGATACTTTCAGACGAGAATGTGGCTCACGAATATGGTCCCGGCCTTGGGAACGCGAAGGGCCGTTGAAGGCGTCCCTAGGCACCTCTCGTCCGAGGTGTGGCGGGTTTTGCCTGTGCTCCGACGTCTGGTTCTCATTGAAGATGAGAATCTGAAAAGGATACTGAAGGCCCTTCGCCCTGAATCTAATTAGCGTTAAATAGCCTTCAGCGAGGCGCCGCGACTGTTTGGATTCCCGGAGACTGGCCACAGCAACGCTTCTTGGCGTAATAGTCTTTCTCATCAAAGGGCCTCTCCTCGCCCCATACGCGGACTTCCTCGTCATCTTCGAGGCTCTGCTCGTGGGTTTGGGCTTCGCAGTCCTCGGCAGAGGAGGCGCAACCTACGTCGAACTGGTGAACGGGCTCCTCCTTACAGCCTACGAGGCGGTCGCGGTCCCGCCCCTCGCTCCCTTCGTCCTCCCTCTGGCGTTGCTGTTCGGAGTCCTCGTCGATCTCCTGGGAGGGTTCCTCCACGCCCGCCAGGACACGGTGGTGAACGGCCTGCGTCTCGCTGCCACTGTAACCATAAGCTCGGCCGTCACCGGGACGGCAGCCTACTTCGCAACCCTGTCCGCCCTGATCTCGCTGGGCTTCCTCCCCAACGACCCCGCCATGGACCTCCTACTCGGCCTGACAATCATCGCCATCGGGGTGGCAGAGGGGGCAGCAGGCGGCTACCTTGCCGCCAGGACCTGGGAGAGGAACCTGAAACGGCGCTTCGTCCCCGTCAACGCCCCGAAGGCCTAGCCCTGCTGGACTTCGCTGATCTTTCGCCGCAGATTCCTTGTGAACCTGTAGAGCAGCCAGTACAGAACCACTCCTAGGACGATGAACGCGACCCCTGCAACATCGCTTGCAGGAACTCCTGCGACAATCCCTGCGAATAGTACGAATGCGCCCACCGCCACTATGAGGATTGCCGCCGTTCTCGAGATGGGGCTCACCCTTACGGCCATGTTCCTACTCCGCAGCCTGCGGCCAGTTAAATGGTTGCGGCGCGGGCTCCCGGCTGAGGAAGCTCGCCTGCCCTAGCGTCGCTTCTCTTTCTTCTCCTCTTCCTTGAGGAGCTTGTAGAGCCTGAACTTGTCGCTCTCACCGGGGGAGAGGGTGTACCCACACACACGGCAGGTGACCCCCTGTCCCGTCTCCCTGAGGTCGAAGCGGCCGCACTTGGGGCATTTCATCTCGTCGCTCTGGGTCTTCATGCCCACCGCAGTCATGCCTTCCGAGTTCAAAAGCCTTGAAAGGCCTTGTCTCTCCGCAGACCTCGCCTAGCGAATCCTGACTACAGTGGCCTTTCCAAAACCGACCTGTTGCTGAGCATATCGCAGATACACCTCCATGGGCATGGCTATGTCCGCCAGGTAGAGTTCCCCTACGAAGATCGCCGCGGCAGGATTGAGGAAGCCTGTCTTCGGGAGGCCCAGGGTCACCGTCGCCTTCGCGACTACGCATGGCTCCCCCGGCACGCCCGTGGTAGCGTCGAGCCCCGAAGGTATGTCCACAGCCAGCGTCTGTATCTTGGATGCGTTCGCCCTGCGTATCAGCCCTGCGATTGGTTCCCTCGGGTTACCCCTCGAGCTGTATCCGAGGAGCGCATCGACAAGGAGCTCCGCTCCGCCGAAGTCTTCCTCCACCCCGCCGACAGGAATCCCCATCCTTTCGACAATCTCGAACTGTTTGGCGGGCACGTCCCTGAGCTCGCTCTTATCTCCCGCGAGCACCACCTTCACCTTTGCCCCCCAATTGTGAAGATGCCTGGCCGCGACCAGCCCGTCCCCACCGTTGTTCCCCTTCCCCACGAGGCAGCAGACGCCCTTCTCTGCCACGTCTCCCCGGAGCATGTTCCGGGTCACACCCGCCACTGCAACCCCTGCGTTCTCCATCAGCGAGAGAACGTCGACCCGAAAGTCCTCGATGGCGACCCTGTCCGCCTCCGCCATCTCCTCCGCAGTCAGAAAGGCGAGCCCTCCCTGGGTCTTCAACCCGGAACGCTCTTGACCCCGGTTCCTATATCAGCATCGGTCCCCTCAGTATGGCACGGTCAACAAATTTTCTTCAAACTGGCATGGGGATTAGAGCCCCCGGTATATTCGAACCCGGGGCCAGATGCAGATTCATCATGGGTTTTGCATCCAGATGGGAACGGAAGGACCAGGGCCCCGGCTTTGTTGACAGGCTCAGGGGGTCTGTCCGGACACCCACTCCGCTGAAGTCTCAGATCGAGCTGGCAAACAGACAGATCCGCCTTCTGATATCTCAGCTTGACGGCACTGTCAACAGAATCAAACAGCGCGACTCCACGATCTTCAAGAACGTGGTCTCCTCCCTAGCCAAGCACGACATGCAGCACGCCGCTGTCTACGCCAACGAGCTCTCCGAGGTGCGGAAGATGGGCAAGATGGTGACACAGGCGCAGCTCGCCATGGAACAGATATCGCTGAGGCTCGGAACGATCACAGACCTTGGCGAAATAGCCAGCACCCTCGCCCCAGCAGTCTCCGTCATCAAGAACATGAAGGAGGGCCTAAGGATGGCGCTCCCGGAGGCTGACAAGGAGATAAACGAGATCTCGAGCCTACTCAGCAGTGTCCTCGTCGACGCGAGCACCACCGGTGGAATCTCCCTGAACTTCGACGCGGCCAACGAGGATGCCCAGAAAGTCTTGGAGGAGGCGTCGGCAGTCGCCGAGCAGAGGATGAAGGAGAGCTTCCCAGAAATCCCCGCCGAGGTCCTGTCCCAGAATGAGGACGAAGGCCTCACCGCCTAACCGCGCCGGCTGACCTCCCCAGGGTGACATGGTTGCGGCCCGGCGCCGCAGCCATTCCCTCCGGCATTCAACAGAATTGAACATATTTCAAATCCACTCTGCTTAATATCCTGCGGCTCTTCGTCTTTTCAGATTTGAAAATCAGCAGGGCTGCTGCCCGTTCTTTTCCACCTGAGGAGACCATAGACACCAGCACGCCACCGAGGAGTAGCCTCCGCGCCGCCGCCCTGGTCATCGCGGCCCTCATCCTCTTGGCCGCCTTCGTTGTGACCGTCCCCTACATTTCAACGGCACTGAAGAAGGGCTACTCCCTCTTTTCGGGGTTTGCCTCCACCGGACAGGAAACCCTGACCTCGACGATCGGTCCAGTCGAGAACCTGACCACGACCAACATCCAATGCTCCAACGTCGTCTCAGTTCGTGCTCTCGCCGCGCCCGACATCTCCAACGGCACGGCCAATGTGGCCTATCCGCCCGACTACTGCGACCTCGCAACCTTCGCCCTGGCCCAGATCAACGCAGACAGGGCAGCGAACGGGACGGCCCCCGTCTCTCTGGACTACAACCAGGCGGCCCAGCAGCACGCCGACTCCATGCTCTACTACGGCTACTTCAGCCACTATGACACCCAGGGCTACAAGCCGTACATGAGGTACACCCTCCTCGGGGGGCGGGGCGCGGATTACGAGAACGTAGCCTACTATTCCGCGGTTTTCCACTCGACCTCCTCCATTGAGAACGCCATCCAGACGCTCGAGCACCTGATGGTGTACAACGACAGCTCCTGCTGCGGCAATGGCCACAGGTACAACATTCTCGACCCTCTCCACAACAGGGTCTCGATAGGAGTGGCCTACAGCAGCACCTACGTCTACTTCGACGAGGAGTTCGAGAACCTCTACATGAACCTCAACTTCTCGATGACCGGACCAACGGCCCCGGCCCCATACTATGTGACGATGACCGGCGCGCCGACCCAGTCCGTCACTCCACCCACCTCAATCTACGTCGCCTTCGACAGCACCCCTACCTCGGAGACCAGACTCCAGCTTGACAGTGGTCCTCACGAGTACGGGCCGGGCACCCTCGAAGGCGGCATCCTGCCGAAGGGACCCCTCCTCGGAGGCTGCGCCCGATTCACATCAGGCACCACGGTCTGCGCGGACACGTGGAAGTTCAATTCCGCCACCGTTGACATAGCCTTCTCGCTGAAGGAGTTCGTCCGGAACTACGGTCCGGGGGTGTACACCCTGTACCTCATCACTGGTCCCAGCACCAACACAGCCATCACGACAATCTCCGTGTTCGTCAGCTAGAAAGACGCCCTAGGCCTGGCTCATCCCAGCCCTCACCGAGCGGGCTGTCTCCTCCATCTCCTCTGGGGTGAACACCTTCCTGTCGGTGAACCTTCCCTTATCCTCCATCCTAACAGGAATCACGTGGACGTGCACGTGGGCGACGACCTGATTCGCCGCCTCCCCGTTGTTCTGCACGAACCTGAATCCGTCGGCGCCAACTGCGCCGACCACGGCCTTCGAAACCTTGAACGCGACCTGGAACAGCTCGGCTATGTCCCCCTCCTCCATGTCCCAGATGGTCTCCCCATGCTCTTTCGGGCAGACGAGCGTATGGCCTTTCGAGAAGGGGAAAATGTCAAGGAACGCGATGTACTTCCCGTCCTCATACACTATGCTGGCAGGGGACTTCCTCGACGCAATCTGGCAGAAGATGCACTTCTCCGGACCGACCGCGGGCCTGCTGAAGGCCAGGCGCTTCATGCGGGTCTCATCTCCTCACCGGCCGCAGGGCCATCGGACAGTGACTCCCGCGCCTTATCTTAATACATTCGTCGCAGGCCCTTCCTGGTTCATGATCTGCGAGCGCTGCCACGCCGGACAGATGGTCCAGTACGAGAAGGCCCTGGGACCGGAGGCGAAGGCGAAGGTGACTGGCACCAGGTGCGAGAGGTGTGGGTTCATTCTCCTCGACAACGACGATGACATCTGGGCCGCGGTCGGACTCTAGCCTCTTTGTCCCCTGGCGGCCGCCCGCTTGTAGGACTCTAGGAACTCCAGCGCGAACCTGTCCGCCTGCTTCTCGGTCCCCCGGTGGCGCCCATTGACCGACCTGAGATGGTGATAGAACTCGTGTATCATGACGAAAGGGTCGTAGAGGAACTCGCGCCTGGCGGCCAGAATCTCCTTTCTTCTCTGCGAATAGACTGCCGCCACGCCCTTCGTCTTCCCTTCTAGGACCCCGACGCCGAGCTTCGGCTCCGAGACCTTGTACCACCTGGAGAGGACGCCGATCGCCTCTTCAGTCTTCGAGTCGAGAATCAGCGCGACGACGTAGGCCTGCATCAGGTCCTGCTGCCCGCTCAATTGCCCACGTGCGGCCTCCTCCTCCACTTAAGCAGTCCCAGCCTGCGCGGTCCTTTGAGTCGTTGGTCAGCATTCGTTGATTTCCCTGTTCAACTCCCCAGCAGGAACGTTACATCGCCATGAACAGGCGCAGACACATTAGGCTCGACGGCCCGAAGGGAATCAGGTTCAGGGGACCCCCGTCTCTTTTCTCAGTAGGCTGAATCCGGCCCCTGGCCCGGCCGCCAGCCCATCCCCGTCCACTTCGTGTGGTTCCTAGGGTGTGCAGGTCGGATTGAAGTTCTGGTCGTACCCGCAGAGCGTCCACGCGAAGGTAGTCCCATTGACCACCTCCATCCCGTCGGCACCCGTTGGAAGCTGCGCCCACCCGCCGCTCCCGAACTGCCAGACGAACCAGGACTCCGTGGCAGTCTGAGACACCCCGTCCACTCCTGACACGAAGTGTTCCCCCGGGGTGTCCGGCCCGAAGTACCCCGCCGGATACCAAGCGGCCTGCAATCTACCGTCCAGCAGGACCAAGGTGGCCACATACCCGCTCCACCCTGGCTGGACGGACGAGTCGTTGTACCAGCGGCGCGTCCCATTCCCGAAGTCCACCATCATCCGCACTTCATAGACCAGGGCCCTCCTCCCCCCGAAGTCCGCCAGCTTCTCGTAGGATGCCCAGAGGGAGGCAAGCGCCGCGCTCGCGTTCCCATATGCGGGTGTCGTGGTGTTGAGGTTCGCGACCGCAGTGGCCAGCTGGGACAGAGTCCTGTTGTAGTCGGTCAGGCTCGAATTGTATGCCGTCGCAAGCTCCCGGTAGCGCGAAAGGGCGCTGTCAAGTTCACTGACGTAGGACTCGTTCTGAGAGGCCTTCTGTTGGTACTGGTTGTAATAGATCAGGGCTGCAGACGAGGTGAAGAGGAGCAGCGCCACCAGGACGACCACTGCACCGTAGAAGGCGCCCTTCGAAACCAAGCTACGCCCCTCGCCTTAGCTTTGGGATAATGAGCAGCGCAGTGGGAGCCACCAGCGACCCGAGGAGGAAGTCTGCCACTTCGTGGGCCAGGGGAACGGGGAACACGAAACCCGCCAGCTCGTATCCGGCCACCTCCCCCACGGTAAGTCCGGGCCAATTGGCTATGAGTGCGGTCGCGGCGTTTGTCTCGAAGTCCCAAACGAAGGCGCAGATGGCAAGTGTTGCGCCGATGAACACCGAAGTCGGGGATACTGGCTTCAATTCGCCCCCCCAGACCTTGGCCGCCGCCCAGCCGCCGACGGCGAACATGAGCTCCCCTGCAATCAGAAACGGGGTAACCACTCCCGCCGGTCCCCAGGGGCTGACCACGCTCCATATCCCCTCGGAGAGTATCGCCACGGAGGCACCCTGGCGGAAGCCGAAAACGAAGGCGGCCAGGAATACTAGCACGTCCATCAGCTTGAAGTTCAAAAACGGAGCAAGCGCAAAGTCCGACCCGACCACCAGGGCTGTGAATACTGCCACGACGGCCACGTCTGTCTGCCGCACCCTGGCTGGATTATCCAACCAGGTTATAAGCGTGGCCGGGCCCTCGAAGTTCCGAGGAAACCAGTTATAGAGACCACACCACGTCGCCGAAGCGTTGCAGTCGCTGGCCGGGCTCCTCCAAATCGCTGACCGCAGGGTCCAGGGGCCTTCCCCCTCTTTCGAAAGGGCCCATCTCCTCCTGGCCTTCGTCACGATAGGGGAGAGCGGGTTGGTGGGGAGGCAGTCGCTCGCCCTCCGCTCGGGGCTCGGTGAGGGGGCCATCAGGACGCTTCTGAAGAAGATGAGGGAGGACGGCTACGCTCAAGCCAACGCCTCTGGGTGTTTTCTCACCGAGGCAGGGAGGAAAGTGTACGAGTCGCTCGCCGAAAGGCTCTCTCCCACAGTCCTGCTCAGGGGCTCGAAGCTTACAGTGGGGGTCGTCCACGTTGGACTCGCGGTCAGGGAAGCCGGCAAGACCGTGGGCACAGGCATCGAGCAGCGGGACTCGGCCATCAAGCTGAACGCTGCGGGTGCGACCACCTTTGTAATACGGGCGGGCAAGTTCACCATCCCCGGCGGATCGTCCGACTGCGAGAGGGACTTCCCCAGCAGGACGTGGTCCTCCCTCCGGACCGAACTTAAGCCGAAGAACGGGGACGCAGTAATCCTCTGCGGCGCACGCGACGAAACAACCGCCAGGCTCGGAGCGCTTTCTGCCGCCCTCACGCTGCTCTGACTACTGCTTCGGCGCCTGTTCAGCAGGCTGAGGCTCCGGCCCCGACTGGGGTTTGTTCACCTGTCTGTTGATGGCGTCAGCGAAGTAGTGGCCGGTGACAAGCACCTTCGCCGACTTAACCCCTTTCACCTGCAGAAGGCAATCGCGCAGGTCCTGAGATATCTTCAGGGCGAAGACAGGAGGGCAATACTGGGTCGTGGCGTGGTATTCCAGGTCCACCTCCCCGTCCTTGATGTCGAGCTTGTCGATGAGGTTCATTTCGACGATTGGCATCCCTATCTCAGGGTCGACGATCTTCGATATCTGCTTCTGTACCTCTCTCACATCGACCGGCTCTGCTGACATGAAACCCAGAGAAAACCTCATTTTCCGCTACTAAAAGATTGTCCCCTGGTCACCACTCCGAGTCATCATCACTCCCTGAACCCGCCAACCAGCCTACGCCAGTTGCCTTCGCCGTCAAACGGAACATACAGCCTGACCCTCTCAGCTAGGCCTTCGTACCTTCTCTTCAGCACCCCTCCCATCTCATCCCAGCTCCCCTCCACGACGAACTCGCTGAGCATGGTCTCGGGGACTTCTGACGGCATCCTCTCCCACTCCCCCCTGGCCGACAACGCGTGCAACCTGTCGCAGACGTCCCCCCACCCGTGGAGCTCCATCACCTTCCTGTAGCTCCTGGTCGACGCGTAGAACGCCACCTGCCCTCTGTAGGCCTCCCTCACGTTCGCTATCTCCTGGGTCGAGTTCCCCACCGCGGCGAACACTGAAGCGGCAACCGAGACTTCATCCGACCTCCTCCCGGCCTTCGCCGCTCCCGCTTCAAGCGAGGGCCTGATGACCTCCCGCAGATATCTCACGGTGTGCAGCGGGTGCACGTGCAGGCCGTCAGCCACCGCTCCGGCGACCCTGCACATACCCTCGTTGACAGCCGCCACGTAGACCGGAATCTTGGGGTGTTCGATAGGCCCCGGCGAGAAGAACGGGGTCATCAGGTCCAGCTTGAAGAACTTCCCCTCGAAGTCCAGCTTGGTCCCGCTCTGCCAGTTCTGCCAGACCGCCCTAAGGGCGAGGACGACCTCTTTCATCTTGGGGGCCGGGGCCTCCCACTTCATCCCGAACCTCCTTTCGATGTGTCCCTTCACCTGGCTCCCAAGGCCGAGTATCATCCTCCCTCCCGAGGCGCTCTGAAGGTCCCAGGCAGAGTACGCAAGGGTGGTGGGGCTCCTGGTGAACGCCAGCGCTATGGAGGTCCCGAGCGCAATGCTCTTCGTGGAGGCGGCAGCGAACGCGAGCTGGACGAACGGGTCGTGCTTAGTCTCATTGACCCAGAAGCAGTCGAAGCCGAAGTCCTCCGCCCTTTTCGCCAGGTCTCCCGCCTCCGACGCCGAGCCCACTGCGACCTCAACGTCGAGCTTCATGCGGGTGCCCCGTCCTTCAGTACGCCTCTTAAAGCCGAACCAGCGGGGACGTAAGCAGCGTCGATTGGTCTACACCTCCGCTGCCGCCGGGCTGTCAGCTGCCCTCTGCTGGGGCACTTCCGACTACCTTTCCAGGAGCCAGTCCGAGAAAGTGGGCTACTACAGGACCGTTGTCTATTCCCACATCGCCACCCTTGCCGTCCTCCTGCTGCTGGTCCCAATCGTCAGCCCTGTGCTTGAGCTTTCGACCCTCCCTATGCTCGCCCTGGTCGCCGCCGGAGCGCTGAACTTCATCGCGTTCATCTTCCTCTATCGAGCATTCCACACAGGGACTGTGTCGGTGGTAGCCCCTGTAGCATACACCTACCCCGCCGTGACAACTGTCCTCTCTATCGCCATCCTAGGGACCTCGCTCTCCGCGGGTCGGATCCTTGCGATAGCAGGAATAATCACAGGCGTTATCCTCCTGTCTACAAGGTTCTCTCAGCTTGCTGCGCACGCCGTCAGCAGAGGGGCTTCGACCCGGACTTCAGGAATCGGTTCCGCCCTGGGCTCATCATTCTTCTTCGGCCTTGTGTACATCGCCATCGGGTACTCCGCTCCCTTGGTCAGTGTCGTGCTCCCTGCCCTGACTCTCAGGGCCGT
>Ga0187766_10002444_pt1 | contig 10945 bp, 8 predicted proteins | sample 0216_QUI02_MP05__4_FD_132971 | JGI IMG/M metagenome (GOLD analysis project Ga0187766, IMG submission 132971) | Tropical peat soil microbial communities from peatlands in Department of Meta, Colombia - 0216_QUI02_MP05_20_MG | ecosystem: Environmental > Terrestrial > Soil > Wetlands > Peat ... | reverse complement strand
GTCAAGGGAAACTTCCTGAATCCATCACCCGAACTTCTGACGAACTTGCCGCTCTCCGCGGAAGCGCAGAAGGATTTACTGCGGCTCTTCACGGAGAAAGTGGATTACCTGCCTGGCATGACGACGGAGGAAAAGAAAAGCTATCTCGCAAAGACGAGCTACCGAGACTACTTACTGAGAAATGTGAAGGTCAGTCCCGAAACCGCACGGCTCTTCCATAGTTCCATGTACGGTTTGTACGGCGTGGGAATCGACGCAGTTCCAGCCGGGGACATGGCCGGGCTTGGCTATCTGCCGGGTTTTGACGGATTAGGAGTCAAGGACACGGACGGCCCGGGCATCGGACTCGAGGTAACACGTCAGGATCACGAACCGTACATCTATCACTTTCCGGATGGCATCGGATCGGTGCCGCGCCTGCTTGTGCGTTCCATGATTCCCGGAATCGCGCCGGGCAATACGATGGAAGACGTCGTCCTAGCGAAATTCGACTACGCCAAGCTTGACGAACCCGGCTCGCGCGTGCGCATTCGATTGAACTCCACCGCTGTGAACGTCTCCACCGGCAAAGACCCTTCAGGCGGCGCACGCGTGACGTACGTGCGAGGAGGGAAACCCTATGCTGTCCACGGCGAAGCTTGCATTCTCGCCTGTTGGAACATGCTCATCCCCTACTTGTGTCCGGACATGCCAGAGGCGCAGAAGCAGGGGCTGGCCTACAACGTGAAAGTTCCGCTGGTCTATACAAACGTGCAGCTGAAGAACTGGAAGGCCTTCGACAAGCTGAAGGTCCATAGTGTGCATTGCCCCGGGGCATTCTTCACGTCGGTGGAAATGGATTTTCCGGTGAGCATCGGCGATTATCACTTCACGCAAAGGCCGGAGGAATCGTGCGTCATCCACATGCAATATGTGCCGGTGGGGCCGGGAACGACGGCTCGCGAAATGCAGCGAACAGGCCGCATGAAACTCTTGACCATGTCTTTTGCCGACTTTGAAAGAAATATCCGCGACCAATTATCACGCATGCTCGGCAGCGCCGGATTCGATCCCGCCACGGACATCGAAGCTATTACCGTGAACCGCTGGCCTCACGGCTATGCCTACGAATACAATTCGCTCTACGATCCGGTCTGGGCTCCGGGGCAAGCGCCTCACGAGATTGGCCGCCAGCCTTTCGGCAACATTCATATTGCCAATTCGGATGCGGGCGCGTTTGCCTACACCAACGAGGCGATCGATCAAGGATATCGGGCCGTTCAGGAGATCGTTGCGAAAAAGGCCTGACATGAGGCGTAGAAAAAAGAAACTCGATAAAGGCGCGGAAGCGCGGCGACTGGCGCGGAAATCCGGGCTTGCGCCGGGTGCCACGCGCGTCATTCCGGACAAGCGCAAAAAGCCGTCAAAGCACAAGACCACTTTGCTCGACAACATGCAGGAGATTTGAGATCTTTTGGGTCCGACCGGACCTAGTTCTTCGATCCTCACCCAGGTTTGTATTCGGGAATGGATTCATTCGGAAGGAATAGGGGCGTGGCGGAAATCTTCTGATGCTGGGCAAGCTCCGCGGCAATTTTCTCCAGAGCCGCTTTGTCAAAGCCTAAGCAGCTCACCTTCACCGTGCCTTCCGGCGCGATCAGGAAAATGGTAGGGACGTTGGTGAGGCCATAAGCATTCGAGGCTTTATATCCCGAATCATCCAGCAGCGTGGGAAAACGAACGCCATATTCTTCGTTGAATTCTCTTGTGCTGCGCGCGTCGTCCTGTGAAATGCCAATGACTGTGGCATTGCTTCCCGCAAAACGCTCGGAAATGCGCTGCAAAAAAGGAAATGTGAATTGACAGACCGGGCAGGAGATCTTGAAAAAAGCGGCCACGACCGGCCCGCGAGCGAGCAGGGAATCCAGCGAATACTCGTTGCCGTCCAGCGCCTTTAGAGAAAAGCGAGGAGCCTTATTGCCGGTTTCGATATGAGTCAAAGGAGCCTCCAACCCCATGGTTCGAGCCAATTTGTGACGCCAGGACATACTCCTATTTTAGCGCAAAGGAACACGCTGCCGCGCACGAGCCATCTGGGTACCAATGGTTGGATGTAGTAGTTGCTCCAGCGTTGCATCCCGGGTGGTTCGCCAAAATCGCACAAGATTCAGTATCGACTGCTGCCTTGTGCTTTTTGTGCAGTGGCGGGTCTTCAAACCCGCGTTGCGGCGGGCATCTTATCTTGCGTCGCGGCGAAAACGGCCACTGAAAAAATTGCCCGCTCCTTTCCCAATTGCATCGGAAAGGAGCGGGCTGATATATCAACTTTACTTCGCGGCTTGGGTAGGGCCGTTCTGGTCCAATTGCAGAACGGTGTTCTTTCCGCCAATGTAGATTGCGGTGAGCGCCCTGGTGCCGTCCGCCTGTAGCGTGGCGCCATAGGCATCCGCGGCGTTCTTACTGCCTTCTTCCGTCACATGGGCCGGAAAAGTGGCCACGGTATCTTTGCCCTTGCGGAGCGTCACTTGCACTGTCGGCCCGGAACCATTCCATTCCACTTTGTATGTCCCAGGGTTGAGGGTCTTGCCATCGACGCTGACTTTGTCCGTCACGTTGATCGTACCCTTGTTGATTTCTCCTGCGATCGCGCCGGAAACAAACAGAAGCGCTGCACCGAAGAGAGCGGTTGCGATTTTCGATACTTTCATGAACTACTCCTTTTCATTTACGTATCCACCGCCACACGATGCAGAAAGCGGCATGCGCGGGGCCGCGGAATCGATTTCACTCGCCTATTACTTCGTTAGACGTGCGGGTACGACGTAAAGTTCGCGGTATTAACGCGTTTTAATGGTGAAAATACGAATGGAACGGAGCAGGTATTTTGATGTAACAACACAGCCCCAAGTCGCATCTGTGGATGACGGCGAATGGAAGAAAGAACCCGATGCGAGTGCGTGGTTAGATGGAAAGCGGCCGGCGTCAGTGGATGGTTTTCGTTTTTCTCTGCATGTAATCCATCAGCAGATACTGTCCAAGCGTGTAAGGAGTGGTGAAGTACGCTTTTCCTTTGCACATCTGCGTGATTTTCTGAACGAACTGCACCAGGCTGTAATCCGTGGCGAGCATGAAAGTGTTGATCATGATTCCGGCGCGCTTGCACTTGTTCACTTCTTCCAGTGTCTCGCTCACCACAAACGGATCCAGCCCGAAAGCATTTTTGTAGATGCGGCCGTCTTCCAGAGTGAGCGCGGAAGGCTTGCCGTCTGTGATCATGATGATCTGTCGCATATCTTTTCGCTGGCGGAGCAAAATACGCTGGGCCATGCGCAGCCCTTCCCGTGTATTGGTGTAGTAAGGGCCGACCTGAACGCGCGCCAACTGCGCGAGAGGGATTTCCTCGGCGGAATCGTGAAACAGCACCAGGCTCAATGTGTCTCCCGGATACTGCGTCCGAATCAGATGCGAAAGCGCCAGGGCCACGCGCTTCGCCGGTGTGAAGCGGTCTTCTCCATAGAGAATCATGCTGTGACTGCAATCCAGCAGAACCACCGTGGCGCAGGAGCTCTGATACTCGCACTGGTGCACCATCAGGTCGCGATATTGCATGTCGATCGGCACTTTCGCGCCCTCACGGCGAATGGCATTCGCGAGCGTTTGGCTGATGTCCAGATTCAGAACATCGCCGAACTCGTACGGCCGGGAAACGCCGCCGGATTCCACGCCAGTGGAAAGATCGCGCGTGTCGTGCCGCCCGAAACTGCTGCGCCCGAGCGAGCCCAGGAGATCGCGCAGCGTTTTGAAGCCTAGAAAATCAATCGCTTTGTCCGTGATCTCGAAGCGAGCTTCCGGATTGCGCTCGTAAGGTTGCGTCAACTGGCCGCCGGGCGTCGTCTGCGGAGGTGGAGTCACCTGCGGTGGTTGCTGCGGATTGATGAAGCCTTCCTGCGTCAGGCGCTGGATAAGCTTGTCGATCAGATCGCGGACATCCTGGTTGTTCAGCGCTCCCGGATCCTGCAGCATCTGGCGCAGTTCCTCGCTCATCTGATCTTCGGGAATCAGTTCGCCTTCCTGCAGGGCGCGGAGGATCGCGTCGCGCAGGGCTTCCATGGACTGCGCCGCGTCAAATTCGGACATGCCGTAGTACTGCGATTCGAAGCCGCTTTGAAGCAGAAAATCGCCAAGCCGCTGCATCAACTCGTCGAGATCGACTTCATCGGCGGGCTCGCCCGTGTACTTACGGTATTTGACGATCTTCATCGCGCAACCTCTGAAACCCGTGAAACTACAATGCCTGAACTCAGTTGTACGAGCGGCGCCGGTTCGGATTGTCGCGCTCGCGCGAATCCGGCACGCGTTGCGGTTTTTCCGCGTAGAAGCCGCGTTCCTCGCTGCGTCCTACGCGCCGGTGCGCCCAAAGACCTTCCAGGATCATCTCCGCGGCAGATGCCGCAGCGGCTTCGTCTTTCCGGTTCGTCACGCCGAGCTTGCCGATGTGGTCCATCAGCGTGTTTACCTGGTTGAGCTGTTGGAAACGGTGGCTGGTCGGAATATTGTCCGGAATCTTCAGTTCGCCGCCGGCCTCGAACCATTGAATCACCGGCTGAAAATTCACGTCCGCAAAATGCTTGCTGAACACGCGGCCGATCGCCGTACGAATGAGTTCCCGCGCAATCACTTCCGCGCCCTTGAGCTCTCCCTCGTATTCAAGTTCCAGCTTGCCGGTAATGGCGGGCAGGGCCGCGTAAATATCGGCAACGCGAGCTACGCCATTCGCTTCGCCCGTGCGGGCTGCGCGCTGTTCGGCGCTGCTGACCACGCTCTCGAGCGTCGTGATGGGCAAGCGCTGGCTGACGCCGGAGCGGCGGTCGACGCGCTTGTCCTCGCGCGCCTGGAAAGCGATCTCTTCCACGACCTGACGCAGGTATTCGGGAATGTCGATCTTGATGTGCGAGTCGCGCTTCGTCCAGGCTTCCTGATTCGTGATGGTCATACCTTCCTGGATGGTTGTGGGGTAGTGCGTGCGGATCTCGGCGCCGATGCGGTCTTTCAGCGGGGTAATGATTTTGCCGCGGGCCGTGTAGTCCTCGGGGTTGGCCGTGAAAACCAGCAGCACATCCAGAGGCAGGCGCAGGGGATAGCCCTTAATTTGAATATCGCCTTCCTGCATGATGTTGAACAGGCCTACTTGAATTTTCCCTGCCAGGTCGGGCAGTTCATTGATCGCGAAAATCCCACGATTTGCGCGCGGAAGCAGGCCATAGTGAATCGTCAGTTCGTCGGAAAGATCGCGCCCGCCGCGGGCCGCGCGGATGGGATCGACGTCGCCAATAATGTCGGCAATGGTCACATCGGGCGTGGCCAGCTTTTCCACGTAGCGCTGGTCCCGCGGAAGCCAGGCAATCGGCGTGTTATCGCCCTCGGCCGCCAGCCGTTCGCGGCAGGAACGGCAGATGGGGCGCAGAGGATTGTCATTGATTTCGCAGCCGGCCATCACGGGAATTTCCGGATCGAGCAGTTGGACTAAGCCCCGAAGAATCCGGCTCTTCGCCTGCCCGCGCAATCCGAGCAGGATGAAATTGTGGCGAGAGAGCACCGCATTCGCGATCTGCGGAATCACGCTATCTTCGTAGCCGTGCACGCCGGGAAACAGAGGCTCGCCGCGTTCGATGGCGCGAAGAAGGTTTCGCCGGATCTCCTGTTTTACGGGCAAGGCGCTCGAATGCGCATCGAAATCAGGAATGCGCTTTAACTCGCCAATCGTGCGTGGCTTAAGATGACCTGCCGAATGCGGTGCGTTGGTTGCTGTCATGAAACCTCTATCCGCGGGTGCTTCCGTGGGAAACCCGCCCTTCCCTAATTCAAACCGTGGCCATTGCCACCCGCGCTCTGGCGCACGGTGCCTCTTTTCTGTAGATGCAACGCCCATTCCCGGAGATACCTCAAGAGGCGATCCTGTCGTTCGGCTTCCGAACGCAGCTCCAGAATTTGCTGCTTCCACAGAAGGTCTAGTGGGAGTGCTGCGGCGATGGCAAAGGACAAAGACGGCGAAGGAGATTGCTCCAGATTCGCGGGCATGCCCGAGTAAATCAGCGTAAAGCAGACCTCGTAGAGTTCGATCAGCTTTTCCCGTATTTGCGCATCGAGCAGGGAATCCTCGTCTTCCAGATAATCGATCGTACCCTCGAGGAGCGGATCGTCCGTGCAAAGGTCCACCACCCGGTACGGATGGCGGCCCACCGTTATGATGTCCATGCGCCCGTCTTCGAAACGTTTGGTTACTTCCAGAATCTCCGCGCTGCAGCCAACATGCGCCACCCCGTTTGGCAGCGCGAGGAGCATTCCGAAAGGCGTCTTCTCGTCCAGGCACTCGCGGACCATGCGGCGGTATCGAGGTTCAAAAATGTGCAGGGGAAGCAGTTCGCCGGGGAAGAGAACGACGTTCAGAGGGAAGAGCGAAATGCGATCGGGCCGCATGTGTCCCAGGACCTGATGATACCAGACGGGAGGAAAGTGTGTAGGAGATGACGATCTACAGGCCGGCGGCTCGAATGGAATTCAATGCGGACCGGGAGCGCAGGCTGTACCGGATGTTGAAGAACGGGGTGCTGGAAAGCACCATGTGGAGGTCCATGTCGTCGGTATAACGCCTCTTGGGAATCCGCCGTGCCAAAATGGCAAAATCCAGGGGATCGCGACGGAAGGGATAGGGATGGATGCTGAACTGGCCCTGCCCGAGGGGGCGGACTTCCCAGTCGGCTTCCTTGCCGTCGTCATTGACAGGCACGGCATCGATGGACGCGTCTTCCTCATTGCCTAGGCAAAAATAGAGGGAAAGGCGGTCGAGCACTTCCATGCGTTGGATGTTCGCCTTGATCAGTTTTTCGTCCGTGAAAGGCTTGGTGGCGGGATCGTTGCGCAAATCGACCTTCAAGCGAATCTGCTGAAGGCGAAGGCGCTGGATAAAGTCGTTGGCCAGGTGCTGCTCCTGAGTCTTGACGTATTTCGCGGAATAGCCGGGAATCGTGGCGCGAGAGCGGTCGTACAGTGCCATGCAATGAGAGACGACCAGCAAGCCTGAATACAGATCCACCTTCAGAATGCGATCAATTCCGCGCTGATAAAGGTAGATGTGCTCGTCCGTGGGAATGGTCATGAAACTGTACGGCATGAAGGTCTTTGGATCGACGCCAGGAGCGAGTTCCCATTCCTGCCAGCCATTGTCGTGCTCAGCCGCCGCCAGGCAAAAAGAATCGAACGGTTCAGGGCGCGAGAATTCGTCATTACCCCACTCGCGCGCAAAAAAACCGGAAAGGAAGGCGTGGTCCGTCTGCCGGATGGCAATGATCGGATCGGTCTGCTGAAGGATCAAGGGGTGGCCTTTTCTGGGCGGCGCTTTGCGGAGACTAATGCCATTATCCACAAGTGAGCAGGTAGTTTCCAGTAAAACTCAGGGAACCTACGAGGACGGAAGTACATCGTAGGGCCGCATCATCTCATTGTCTTCATGTTCCAGGATATGGCAGTGCCAGACATACCGCCCCGGATAGCCTTCGAATCGCGCAATGATCCTTGTCATCATTCCCGGGTGCGCGCGCACCGTGTCCTTCCAGCCAGCTTCGTCCGGATCGGGCGGAACCGGCGGGCCCGTGAATCGCAACTCCTGCTGACTGATATACGCAAAGTTTTCGATCTTCCGCCGGTCCAGGATCTGGAATTTCACCAGATGCAGGTGGATGGGATGGGAGTCATCGGTCGGATTTATGAAAGACCAGATTTCCGTAGAGTTGAGGACCGGATTTTCCGTGACCGGATCGTGCCAGCTCTTGCCGTTCAGCAACATCCTGACGGGATTCTGCACCAGGTCATCCTCTTCATCGAGCGAAAGGAGGCGCGTTCGCACGGCCGCCGACTCCGGGAGCTTCTCGATGCGGCGAAGCGTGGCTGGCAGGATGCTATCGTCTTTCACATTGGTTCCCGAAACGCGAAACTGCATCAGCGGGACGAAATCATCGTTCAAGACAATGCTGGTTCCCGCGCTCTGGCTGAAATCGATGACCAGGTCCAGCCGCTCGCCTGGGGCGATCATGATGGACTGCGCAGTGACCGGCGCCGAGAGCAGTCCCTGGTCCGTCCCAATCTGATGAAACGGCAGCTTGTTGGAGAGGGACAGGTGGTAGAAGCGGCCGTTGGCGGCGTTGAGCACGCGGAAGCGATACTTGCGCGGCTCCACTTCCAGAAACGGGAACAATTTCCCGTTCAACAGATTCGCATCGCCAAAAAACTCCGGGGTCCAGGGCGATTCCGGCTTGTCCGAAACGGGATAGTACAGCTGGCTGTCCTTATCGAACATGCGGTCGCAAATTACGAGAGGGATTTCGTATTTGCCGGTGGGCAAGTGCAGAGCGTCTTCCTGCTTGTCCCGAAGAATGTAGGCACCCGCGAGTCCGGCGAAGATATTCAGGCGGTTAATGCCCATCGCATGATCGTGGTACCAGAGCATGGCTGCGTCCTGCTGATTCGGGTAGTGATACACGGCGGACTTTCCCGGAGTGATCCAGTCCTCCGGATAGCCGTCGCTTTCCGGCGGCACCCTGGCGCCGTGCAAGTGCGCCACGGCGCGGACTTCCGGCTTGTCTTTCTCGGCACCGTGAAGAGTGTGATCGATCGGCAAGAAGTGCTGCTTTGGGAGGTCGTTGGCCCATTCCACCAGGACTTCCTCGCTTGAGCGCAAATCGAATGTCGGGCCGGGAAATGCGCCGCCGAATCCCCACATCCGCGTCGGCTTCATGTCTCGATGCACGCTGGTCTCAAAGGACTGCAGCGCCACGCGATAGCAGGGGATTTTGATGCTGGGATTTGTGGGGCTTGGCCGCACGCCTATGCTGTGGGCGGCGGACGGAATGGGCAGAGGGTCCACAAACGGAGTCAGGGAATTGGGATTCAGGGACGGGCGCGCCTGAACCGTTGGCCGAGTTTTCCCTCCATGTTGCGTGATCAGCGCGCCCGTAGCCAGCGCGCCGTTGCGCAGGAATTCGCGCCTGGAGATTGCCATGCCTTAGCCTCTTTTCCGAAAAAGAAAGATTGTACGCGCAAAAAAGCAGCGGGCTCACGAACGAGATTCGCGGCCCGCTGCTTCACGCACTCAGTTGAGAGGGAAAAGCTCCTCCCACCCTGCCTGGTTCATCGTAATGGGCAATTACCAGCCAAAGAAGCCCTGACCCACGACTTGCCCGTTGCTCGGATTGAGGATGAGGATTCCATCCTGGTCGTTGTCGCGATCGTGATCGAAGTCGAACATGTTGTTGATCGGACCGGCAATGGCGTCAAACGAGCCGTTACCGATGCGCTCGCCGCCCAGCCAGTTGTCCTCGACGAAACGGATGGTCGAGCTCTGATCGGTGGTGGTGTGGTCAACGAAGTTCTTCCTGGCATAGGGAGAGATCACCAGGAAGGGCAAACGCGGACCATAGGCGCAACGGCCTTGCGCGGCGGCAATGTCGACGCCAGGCAAGATGTTCGCAGTGCTCTGTCCGCAAAGGCCGGGCGCGTTCAAAGCGTCGGCAGCCGTCTGGGACTGGTTCACGATGGGGCCCATCTGGTGGTCAGACCAGCCGTCGGAATCGTCATAGCTGATAATCACGACGGTGTTGCGCCATTCCGGCGTCTTCATCAGGAAGTTGATGGTGTTGACCACGAAGGTCTGCTCGTCCAGAGGGTCGGAGTAGCCGGCATGGGCATCCTGGAAGCCAGCCGCCTTCAGGAAGCTGACGGCGGGGAAGTTCCCCTTGCTGACGGCGTCGAAGAAGTCGTGCGTGTCGTACTGGTGGTTTGCCGGACCGTTATTGCCGATCTCCGCGATGGAAGCCGGGCGCGCGTGCGTCGGGTTTGCCGTGGAAGCATAATACTGGAACGGCTGGTGGTGCGGGATGTAGTCGGCTTTCGTAACATTGGTGACCGCCGAGGTCGTGGAGCGCTTGCAGCCGGTCGTGCCATTGGCATTCGTGACCGTCAGATCGAAGCCGCCCTCGAAGAAGCCCCAGGTGACTCCCGCCTGGTTCAGAAGATCGCCGATGTTCTTGCCGCTCATATTGAATCTCTCGCCCGTGGACGTGGAGCATACATCGCCGTTCGGGTCGGCATCGCCGATGTCGGTCAGACCGGTGCCGCCGTCGTTGATCAGGGCGCCGGTGCCGTTCACATTGTTGATCGCGCCGTTGGTCTGGCCGGAGATCAGGTTGAGCGCTCCCGGCGTGGAGGGGCCAAAGTTCGTGTCATACGAGTTGTCGTTCATCGCGAAGTGCTGCGCATAGTTCCACAGCGCGGTCAGGGTGTTTCCGTCGTAGTAGCCCATCGTGAGCCCGGTGGTGTTGAAGACCGCCGGTGAACCCTTGCCACCCGTGGCCGTGCCGCCCGTGCCGGTGAACTTGGGGAAAAGATCGACGATTCCGCCATCAAGCGCCTGCTGTTCGGGCGTGTAGTTGTGATCCTGATCCGCCGTGGAGGCCTGCGAGGGGCTCAGACGGAACGGGTTCGTGGCGCCGGCTCCGTTCGCCGGATTCAAGTTGGGATTCGCGGTCAGGAGAGCTGGGCTGTAGCCGTTGACCGATGGGGTGTCCGGACGCGCGAAGAAAGTTGGCTCCCCTTTCAGGTTCAGAGCCGAGGGATATGTGCCAAAGTAGTGATCGAAAGATACGTTCTCTCCAAAAATGATAACGACATGCTTGATGGGTGTTGCGGTGGAACCATAACCCCCAGGTGTTGGACCGGCGTAAATCAGTCCCGGATCGAGCAGAACTGCAGCAAGCAAGATGGCAAACAATCTTCGCATATTTGAGAGTGGTGTAGTGCGCCCCGCTGAAACTGGACTCGCCGAATAGGTAGAATCAGGGCCTCCAAACAGGAGGCAACATGGGCAGGAAACCACGAGTCGATCGCAGTCCCGAAGAAAAATGGCAGATCGTGC
>Ga0187766_10002443_pt1 | contig 10946 bp, 6 predicted proteins | sample 0216_QUI02_MP05__4_FD_132971 | JGI IMG/M metagenome (GOLD analysis project Ga0187766, IMG submission 132971) | Tropical peat soil microbial communities from peatlands in Department of Meta, Colombia - 0216_QUI02_MP05_20_MG | ecosystem: Environmental > Terrestrial > Soil > Wetlands > Peat ... | reverse complement strand
TTTCTCAGCTTAGGGAATTTGCCGGGACGCGTGGGCGAGCCATGCCGATCCTCGGCGTTACGCTCGAACTGACAGGTCCGGGCGCAAGCAACTTCCGGCTCTCCGGCGAGGCGACATTTCTCGGCTCCCCCTTGACCCGGGTGACGGGAGGCCAGATTGCGATTGCCGGCCCCACCGGTCGCGAGGCGCTGGTCGGCTTTCGCCTCCGCCTGGAACAGACGGATTCTCCGCTGCATTCCGCAGCGCCGGTCGCGGCGCCGATCAAGTCTTCAAGTCGGGTACGCGTATTTCGGCCTCAGTCCGTAAGGAATCGTTTGAGCTCGATTTCCGGGACGCCCCTGGACTGGCCGCAACAACGGCAGGTGTAACGGTGCGCCGAGTAGAGTGCGCCGGGGAGCCGCACCATCAGTGCTTGGAGATGCATTGCGCCGAGGCATTGCAACGGGGTGATCCGGATGCAGCCTACCGGCTGGCCGACCGCCGTTGCAGAATTCGACCACTTCCGGATGCGCATTGCTTCGTGCTTCGGGCAGAGGCGCTTTATCGCATAGGGGAGCGTGCCGCTGCCATTGAGGATCTCGAGGCCGCGCTCGAAATTGCGCCAGAGGACCTTGCAGTCAATCGAAGGATGCTAAATTGGGGCAATGCGATTCAGCGGCGCTCGGCCGCCCGAGCGTTGATTAGCTGTGAGCACGACTTTCGCATACTCCGGCGGGCCGTCGGATGCCTGCACAAAAGCGGTGCCATTGCTTTTGCCAACGTGACGATTCGTAATGACCTCATCGAAGGATGGGCGGCCTGGCAAGCTCGGCAACCGATTTGCGTTGCCATCGCCGACGAAAGCTCTTGCCGCGAACAATATTTCGAGGGCGACCGCTGGCATCCGCTAGCAACCGAACTTGGTAACGCTGTAAGCTTTCGTCTTTCAGCGAGTGCAACGGCTTACCTCATCTCCGTCGCCACGAAAGGTAATATTCTGTGCGAGTTGCCACTCGGCAATCAGTATCGGCCCTTGCCGTCAACCCCAAGGCGCGCACCATCGAGGTATGACGGAACGGTAACGATCATCGTCCCTGTGTATGGCGACCTATCGGCCACCAGGGCCTGCTTGGAGAGTTTGTTTGCGCAGCGCGGTGCATCGGGACGTCACCAGGTGATCCTGGTTAACGATGCAAGTCCCGATCCTGGTATCGTGCAGCTGCTCGGTCAGTCGGCCAAATCCAAGCAGGTGCGGCTCCTCACCAATCCTCGCAATCTCGGCTTCGTTGGTGCAGTCAATCGCGCTTTGCAGGAGGTGTCAGCCGGGGATGTCATTCTGCTCAACGCGGATACGATCGTACCCGAAAATTTCGTGGAACGCCTCGCCCTGGTGGCGCACGCCTCGGCCGACATCGGGACGGTGACGCCGTTGTCGAATAATGGCGAGTTTACGAGCTTCCCGGTGCCAAACCAGGCGAGCGATGCCGGCAACGCGGAGGAGGTCTCGATGCTGGACCGGATCGCCGCGCGCGTAAACGCAGGCAAAATCGTCGACATCCCCAACGGAATTGGATTTTGTCTCTATATCACGCGAGCCTGCCTCGATGCTGTCGGCCTGTTGTCAAGAAATTATTCGCGAGGCTATCTGGAAGACGTAGATTTCTGCCTTCGTGCGCGGCTGCATGGATTTCGCAATGTATGTGCGCCATCGGTCTATGTGGGACATGCGGGCTCTCGGTCCTTCGGTAGGCAGAAGCGAGTGCTTGTGGTGCGCAATCTTCGCGTAATCGAAGCAAAGTTTCCGACGTATCGCAGTGAATGCGCGGATTTCGTATTGGCTGATCCCCTGAAGGCGTCACGGCGAGCGCTCGAGCTAAGCCTTCTAAGCTCATTTCCACATCGCGTTCTGCTGGTCACGCCGGCTGGGAGCGCTGCGGAAGTTGCACACGAACGCGCAAGACAATTTCTCTCGGAGGAGGGCCTGGCAGCTCTTATCCTGGAAATCCGCCACCAGCCCGGCCATCTCACCGCGTTGCTGCACGACGGCAACGGAGGCGTGCCCCAGTCGCTCGAGTTCAGTCTGCCGGCAGGAAATCCCGCCGACCTGCTGGAGGTGCTACGTATGATCCCCCTCAAGCGAATTGAGATTTTTGATCATGAAGTGATACCGCGGTCGATCAGCGACGCTCTGCGGCAACTGGGCGTCGCCTTTGATGTCTGCTTGCTCAGCAATTCGAACCCGATTGGACACCGCGACCTGATTGCGCAGGCTGAGCGGATACTTGTTTCGGACGCACAGGCCGAGGCGGCCGCGGCGTCATTCAAGCATACGTGCATCACACGCCTGGCAGAAACAGTACCGCGCCTTATCTCTCCTTTGTTCCCTGCGAAGAGCGTGGTAACTCGCCTCGGCCTGCTTCCGACAAGGCGATGTATGCAAGAGCTCCACTTCATGCGCGAGCTCATTGTGCTGCTGCGGAGGGCGCAACCAGGGATTGAAATCGTGGTTGCGGGGCAAACGTCGGATGATGCTGCCTTCAATCGCACTGGTGCCTTTGTGACTGGCTTGATCGAAGCTGATGAGCTGAATGCGATTTTTCGGCGCTACCGGCTTGATCGGATCGTTTGCTGTGCCACGCGACCGCTGTTTGGTCATCCGCTTGTTGCGGCGGCTATGGCGGGCAGCATTCCCGTTGCATTTCCGGATTGGTCGCGAGGCGCCTGTCGCACGCGGGACGGCGATCTTGCGCTCGATGCTCCGATGCCCGCAGCGCATGTGGTTGCTCAGCTGGTGCCTTGGCTCGCCGGAGTAAGCACCCCGTGATACCGACGCTGAGCCCGGTCAAGATAGGAAGTGGTGGCGCATTGGCGGCCTCCTTCCAATGGCTGCACGGAACCACGTTCTCGGGCTATGTGTTCGACGCTGCCGATCTCCATCGCAAATTTGTCGTCGAAGTGCTGGTCGACGGCTTACCCTTCAGATGCGCGCTCGCCACCGACTATGTTCAAAAGCTTGCCGAAAGCAACGTTGGTGATGGCCTCTATGGATTTAGCTTTGCATTGAGCTCCGAAGTGCTGGACCACGCGGAGCGGGTTGAGGCTCGCATCGCGAACCTCGACCTTGCTGTGGGAGAGCCAATCGGAATTCGGGAGCTTTCGGCGACGGGTGACAAGCTCTCGAGGGCCGGGGCAATTCGTTGGCTGGGTGGTTTGCGGTGTTCAGGCTGGATCGGCGGCGAGGAGCAACAGGTCGTCGAGATCCTCGTCGATGACGAGCGGGTAATGGAAGTGAGGCCATCCGGTTGGGCTCACGTCGGAGAGGTGGAGGACCCGAAGCCCGCCAAGGCCTTCGACTTTCACCTGCCGGCTCACTATGCCGACGGTGCGGCTCATCGTGTTGCCGCGCTGACAGCCTGGGGCGGGCATCTGGAGGGAAGTCCGCTCGCTTTTGTGGCGTTCACCGACGGGTCGGGGCAGGCGCATCGCGGTGTGGTTCCGAATGACAGACTTCACGAGGCAATTCTCGATCGCCTCGTCCCAATGTCCGTTCCGTTCACTGAGTATCCTCGCTGGCGGGAAAGGGCGCCGACGCTGGGCACGCTGCCTCGTCGTGCGAAGGCTGCGGTGCTCGCTGTTGGAGCCGGGGAGATGCGCGACACTCTGGCGAGCCTCAATGTTCAAGATCACGGGGATTGGGTCGCTGCGTCGCTGCCTGTCTCCAATGATTTCGCGGGATTCGATCTCAATTCGGCCAAAGCGTTTCTTGCCGGCGAGGGCGCGGAGGCTGAGTTTGTCATTTTTGTATTGGCGGGAACGATCCTGGAGCCGAACGCGCTCGCGCGAATTTCCTCGGCCTTCGACCAGCATCCCGGGGTGGTGGCCGTCTACGCTGACGTCGATGTCGCCGCCGCCGACGGCTCGCGCTGGCCGCTCGCGTTCTCGGCATTCGATTACGAGCGAATGCTCGAGCAAGGATATTGCAGCCACTTCTTTGCGTTGCGCCGGCCTTTCGCGGAGCGCGCGTTCGCAAAGGGGGCTCACACGCTGTACCGAGTATTCAATTCACTGGTCGATGACGAGGATCCGACAGCCAATAGCATCGCTCACTTGCCAGGCTCGATTGCGGTCCTTGCGACGCTTGACATCGATGCGGCCCGCAAGGCATTGACCGAGGCCACGCGCGCCCACCTAAAGCAGCGCGGTGTCGATGCGCGGCTAGATCCAGGTCAGGGCTGGCTTCTCCCGGCCGCGAAAGTGTCACGAGCGCTTGGCAAAGGCACTGTGACGATCGTGATCCCGACCCGGAACCGACGGGACCTGATTCAGGCCTGCATCAATTCGCTGCAGCCGACGCTTCGCAAGCGGCATTGCGAGATCCTTGTGGTTGACAATGATTCGACGTCGTCGGACACGCTTGAATATCTCGCCTCAATCGATGGGCGCGGAGCGAAGGTTCTGCGCGTGACGGGCAATTTCAACTTCGCGCATCTCAACAATGTCGCAGCCTCGGCTGCAAGTGGAGACTTTCTCTGTCTTCTGAACAACGATGTCCAGGCGCTTGACGGGCTCTGGCTGGAGGAAATGCTTGGCAGGATAGCCGCGCCCGATGTCGGTGTGGTCGGAGCCATGCTCCTCTGGCCGAGTGGAGTCGTGCAGCACGGTGGGGTCGTGCTTGGCGCCAATTTTGCCGCCACCCACGCCTTTAACGATCGGCTCGAAGAAGATGCTGGATATTGCGACCTTCTCCGCGTTGCTCGGCAATGCAGCGCGGTTACTGCTGCGTGTCTTCTTACGCGCAGGCGCGACTACCTCGACGTCGGCGGCATGGATGCATTCCGTTTTCCTGTCAATTTTAACGACGTTGACTACTGTTTGAAGCTGAGAGCGGCTGGAAAGCGGATTGTGTTTACGCCGCACGCGCGGCTACGCCATTTGGAATCAGCCAGCCGCGGCTCTGATGTGCTACCGCATCGAAAGGCGCGAGCCGATCGCGAGCTACGAAATCTTCGAGCCAAGTGGGCTGACGTGCTGACGTCCGATCCGTTCTACAGTCCGGTCTTGTCGCTTGATCCCGTGCCGTTTTCTGCGTTGGCCTACCCATATCGATCGCTTGCGAGCCGGACCTTGCATCGACCGAAGCCAGTCGAGCTGCCTCCAGGATTCTAAAACCAAAACGTGCAAGCGGTCGTAAAATGCGAGCACGTTTGATCCAGTTTTTCTCTTTAATCATGGCGCAAATTTCAGTCGAAGGGTGTTTTATGTATTTCCCGCAGCGAAACCTTTCTCAAGGTCTTTTTGCTTCCGTCATCGATCGTTTATTGACTTGATGGCCACCTCATTTTCAAATCCGGGGCAACGCTTTCGAGCCTGACACTGTTTGACCGCAACTGCATCAAAGAGCGAAATCGACTTCTGACAGGGGGCAATGCATGGCGACCTATGATCTGGATCGTGTCGAAATCAATCATCTTCTCACTCCAAACATCGATCCGGCGGCAAGGGCAGCCGCGGTGGATTACCTGCTAAACAGTGGCATCTTCGACGATGATGACGACGATGGCCACAAGCAGGAGAAGCACGACAATGATAACAAATTCGATGACGACCATGAACATCATAGTCATCACCACGGCGACCCGACCTTTAAGGTCGAAGTCAGCGACGGCACAATCCCACTCGATCCGCAGGCGCAGCTCGTTGATCTGACAACCGCAAACAATGTGGTCGATACGACAGATCCGGCGCTGAAGGTCATCGTGGAGAACGTCAGTGGCGATTCTCAGTTGTCGGTTCTGCACGGCGATACCGACGTGATGATCGTGACCGGCAACGGCAATGATCAGGTCGATCTGCACGATTTTGGAAACGACATCGTGCTAACCGGATCGGGCAACGACACGGTTCACGCCGGCGACGGAGCAGACAGCGTCTATGGCGGCGCCGGAGATGATTTGCTGGTCGCCGGGACCGGCACTCATCAATTGCTATCGGCAGGTGACGGGAACGATGTGCTTCAGGGAGGCGCCGGCTCCTACGATTCACTCCACGGAGGCAATGGCAACGATACTTTGATGGCGGGAAGCGGCGACCACCAGCTTCTAGTCGGTGACCGAGGCAACGATGTGTTGATTGGCGGCTCGGGCGCCTGGGATTCCCTTTACGGCGGAGCGGGCAATGATTCCATGCAGGCAGGCGATGGCGATCATCAATTGCTCGTCGGCGGAGACGGCAGCGACACTCTGCATGGTGGCGATGGTGCATGGGACACCCTGATGGGCGGCAACGGCCAGGATGTCCTGTATGCCGGAACCGGAGCGCATCAGCTCCTGATGGGAGGCAACGGCAATGACGTCTTCCATTCAGGCAGCAGCGGCGATACCCTCGATGGCGGCAATGGAAATGATCTGTTCCATCTGACCGGCCACCACATCAGCGATACTATCGATGGCGGTATCGGCGACAACACCGTGCAGTTCGACTCCTACTCGGCGCACGACATTGCCTCGCTCCACAGCAGCCACGGCGAGACCATCATCCAGTTCAAGGACGGTCAGACCGTGACGGTCACGCATGTGGAGAACCTGGTGTTCACGGACAAGACGGAGCATCTGCACTAAGCCAGCCGGAGCAGGCATCCGACCAGGCACCGGTTGGGCGCACCGCTGGTGTGGCAGTCACCGCGAGGTCACGTGAGTGTAAGGCTTTCATCGCCGATCCTGAACGAATTGCGGACGTTTCTGCCGGCGTACGCAACGCTGTTCGGCTTCAGCTTTTTTTGTCCGGTGCTGTATCTGGCCTCGCCGATTTACGTCGAGCAGATCTTCGATCGCGTGATGTATAGCCGGAATGTCGACACGTTGACGGTTCTGGCATCGATCGCCACGTTCTTGATCGCAATGTACGCCGTACTCGAGTGGGTTCGAAAAAAGGCAACGAGCTACATTGCCAATGCGATCGATGCGCGCCTGAGCCGCCTGTTGTTCGAGACGTCAAACCGCCTCGGGACGAACGGGCGCACGCAAGGGACACTTGCCGACTTCAACACAGTTCGCGAATTCCTGGCAGGAAATCTGCTGCTCGCAATGTTCGATGCATTCTGGTCGCCGTTGTTCATCGTGGTGATGAGCATTGTCAACGTGATGTTCGGCGTGGCGGGACTGGGTATTCTGACATTGACGGCCGTGCTCGCCGTGTTGAACCACCGGCTCACCAAGGGAGATGTCGGTCGTTACCAGCGCATGGCGCTGAAAGAGCAGGAATTCAGTCTTGCAGTCGCGCGCAACTCAGAGACCGTCCGTGTGCTCGGTATGCTGCCCCCTTTGCGGGATCGCTGGTACGACCTGCATTTGCGAACGCTTGGATGGCAATCGGCCGCGGCAGGGCGCGTTGAGATATTCGCGTCGATCACGAAGTTCATGCGTTCCTATCAAATGGCCGGAATCTTTACCGTTGGAACGCTGCTGTTCTTGAACAACGAGGTCACGCTGTCGAACACGTTCGTAGCGATGACATTGATGATGCGCGGGCTTGGTCCAATCGACCAGGTCATTTCCAATTGGAAGGGTTATCTGTCAGTGTCCGCAGCGCTTGGCAGATTGGACGAAGTTCTCCGCGAAACTCGAGGCCGTCCGCCGCAGTTGTCGCTCCCGAAATTGAAGGGAAATCTTACGGTTACGCGGCTATTTTCATCCGCCGCAGGGAGCGGGAAGCCGCTGCTCATCGATGTTAGCTTCGGCCTCCGCGAAGGTAGGACCCTCGGTGTCATAGGTCCGAGCGGAGCGGGCAAATCGTGCCTCGCGCGGACATTGGTTGGGGCCTGGACGCCACGCAGCGGTAGCATCGCCATCGGCGACCATGATCTGGCTCACTGGGATGAGGACGAACGCGGGCGGTGTATTGGTTACATGCCGCAGGACGTCGAGCTGTTGCCAGGAACGGTGGCCGAAAACATCTCACGCTTCGATCCAGCGGCTGGCACTCATGCGGAGGGCATCATCGCTGCCTCCGAGCTCGCGGGTGTTCAAGATTTCATCAGGTCGTTACCGAACGGCTATAACACGCTCGTTGGGGCGAATGGGCTCATCCTGTCCGGCGGGCAACGCAGCCGGATTGCTCTCGCCCGCGCTGTTTATGGCGAGCCTAACTTTGTCGTTCTGGACGAACCCAATGCCAATCTGGACGCGGTCGCCGAACAGGCGCTCCTTGCGATGGTGGAAAAGCTGCGAGCGGGGAATGCAACCGTCGTGATTGTCACGCACAAGCTCAACATCCTCAACTATTGCGATGATGTCTTGGTCCTGAACGACGGGGCTGTGCAGGCTTTCGGGCCGCGGGATCAAATCGTTAATCGGATCCCAAGGGCGACGCGGCCTCCGGCTTTGAACTTAGTGGGCGGTGCTCTCGAGCAGCAGAGCGCGTCATGACCGACGACGAGCGGATTGAACTCCTGCCTGCGCCCATCGCTCCGACCAATTGGCCAACCATGGTGCGGATCGCCGGCGCGATAATCGTCTTCACCTTTGTCGTGCTTGGCGGCTGGTCAGCGGTTGCGCGCATCGATTCGGCCGTGGTCGCAGAGGGGACAATTGCGGTGGAGAGCAACCGTAAGACGATCCAGCACCTGGAAGGAGGAATCGTTCGCGAAATCCTCGTGCGGGACGGCGATGTCGTCCGGCAAGGCGACGTCTTGCTGCGTCTCGACCCGACGCGAAATGCCGCGGCAGACCTTGGGTATCGCCAGCAGCTGTCGATCGCCTTCGCGCTGGAGGCGCGCCTGATCGCCCAGCGCGACATGGCCGAGCGGATCGACTTTCCAAGTGATGTGACAGCATTGGCCGGCGATCCTCTGATCGCGAATGCCATTCACGACAATGAAAGCCAGTTCGAGAACCGCCGCCAGAGCTTAGTTCGCGGTGAGCAGGTTCTTGAGCAACAGATTGCCCAGGCGAAAGATGAGATCAAGCAGGCTCGACTTGATCAGAAGACCGCTCAGCAGCAGATCGACTCCATCGGTGTCGAGCTGCCGAATCTCAAGATGCTGTTTGCGAAGGGACTGGTTACGCTGCCACGCGTGACCACGCTTGAGCGTCAGCTCTTTCAGGTCCAGGGCCAGCTCGACGGAGCGAAGATCGGCGAAACGAAGGCGTCGGAGAAGGTTGCGGAATTGCAGGCCCGCATCGATCAGCTAAGGCAGGATTATCGGCAGGAGGCCGCCAATGCGCTTCCCGACGTCCGCAAGACGATCAGCGACGCCCGACAGCAATTGGTCGTCGCCAATGACGCCCTACAGCGGATCGAGATCAAGGCTCCGGTCGCTGGTACGGTACAGCAGTTGCGCATCTTCACGATCGGCGGCGTCATCAAACCGGGTGATCCCGTTCTCGACATTGTGCCGACGAGCGACACGCTCGTTGTCCGCGCCAAGGTGATGCCGGTTGACGTCGACCGCATTCTGACCGGCGAAAGTGTCGAAATTCGTGTGCCGCAGTTCGTGAAATTCGAACTCGGACCGCTCTTGGGAACGGTACGCAGCATCTCCCGCGATAGTGTGATCGACACCTCAACTCCGTCTGGGGTACCGCAGCCCTACTTTGCTGCGGAGATTGCTGTCGAGCGAGCCTCTATACCCACGGAAATTCGCGATCGTCTCTCTGCTGGCATGATCGTGGATTCGATCATCCGAACGCGGGAGCGGACCGTGCTCTCCTATCTCACCGCACCGCTTCGGCTTCGTCTGGCCAAAGCCATGCATGAACGATGAAAAAGGCCGGCCGAGCAGTCAACTGATGCTCCTATGGCCGAAGGTCGTTTTATAGAAATCGAGCGGTATCAATTCGCTGTCATCAAGTGCGATAGGCAGATCGTCAGTCAGGAACGGATCGTGCGACCGGGCCGCTTGCACAAAGAGCTGAGAGGCGGCAGGACCTTTTGGCAGATGCTCCCGCTTGAGGTTTTGAAGAGAGAACAGGCACGCCATAGCGACGTCGACACTGTGGAACGAGTGTCGCGCCATCGCCGAGAGCGCCGTTGTCGGCAAGTTCGACAAGCGTACGAAATTGATGATGTCGAACCTCGTGTGGTCTGCACGCACAGTGTCAGGTGCCAACGGCAGGAGGAGGTCGGCGATGTGGTAATGATCGAGCAGGGCAGCAAATGTCTCCTCGCTGCGCTTCAATAGACCGAACAACTGGTGCAAGCCGGCGATGAAGCGAGCGGGCCGCCCCGTCTCATCAATGATCGGCGTGCCGTCAACGGGCGACAGGTATCGTGAGTGTGGGTCGATCAAGATGTCGTCTAAGGGATTGTCGCTGCTACCGCGCGATTCGAATGGTAAGCAGCGCAGCGCGATGGGGCGATAGGGGACGCGCCAATGACCCAATGCATCGCGTGTGGGCCTTGCGAGAAGGCGATCGTCAAGACATACGCCAAGTCGCGGCTGCTCTCCTGCGGTCCGTACGACGATAGGGACATAGCGGCAGACGAGATGCAACTCGCTGAAGCTGACTGGGATCCAAGAGATGTTCTCTGTCCACTGGTCGACGCGAGGCCCCAGAAGCCGGAAATGGGCGAGGTCACGGAGCGGAACCCTGGCGTTCATACGAGGACCTCCGCGCCGGCCAAGGCCAGGGCGGCGCCCGTTTCGGGGTGATCGTCCGATGTGGCCCCTCCGGAAAGGCCGCCGTCCTTGATGAGTGCACGTGCGGCCGCGAGCAGACCCCCGGCGCGGAAAAGCGATACCCGATGATGGCTTAGCATAACTGCGCATGGCATCCCAAACGTCCGAAGCAATGGCGCGAAACGCCCGCTATCGAATGACGAGGAGCGGATCAACATTAAATCGGGCACAGTGAGGCGATATCCATCCACATCGCATTGCAGCGGCCAGGGCTCGAGAACGTCGAGCGTTGCAATGGCTCCGCTGATAGCACCCGTGAGCGGCGCCTCTAGCGCAAAGCGGTCAAGAAAGC
>Ga0187766_10002442_pt1 | contig 10947 bp, 13 predicted proteins | sample 0216_QUI02_MP05__4_FD_132971 | JGI IMG/M metagenome (GOLD analysis project Ga0187766, IMG submission 132971) | Tropical peat soil microbial communities from peatlands in Department of Meta, Colombia - 0216_QUI02_MP05_20_MG | ecosystem: Environmental > Terrestrial > Soil > Wetlands > Peat ... | reverse complement strand
TCAGGTTCATCGGGTCAGGCAGGGCCCAGGTCGACTTCAACCACAGGCTGGCGGGGAAATCCATCGTCTACGACTTTGAGGTCCTGAGGAAGGTGGAGTCCGGTGAGGACAAGGTGCGGGCCCTGATCGACCGCAGGCTCGGTGGGGAGGGTGGCAAGGCTTCGTTCGCGCTATCGGGGGACGCCCTCACGGTAACAATTCCGGAGGACCTTTTCCTGCAGGAGGGGCTTCAGATAATCAAAAGAGGGATAGCCAACGACGTCTTCAAATTCGTCCCCTCCCTCGGGACTCTCACGTTCGTGGAGAAGTTCACCAATCCGAAGCCCGAGGTCAGAAAGGAGGAGCCGAAACCAAAGGAGCCTGCCAAGGCAGCTCAGGCCCCGAAGACGAGAAAGAAGAAAGCAGGACCGCGCGCCAGGCCCAGCTAGATTACTCCCGTAGACCTGGCAAGGGCTGCAGCGCTCTTCCTGTTGAGCTTTCTCCTCGAGAGGATGGTGTACCTGTCTGGCCTGATGGAACTCGCCTTGACGAGGGACTCTATTACCAGAGCGTCATCTACTCCTATCTGCGAAGCCTTTACGGGGGCTCCGACGTTCCTGAGCGCAGACCTGACCCTCCTCCAGTCGACCCCGTGCAACTTGGCCATCATTATCGTCCCGATGCCGCACTTCTCGCCGTGCAGCCCAGAATCAGGAGCGAGGATGTCGACATAGTGGCTGAAGAGGTGCTCGGATCCCGAGCACGGCCGCGAGCTCCCCGCTATGCCGGCCGCTACCCCCGTGCTGATCAGAGCCTCGACGAGGTCTCTGACGCTGTCCTTGCCGAACTTCCCCAGAACCCTGGACCCCCTGAGCACAACGTCCGCGCTCATGAGGGCCAGGCTCGCGGCGTAGCTGCCGTAGTACTCCCCGGTGACGCGGTGGGCCAGCTGCCAGTCCTTGACCGCCGTGAGTTTGGAGACAAGGTCCCCGCACCCCGATGCCAGCAGGCGCCTGGGGGCCGATGCTATGACGTCTATGTCTGCGAGTATCCCCACTGGAGGCTTCGCCATTATCGAATATGGCCTGTCGAGGCCCTTCAGTGAGGCGAAGGGGCTCGAAATGCCGTCGTGCGAGGCGCTGGTCGGCACCGAGTAGAAGGGAAGATTCAACCTGAACGCGGCAAGCTTTCCCACGTCGACGCTCTTGCCTCCGCCCACACCGATTATGCATCCGGAGCCCGAAGCAGAAGACATCACCCTGTCGACGTTCACCGTGTCGGCTGCGGCCACCTCCACCCAGACGGCCTCCTGGCGGAGGGCAGAGTCCACGGCGCGCCTTACCTTTGAGGTGACGTTTGAGCCCGAAGCGATCACCACCCTGCTGTCCCCTGCGGACTCCTTGACGAAATCTCCAAGCTTGGAGATCACCCCTTCACCGATGAGTACCTTGGTGGGGAGCTCCATCAGGTGGTAGCCGGAGTCCACGTTGGCCGCGCCCCTCCGATGTGATTTAAGGCCACTGCGCTCCCTCCGAGGCGCTTCACTCATGTGAATCTGCCCAAATTCCTGGAAAGATTAAATAAGCAAGCGGCGCCGAGCCATTCTCGTCCGTTCTGAAGAGGTTTGTAGTCCGATGTCAAGAGATTTCAATCAAATAGGGAGGAAGACCGTGGGTTCCGCCGTCTACCATGGAACGACTACCGTGGGCCTCGTCTGCTCAGACGGGGTGGTCCTTGCCACAGACACCAGGGTGACTGCCGGCGGATTCATCGCGCACAAGCGGGGGAAGAAGCTTCTGAAGATAGACGACAACATCGCGATGACAATCTCAGGCGGGGTCGCTGACGCGCAGAACGTCGTCGACACCCTGAAGTATTACACTAACCTGTACAGAATTGAGAAGGGAAGGCCCATGCCTGTGAAGGCGGCCGCTCAGGTGGTCTCCAACATGCTCTTTTCGTCGAGGCTCTACCCGTTCATAGCCGACGTGCTCGTAGGCGGCGTCGACAGCAGCGGGGGGTCGATCTTCAACGTCGACTTCTTCGGCTCCATGAACCGGGAGAAGGTCGTTGCCACTGGCAGCGGGTCCCCGGTCGCCTACGGGGTCCTCGAGGCCGAGTTCAAGGAGGGGATGACGGCTGCCAAGGCGTATCCGCTGGCGGCAAAAGCGATTATCGCGGCGACGAGGAGGAACGTGGCCACTGGCGACCACTTCGACGTCGCAGTCCTGGACAAGCAGGGGTTCCGGGAGATTTCCGAGCAGGAGAAGAGCAAGCTCCTGTCTCAGTTTACAACTGACAATTAGTCTTGGAACAGAAAGCGAACGGCGTCAGCCTAATGAGCGCTATTCTGAACAATATCCCAGCGGAGGCTCAGATCACACGGATAGAATACGAGGGGCCGAGGATAGCCCTCTACACGAGGAACCCCGCCTACCTCCACAAGAACAGCTACGTCATCTCTGAGATCGTCAACTCGCTGAAGAAGCGAGTCGTCACCCGGACGGAGAAGTCGATCAGGAAGCCCGAGAGCGACGCGCGGCAGGCGCTCGAAAGAATCTTCCCGCCCGAGGCCGGCGTGTCCAACTACTTCTTCGACGACGCCTTGGGGGAGATAACCGTGGAGGCGGAGAACCCCAAGGTCCTTTCTCAGGAAGCCGGGTTCGACCTGGGGAACGCGATGGACCTGACAGGGTGGAAGGTGAAGGTAAGGAAGGCTCCTCACATCAAGTCGACCGCGATTCAGAACGTATACTACGCCCTGAAGTCCGGGAGCGAGGCCAGGGAGAAGTTCTACAGGGAACTCGGGGAGGCCATATTCAGGCCGCGGATGGCCGCCGAGGAGCACGTCACTATCAAGACCCTGGGCTCCTTCCAAGAGGTCGGGAGGTCGTGCATACTTGTCGAGACGGCGGAGAGCAAGGTCATGCTCGACTGCGGCATCCACCCCGGTTCGCGCAACACCTGGGACGCATACCCAAGGCTCGACTGGGCCGACATCTCCCCCAGGGACCTGGATGCGATCGTGATCAGCCACTCGCACTTGGACCACATGGGGTTCCTCCCCGCCATGTACAAGTACGGCTACGACGGCCCGGTCTATTGCACTGAACCCACGCTCCCCCTGATGACGCTGCTTCAGAACGACTTCGTGAAGATAGCCCAGATCGAGGGGGGGAGGCTGATCTACGACCAGAAGGACATCAGGGACGTGGTCCAGCATGCCATCACGCTCCCCTACGGCATGGTGACGGACATATCCCCTGACATCAAGTTGGTATTCAACAACGCCGGCCACATCCTCGGCTCCGCCACCGTCCACCTACACATAGGGGAGGGCGCCCACAACATAGTCTACACCGGGGACTACAAGTATGGAAGGACCCAGCTCTTCGACTCCGCCACCTGGAACTACCCCAGAGTGGAGACCCTGATCACCGAGAGCACCTACGGAGCCAAGGAGGACATCATGCCCGTCCGCGAGGAGGTAGAGATGAACTTCGTGAACGCCATCAACGGCATCCTCAGGGAAGGAGGGAAGGTGCTGATCCCCATCCCTGCCGTCGGCAGGGCCCAGGAGATACTCCTTGTGATAGACCAGTACATGAGGAACAAAGTCCTTGTTGAAGCGCCCGTGTTCACCGAGGGGATGATTTCCGAAGCGACCGCGATCCATGTCTCCTATGCCGACTACCTGGCAAGAGACCTGAGGACCAAGATACTCGACGAGGGGGTCAACCCGTTCAAGTCAGAGTACTTCACAGAGGTGGAGCACCCGACGGACAGGGAGGAGGCGTACCGCGAAGGCCCGGCCATCATAATGGCCACCTCGGGTATGCTCGAGGGCGGCCCTGTTCTCGACTACTTCGAGCACCTAGCCCCCTCGGAGAAGAACAAAATCCTCTTCGTGTCCTACCAGGTCCAGGGCACCATCGGCCGCAGGGTATTGGATGGCGGGAGCCAGGCCAGCCTGATGGACCAGAACGGCAAGATCAAGATAGTGGACGTGAAGGCGTCTGTTCAGAAGATCGAGGGGTTCAGCGGCCACAGCGACTACAACCAGATCATTAGGTTCGTAGGGAAGGTCAGGCCGAAGCTTCAGCTCGTGCTCGTGAACCACGGGGAGAAGCGCAAGACGGAGAACCTGGCCTACGCCATCCAGAGGATATACAGGATACCCGCCATCCATCCGGCGGTACAAGAAGCAATCAGGGTATACTGACGGGCCGTCAGCTACTGGAGCCCGCGCCAGATTCTTACGCCCGGCGGGGTTATGACGACCCTCTCGTCTCCGAGCCTTGCGATGTCTCCCCCGACGGATGTTGCGAACTCGTAGAGTTGCTCAACAGAAGACTTCAGCTCCTCCAGGCTCTTCTGGGCCAGCGGAGTGACTTTGAGTATCACTATGGTCTTGTTGGTGACGTCCTCCTGTATCTTGGGTATGTCTTCGATGCTTCGGAGGGCCAGCGCCTTCAGCAGGATCTCCTTGCTCTTCCCCTCCAGCTTTCTTTCTTGCATCACTCCGGACATTTCTTTGTTGTTTCTCCTTGACCCGTTGCCTATTATTAAGCGTAGGGCGACTTTACAATTCTATCATAGGCATCAATTAGTTAGACCGAGTTGTAGAGTTTTGTTCAGAGATGGGGAATTTCGTTCTCAGCATATAAGGGGAGAGGAGCGCGAAAGTAATCGGCAGATTGTCCGGTCAGAGGGACCTGTGAAGGTTCCAGTACCTGTCACCGACGTGGTGGACGTTCCGTACGCAGGTCCCCTTGCTCATCCCCTGGGCCTCAGCGCTCGGGACGGTCGACGGTCCGACTGCAATGGCCCTCCCCTTCTTCTCTTCGCGCACGACCACCATCCTCCCTGCCTCCCCCCAGTCATCGAGCTTTCTTATCCCCGGCCGCATGACGTCGGCCCCGTTCAGGAGGAACTTGATCGCCCCCTCGTCTACCACCGCCGAAGGGAAGAGGGCCAGAGTCTCCGACGAGCCTAGGAATGGGAAGAATCCTGTCCCCGACTGGACGAACTCATACCCATTGAGACTCACAAACACAGCCCCCTCCTCAGGCTCGGCGCACTGTGCCTGGGCCGACTTCGGGAGGTTCAGGGAGAGGCCCAGGGACGATTCGATTTTTGAAATCATCTCCACGGAGTCGCGCCGGGAGACGACCCACTTTTTCAACTGATTTCTAGCGGATTATTGCTTAAATAAATGAATCCGAGAGGCCGGAACAAGGGAGCTATTTTTGTCAGTAGACATGGCTGTCAAGGTCCTCGACGAAAGCGTCGGGAAGGTAGTGCTCATCAAGCTGAAGGGAGGGAAGGTAATCAGGGGCAACCTCCAGGGATTCGACCAGCACATGAACCTCTCCCTCGAGAAGGCCGAGGAGGTCGCCGAGGACGGCGCGTCGAACTCGCTCGGGACGCTCATAGTCAGGGGGGACAACATCATCATGATCTCCCCGCCGCCGAGCTAGCGCGATTCTCCCAGCGCCTTTGACAGGGAGCCAGGGCCCGAGGGCCTGGCATGCGCCGGCATCGAATCTACTTTTATACCAAAGGCGAAGGAGCATAGGCAAGGAATCACCTGCATGGTCGATCTTCTGACGGCCGTCGTCGCGGGAGCGGTAGGGCTCGGCCTTGGAGGTCTGGCTTCGTACTATGTCTTCTACTCCAGGGCGAAGAGGCCGAAGGTGGTCGTATCCGCGCCTTCGCTGGGGTCGAAGTCTGCTGAGTCCACGGTGACTTCGTCGGACCTCGAGCGCTCACGGAGGGAGATGAGGACCATAATGGTGGAAAGGGACCTCCTATCTTCTGCGATGATGAAGCTCTACGAGGCTGAGACCGAGGGGAGGATAACCAGGGAAGAGAGGGAGATGATCTCCAAGCGTTACAGCGACCAGATCAAAGACCTGCAGTCGAAGCTGAAGGACGTCGAGCTCGTCGTCGAGGTGGGGGAGCTGGAGGGGCTGAGGGCGGAACTGCTGGCTCTCTTCGAGGGGAAGATACAGAACATTGAGACTCGCCTGGAGGCCGCAAGGCAGAGGCTGGGCGCGGCCGCGCCGCAGCCGGCAAAGAAGGAGGTGTTGGCGCCGAAGGTCGAGAAGGGGACCGACCTCGAGCGGGTCGTGGAGAGGAGGGCTAAGCCTGAGATGACTGAATCCGAGAGGAGAGTCAAGGAGATCAGAAACGAAGTCATGGACGCCCTCACCAGGCTGGAACAGATCGACATAGAGAAGAAGCAAGAAGAAAACTGACGGACACGGTCCGAATGGCGGCTTGGCGAGGCTCAGACCCAAGGGCGGTCAGACCAACCATACCCCTCATCCGCCCCCCCTCACCGAGGCAGCCTGGTTCGAATCAGGTCGAACAGACTCTTTTATCGACGCACGTATGCTTGTCAAGACTGAGTTGAAGACCTGGGTACTGGGCGTGGTCCTGGCTGCCTTCATAGCGGTGTTGTCTTTGGCTGCCTATGCTGCCTTTGATCAGCCTCTGGCCCTGCTTGGGCTCCTTCTCGCGATGGCTGTCCTCCTGGTTGCCTTGCGCATCGCCTTCATCAGCAGGATGATACCAACCAAGCAAGGACCCGGCGAACGAGCCAACTACTGACAGGCGTCCCGCTGTGAGCCGAGCGCGATTCAAACGCCTAATAGTCTAAGCCTGGAGGGACGTCATAGGAATAATGGACCAGCTCAGGGAGGCTATGAAGGGAGTTGCCCGCGAGCTCGCTAAGGAAATAGGCCCGAGGACGGTCCTTGGTCTTGGAAGCGGGTCCACGGTGGCCGGCCTCCTCGAGGAGCTCTCCCCCCTCGTCCTGGCCAGGGCGAAGACTGTCAGCGGGGTCCCCACGTCCACCCAGATCGAGCTGGTGGCGGCCCGGTGTGGCGTGAATCTGGTCCCCTTCCGAGGCTCTGTTGACCTGGTGATAGACGGAGCAGACCAAGTGGACGAGGGCCTGAACCTGATCAAGGGAGGGGGTGGCGCCCTTCTCAGAGAGAAGGTGGTCATGGGGAGCGCGAAGAGCATAGCGGTGGTGGCATCGGAGAACAAGTTCGTCAAGCGGCTCTGCGAGAACGGGGTGAAGGTGCCCGTGGAGGTCTTCCCCATGGCCAGGGAGAGTGCGAAGGTGAAGCTGTCGATGATAGGCGGCGTCCCCGAGGAGAGGCTGATGCCGAAGGGATATCCGTTCTTCAGCGAGAACGGGAACATCATCCTCGACACCATGTTCGAGCCCGTCCAAGACCCCCACGGCCTGGAGGTCAAGGTGCGGTCGACCCCGGGCGTCGCCGAGGTGGGGATATTCACATTCAAACCGATAACGGTCTACAGGCTCAACGCCGAGGGAACATTCGAAGTCATGAAAAAAGACGCCTAACTTTATAACCACCTCACAGGGACGAGTTTCGATAAGCATTGACGCGTGATGTAGGCTACAAGTCGGCGCCGATCGACCCTAACTTCATGTCAAAGCCCGACCAGTATCCAGTGACTGGCGAGCACAACGGCCACAAGGTCAGGGCCCAGGGGATGAGCAGGATGGACGGGGAGGGCAAGCCGTACCCCACCACGAATGGGATCCACGGGAGCCAGGTCGCGATCGACTGGGAGTCCTGCGTCGCCGACGGCGTCTGCATGGACGTCTGTCCGGTCTTCGTGTTCGAGTGGAACCTCAGCCCGGGTCAGGCTGGTACAGGCAAGGACAAGATCGTCGAGCAGGGGACCCCTGATTGGGACGCATACAGGAGCGACAAGTGCGAGCCCGTGCGGGAGATGGACTGCATCTTCTGCATGGCGTGTGAAACGAGCTGTCCCACTCAAAGCATCAAGATAACTCAACCGTAGTCGATGGCAATTTCCGACAGCGCTATCACGAAGGTCTTCCAACGGTCCTGACCAGTCGTGCTGGATGGTGTTCGTTGTAATGCTCCTCGGCATGAATGACGAACTTATCACGTTCGGTACGAATCTGGTCCCTCAATTTGTGAATCCGAGGGCCCACCTCTTCCCATCTCTCGCCTGATTTGATGGCGAGCGCAATTTCTTTCCGTCTTATTTTTTCAGCGTGTCTAATCGGAAGTCTGTGAAGCAGGTCTTGGACCTGTTCGAACCTGGCAAGGGCGAGTTTCCAGTAGTCTTTCCTCCGCTCTATTCGGTACTTTGATGTCGATGTTCCACTTTTCTTGTCAAGATAAGGCCCGACAGGATTGTACCCAAGAATTGACAGGCTAGCTTTGATGAATTCCAACAGCCTCAAGTGCGTATTGTAGACAAGGAGCTGTAGGGCTGTTCCCCGACCGTTGCTGTAGATTCCAATACTTCCTTCGGCATCAAGAATCCCCGCAAGATATGCAAGCGTGGTGGATTCCCTAGATGCGACCCACTTCCATACGTCCTCTCTTTCTCTGAGCAGGAAATTGAAGGACTCATCAACAATAGTACTCAGATTCCACTCGTAGGCCTGCGTATCCTTCTTGTATCTCGGGTGCTGGTACACATGCCCGTAGGGCTCGAAGAGGGACCTGAACAAATCCGCCATTGCCGGGTGGGTCGTGCTCGTGGACACCCTTACCACGCTTTTCCAGGGCGTTGATACCGACAGGTCCCCGTGTCTCAGGCCGAGGAGGTAGGCCTTGTCCTCGTCGGTCCCGTCGAAGGGCCTCCTCTCGTACTTCCTCCTCTTCTCGTGGATCCCCTTCAGCCTCGCCTCCTCGAAGGGCCTGGTCTGGACCCCGAGCTGGGCGCAGAGCCAGGAGGTGTAGCCGCTGGTCTTGTTCCCGATGAGCTTCGCGACGTCTGTCAGGGACATGCCCCTGTGGTTGTGGAGGTAGTCGAGGAAGGCCCTGAGCTCGCCCTTCTTCCCCTCGTCGAGGCGCTTGATGCTCAGCCCCTTTTTCCGGAGAAGGACAAGGAGGTCGTCCTGGCGCGAGTCTAGGGTGACCTGCGGACGCTGCAAGCAGGATCAGTCGACCGTCGTTGGAGACTTTATGCCTGCTGGGACAAGGCGATACGCTCGATGGACCAACGAGTCCCTTAAAGCGAACTAATCGGTCGGGTCGAGGTTGGTTAGTGTTCGAGGATACGGTCTCCTGATAACGCTCTCGGTCATCTGGGGGCTGGCCTTCGTTGCCATACGTCGGGCCGACTTCGAGCTCAGCCCCGTGAACCTGACCCTGCTGCGCTGGCTGATTGTCAGCGCCGGGTTCCTCGCCATCTATCCCTTCGTCGTCAGGCCGAGGACGAAGTTCGAAAGGAGGGACTTCCCCAGGCTGTTCGTGGTCGCCCTGGCCAGCGTCGTGATCTATCACCTCTCCCTGAACGCAGCGGAGGTGCAGGTGGACGCGTCTCTTGCGGGGCTCCTGATCTCCCTCGCCCCTCTGACGACAGTGCTGCTCTCCGCCCTGGTCCTGCACGAGAAGATCCGGGGTAGGCTCTGGGTGGCCCTGGTGCTCGCGATAGGAGGCTCGGTGGTCATCTCGGTCCCCGACCTGTCGCTCAGCTCCACCACGTTCGAGGGGCCTCTGCTGGTTGTCGTGGCCGCCATGGCCAGCGCGGTGTACACAGTGGCTTCCAAGCCGCTGACGACGAAGTACGGGCCCTTCGCCATAGCCTCCTGGTCGGCGTTCCTGGGCACCGCGATGCTCACGCCTCTGCTGTCCACCAGCCTGGTGGCCCAGGCTGAGACGATGTCTGCCTACGCGTGGGCCTCGGTGCTCTACCTGGCGATACTGAGCACGGTCCTTGCCAATTCGATATACTTCACCCTGGTCTCCAGGCAGCAGCTTTCGAGGCTGGGGGTGCAGCTATACCTTGTCCCGGCCGTGAGCGCGATAGGGGGGGTGCTCATCCTGGGCGAGACCCTCGCCGCTGCCACCATAGCAGGGGGAGCTCTTCTCCTCGTCGCCGTGGGTCTGGCGACCAGCGGCCACCACTAGTCAGCAAGCGTTTTATGCTAAAGCCACCGGGCGACCGAAAGCCATGGAGGAAGACGCCGACCTCAAGCTGCTGGAGCACAGGAAGCTAGAGGCGATGAGGAGGAGGCTGAAGGCCGCAGCTCCGGCGAGCAGGGCGGAGCAGACAGACAGGCAGGTCGTCGAAGGCATGCTCTACGACAGGGGGGACGAGGTCCTGGAGGCGGCCTACTCCTTCTACCCGAAGGAGACGGAGAGACTTGTGAAGGAGCTGGCCGGCATGGTCAGGGCCGGGCGCCTGACGGAGAAGGTGGCGGGCGGGGAGCTGTATTCGATCTTCCGGCAGCTTGGTCTGAGGTTCAGGCTGAACACGTCGATCAAGGTGATGGACGGGGGGAAGCTTGTGGACCTCAGCGAGAAGCTCGGGAGGAAGGAAGAGGGATGAAGGGAGTCGTTACCGAGAAGGTGATCGTCGTTCCGAAGACGAAGAGCCCCGTGCTGGTCTGCGGCCTCCCGGGGAGCGGCTACGTCGGCAAGCTGGCGGCGGACCACCTAGTGAGCTCGTTCAAGCTGAAGAAGGTGGCCGAGTACAGCAGCGCCACCTTCCCGCCGCAGGTCAGCGTGAAGGAAGACGGGACAGTCGACCCTCCGAGGGGGGAGGTCTACTTCGCCACTCCGAAAGGAGGGAAGAGCCTCCTCGTGTTCACTGCGGACGCCCAGCCCACCACTGCGGAGGGGGAGTACGAGCTCTCGGACGCGGTCGTGAAGTTCGCCAAGCGATGCGGGGTCAGGAAGGTCTACACCCTGGCGGCGTACATCACCGGGTCGTTCTCGAATTCGCCGAAGGTCTACGGGGCGGGGACTTCGAAGGGGATGATGCAATCCCTGGAGGCGAAGGGGGTCACGCTGATGAAGGACGGGGGGATAAGCGGGATGAACGGGCTGCTTATCGGCCTCGCGGCGCTGCGGGGGCTGGAGGGGGCGTGCCTTCTGGGAGAGACGTCGGGATACGTGGTGGACGCCGGAGCGTCCAAGGCGGTCCTTGAACTTCTTT
>Ga0187766_10002441_pt1 | contig 10951 bp, 10 predicted proteins | sample 0216_QUI02_MP05__4_FD_132971 | JGI IMG/M metagenome (GOLD analysis project Ga0187766, IMG submission 132971) | Tropical peat soil microbial communities from peatlands in Department of Meta, Colombia - 0216_QUI02_MP05_20_MG | ecosystem: Environmental > Terrestrial > Soil > Wetlands > Peat ... | reverse complement strand
TCTCATGTCGTTCACCTCTCTCGATTGTAGGGGCGCAAATGTTGGTAGTAATTGCACCCGTTCTTCCTTTGGGTACGAAATGTCGCACCCCTACAATTGAATTATCGCAATTCAAAACGTACCTCAACACTTCCAAAACGTAGAATATCGCCGTCTTTGAGTGTACGCTCTTCATGCGGCGTTAAGATTACTCCATTTATTCGGGTTTTATTCAGGGCATTGAGGTCTTCGACTGTATATTGTCCATGTTGGTTTCGCACATAAGCATGGCGTCGACCAACCGTCTTGTCAGATAGATTAATCTCGGGGAAGATACCCAGCACAGGATCCTGCCGTCCGACAACCATCAGTTCACCCGCCAGATCAATATACTGATTACTCGCAAGAACGTAAAAACGCGCCTTTTTTTGCGGTTTTGATTGTGGAATTATTCCTTCTGCATCAGTTTTCACTCTTTGGCCTTGTGGGCCTCTAAGAGAAGAGGCTGGAACTGGTTGCCCCTCAAGTACTCTCAGCTCTTGCTGAAGTTCATATCCATTTTCTGCTGTTGGATTGTATTCGCCAGACGTGGGACCTTTTTGTTGTGTTGGCTCCACAAGTTGCTGTATTTGCTCTATAGCTGCGATGAATTCCTTTGGTGTAAGGTAACGATCGTCTGGAGATTTAGCCATCGCCTTTTGCATGAACTGATCCAAATCGGGGGGTAAATCGGGCCGAATGCGACAAATGGAAGGAACCTTTTCGTTCATATGCTTGATCACAATATCGACAGCAGTTTCTCCTTCAAAAGGTGGATGACCTGTAAGCATCTCAAATAAGACCGCAGCTACTGAGTAGAGGTCAGATCGCGTATCGGCTGAACGTCCGCTTTCAGCCTGTTCAGGTGGAATGTAATAGGCCGTACCCATAAAAACATTCGATTGGGTGAGTGTTACCGTTTCCCTGCTTCGTGCTAAACCGAAATCAGTGATCTTAACGACATCCTGGCTATTAATGACAATGTTTTGTGGCTTTATGTCACGGTGAACAACGCCATGTTTATAGGCCGTATCTAATCCCATAGCGATTTGTTTGGCGTAATCTAGTGCTCGATATGCATCCATCTGTCCATGTGTCAATGTATGGTACTTTAAGTTCTGACCGTCGATATAATCCATCAGGATGTAATGAAGGTCGTTCTCATCTCCATAATCAATGATTCTTACTATGTGAGGGTCGCTCAAGTGTGAAAGGATGTCTGCCTCCCTTTGAAAACGCGCTAGCAACTCGCCATCATCTGAGAACTCAACATGCATAATCTTCACGGCGTAAATGCGATTATTTTTGGTATCGCGCGCGATATAGACAGTTGCAAAACTGCCACGCCCTAGCTCATCAATAAGCTTGTAACGCCCCTTGATGACACGGCCTATCATGTCATCACTCATGCAATTGACTCCTCCTGAAAGGCTACTCCTCGCGGCTATTATACATCATCTGTTGTTGAATGTCATTGCTATTAATCATTTGTCAGGGTTTTTCAACTGTACCAGGGTTCTTTCACTCTTCAACAGGGATACATTGACAGTATTGCATTACTATGATGAATGTAGGCAGTGGCCTTTTCGCCGAATGGATCTTTTTCAACGCTAGCTTTCATCTTATTGAAGAAACGTCCAAATGAGTAATTAGGTCATTGAATGGGTAAACTCTCCTAGATGTGTATGTTTGCCCCATGATATACTAGCATTACTTCATGCTCGATTGTAGCATTATATAGCACCTATTAGGAACATTGCCTATGGCTTCTATTCGCGCTGTATTGCTTGATATAGATGGCGTATTGCATGTCAGCATGCAACCCGTGGCTGGCGCTATCGAGACGTTAGATTGGTTGAAGAATCAGGGTTATCAGGTCTGCTTCGTAACCAATACAACAACCTGTTCTCGATCAACTCTGGTGCAAAAACTGAAGAATATAGGCCTGCCACTTGACGAAGATAGAGTTGTTACTGCCCCGATTGCGACTGCTAACTATATTCGCCAACATTATCCTGGCAAACGCTGTTGGTTGCTTACGAAAGGGGATACGGCTGCAGATTTTGCGGATATTCACCTCGTCGATTCACGAGCAGATATCGTCGTGATTGGTGGAGCTGAAGAACTTCTGACGTATGAAAATATGAATCATGCCTTTCGTATGTTGATGGATGGGGCTATATTGCTCGCAACACATACCAACCTTTACTGGCGCACAAATGAAGGACTGCAACTGGATAGTGGCCCTTTTGTGTATGCTTTGGAACTTGCAACAGGTCAGCACGCAACCGTTCTGGGCAAACCCAATATTGTCTTCTTTGAACAGGCATTATTGACGATTGGTGTACAACCACAAGAAACCATTATGGTTGGTGATGATCTAGAGAATGATGTAGGCGCGTCTCAAAGAGCGGGCTTGCAAGGGGTGCTGGTCTGTACAGGAAAACATAATGCACATTCACCCCTACTGGCACAGATACATCCCGATGCAATTCTTCCCTCGATAGCTGATCTACCTGGCTGGTTAGAAACCAGGACCTGATCAAGAGGGATGATCCATTATTTCCTGGTATGTTTCATAGGTTTGCTTGGCAATCTGCTCTTGTGTATAATGCTCTAGCACTCGCTGACGCCCCCTGGCCGCAAGGGTAGCGTATAGCTCAGGGTTATCTAATAACTTATGCACGCACAGTGCTAAGTCTTGCGCATTTCCTTCTTGAAAAATTAGCCCTGCATCGTCAATGACATGAGGAATCTCGCCCGAGTTAGATCCAATTACGGGTGTTTCGCATGCCATAGCTTCTGCAAGCACACGGCCAAATTGTTCCTTCCAATTAGGACGAGTGAGAGATGGCAGCACCAGTACATCCATCTGCTGCAACTCTTTGGGGACATCGTAGGTTGGAACTCCTGCTTTAAAAGTAAGACGTTCAGAAACACCTAAGCGCGCAGCCAGCACTTCCAAATCTCCTTTCATTGGACCATTGCCGATGAACACAATCTGGCAGTATTCTGGCAAAAGTACCAAAGCTTCGATGAGTGTAAAGAGGCCCTTGTTCTCTACCAGGCGCCCAAGGTAGCCGAGGGTGAAAGGTGTATTAACGACTCGTGATGGATGTTGCTTATTGCGACGATATATTTCGGTGTCGAAGCCAAACTGGGGAATAATTTTTATTGGCCCTGTGAAGCCTTTGTTTCTTAATACATCTCTTGCATCACGATTACCTGCAAGTGCAATAGATGCATGTCGATAGTTATAAAGTTCCATTTGACGAAATGGAGGCGGATATTTGCGATTGAGGTTTTGCCAGGTAAAAAATAGCGCGCGGGCCTTCTGCTTCATAGCCATACGCATAGCCTGAAAAGTTGCGAAATTGTATGGCTCTTCGTCAATATGTACAATTTCAGGATTGACTTCACGCATAATCTTGCTCAAATGGGGGTAGAAATGTAAATGAAAGTTGCCATTCAATGCTATCGGTACTACAATCACTCGATAACCGTCAGTATACATACGTTCAAGAACTTGTTTGCTGCCATCATCACTTTGCCAGTAGTCTGGTGTGACGAGTGTCAATTCCATTTCTGGGAATTTTGCAAGCTCCTCAAGCTTGCGCTGAGAGGTTCCAGCTACAAGAGCTTTTGAAATCATCAATACGCGCATGCTAACTTTTTCTCCTTGCGAATGCCTCTTCGAAAGTCGCAATGGTCTCGCTAGCTGTTTTACTCCAGTTGAATTGCGTCGCTCTCTGCAAAGAACGAACTTGTAAGTCTGCCCGAAGTGTGCTATTCGTCAGGACTGAATACATGGCTTCAACCATTTCGTAAATATCATCTGGATCCAGGACAATCGCTGCATCTCCAACTACTTCAGGTAGGGAGGTGCGGTTAGAACAGATAACGGGTGTGCCACAACTCATTGCTTCTAATGGTGTCAAGCCAAAGCCTTCATACAGTGAAGGGAAAACGAAAACACTTGCACCGCTATAGATAGCCGGTTTATCTTCCTCTTCAACAAAACGATAGATAATCTGGTCTGTTATCCCTAAGTTAGCTGCCAGTGGTCGAGGGTCAGGGAAGAGTGAGCCTCTTTGCTTATCAGGATTACCCGCGATCAGTAATTGAAGTTCGGGATCTCCTATTCGTTTGTGGAGCTGAGCGAAAGCTCGTACCAGTTGCAGAACGTTTTTACGCTGATCAAGCCCGCCAAGATAAAGGATATAACGTCCTTTCAAACCATAATGAGCACGCATCCTTGAAAGGATAGCCTGGTCAGAAATCAGCTGATATTCTTCTCCAGCTGCCTCATATATCACGCGAATGCGATCAGCAGGTAATTTTAATGCATCCATTATATCTTTTTTGGCATGCTGTGAGACAGTAATAATTAAAGTAGCTTTATGAGCAGCTCTCGTAATGAGTTGCAAATAGGCCTTCATTTTGGGATCAGTTCGATATTCGAGCAGCCTCAGAGGGATGACATCATGAATAGTGGTGACACTGGGCAGACCAGGGAAAAAAGGGGGAGCAAAATAGGGAATGTAAAGAAGATCAACACCAGTTTTACGAGCGGCAAAAGGAGACGTAAATTGCTCCCAAATCAACTTTTCGATACTTGCATTGTGTCTTACTAATTTAGGCGAAGGTGTTACAACATGCGGAAACGCAATGTGCATTTTCAACTTTTCGGGGATAGGCCGCGAGTCTAATAAAATATACTCGTTTTCTTGATCTACCTTTGCCAAAGCTTGAAGCAAATGTAAAAGATATTGACCGGTACCACTTGCAGGGAATCTGAAGAAATATGAATTAACACCAATTTTCATATGGTTGGGACCTCAACTGTAAAGGTTGTTACTCTATCACCAGGTTCATCTTTATCCTGGAGGCCAACCAAATCTACGGCCCCCTAACAAATGAACATGTAAGTGAAACAAGACTTGTCCAGAATCAGGGCCTACATTCGATACAACTCGATAGCCACTTTCATCAATCTTCATCTCATGTGCAAGTTTCTGAGCCGTTGTGAAAATCTGAGCAAGTGCAGGCCCGTCGTCAAGGGTGAGGTCAGCCAGAGAAGCTATGTGCTGTCGTGGTATAAGCAAAATATGCACTGGCGCTTGAGGATTGATATCTTCAAACGCCACCACATGCTCATCTTGATAGACGATCTTGCTGGGAATCTCCCCCTTTGCAATTTTGCAGAACAAACAATTCTCCATCTATTATCCTCTTACATACAAGTTCTTATGTGTTGTTGTTATCTCCAACAGGAGAACTGACAATATCGACAGGGTTTGGGGTCTCAGTCTTGATTTCATCGTTATTGGCAGGTTCACTACGGGTTCCGATATCTTCTGTACCCGCCTCCGAATTCATATTAGAAGGTTCCTTCATTCCTTCTTCTAATGCTGCTGGCTGCTTCCTTTTGCCAGTTATTGGCTCCAGCCCGTGCAGAGAAGGATCGTTATATTGAGCTAGATTCATTTCCAGGCGAATTGCTTTGATCGCTTGATAGACTTCGCCAGGATTGAGTGCCAGTTCTTCCGCAATCGTTTTATGAACGCCGATTGGAGGTAGAGGCAAGTATGGTAGGTACACTTCTCTAATCTTTTGCAACTCTTCACTGCTACCACTATACGTTTGAAGTTCCCACCAACTCGGGATGCTCTCACGTTCTCTGAGTTCTTTGACGATTTTCTTTACTGCTTTTTTGGGGATCCCTAATTCATGTGAGATTTGTGTGCGAATCCCATCAAATTCAGTAGGCACTGCAAGTTCCATATAACGAGCTTGCACCTGTGCGACCTGTTCAGGTGTTGGTGTAAATGGTGCGGGAGGTGGAATTTTTTCGCGTTTTGGTTTAGGTGGTGTTGGTGTTTTCTGCACTTTTGGCTTTGAAGGTTTACCCTCTTTCTTACCTTCAGTACGCCAGGCATTACCAAAGCCTGCTTGAGGTCCGCGACCTGAACTGCCTCCCATAGGCTGTCTAGGTCGTTGACCTGAGCTACTAGAGACAGAGATTCCATCTGAATGATAATCGCCTGGACCTCGATAGGTCTTTTCTCCATATGCACCAGGTCCACGGCTTCCCGATTTTTCTATCGTTCTCTCGTTCTTTATTTCTTTGGGAACAGGGGAAGATTGTATCTTGGGTTTTGGGTGTTCTGGTTGGCTTATTTTGACATCTTGAACTGTGTCAATCCAATGGCTAGTGCCACTTGTTGACTCTTTTGGTTTAGGTGATGGCGGTGTCAATGGCTTTGAGGAACTTGCTCCTCCCATTCCAGATTTCGATGTAGATGTTTGTGGTGTTGACTTGGCTGCTAGCTTCTCTTTTCTAGCTTTTTGCAGGCAGTCTGGGCAAGTGACTTCTTTAACATTTGCCGACTGAAACCACTTGCCACAGGTTGTGCAGCGCATTTTTACTTTGCCCATGCGTTTTATCCCCTGTTTCTAGGGCAATCACAAATGATTGCTTTTACTGAAGAATTCAACTTTGTTTAAGATGAGTCGGAATGCGTCTTCAATTCTATAGGACTTAGACAACTTTGTCTACCCCTCGTTGTGTTTTATTTTAATTCCAGCCAAAAACGATCTTAACATTGGGAGGCTTTCATAAGCTAATCGGATAGCCTTTTGCAATTGCACGGATTGCCATTACAAGTTACTAGCAAGAGTAGTACACGTCTTCAAAATTAGTAAATTCATTTTATGAAATGTAATTATTTAGCAATAAATGCAGCACCGCTTTCATGAGGACTGATAGGGGCTTTTTTGTGAAAATATCCAATACTCCATCCCCCGTTGAATCACCATCACCGCTTCCCAGCATCACGACGTATCAATCAGACATGGATAGTACTATCTTCTGGCAGATGGTACGCTTTGGCATGGTAGGAACACTGAATACACTTATTGATGTAATCACACTGAATATTCTACTTTCGTTGTTCCCAACCCATAACGCAAATCTCTTGCTCGTCTATAATACGCTGGCTTATACGTTTGGTGCTATGAATAGTTTTATCTTGAACAAACATTGGACATTTAAACTCAAACGTACTGTAAATAGTGGAGAAGTACTACGTTTCGCAATCATGACCCTACTGAGTATTGCCTGTAATGATATCATTATTTGGCTTGCAGCCAAAATGCTTCATCCGCTGATCAGCAACACAATCGTGTGGGCAAACGTTTCAAAATTGAGCGCGATCATAGTAACATTCCTTTTCTCGTACTTTGGTATGCGCCTTTGGGTATTCGCAATTGCTCCAAGGAGAGCGTCAGAAAACAATCCGGCAGACTGAATAGAGCGAGGCCAACATTGACGAAAGAGAGAGTTGAACATATCCGCACCATGCAACAACAAAAACCCGGAATAAAGAGTATTTCTCTGTACACGAACTACAGCCTCTCCGTCATTTTACCTGCTCATAACGAAGAGGTGGCAATTACGAGCACCGTGAAAGATGTTGTGACGACTCTGTCCGCCTGGCTTGAGGATTTCGAGGTAATTGTCGTTAACGATGGGAGCAAAGATCGGACGAAATCTCTTGTCGAAGAAATTGCTGCCCTTTACCCTCAGGTTCGACTCATTAATCATTCGAAAAACCAGGGTTATGGGGCAGCGTTGGTAAGTGGTTTTGAGTCGATCACCAAAGAACTTACTTTCTTTATGGATTCTGATGGCCAATTTGACATACACGATCTGGAGCATTTCTTCCCTCTTATTGACAAGTATGATGCGGCCTTGGGATATCGCATGGATCGCAAGGATACCTGGATACGCAAGCTCAATGCATGGAGCTGGAAAATGCTCATACATCTCGTTTTTGGGCTGAGCGTCCGTGATATAGATTGCGCTTTCAAACTTTATCGATCTACATTTTTCCATGAGCACCGTCTGGAAACCCGTGGTGCTATGATCAATACAGAAATTCTCTATAAGTTTACTAAGGCAGGCTATACTTATACTCAGATCGGTGTACATCATTTACCACGCCGAGGAGGACATGCGACCGGGGCCAATTTGTCAGTCATCATACAAGCGTTTCGCGAACTCTATGTATGTGCTCGCAAATGGAAACGCGAGGAGTTGCAGACTTCGAAGCAAAAGCGGAATATTGTTTGATACTCTCAAGATGAACTGAATATTGATCATTTTGTAGCTTGATAGAATGGTGGGTGAATTTGAGTTCTTTTGTAAAGATTATGATGCCATGTATTAGTTCTTTTCAAGGCGTTACATTTGCTCAGTATGTACATTACCATCGAAGAAAAAACCGGAATGGATATACCTATGTTTAGGACTGCCCTGAAAGAAGCTACATGGGTTTTTGTACTGAGCCGTTTCGTTATACTCCTCGTTAGCTATATTAGTATCGTCCTGCTACCTCAGTTTGGACAGGCTTTGCCTGCCAATTGTACATCTCTTCACCTCTTTAACCCTTGCTTTCTCGCCTGGTATCATTGGGATGCTATGGCCTATGTCAGTGTTGCCTATAAGGGGTATGCTTTTACACCAGAGGTGGCTTTTTTCCCATTCTGGCCATTGCTTATACACTTTGGAGGCCTCCTGCTAGGAGGGCATATTCCCGTTTCGTATTATGTAGCAGGATTACTGCTCGCAAATATCTGTTTCTATTTTGCCTTAGTACTATTGTACTGCCTACTTTGTGAAGATTTCGAAGCATCTTTAGCAAAAAAAGCACTGTTCTATCTTGCATTTTATCCTTACGCTTTATTTTTCTTTGTAGGTTATACTGAGTCTCTCTTTCTCCTCCTTAGTGTAGCCATTTTTTTGTTTCTACGACGTGGAAGGACGCTAGATTGGTGGTTTGCAGGGGGTATAGGCTTCTTGGCGGCGTTCACTCGTTCAACAGGAGTTTTGCTTAGCATACCCTTTCTCATTTTGTACGTTCATCACTTTTGGCTACATGAGAAACGCGATCAGAAAGGGTGGCTCCAAAAGCTGAATGCACTAGCCCCTATCATCCTATTTCCGATGGGGATACTAGTGTATATGATCTATCTCGGCTACACAAAAGGCAACCCATTTATTTTTCAATACGAAGAGACATTCTACTGGCATCGAAACTTTGCCTGGATATGGATGACAATGGGTTATATGGTCAAACTCCTTCTGGACGGTTCATTATTCACATTTCAATACGCCTATAATCTATTTGACTTTGCTTTTACAACCTTTGCAATTGTAGCCCTTGTTTGGGCTTGGAAGCGCCTCCCACTCCATTATAGTCTTTACGCGTTAGCGGTAATCATTTTCTCTCTCAGTTTTCCGCTTGGGACAATGCACCCTCTTACTTCACAAGAGCGCTATTTGATAGTGCTTTTTCCTCTCCCTGTAATATTTGCTTTGTGGGGCAAAAACCCACGCTTTGATCAATTCTATGTATCAATTGGAACTGCTATGCTCGCGTTAACTACTATCCTCTTCGTCGGTCATTATTGGGTAGCATGAAAAATGAACGTTCCATCAGGAAAAGATGAAAGTATGAGAAATTCGGAAGACGCTTCCACAGCATCTTTTTTTCAGCGCTATTACAATGCAGTGCCATGGTTGATCTGTCTCACCATTGGCGTCGTCTATGGCTATTTTTCTATGCGAATTACACACAGTATTTTTAGATCAACGCGCCTTAATGACTATATCTATCTGCTCGATGCGTTTGTTCATGGTCGGGTGAATGTAACTCCAGCGTCAACATATGACCTATCATTGTATCAAGGTAAGTGGTATTTGTACTGGGGGCCGGCACCGGTCTTGCTTTTGTGGCCTTTCTATCTGATCTGGGGCGTGAAAGCTAGCGATGTACTCTTTACCATGCTCGGCGGCGTGGCGAATGTAGTGCTGATCTACGTATGCATACGCGAGATGAAGCGTTACTTCAGTATCTCACTCTCGCTCAAGGCTGAGGCGTTTCTACTCCTTAGTTTTGCCTTTGCCTCGCCAAACTTTTTCCTCTCGCTGACTGGCAATATCTGGTTTACTAGTCAGATATTTGCAACTACATTCTTGCTTTTGTATTATTGCTATTTCTTTCGATATCTCAATACTGGCAAACTCTATCATCTTGTGGTGTCGGTAGCGTTTTTCTGCTTGGCCTGTTTGACACGCTATAGTCTGCTCTTCAACGGATTGTTGCTCGTCTATCTGTTCTGGGACAGTAAAGCGACAGGGAAGAAGATCGAGCTGCGACTACTTATCGCAGTTGGCCTTACGCTACTTTCCTTTGTGTGTCTAGCAGCATTCTATAACTACATGAGGTTCCAGAACGTCCTTGAGGTCGGCCAGCGCTTCCAACAGGGGAATAAGCGCTATAGTGTGGCTTTAAAGAGTGGAATCATCCTATCATTCGAGTACTTCTGGTATAATATCTATTACTACTTCCTCAACCCTATCTACTTCTCATTGAGCAAGCATATCCTGAGGATCAATAGTGAAGGGAACAGTGTATTGATGGTCTATCCGTCATTGCTCTTAGTTCCAGTCCTGTTCTTCAAATTCAAGCAGTTCGATGTCAAAAAGCGCTTCTTTGCGTTGACCGCAGCTGTGGCAGCATTGATCACGGTGACGTTCCTGATGCTCTACTTCGCGACCGGCTGGGTGCAGTTCGGCAATCGCTACTTCTTCGATGCGTTTCCGCTATTTTTCCTGTTGCTGGTGTTAGTGATACAGTACATACCTAAACCTGTGCAATTGGTGTTGTTGATCTTGGGTATAGTTCTCAATTTCTGGGGTGTGCTGACATTCTTTGGTCAGTGATAGCGTTTGGTGTACCTCAGACAAAACTTGAAAGACGAGCAATCGCATAAGCTGGCTACAGGAGTTTCATCCTGTGAAACCAGAAACGATTACCACCGTCCTGGCAGCTTCATGTGGACTACTTCACGAAGAAAGTGTGAGCTG
>Ga0187766_10002440_pt1 | contig 10953 bp, 11 predicted proteins | sample 0216_QUI02_MP05__4_FD_132971 | JGI IMG/M metagenome (GOLD analysis project Ga0187766, IMG submission 132971) | Tropical peat soil microbial communities from peatlands in Department of Meta, Colombia - 0216_QUI02_MP05_20_MG | ecosystem: Environmental > Terrestrial > Soil > Wetlands > Peat ... | reverse complement strand
CGGCGCCTACCCGATTCTGTGCGGGGGGCGGGCCGAGCCCTACAGCAAGGCCCGTCCCTACCGCGACAGCGTCCGCAACGGTACCTCCTGGTCGGGGCGCTGTGAAGTGAGCTGACCAATAAGGGAGTACAGATGAGTGGTAGTTACGCCGGCGTTGATTGGGCGTCGGACAAGCACGATGTGCTGGTCGCGGACGAGCGCGGTGAGCGGCTGTTGGCCGCGACGTTCGCGCATGACGCGGTACGACATAAACAACAAAAATCGGCTCGAGCGCGGCGGGAAACGTCAACGGGCGCATCGCGGGGGAAGGTAGCTATTGTGCCGACCGCCGCGTCAGCGAGGCGCGGCGGACCTCGGGCGCCCTCCCATGACGACTGGGGACGTCGCGTGCCCGTCTGGGCACGATCTGCTCGTCGCGACTTGGAAGCACCGGAAGACGTAGGCGCCACCGCCCAGAGCCAGGAACAGCGCGATCCACGGCGGCCTGCGACCCCAACAACGCGACCAACTCGCAGAAGTACGTGGCCATCAGCGGCGGCGTGCAGGACACCGACAGCAGCACCGACATGACGGCCAACACCAGCCAGGTGGCTGTCGCGGCGTCGTTCCCAGGCCGCATGGACTGGAGCACGAATACGCCGCTGCCGAACCGGTTGGACGGGTGGGTTGTCCAGTTCGGCCACGCCCAGGGCGCAACGCAGGACAACAACCTGGCGGTGTCGGCTCTGTGCGTCCCGACGTCCGACTTCGGCGGCAACGTCCCGGTCGTGAACAACACGACTACTACCGGCTGAGCCCGGGGCAGATAGATCGGAAGAAGCGGACGGCCGCTGCGACGCGGCCGTCCGCTTCTTACCGGTGCATAACTTCCGGCTGATGAGGAGGAGAAGCGTCGTGGGCGGCCTCCAACCCGAGCAGAGCGCAAGCAGGACGCGACCAACGCGGGCTGCGCGCAACGCCTCCGCCGTTGGCTCGATGCGCGCTTCGAAACGTGCCCGCGCGCACCAGATCGCGGAACGACTTGCCATACGTATGGGCTGCTCGCTCGTATGGATCCGCGCTGAAGGCCGTCTCGATCGACGCGGGCGGCGCAAACCCGCGACGGCTGCAGTTCGAGCTCATCGACGCGCGGGGGTTCCTGCACGCGCACGCCCTCGATCCCGAAGCGGGCGGCAAACGTCGCGCCCAGCTGCTCGAGCTCGCTCATCGCCAGCCCCTCGCCCTCCAGACCCCAGCCCCAGAACTTGCGCCTGGCGGCCGGCTCCACGACCCCCGCCGACGGTCGCGCCTGTGGCGTTCTCTCGCGTGCTCTGTTAGCGCCCGGCATTGCGCCTCCCTGAAGACCTGAGCGGTTGCTCGCAGGCGTCGTCGAAGACATCGCGACGGACGAGCGCGAGCCTTGAAGCCTCCGGCCTCAGCCCACGGAGATGAGCGGGACCGTGCTGATGCGCGTTCGGCAGTGTGTTTATCGCCTGTACCCTCGGTGTAAGCATGCCGGCAGCATCTCTCCGAGGGCGGTTGCCGCGCTACGGGGATGACCCTGAACTTCGCTTGCGCGCCAGCCCTGAACCTGGTCTCAGGGCCAGCCCTGAAGCGGTACGCCAGGCGAGCGATACCAGCGGCGTCGAGCTTCGGACGTTGAGCGTCCCGGACGCCTGCCCAGCGGGGCGAGTCACGCTTGCCGCCCCGACAAGCGCAATGCGCCCTCACGCGAACCGATCGGCGAACTCGTTGGAGTTCTGACGAGCCTGGGTGCGCGCTCCGACGTCCGCGCAATCGTCATCGAAGCGGCCGGCGTCGCGTTCTCCGCCGGCCATGACCCGGGTCAGATCAGATGGTCGGCCGCGAGCTCCCGTCCTACCAGCGCCCGTTCGACAGCCGCACCGAGCTCATGGACTCACCGCGCGCAGCAGCGGTGATCGCAACGGTGCACGGGATCGCCACCGCCGCGGGTCGCCAGCTCGTGGCCGCCTGCGATCTCACGGTCGCGGCAGACGATGCGCGATTCGCCACCCCGAGTGTGAAGATCGGGCCTCTCTTGCTCGACACCGATCGTCCCGCTTTCACGTGCCACCGGGCGCAAGCGCACACGTGCGATGCTGCTTACGGGCGCACCCATCTCCGCGGCCCACGGCACCTGAGAGGGGGCTCCTCAACCGCGTCGTGCCGCCCTCGGAGCTTGACAGCCGTGGATGAGCTGGTGGGCACTATCGCTCGCTCCAGCCCACTCACCGTCGGCATCGGCAAGCACGCTTCCTACGAGCAGGTCGAGCTCGACGAGCACCGCGCACACGACCTCACCAAGTCCGTGATGACGATGAACGCGATCGCGGCCGACGCCCAGCAGGAGATCTGTGCGTTCCTCGAGCGACCGCCGAACTGGACCGGCGGCCAACAGCGACCGCGGCCGAATTCGTCCCGTCCGACGATCTCCGCGCGATCAGAACCTATTGATTTGCAGGAGATTCGCCACTGGAGCCAACGGGATTCGAAACCGTGACCTCCTGCATGCAAATCTGGCCATCAGCCCGCTCGCGCAGCCAGGTTTGGGATCTGATGCAGGTCCGTCCGGAGCCAAGGGCAGACCTGGGCAATCAGGTAGCCCGCCGCCGCGCAACCCTTGATCGCGATCGGTCGCCCCCGCGCGGCTTCTCCGTCGGCACGCGCCGGAGTGGTCGCGGATCAGAGCGTTCGGCAGCCCGACCGCTTGCGCCGGCGCTTCCGTCTGGGCGAGCGTCGCGATGCCGGACGTGAGCAGGTGATCGGAGAGCAGCGTCAAGGTCCTCGCTCGGATTGGGTCGTCGCCGACTTAGCGACCCCCGCCGGCGAGGGTCTCGAACACCCGGGGCGCAGTCACAGGCTCGGCGCAATCGTGCCTCGAGCTTGCTCCTCGTCCGTCCCGCCGACGGCTTGTCGGTTCGCTCTCCGGAGCGTGAAGTTCTTAAGAGATCTCGAACTTTCGGTGGGTACCCTTCTGCCGCTTCACCGGTCGTACGCCGGGGAAAACAAGGTTGAAATGCCGAGAACCAAGCCCCCGTACCCGGAGGAGTTCCGTCGCGAGGCGATCAGGCTCGCCAAGCTGGGCGGCAAGTCGCAACGGCAGTTGGCGAAGGAACTGGGGATCACGGACGTCACGTTGCGCGCCTGGCTCAAGCAGGACAAGGCCGAGGAGGCGCGCCGCGAGGCCGAAGCCCAAGCCCGTCGGGAGGCCGAAGCCCAAGCCCGTCGGGAGGCCGAAGCCCAAGCCCGTCGGGAGGCCGAAGCCCAAGCCCGTCGGGAGGCCGAAACGCAAGCCCGTGGCGAGGCAGACGATCACGTCCAGCGCGGCGCCGAGCCGTCAGCACAGGCTGAGGCGCTCGGATCCGGCGAGCGATTCCAGCCGACCGAACCCGGACGCCGACGTGAAGCGAAGCGAGCGGCCTCCCAGGGCAGGCTCGCGACGCCGCACACCCGCCCGCTCCTGGTCGTACTCGGCGTAATCGTCTCCGCGACGATCGCGGCGGTGATCGCCATCAGCATAAGCGTGACCGGACGCGTCGCGACCACCGCCACAACCCAATCCGGTCCGGCAGCGACCACAACCACGACCAACGCGATCGTCCCTCGCACCGCGATCTCTGTCGGTGGGTTTCCTGACGCAGTCGCGGTCGGGCAGGGCTTGGTCTGGGTCGCGAACGCCGCTGACGACACGGTCTCGCGGATCGACCCGAGCTCGGGAACGGTTGTCGGCCCACCGATCCCGGTCGGCGCGTTTCCCGACGCGATCGCGGTCGGGCAGGGCTCGGTCTGGGTCGCGAACGCCGACGACGACACGGTCTCGCGGATCGACCCGAGCTCGGGAACGGTTGTCGGCCACCCGATCGCGGTCGGAGGCAGTCCTTACGACATTGCCGTGGGGCAGGGTTTCGTATGGGTCGCGAATGCCGCCGATGACACGGTCTCGAGGCTCGACCCCAGCTCCGGAAGGGCTGTCGGCCAACCGATCCCCGTGGGCGCGTTTCCGGACGGAATCGCGATGGGCCAGGGCTCCGTGTGGGTCGCGAACGCCGACGGCAACACCGTCTCACGACTCGAGGCAAGCTCCGGCAGAGTCGTCGGCCGACCGATCCCAGTCGGCGACCATCCCCGCGCGGTGGCCGTGGCGAACGACGTCGTGTGGGTCTCGAACTTCGACGGCAACACCGTCTCTCGGCTCGACGGAAGCTCCGGCCAGATCGTCGGCGAACCGATCCCGGTCGGCAAGGGACCGATCAGCATCGCCGAGGGACGCGGCTCCATGTGGGTCGCGAACGCCTACGCGAACACGGTCTCGCCGATCGGAGCAAGCCCCAAAGCACCGATTGGCGGCCAGTTGGATGCCGCCGCTCCATAGCCTCGAGCTGCTCACTGACGCGGCCATTCGGTCGCGCTGCCGCCCGGCACGCGGGGAGTCAAGGCGTCAGTGTGCAGGACAGCTGGATCCACCACCGAGCGGTGAGCCAACGCGATCGTTCATCGTGTGATGAAATCTGTCGGACGATGCCAAGCGAGCACCGGAAGTCGGCGACGCGATCTCGGGGCCCACGCGATGATCGCGGTGTGACGCTCGCCCGGATCGAGCAGGCGGCGCGCGCTTCGTTTGCAGAGCATGGTTGGGCGGGGACGACGCTGCGCGGGGTCGCGCGGGAGGTGGGCGTCGATCCGGCGCTGGTCCACTACTACTTCTCCTCCAAGGAACAGCTGCTGGACGCCGTCACGATGCCGCCGCCGGAGTGGCTCGAGTCCATTCAAGCGACCAACTCCAGCCCGCTGCGAGCCCGTGGGGAGGCGATCGTTCGGAATCTCGTGTGGACGTGGTCGCAGCCGCAGATCCGAGAGGTGCTGAGCTCGATTCTGCAGACAGCCGCTCACGAGCCGCGCACCCGAGAGAAGCTGCGAGCGTTCGTCGCCGCCACGCTGCTGCCGGCGGTCGCGGAACGGCTGGATGACGAGGAGAAGCTGCTGCGTGCGTCTTTGATCAGCTCGCAGCTGCTGGGCGTCGCGATGTTGCGCTACGTGTGGCAGATCGAGCCACTCGCATCGCTGCCCGATGACGACCTCGTTCGGCTGCTGGCGCCGACGGTCCAGCGCTACCTCACCGGCCGGCTGGGCTGAACCCGCCGCAGCCGTCGTCGCGACCGCAGCAAGACCGGTCGCCTGGGAGGGAGTCCGACGCGGACCCGGCCGCGAGCGGAATTAATTCGCGGGACCCTCTTGATTTCATCGTCTGATGAAGTTAGTCTCACCAAGTGATGAAACGAAACGAGACGATCTCGAGGAGAATGAAATGCCGAGTCGGGCCGCAACCATTTCTCGATCGCGCCACGGGCTGATCACGACCGTGGTGTGCCTGGCGCTGGCCGCCGTCGTCGCGGCGATGGCGTCGTTGAACGTCGGCCTTCCGGACATCGCGCGCGACACCCACGCCTCGCAAACCCAGCTGGTGTGGGTGATCGACGCATACTCGCTGGCGTTCGCAGCGCTGCTGTTGCCCGGCGGCGGGATCGGCGATCGCCACGGCCGCCGGGTCGCGCTATTGGTCGGGCTGCTGATCTTCGGCGGAGGATCGGCGCTGGCGATGACCGTCGGCTCCGCGAGCGAATTGATTGTGCTGCGAGCGCTGCTTGGTGTGGGCGCGGCGCTGGTAATGCCGGCGACGCTGTCGACGATCACGAGCACGTTCCCGGTCGAGAAGCGCGCCCGCGCGGTCAGCATCTGGGCCGCGGTCGCGGGTGGCGCCGCAGTCCTCGGACTGCTCGCCTCGGGCGCGCTGCTAGCCGGGTTCTCGTGGCGCTCGATCTTCGCCCTGAACGTTGTGATCTCAGCGGTCGCGTTCGTCGGGACGCTGCGGTACGTGCCCGAGTCCGCGGATCCGCACGCTCCGCGCCTCGACCTCGCCGGCGCGCTGATCGCGGTGCTCGGACTCGTCGCGCTGGTGTTCTCGGTGATCGAGGCGCCGACATACGGCTGGCTTGCTGCCCGCACGGTCATCGGCCTGGTGCTCGCGGTGGCGCTGATCGCCGCGTTTGTCGCGTGGGAGCTCAGGCACCCCACGCCGCCGCTCGATCCGCGCGTGTTCCGTCAGCGCACGCTGTCCGCGGGCAGCATGTCGATCCTGATCCAGTTCTTCGCCTTCTACGGCTACACGTTCATCATCCTCCAGTACCTCCAGCTGGTCCGCGGCGACAGCCGCTACTCGCGGCCGTGCAGGTGCTGCCGATGGCCGCGACGATGATGCCGGCCTCGCGCCTGGCCGCAGGGCTCACCGCCCGGTTCGGCACCCGCCTGGTCTGCGCCGCCGGGCTCGCGCTGGTGGCCGCCGGACTCGTGATCGTCTCCCAACTTCCGACACGAGTTCCTACTGGCCGATGGCTGCGGGGCTGATTGTGCTCGGAGTCGGGATTGGAGCCGCGATGACCCCGGCGACAAGCGCGATCACCGAGGCACTCCCGTCCTCCCAGCAAGGCGTGGGCTCGGCGCTCAACGACCTGTCCCGCGAGGTCGGCGGCGCGCTCGGAATCGCGGTGATCGGAAGCATCCTCACCGCGACCTACAGCAACCACGTCAACCTCACTGGCCTCCCGGGCCGGCTCGCCGCCAAGGTCAAGGCGTCCTACGCGATCGCCACGCACCTGGCCGCGCCGATCCCCGGCAGGGCCGACACCGCATTCGTCACCGCGATGCACATCGCGCTGCTGATCGCGGCCGGCGCCGCGATCGTGGCTGCGGTCGGGGTCACGCTGCTCCTCGCACGGACTACATCGAGGACGGGATCCGCGGACGTGCCGACCGTCGTCCACGGGAGCGGACGTGCCGACCGTCGTCCACCGGAGCGCGCGAGCCTAGCCGCAGTCATCAGCTGCCGCATCGGCCATGCGGACGATGCGACGGCCGGAAGCTGATCTCGCCCGGACCCGCACCCAGTGGATCTTGGCCCCGGGGGCCCACGACGCCAGTTCGAGCTGCTCGAGCCGGTCGATCTCGTCCGGATCGGTCACCTCCTCGGCCTCGCCGACGATGATCACGCTCCACCCAGTCCGCTCAAAAGCATCCCCTCCGTCGATCTCAAACACCGCCGAGCCTGCTTCGATCACGCTGCGCAGCTTTGGACCCGAGCCGGAGCGAAACGCGACGGACTCGGACCGATCGTCGAACACGTAATTGACAGGACGGACGATCGGTGGCGAGTCCGGCACGCCGACGGCGATGCGTCCGACTCGACCGCTCGTGGCGGCGACCAGCCGCAGGCATTCGTCGCGGTCCAACTCGATCAGCTCGATCAACGCAGCACGCCGATCGTCTGCCTGCGTCCGATGCCGGAACCCGAGTCGAGCAGCCCGTGTCCGCGAGGGGATGCAATCACGCGCGACACCATAGCCCAGCGCGGATCGGCTGGGCAGCGCGCGCCGGCGATCAAGTCCGCAACCAGGGGTCCGCGCGTACTCGAGGCTGCCCGCGAACTGATCGGCCGGCACCGACGTACCGCTCTCGAACGCCCAACACGGTTGGGCGCATCGACAACCGACAACAAAGGAGAACCGACATGCTCAGCGCGGCGAACCGATCGGCGACGGCCGGCTTCGATCCCGGCGCGGTCTCGGGCCAGGGGCGAGCGCGCGCAACCCGCGCCTACACGCTCGGCAGCGACGCCGCCGAGCAGGCCCGGCTGCGTCGCCAGTCCGCGGAGCTGCGCGACCACGCAGCTGCGCTACTCGATCGAGTCGCCCTGGGCCAGGGCCAGCGCGCGATCGACCTGGCCTGCGGGCCCAGCGGGATGCTCGAGCTGCTCTCGGACCGGGTCGGGGCGCGTGGCCAGGTGATTGGCCTGGACTGCGATCCGACCCACGTCGCGCTCGCGCACGGGCTCGCGCTGGAGCGCGGGCTCACGAACGTAACCGTGCTCGAGGGCGACGCGAGGCGCACCCAACTGCCGCAAGGATCGTTTGATCTCGTGCACGCTCGCCTGCTGTTGATCAACATCCCGCGACCGGCCGAGGTGCTGACCGAGATGGTGCGGCTCGCAAAGCCGGGCGGATGGGTGGACAGTCAAGAGGCGGACGCGCTGTTGCTCTGCCAGCCGCCACATCCGGCCTGGGAGCGACTGAGCGAGGTGCTCCGGGAAACCTACCGCCAGGACGGCGCCGATCTGCAGATCGGACGGCGCCTGCCCGAGCTCTACCGCGCTGCCGGCCTCGTGGATGTGGGCGTCGCAGTCCATGCAGACCACCATGCCGCCGGCGATACGCGCCACACGCTCATTCCCGACCTGGTCAGAACGATGCGCGCCAAGATCAGCCAGCGCGAGCTGGTCAGCGAACAGGAGCTCGAGGCGCTGGACGACACCATCCGCACGCACCTGAACGACCACGGAACGATCACCGTGCCTCACCTCCTGTTCTCGGTCTGGGGCCGCAAGCCTCGCTAGCAGCTAGCAACAGCGATTGACTCGGAGTGGCAGATGCTCCGTGCAGCAGCTTCAGCGTATTGTCGCCGTCGTCGACGTAGTAGATGCTGCTTGCGGCTACCACCATCCTGAACAGCGAGCCCGCGCCGGTCTTCTCGTCCGCAGTGCGCGTGAGCAGCTGCTGGCCGCTCGGCGCCGTCTCGACGATGTTGCCGTCGCCCGCATTGGTGGTCAGGACGTCACCGTTTGGGGCGAGCGCGAGGCCTAGCGGCTGCTTGAGGTGATCGCCCTCAGAGACCGTGCTGCCGCCGTCCGGCGCCGGTGTCGTGCGGGTCATCGCGTGGGGAATCGCGGCGATCCGGTTATCGACGAGCGTGTCCGCGACGTACAGCGAGCCGTTTCCACCCAGCGCCATGCCGGTTGGCCCGATCACGAGCGCGGTCGGATCATCGCGCCATGGGATGGCGTCGGCGATCACCTGCTCGTCGAGCACCTTCGGCGGATAATCACCGGCGGAGCTCAACCGGATCCGGAGCACGGTCGAGTTGTCGATCGTGTGCACGCCTTTCGCGGCGCCGCCGTTGAGCACCATGCTCACGAACAGCGTCGTCGTCGATCCTCGCGTGACCGAGGTCATGTCCCACGGCCCCTGGATCTCACGACCCGTGATCGTTCCCGCCGGCCGACCGTCGCTGTCGAGGACGATCAGGCATCCAAAGCTCGCGGTCGCCGACTTTCCGTTCGTGGTCGGCAGGCTGCCGACGATCACGTATCCGCCCGGGACCACGGTCAGGGCTGTCGTCAGGCCGACCCCTCCCGGGCAGTCGCCAGGCAGGCTACGCGCGGTGATCCGCGCGAACAGCGAGGCCTTGCCGCCCGGTGTGAGCTGAACGATCGTCGTGCCGGTGCCCCGGTTGTTGGCCTTGTCGTTGAAGTTGCTCACAAGCAGCTCGCCTGCGTGCAACTTGCCGATGCTGCTCGGAACCACCGCGATCCCGTATGGGTTCAGATCCCCGTTCGCAGGCACCGTCGACGTCACGGTCGAGACGCTCGTCAGCGGCGCAAGGAACGGTGCACCGGTCGCGTTGACGGTTGTGGTCGCCGGACCCGACCCAGCTGCAGCTGACGTCCGGGTCGCGCTGTTGCTGCTGGATTCCCCGCAACCGGCAAGCGCGAGCGCCACCGCGGCGAGAGGGAGAAACGAGCGTCTGGGCACGAGGCGTGGCTCCTGTGTGGTGATGTGCTCTCTCCTGCTCGACCACATGCGATCCCCGGCACCGACGCCAGCGGGTTGTCGCGGCGACTGGTCGTGATCGTTGCGGGCATCTGTCCGGCCTTGACGCCCACCGCATCCGGTTCCTTCCCGACCCCGGTCCGCGACTCCTGGGGCATCGGTGACAGCGATCAACCCCGCCCGACGACCGGGCTCACGTGGGTCCTGCCGATTGGTAGATTCGGCCGCTATGACTCACGCTCGCGTGAGGACTCGTCGAGTCCGCACGACTGCCCGGGCGATGGCGCGGCCGCGCGGATTGCCGTGCGGGCCGCGTCAGTCGCGATGACCGAGATCGGCGACAGCGAGTTTCACAAGGGTCAGCCCGTGTGGGTGATCGGGCCCGACGGCTCACAGCGCGCCGCCGAGTACGTCGGCGAGGGCGAAACGAGCGCGTGGTTCGGCGGACCGCCGAGAGTGTTCGTCGTGTACGTCGACACGCGGGCCGGGGAGGCCGTCGAGGTCGAGCGCGTGATCCCGCGCGACGCTTAGCCTTGGCCGAGGTCATCAAGCTGTCGCAGGCGCCGGCGGAGTGCCTTCGGTGGCGTGCGGCAGGATCAGGGTCGAGGGGTGGCGCGCGTCGTGCACGACCTCGATGTCGACCGCCCGCAGTTCGGTGGTGGTGCTTGGGTCCTCGCCGGTTCCTGGATTGCGCGCGTACCGGGGGTGCGCGCCGGAGGAGAGCTGAAGGCGAATCCGGTGTCCAGCGGCGAACCGGTGGGCGGTCGGCCATAGCTCGAACGCGATCCGCCATGTGCCATCCGTCGCCCGTTGGAACAGACCCGGCGTGACGCGCGCGAGGGCATCGCAGACGTTCCACGAGGCGCCGTTCAAGTCGACGTCGCAGACCCGAGCGAAGACATCGAAGAATGGCGAGCTCGCCCGCACCGACAGCTCCACTCGCACCCGCCCGATCGCTTCAAAGCTCGATCGCAGCGGCGAGCCCGTGTAGGTCAACACGTCGCTGCGCGCTTCCAGCGGGCGGTTGTCGACCACCGGCGCGAGCGCCAGCAGCACCGGGCCGCCCAATGACGGGGTCGGGTCCGCCGGGTCGTACCGGTACCGGTCACCGCTCGCGAGCATTTCGATCGGCTCATGCTCCTCAAGGCGTCCCTGACCGGCGAGCCACAGCCGCCGCTCGCCGGCATCAGGCGGCGGCCAGCTCGGCAGACTGCGCCAGCCGCCGGCCGCGCGTTCGCCGGTGACGAACACCCGGACCGCGGCCGGGCGGACCATTCGCTCGTCGCCGAGCAGCCTG
>Ga0187766_10002439_pt1 | contig 10957 bp, 11 predicted proteins | sample 0216_QUI02_MP05__4_FD_132971 | JGI IMG/M metagenome (GOLD analysis project Ga0187766, IMG submission 132971) | Tropical peat soil microbial communities from peatlands in Department of Meta, Colombia - 0216_QUI02_MP05_20_MG | ecosystem: Environmental > Terrestrial > Soil > Wetlands > Peat ... | reverse complement strand
GCTGTTGTTCTAGGATGTTGAGAGCGTCTGTTCTGACCTTGAATCTAGACTTCACGCGTTGTTGGCCTGGGTGACTAGTGCTATCCATCCAGCAAGGACGCCGGCACGGTACCTTCTCAGGATAACGGCTGGGTCGGCTTCGTAGGTGCGCCCTCAGACCCACCTTTGTCCGGTTCCTCTTCTCTCAGGATAGAGACGATCACTATGACAAGTATGAAAATCGACGGCAGGTAGTTGAACCACTGGGGGAGCCCGTTCTGGTCGACGTAGTACGCTAGGAGCTCCACGTAGGGTATCACGAAGACCACCTTTCCTTCCAGGCACTGCTGGATAATCGGCTGGGGATGGCCATCGTACTGTGCTATCCCGAGGGCCTGGTCAGTCCCAGGGTTGTTGTCCCCCTTGGTGATTAGTCCATCGGCGTTTATGCTCACCACCCTGTGGACCACCGACTCTCCCCCTGCCGAGCATGGTGCGCCGTAGACTATGATGTCTCCAACGTGTATCTGGCTGACAGTAGTGCCCTGAATCACGACGAGGTCTCCTCCTTCAAGAGTCGGGAGCATGCTGGTGCCGTCCACCCTGCGCGTGTCGGCCTGCACGAAGAAGGCCCAGAATAGAAGCAGGGCGAAGGCTGCGACATAGACCACAGTCCCCCTGGAAACCAATTCTCAGGCTCCTTCAGGAGAGAAGCGGTTAAACGCTTTGACCGATGATTCCTTTTTATCCGTCCGAAACCCGGTCGGAAGGAATGGTGCGGACTGTACTGAAGGTGCTGATTGTCGATGCCGTCCTATTGCTTGCGGGGTTCGAGATCATTCAGGACCTGCAGAATCGGATTCAGTGCGCCCTGGGTTCCACTCTCTACAATCAGGCTTGCTTGGTACGGAGCTCGCCTTCATTTTCGTACTCACTGCTCACTCGCTCGTTCTCCATGGTGGTGGGAGGCATGTACGTCCAGAGCCCCCCGACCATCGACTGGGTGCAGCTGATTGCCTACGTCCTCGTCGCCATCAACGTCTGGTACGGTTACACAGTCTACGCCCAACGGAGGTCGCCCAATGCCGAGAGGGGTCCTCCACAAACGCCTGTTCCTTCACCTTAACCATCACTCACAGGGACCTCTCCATCTGCACACCGCTGCGGAGTGCGCACGTTCAAATCTCTAGTCCGGAGGGAGGAGGCAATGGCCGGCCCCCTCTTCCAGCTCCTGGTGAAGAGAACGGGGTCCACCGAAGGCGCGATGTCTGCCGTATCCGAGGTTGCTTTCAGGATGGGGGAGCCCAACCTCGTCACGGCGGACGAGCAGCTAGCTGGTCTCGCTCTCTGTGCGTGGGGGGAGGACATCGAGCGCGTGTCGAAGTCCTTGACGTGGCGCGACTTCGAACGGTTCTGTTCCGGCATACTACAGGCGAGGGGATACCGAGTCAGGCAGAACATCTTCCTCCGAAAGCCTCGGGCCCAAGTCGACGTGTTCGGGATGTCAGACGGAATCTCGGTCGCGGTCGACTGCAAGCACTGGGCTCGCGCGCCAGGATACTCGATCCTGGCACGGCAGGTGGAGGCTCAGAAAACCAGGACGGCTCGCCTCCACGAGAGCCTCGATAGAATAGGTCCCATCGCATCGGTGATTTTAGTGCTCGTAGACCAAGGGGCTAGGTTCGTTTCAGGGGGAGCCATAGTCCCGGTGTTCGCGTTCGGCGACTTCCTCGATAACCTGGAAGGCTATCGCGGCCTACTCGACCTCGGGTAATCTCGCATATCAATGGACGTCGTGCTTTGATCCCTGTCTGGAATCCTTTGCAACTCAAATGGGGCGGTTGGGAACGCGCCTCCTTTGATTCAACCGGCAAACAGAAGGAGGTTCACTGCGCTCGGAGCGATAGAATCAAGGCTGATTTCATTCTTGCCCACGCTTGAAATAGGACAACAGGATGCTGGACAATATGGCTGTCGCGCATGAGGCGCAGAATAGCAAGCCATTCGAAATGAAGCGGAGATCCATCCCGAAAATGTCGGCTTCGAAGTTTGTTACCTGAACAACCCACCAGCCAGGAGCCATGAGCAGAAGCAAACCGGAGAAAGCGCCTAGTGCGACTGACCCGAGAACCAGTGACTCTGCGATCGAGCGGAGGAGGTCCTTGTTGATCAGCATCCTCGAAGCGAAGAACGCCCCAATGGCGGAGAGAAACGAGTAGAATGCTTCCACGTCTTCGGTCATTCCCGATGACCAACGTGCGAACCAGCTGCCGCTTATGTCGGGGAACCAGAACAGGTTCCCAGGCTGCAGGAGTGTGTGGCTGAAGAACGTCCACCAGAAGTTGATTGTGAACCCCGCGAAGAGAAGGACGGACGCCTTCCGTCTTCCCCACGCAATGGACACACCTAAGGCGGCCAGCAGCAGGAAACCTGTCAGAAACAAAGGCAAGAAAAGTTCGAATGGCGCATCTACGAAACCCTGCATTGCCCAAAGGAGCCACGGTGTGCTGCTGGCCAGGTCAAAAACCGCGGCCATTGCGAAAAGCCCCATGAGGAACACCGCAAGGGCCATCGCGACCTTCCCCGTGAACACCGACAGGCTCAATGGGCCTGCTGGACCCCCACCCAACACCCCAGCCCGGCTTTCCCCGAATGCAGACCAGTCATCCCCGTCTCACGTTGACTTCGGTGTGCGCAACTCTTCAATCATCTGTGAAGATCAGCACCAGGAGGGTCAGAAAATACATCGCCGTGGCAAGCTCTGCAATCCGTGTCCCGGGCCCCAGGGTAACCGAATACGACACGTAGCTCCCGTCCATAACCAGGCCAATTGCTGCACCGAACTGTATTCCGAAAATAAAGTTCCCCAAGAAGGAAGTGATAAGCGCACCGGCAACCATCGCTATCTTGAGGCTCCTCTCCCTGTTCAACGGCGGGGCAAAGAACACAATCCCGAACGCCAGCGCCACGGGCACGAGGACGAGACACCCGTAGCTAGAATGTGCTACGATGTCCAACAGGTCAGGAGCCGTGACCAGAGAAATCTGAAGACTGGGACCGACGGGGGGAGAGAATGCATAGATCCATGGCACGAACAGCGACAAGGCAAGGCTACCGTCTCCTACCAGCATCATCACGTCTCTGATGCGAATCTCTCCTAGAACCCGTGACTTGAGATCGCCTTTTCCTCCCGACAAATCTATGACGCCATCCAATCATTCAGCACCCTTATTAGACCTGGACGCGTTCTAAGGATTACTTGTTGTCAGGGGGTGGCAAAGCCCTGGTTGGGTTGTTTTTGATTCCTGTTATTCTCGTTTCGAGTCTTCCCGTTTCCACACCGGCACGTGTCGCACCGGACACCTATTCTCTAGGAACTGCGTACAACTCAGAAAGGAAGATCGTGGTGGATCCGAGCGGGAACATCTACACCGCCTACAGTGCTCTCGCCAAGAACGGTTCCTACTATGTCGAAGTGGCCGTATCAAGGGATGGGGGAGGCTCTTGGTCGGACCTTCCCGGCGTGCCCTCCGCGGCAAACTCGTCCAGGTCTGCTCTCGCCGTGGCTCCTTCGGGAGCGGTCGACCTCGTCTGGACAGAGGGCGCTCCGGTGCGTAGCCAAATCTACTTCAGCTCCTACTCAGGAGGGGGCTGGTCCCCGAAAGCCCTGCTGTCCAACTCGAGTTATTACTCTGGCTACCCCTCGATTGTCGTCGACTCGAAGGGAGGGGCTCACGTCGTTTGGTACGGCTTCGACGGAACGTACTATCAGATCTTCTACACGCAGTCGAGTGGTGCCACTTGGACCCCGCCCCACAATCTCTCAACCCTCAAGGAAGACTCTCTCAACCCCTCGATTGCCGTAGACGCTTCGGGCAACCTGTACGTGACCTGGTATGCTGAGGTCAGCCGGTATTTCCAAATCTACTACACGGAGTTCAAGGCCACCTGGAGTGTTCCGGTGGCCATTACGACATCGCAGGCGGACTCCACCGGGCCATCAATCGCAATCCAGCCCGATGGAAAAGTGAACATCGTCTGGACTACTGCGATCAACAACATTGACCAGGTGTTCATGATGACCGGACAAGATGGGCTTTGGGGGCCGAAGTCCCAATTGACAAACGGTTCAGATTACACCGCAGATCCTACCCAGACCTTCGCTCCTAACGGAACCGCGATTGTCTTCTGGGCCGCAGCGGGAAATATCTACGGCTGCGCCGTCGGCGGTACCTGCGCGGCCTACCTTGTCTTTTCCGGAGGGTACAACTCATTCCCCAGTGCCGAGTGGCCCAGCCGGCCGGGTTCACAGGAAGTCCTGCTGATGTGGACCACTTCTTCCCCCACCGCGAACGGCACAGAGGCGACCGTCCTCTTTGCGAGCATCGCCGTTTCAGGAACCTCGCAGGATCTCCTTCTCGAGTACGGGCTCATCGCAGCCCTCGCTTTTGTTGCAATTGTCATCATGATTGTTCGCAAGCTTCCAAAAAAAACCGAATCCAATAGGTAGGCTTAAATCTCTCAAACGGCAGTGAGGTGCGATGAAATTTAGTCACAACGCAATTTCAAATGTTACAGCCGCTATCATCATCATAGTAATCCTCGTTGTCGGTGTCGGAGCAACATACTACTTCGTGTCAAGTTCAGCGAGCACCACCACTATCATAAGCACTGCCACTAGCACTGCCACCAGCACTGGAACTGTCACAAGTACCGGGACCGTCACCACGACCAGTACCGGGACTGTCACCACAACCAGTACAGCCACCAGCACCTCAAGCACTCAAAACTACGCTGTTGATCCCCACCCCAACCAACTCACGGTCGAATCGTGGGGAGGCGGGCCTCAGTTCGTCGACCCGGCAGTCGACTACGAAACCTCAGGCTCAGGTGTGATCCAAAATGTCAACGAGCAGTTGATGTTCTTCAAGGGTGCAGACGCGACAAACGTAGTTCCATGGCTTGCAAGCTCTCAGACAATGAGCACCAACGGCACTGTGTACACGTATCAGCTCAGACAGGGGATAAAGTTCTCAGACGGGACCCCATTCAACGCGTCATCGGTCTACTTCAGCATCATGAGGACTCTCGTTATCGACGACCCCAGTGGCCCAGGATGGGCACTCGATCAGGTGCTAAGGGGAGCAGTGGACTACAGCCAGTCCTTCAACGCAGCCTATGGTACGAATAACTACACCCAGGCTGCCGTGAATGCACTGGTTGCGGCGGCACCTATCACAATCGACGGGCCGTACGCGGTCAGCTTCCACCTGATCAAGCCGTACGCCGCCTGGCCATTCATCATGGCTTTCTCACCATCTGCCATAGTTTCACCATCTTGGGAGTTGAAGAACTTCGTTCAGCCGCCAGCCGGCACGGGAGTGCTTCCTGCGAATGCTGGAGGCGACGGACTTCCGGCCGGGGGAGCAGCCGCCGGTGACTACCAGGATGCCATAGAAACCGCACAAGCGAGCATGACGGTCGGATCTGGTCCTTACATCCTCCAGTCCTGGGACAGGACCACCGGTGATGTCACACTGGTGGCCAACCCCAACTACTGGGGCGGACCTGACGGGAGTATTCACCCGACGATTCAGACCGTCGTTGTAAAGCAGGTGAGTGACGCCAACACACGCGAGCTCGACATCAAGACTGGCACGGCCGATATCGGACTCGCCGCAATCCCTATCGCGACGGGCCAGATCTTCGACTTCGTGAACCAGACCACCTGGACCAATAGCCACACCATCCAGGACACAACGCCCTACTTCACGGTGAAAGGACCGTTCGCCGAGCTGGAGACTGACTTCGCAGGCCTAGAACAGCAACTCAAGAATGCTGACGGCTCTGTAGCTTCGTTCCAGCCATTCCAAGACCCGATGGTCAGGGCAGCTATGGCGTACCTCTTCGACGATGCCACATTCGCGAACCAGGTTGAGAAGGGCTTCAGCCCACTGGCGACACAGATCCTACCTCAGGGAATGTACGGCTACAACTCTAGCCTTCAAGGGACGCCTCTCAACCTCACAAAAGCAACCCAGCTGCTTATTGCAGCAGGGCCTAAGGATGGCTTTGGTCCCAACAACCCCCAGACGATAAACGTCGGCTACAACACCGGCAGCACTGGGAGACAGGACGCTGCGATAATCCTCGCCTCGAATATCAACTCCATCGCCAAGCAAACTGGCCTCTATGCCAACGTGGTCACCTTGCCTTGGCCACAGTACCTCTCCGAGATCAGGACCCATCAATTGGGGGTCTGGTTCGTGGGGTGGATTGTGGACTACGTCGACCCTGACGACTTCCTAGTGCCGTTCGCATCAGGGACGGCAGGGACTTACGCCATATGGAGCGGGTTCGACAACACCACCATCGACAACTGGGTGACTCAGGAGCAAGTTACACCAATCGGTCCGGCAAGGACTGCGATTATCAACGACATCCAATCGGCAATCAACAACGGCCACTACTACATCTGGACGATCAACGGCGTCGACCTGAACGAGGCTCGCACCTGGGTTCAGGAGAAGCCGAATGCGTTCGTAGCGTCTAACATCGGCAACTCGTATCTCACCTCACTCTATCAGTTCTACTACGCGTCGATACAACCTACAGCAACAGGTTAGCGAGAGACAAACAGACTCTCGCTCTCCTCTCTTTATTTTCTTTCTTTAGAAGCGCCACTGGGGTTTATTTATCGCTTGACGCGGGGATACGTCAGTGAGTCCCTTTGAGACTCTATGAGTACATAGTCAGAAGGATGATTCTACTCATCTTCGTCTTAGCGGGAGTCACTCTCGTCGTTTTCTACCTCTCCCACGTAATTTCAAATCCGCTCTACCTCTACCTTACTCCAAAGACGACGCAGGCAGGCATTCAGGCCCTCATCGAAAAATACGGATTGAACCAGCCCCTCCCCGTTCAGTACTTCAAATACTTCATCGGGCTCTTCACCGGGGATTGGGGGTACTCTAAGCTCGCAACTCAGCCAGTTTTCACCGCAATCGCCCAGCGCTTCCCAAATACGGTTGAGCTCGCGATAGCGGCAGTGATTCTTACCATCGCTGTGGGTATCCCCTTGGGGATCGTCTCGGGCGTCATGAATGGGAAGTGGGCAGACCACGCGAGTAGAATCTTCGCGATAGTGGGGGTTTCGCTCCCTGTTTTCTGGCTTGGGCTCCTCCTGAAGATCCTCTTCTACTACGACTTCAACGTATGGGGGCTCCCGAACCTCCCGAGCAGCGGCGCCTACGATACGATACTTGCTCTTTCACATCCAGCGGGACTCAGCCCAACCATTACAGGCGTCCCACTTCTGGACACCCTGATTTCAGGAAACTGGGTCATGTTCTCCGACTCGTTTGCGCACCTTATCCTCCCTGCGGTGACCCTTGCTTTCATTTCCATAGGGAACATCACCCGCATCATGCGTTCCAGCATGCTGGAGGTACTGAGGCAAGACTACATCACCCTGGCGAGGTCCAAGGGCCTCACGGAAAGAATCGTCATCTACCGCCATGCTCTGCGGAACGCAATGGTCCCGACCCTCACGGTTTCCGGTCTCATCTTCGCGGGTTTGCTCGGGGGCGCACCAATTACGGAATTCATATTCCAATGGCCGGGGATAGGGCAGCTGTCAATCAATGGGCTCCTGTCAAACGATCTGTCACTCGTCCTCGGCTACGTCTTCCTCACGACTATCATAATCGTGGTGGCGAATCTAGCTGTTGACATCCTCTACGCTTACATGGATCCGAGGGTAAGGATATGAGAAAGGGAATGGACGAAACCATGCCGGCGCCTCCGCCGAAAAGGGTGAGCCCAATGGTGGCCGAGGTGAGGTACGCTCTTCACCTGCTCACATTGAACAAGCTCGTGCTGGCAGGGATCGGGCTCGCCGTCGGGTTAACTCTGCTAGCCATCATCGGCCCGTTTTTCGTCCCAGCAAATACGCCCAACGCAATTAATTTTCAGCTGGGGTCCCAGTCGGAACTCGGTAACCCGAACATCGGGTGGGCGCACCCCCTGGGGGTCGACACCTATGGCAGGGACACACTGAGCTTGATCATACTTGCTCTTGGCCTTGACATGGGCGCGGCGGGGCTCGTCGTCGGGATCGGACTCGTGGTTGGAGTCCTTCTCGGGGTCACGGCGGGCTATATCGGAGGCAAGATAGGAGAAGCCATAATGAGGATTACAGACATCTTCCTCGCTCTCCCGCTGTTCATCTGGGCTCTCGCTATAGCCGCTGTCTTGACAAGGAGCCTCAATAGTCTGATCATCGCCCTCGCGACTGTTTCCTGGCCGGGTTATACCAGGATCATAAGGGGGCAGGTCCTAGTGGAAAAAGGCAAACCCTACGTCGAAGGGCTCCAGGCGGTCGGAGTCGCTCGCTGGAGGATCATGCTTCGTCACGTCGTCCCCAACAGCATCTTCCCCCTGCTCGTCCAAGCGACCTTGGACATAGGGGGGGTGATCTTGACCCTGGCCGCTTTGACTTTCCTCGGCGTTGGCCTCACTCCTCTGGTCCCTGAGCTTGGACAAATGGTCTCCAACGGGACGACTTACATTCAGATAGACCCGGCACTGATCACAATTCCTGGACTCTTTATCGTTGCAATCTCGCTCAGCTTCAATTTAGTGGGAGACGGTCTCAGGGACGTTCTAGACCCACGTCTGAGGAGGTAGGAAGCTTGGGTCAAGCCACGGAGGAAGTGTTGAGTAAGAAGGACAATCAGGCAAGACCGGTCCTCGACATAAAGGGTCTCATGGTGGACTTCACCACCTATGCCGGAGTGGTAAAGGCTCTGGATGGAGTGATTCTAGATGTAAAGAAAGGGGAAGCGCTGGGTTTGGTTGGCGAATCTGGGTGCGGCAAGTCGGTGACCGCCGCTACCATTGAAGGGCTCCTTCCAGACAACGCCCACGTGGTAGGCGGGGAGGTTCTCCTGGGGGAGGATGACCTCCTGAAGAAGAGCAAGAGCGACATGCGGAAGATCCGGGTAAACGACGTGGCGATCGTGTTCCAGGACCCCATGACCTTTCTCAACCCTGTTCTCACCATTGGCACACAGCTGACCGAGGTGATAGACATGGAAGAGGGGATCGTTGACAAGGAGGCCCTGAAGGTCCTCGAGGAGGAAGGAAAGCCAAAGCCTCCCACGACCGGGGGGAACGCTTCTGGGAAGCCCTGGAAACCCACGAGGAGCCTGAGGAAGAAGGCGCTCAGACGTCTCGCGACCCAGGCGCTCTCGAAGGTCGGGCTCCCCGACCCAGACAGGATTTTCGACGAGTATCCCCACGAGCTCTCTGGCGGGATGCGTCAGAGATGCATGATAGCGATGGCAATTGCGAGGAACCCCGTTCTCTTCATTGCCGACGAGATTACAACGGCCCTCGACGTGACGATGCAGGCCCAGATTCTCGACCTCCTGAGAGCGCTACGCAGGGACTTCGAGTCCTCTATCCTCATCATCACCCACGACCTCGGCGTTGTGGCGAGCATCTGCGACAAAGTCTCCGTCATGTACGCAGGGAGTGTCGTCGAAACAGCCGACATCAGGGAGATATTTGCCAACCCCCTACACCCGTACACGCAGGGGCTCCTCAAAGCGGTCCCAAAGGTAATGGGGGAGAAGGAGCTCGACTCGATCCCCGGTTCCGTCCCTGACCTGATCTACCCACCCGCCGGTTGCAGGTTCCACCCGCGGTGCCAGTACGCGTGGGACCTGTGTGCGAAGGAGAAGCCGCCGCACATCGAAACTGCACCCCGACATTGGGTGGAGTGCCACCTTTACAAGGAGATGAAAACAAGTGGCTGATGAGGAATTCCTACAGGTTAAGGACCTGAGAAAGTGGTTCCCCATAACTGGAGGGATACTTGGGAGGACAAGGGCCCACGTGAAGGCAGTCAACGATATCACTTTCTCTATTCGTAGGGGGGAGACCTTCGGCCTCGTGGGGGAGTCAGGCTCTGGCAAGTCGACAGTAGGGAGATGCATTCTGAGACTACTCGACCCCACTAGCGGGAGTGTCATGCTCGATGGAGTGGACATTGCGAATCTGAAGCCCAAAAAACTGAAGCCATTCAGGAGGAAGATGCAGATCGTCTTCCAGGATCCTTACGCGTCACTAGACCCAAGGCAGACGGTCAAGGGGGCGCTGGTAGAGGCGATGAGGTCTAGTGGTGCGGTTGCGGATGCAGAAGCTGCGACAAGAGCGGCGAAGGAACTCATCCAGAGGGTAGGCCTGAACGAAGACCACCTAAACAGGTTCCCGCACGAGTTCTCCGGTGGCCAGCGGCAGAGGATAGCCGTGGCTAGGGCTCTGGCGACAAACCCAGAATTCGTCGTTCTTGACGAGCCAACATCCTTCCTCGACGTCTCGGTGCAGGCGCAGATCCTGAACCTCTTGAAGGCTCTTCAGAAGGACCTAAAGCTGACCTACCTTTTCATATCGCACAACCTGTCTGTCGTGGAACACATGAGCGACAGGATAGGGGTGATGTACCTCGGAAAGATCATGGAGATTGGGAACAAGAAAGTGGTATACAGGTATCCAAAACATCCTTACACCAACGCCCTCCTGAACGCGATTCCAATACCTGACCCCACTGTCCCAAGGGTTCCGGCGATGCTGATAGGTGATGTACCGAGTGCTCTGAACCCTCCCAGCGGCTGCGTGTTCTCAACGAGATGCTCCTACGTGAAGCAGATATGCCATGACAAAGAGCCGCCTCTACGGGAGGTGGCCGAGGACCAATTCTCTGCCTGCCACTTCTCCGAGGAGTTCAGCTTCGAAACCGTGATAAGCAAAGTGCAGCAGGCTGAGACCAAGAGAGGAAATGCCGCGGGTGCCCCCTCTTCCTCAGGCTGACCTTTCTACCTGTTCTCGGCAGACCAGTCCTTCCACCCAGAAAGATACTCCTGCGGTTACAAACCATCTCTCTTTGTCCTTGCTCGAAGGGCGAACGGGAAAG
>Ga0187766_10002438_pt1 | contig 10958 bp, 8 predicted proteins | sample 0216_QUI02_MP05__4_FD_132971 | JGI IMG/M metagenome (GOLD analysis project Ga0187766, IMG submission 132971) | Tropical peat soil microbial communities from peatlands in Department of Meta, Colombia - 0216_QUI02_MP05_20_MG | ecosystem: Environmental > Terrestrial > Soil > Wetlands > Peat ... | reverse complement strand
GCGACCGGGACCTCCGCGCCGGCGCTGCCGGAATTCTCCACCGCCACCGTAACCGACCAGTCTTCCGGGATGAGCTTGCGCGGGTAAACCTCGGTGATGCGGAACTCCGGCAAACCGCGATCGCGATAAACCCAGTCATCGAAGAACCACTTCAGGTCACGATGAAACTGCGTGGCAAGCACGCGCTGGAAATAGGGAGGCTCCTTGTCCTGATCAGGACGGTAGGTGCGGATGGCTTGCCCCAGCCCATCGTCACCCACCATGTCGCGCAGCATCCACCATACGAACATTGCCTTGGTGCGGAAGAAAACCTCATCGCTGGCGCTGATCAGCGACTGTCCCTGCGGCGACTCAGAAGACTTGCCGGACGCTCCCGGCAGGAATTGCTTTTCGGCTTCCTGCAAAGGCGGCAGGCGCTCATCCATGTAGGCCAGCGCCGCCGTGCGGCCGTCCTGCTGCTCGCGCACCAGGGCCTGCGCGAAGTGGGCGAGGCCTTCGTCCATCCACAGGCGCGGCGACTGGAACGAGGCGTGGGCCAACTGGTGCGCCAGCACGACCTGGATGTCTTTCTCTTCCCCACGAACCAGAGGTGCGAAGAACAGGCCCCCGCCTTCGTAGGGATACATGTCCCGGTCGGGCAGCTCGACAACCTGCACCGGCCGTTTGCACGGTCCGAACCATTGCGCGATGAAGGGCGCGACCTTTTCTCCGGCCGCGGCCCAGACACGGGCATAGGATTCATGTCCGGTGACGTATTGGATAGTCATAGGCGGCTGGTTGAGGGCGCGATAGGAACCAATAACGAAGGCCGGCACCACCATCCCGACAGGCTGGTACTGCACGGCTTGGCAGCTCAGTCCATCTGATTGCATGGCTGCTGCTACATTCTGTCCGTTGGCAACTAACTGCGCAGCACCCGGCCAGCAAAACGAAACGCGCATTTTGGAGCCGCTTTGGCGCTGCTTCCACGCCATGACGCTTTCAAAAACCTGGTTGCCTTCGCTCAAGCTGGCGGCCTCGGTCGCGATCGGGTACCACACAACGTGCCCGATGCCACGCATGCCGGTGAAGGATTCGCCGATCTGGTCCCAGTCGCTGCGAGCCGCCTTTTCTTCCGGCACGCCGACGCGCGTCAACCGCGTATTGTCCCGTGGAATCGCTCCGCTGTAGCTAAGTTCTATCTCGACCGTCCCTTGCGGCGGAACCGGCTGCGGCAAAGTGACGATTGCCTCGCTCAGCCCGCCACTGTGGTCGATGTCCGACGTGTAGGTCTCAGCCAGATACTGCGCCGGCTTGCCCGCAACCGCGATCGAGTTCCACGCGAGCGAGGACGAGATCTGCAGCACCGGATTGCGCTGCGGCTGCGCGGTGTCGTTGCGCAGCGTGACTTTGCCTTCGGCTTCAAGGGATTGTGTCGCTGGCGTGACTTTGATCCTGAGGTCGTAGTCGGTGAAGGTGAATGCCTGACGGTCGAGCGCCAAGGCCGGATGAAAACCGCAGAGAACACAGAGGACGCAGAAGAGCTTTTTCATTTCTGTTCAGCGTTCCGGCGCTGGCGCGCGACCTCGTACATCACCACCGCGGCGGCCACCGAGACGTTCAGCGACGGCACTGAACCCAGCACCGGAATACGGACCAGGAAATCGCAGCGGCCGCGCACGTGCTCGTGCATCCCCTTGCCTTCCGCGCCCAGGACGAGCGCGCAATCCATCTTATAGTCGACGCTGTCGTAGGCCTGAGGACCGCGCTCGTCCAGTCCGACAATCCACAATTTGTTCGACTTCATCTCCTCCAGGCTGCGGGCCAGGTTGGTGACGCGCGCGATAGGCAGGTGCTCGGAAGCTCCCGCGGACGCTTTCGCGACAGTGCCGGTCACACCAACGGCACGCCGCTCCGGAAGGACGATGCCATCGGCCCCGGCGGCATCGGCGGTGCGGATGATCGCGCCGAGGTTCTGCGGGTCTTCCACGCCATCGAGCACAACCAGGAACGAATACTCGCCGCGCTTGCTGGCCAGCAGATCGTCGAGATCGAGATATTTCTTCTGCGAGGTGACGGCGACCACTCCCTGGTGGGCAGGCGTGCGCGCCAGCCGGTCCAGTTGCTCGCGTGGGACGAAGCGCACGGCGACGCCGCTTGCGCGGCAGTCGTCAATGATGCGCTGCATCTTCTGGTCGTGGCGCTCGTGGGCCACGCCGACGTACTCGAAGGCGCGTCCGCGCGACTTCAACGCTTCGCTCACGGCGTGGATGCCGTAGATGACGTCCATCCTTTTACTGAGTTTACGTGCTCCGGCGCTTGGTTGCCACGAACCCGGCACTGCCCGACGGCCCGCCGGCATGGGCTGGGGCACCGACGCGCAGAATCCTTTGCGGCTCTCGCCTCCGTTTTAGCTCGGCTCGGGCGGCTCAGCCGGACAATCATTAAGTCACAGGCAGCTATGCAGGACTACAGTCTGCAACTCATTGAAATGACATTAGTTCTGTCGAGGGCTAGCAATCGTGCGCCCGCTTGCATCCGTGTTCACTCCCGGGGTACCTGCCTGTTCGTGCATTGTGGGCGGTTACCAGCCAACATATAATCGAAGCGCTCTGGTCGGAGTCTCCGTCAGGTTTTGGGGGTTAGGTGTGCGGACACGGTTGGTTCGCCTGATCACCTATGCACCGACGCCTGCTTCTCCTGATGGTCGTGGCCACCTTAGTGCCGCGGGCATTTGCCCAGGACACCACCACCCCAGCCAACCCCGACCGGGTTGACGGGGGCCCCCGGAGCATCGTCCCATTGCGCGACGAGCAAGGCCGGACCATCTACGTCGACGCGCCTGTCTCCCATCCTGCCTCCAATCCCTCCCAAACCCTCAAACGTGCTCCCGCGCTGGTGTACTGGAGCCGCGTGGAACAACGCTGGAAGCCGGTTCCGCCGCCCACGCCTTCGGCGATGAAGGCAGCGAAGTCGGCCGCCGCGGAGGTCGGCCGGTATGTCGCGGCCGCTCCGCCCAGCCCGGTGATGAACACCGCCGAGAGCGAGGCTAGCCCCGACAACCGCGCCATCCTGCGCGGCCGGGCGATGACCTCGCGCGAACTGGACAGCATCATTGAAGAAGCCGCCCGGCGCCACGATGTGGATCCGAACCTGGTGCGCTCGTTGATCAAGGTAGAGTCGAACTTCAACGCGCACGCGGTCTCGCCCAAAGGCGCCATGGGGCTGATGCAGTTGATGCCCAGCACGGCCCGCACGCTGAAGGTCAGCAATCCCTTCGATCCGCAGCAGAACGTGGACGCGGGAGTGCGGCACCTGAAGCACTTGCTGGACGACTACAACGGCGATGTGAAGCTGTCCCTGGCGGCGTACAACGCCGGAGCGGGCGCGGTCGCGCGCTCCAACGGCGTGCCGCGCAATGCCGAGACCCGCAAATACGTGAAGCGGATCACGACTCTGTACGGCAATCACGGAAACCTGCTGACCGGGCCCGTCGCCGAGCCGATCAAGGTCTTCCGCGATTCCAGTGGCGTGCTGACCATCACTAACACGGAGTAGCTCGCAGCAGCCGGTAAGGGACCGGCGGGGACTGAGACCTGGCAACGTGGTAGGGCAAGCTCCAACCCGGGGTGTCACTCGTCTCATGGTGACGCTGGCTGCGGCTTTCGCGCTCCTAGCGCCGGCTTTCGCCACCACCCGCCCACAAGCGGCAGGTCGCTGCCTCGCAGTTCGAAAACGCCGAGCGGCTGCGCGATTCCCTCAACGGGCGTCCGGCTGCCGAGCGCACGCGCCGCGAATACCAGCGCGTCATCGACGCTTACCGGCGCGTGTACTACACCTCGCCCGCCTCCAGCAAAGCCGACGCCAGCGTGGTCGCGGTCGCCGAACTGCTGGCCGAGATGGGACGCGCCCTGGGCAATCCCAAGGTCGCGCAGGCCTCGATCGCACAATACGAGTTCCTGCGCCGCGAGTATCCCGGCAGCAAGCATCGCGTCGAAGCTCTGTTCACCATCGGGCAGATCTACCGCAACGATCTCGACGACAACGAGCACGCCAAGGCCACCTTCGAGGAATTCCTGAAGCGCTACCCGCGCAGCCGTCTCGCTGATGACGCTCGCGACGCGCTGCGCGAGATCGAAGCCGAGAGGAACCCGTCCAAGCCGGCCAGCAAAGACAAGGAAAGCGACGTCCGGCAGGTCAGCGATAACGACTCGAATCAGCGAAAGCCGCTGGTCACCGGCATCCGGCACTGGTCCACGCCGGATTACACCCGGGTGGCCATCGACCTGGAGCAGCAGGTCAAGTACGAGGCCGGGCGCGTGCCCGGTCCCGATCGCATCTTCTTCGACCTGCACGACACCCGCCTGGCGCCGGAGCTGGTGGGCAAGAGCTTCGACGTCGATGACGGCTTCCTGCACAAGATTCGCGTGGCGCAGTTCAAACGCGGGCTGACACGCGTGGTGCTGGAGGTGGACGAGGTCGTCGAGTATTCCGCCTTCTTCCTGCCCAATCCCGACCGGCTCATCATTGACATCCACGGCAAGCAACCGGCGGCCGCCACCAAGGCAGAAAATATCCCACCCCTGGCAAAGTCCGCCAAGGGCGGGGCCCGCGCTCCCACGAAAACGGAAGCCCCCCCGGTGAAGACACGCGCCACAGCAAAGCCTGCGAGCGGCAGTCGCCCCAGCCGCGAGCATTCCGACTCCTGGCCGGCCATGGCGACTTCCAAGGATTCCGGCACCATGGAAGCGGCTACGGTGGGTGAGCCGGAGATCAAAGCCACCTCGAAACCGACCACCTCGCCTACATTCCAGGCGGTTGCGCCGCGCTCGGCCCAAGGCAAGAAAGCGCGGGAGAAGCAGGCCAGCCTCACCAGCCACGAAGCCAAGCCCACCGCCAATGGCGAGCAGACGCTGATCCGCGCCCTGGGCCTGAAGATCGGTAAGATCGTGGTAGACGCCGGCCACGGCGGCCACGATACCGGCACCATTGGTCCGGACGGCCTCACCGAAAAAGCGCTGGTTCTGGACGTGGCCCTGCGCCTGGGAAAGCTGCTCGAAGACCGCATGGGGGCGGAGGTGGTCTACACGCGCGATGACGACACGTTCGTGCCGCTCGAAACCCGCACGGCCATCGCCAACAAGGAACAGGCTGACCTGTTCATCTCCATCCACGCCAACTCCAGCCGCGATCCCGAGGCGCGCGGCGTGGAAACCTATTACCTCAACTTCACCTCGTCCGACGATGCGCTGGCAGTGGCAGCGCGCGAAAACGCAGTCTCCGAAAAGTCCATTCACGAGCTGCAGGACCTGGTGAAAAAGATTGCGCTCAAGGAAAAAATCGAGGAATCGCGCGAATTTGCCTCTGACGTGCAGCAGTCGCTGTGGGCCACTGCCGGCAAAGGCACGCGCAATCGCGGGGTCAAGAAAGCGCCCTTCATCGTGCTCATCGGCGCCAACATGCCGTCCATCCTGGCCGAAATTTCCTTCCTCTCGAACCCCGGCGACGAGCAGAAGCTCGAAACCCCCGAGTACCGCCAGAAGATCGCCGAAGCCCTCTACCGCGGCGTGGCCAAGTATGTCTCCGGGCTGAGCGGCCTGAAGATCGCCACCAAAATGCCCAAGGATGCCGGGCAGTAGAAGCATTCTTTCCCTGGATGTTGTCTAATAGATGGAGTTGGGCAACTCTTATTTAGGAGTGTCATCCTGAGCGAAGCCCGAACCGACCCGAAGGGAGGTGAGGGCGAGCGAAGGATCTCGGTATTGCTGTGTGGACCTATGCCGGTCCGGGGGAAGACCCAGCAGACCGTCCTCTGTTGGGATGGCAGCACCAAGATCCTTCGCTGGCGACCGCGCCGCCCGCCGGCGGAAAAACAACGAAGTACGCGGTCGCAAGCTCAGGATGACAGTGGCTTTCTGCATAGGAGCGAGTAGATCCAGCTCTTGCTATATGAAATTTTTCTTTAACCTCGTCCTGCTCTGCTCGCTGGCAGCGGCCGCCCATGCCGCCACGCCACAGCCACAGCCGTTTCTTCCCAATCAGTTCGCGGGATGGCAGATCCAGGGCGCTCCGCGCCTCTCGGATGACGCGACGGCTGCCGACCCTGCCTATGGCGCTGTGCTGAAAGAATACGGCTTCAACCTGCTCGAGTCGGCCACCTACACGCGCCCGGACCGCAAGCTCACGGTCAAGGCCGCTCGCTTCAACGATGCCACCGGCGCCTACGGGGCATTCACGTTTTATAAGACGGAAGGGATGGAGACCGAGAAGATCGGCGACCTGGCGGCATCGGCAGGCTCAAAAGTTCTGTTCTACCGCGGCAACATTCTGGTAGAAGCCGCGTTCGACCGCGTGACCGCCATGTCGGCCGCGGAACTGCGCGAGCTGGCCGCTGCCCTCCCGCAGCCCGCCGCCAGCAAGAACAAGCTGCCCACCCTGCCCACCTACCTGCCGCGCCAGGGCTACGTCGCGCACTCTGCCAAGTACGTGGCCGGCCCGGCGGGTCTTGCCAGCATCCATGCGCCGCTGCCCGCCGATGTTATTGATTTCGAACGCAGCGCCGAACTCGTGCTGGGCAGGTACTCGACCTCGCAGGGCGTCGCGTCGATGGTGCTCATCGCCTATCCCACGCCACAGATCGCGGCCGACAGGCTGCGCGCCATCGAATCGTGGATGAAGACGAATGCCTGTTCGCCACCGGGCAACTGCGACTTCTTCGGCAAGCGCAGCGGACCGATTGTGGCCGTGGTGAGCGGCTCTGCCAGTGCGAGTGAAGCCCAGGCGCTGCTGGCCGGGATCAGCTACGATGCCGACGTAACCTGGAACCAGGCCACTTCACTCAGCAAGCGAGAAAACATCGGGAACCTGATCATCGCGGCCTTCATGCTGATCGGAATCCTGATGCTGATTGCGCTGGTGATTGGTTTTGCCTTCGGCGGATTGCGGATATTCCTACAAAGGCACTTCCCCACGCGCTGGTTTGGCCGCCCCGAAGATGTGGAAATCATCCAGTTGAACCTGCCGCGCTGAACGGCTCATCTAAGTCATTGAAAGCGTGCAGTTAAGCCTGGAATTGGGGCCTGAAAAGGCAGTTTTGTGAATTTTGCGGCCTTGTTGATTGTCTTTGTAACTAGTTGATTATAAAGGACGTTAATCTGGAAAATTCGCTTGACACCCCATCTTCTACGCTCATAAGATTTTCGCCATGGAAAGGTTTTGACGGTCAGGGCTTCACCCTCCGTTGGAACTATTCTCCCTAAGAGAAAAGGCTGCCCTGTGCCGGGGTGGCCTTTTCGTTTGCTCCGCGATCAGCGTTCGAGACTCTGCAGCAGCCGCTAACTTCTTCCCGCAATCCCGCCGATAAGACTCTACACAGCGGAACTACGGCTGAAATCACAACTGGTAAGCAAGGAGAGAGCACGGCGATGCCTTTGGTAACCTGGGATCAGAGCTACAGCGTCAGCGTTCGCAAGCTGGACGAACAGCATCAGAAACTATTTGCGCTGCTCAACGCGCTGCATGATGCGATGCGGCAGGGAAAAGGCCAGACCGTCGTACAGGACACCCTGCGCGAGCTCGCCAGCTACACCGTCACCCATTTTCGGGCCGAAGAAGAGCTGATGCGCATGACCAACTATCCCGAACTCGCCGCGCACCAGGCGGAACATCAGCGCTTTGTCACCAAAGTAAAGCAGCTCGCCGACGATCTCCAGGCAGGCCGCCAGGTCAGCTCCATCGACCTGGTGGACTTCATCAAGGACTGGCTGGCGCACCATATCCGGCAGACGGACGGTTCCTACTCCGCCCATATGAACGCCAAGGGCGTGCAGTAGAAGCTCCCTTTCCAGTTCCTCGTTTCCCGGCAGAAGCTTTCTTGAAGCTGGCAACGAGGAACTGGAACGTTCGATCTTTACGCTTCACAATCAGCGCAGTTAGAATCAAATCATCAGACGGGCCGACGTAGCTCAGTTGGTAGAGCAGTCGATTCGTAATCGACAGGTCATCGGTTCAAGTCCGATCGTCGGCTCCATTCCGTCTGCCCCGCGCCGGAACCACAGCGACCTCTGTCGAGAAACACGAAACCAGCAACGAGAAGCTCAGGAAATCCTGTGTACTACTGTGGAAACTTAGGTCTTGCCAGCACCGGTAACCGCTCACATAATACGGACACAGGTAACAGCACACTCAGTGGACGGTTACGCACGAGCGGACGTACTGCGGATCCTGCGCCTCACGGCGCGCCAACTGGCAGCGTGGGAAAAAGCCGGGCTGATCGCCGCTTCTGAAAACTACTCCTTCGTCAATCTCCTGCAACTGCGCAAGCTGCGCGAGCTGAGCGCCCGGCGTGTGCCTCCGCGGAAAATCCGCGAGTCGCTCCAGGCCATGCAGCGGGCCGTCGCCGGCATGGAGAATCCGCTGCTCGAGACCGGTACGTTCGTCTCCCGAAGACGGCTGGCGTTCCGTCATCAGGGAACGGTGGTGGAACCGGTGGCAGGGCAGTTCGTGATGGACTTCGCGCCACGGACAGTGGTCGCCGCCAAGGTCAAGCCGATCATGCGCGCGGCGGAGACCGCCGCCGAGTGGTTCGCCAAGGCCATCGCTCTCGAAGAAGACCCGGCCTCCCAGCGTGAGGCGATCGAGGCCTATCAGAGGACGCTGGAACTCGATCCCAGCCACGCCGCCGGCCATATCAATCTGGGCACGCTCTTTTACAACCGCCAGGATTACGCCAAGGCCGAGGAACATTATCGGCGGGCGGTCGAGGTCGATCCGCGTTACGCCCTCGCCTATTTTGATCTGGGCAACGTTCTCGACGAGACCGGACGCTTGCAGGAGGCCATTCAGTCCTACAAGCAGGCGATCCAGCTTGCGCCCACCTATGCCGACGCCCACTACAACCTCGCGCTCGCCTACGAGAAACTTAAGCAGCCGCGCAAGGCCCTGGTCCACTGGCGCGCCTACGTTCGGCTGGACACCTCCGGCCCCTGGTCCATCCATGCCAAGAACCAGATCCGCAAGACCCTCGCCGATGAGGAGCTGAAGGTGGTCTATCGGCGCAAGAAGCAGGAGCCGGGAGTCAGGGGTCAGTAGTCAGGCCCTTGGCCAGCGCCGCATTCTTCGCAGGGTGGTCAAAGTGATGGCAACTCGGAAGCTGCTTTTCCGTGATGCTTCCCATCGGTATTTTCGATTTCTCCTTGGATACCGAAGCTGGTAGTCTGTTCAAGCTTATGTTCTTCAAGACCCACAGACCCTGTATGTGTTCTTGCGTGTGTCCATTCTGCACGTGCGGAAGCGGTCCGTGGGTGTTGCGAGGAGCGCGTAGAACGGTTTACGACTAAGCAGCAATTCTGAGTAGTTCCTCAAACGGCCCACGATCTAGCGATCGCGGGCCGTTTTGTTTTGCACCGCAGCTCATCATAAAGGAGAATTTATGAATTCCCAGGAACTGAAAAGGAATCGCGTAAACGAAGTCTCAACCCAAGCTCCAACCGCCCGCCACATCGCATCCGTTGGCCAGTTGACCATAATCTTACTGGCTTTTCTGCTTTCAAGTGCGACTAACGTGCTGTCGCAAAATCTCAACTGGGAAGGCCAGACGGGCGCATTCGTCACACCCTTTGCCTACACCAGCTCTTCCCCCGGCGACGGGTTCGGTCATCCCGCAGTGAGCTTTCACTATATGAATGTCGGCGACGTTATCGGAAATGACTTTCAGGCTTCCATAACCATCGGGTTCTTGAAGAGGTTTGAAGCCGGCTACACCCGATCGTTCAACGCGGCAGGTAGCGATCCGGCACTCAGTCCCTTGTTCGAAGGGGGATTCGACATCTTCCACGCCAAGGCGAATCTCCTGCGGGAAAATGCATGGAAGACAAACTACCTGCCGGCCATCTCCGCGGGATTTGTTGTGCGGTCTGAGGTACGGCACGTGGGCGGAGTCCTCAACCATGCCGACACCACGAATGGCGATGCCTACCTGGTGGCAACCAAAACCATCACCCAGGTGCCAAAACTTCCTATTGTCCTTAACTTCGGCGGCAAAGCGACCAATGCCGCGGTCTTCGGCATCGCCGGCAATGCTGCTGCCTGGCAGGGAAGGCTGTTCGGAGCTGCGGGTTTTGTGCTGCCCGGTCCTGTGAAGAGCAAGCTGGTGGTGGGCTCGGAATTTGCCCAGCAACCACACCACATCCAAGACTTGCCTGGGGCGACACTGCCCACCACACTGACCTATTTCGTCCGGGTACTCCCCAACCCTGAACGGCCAATCAATGTGGATTTGGGAGTGGCGCAAGCCGCAGGGCGGGTGCTGCCCGGCGCGGACGTGCGAGCCAGGGCTCAATTCGCAACCGGGATCTCGTATCGCTTCTGACCAGCGGCCTGACACCGGAAGCGAGGGAGTCTAGTATGGCCGGGAATTCTAAGCAGGAACAGGTTTGGAAACTGTTATCCGACTTGGTGGAAAAGAAGATTCAGCTCCGCGCTTACGAACTCTACGAGCTGCGCGGAAGATATGACGGCTTGGCTGAACAAGACTGGATACAGGCTGAAGCCGAGGTTCTCGGACAAAGTATATCGGCGCCCTTACGCCGCCCGAGGCGGTGACATCAGGAGAGCCGACCAAAGTGCATGGAGGATTTCATGAAGATCGCAAAGGACGTAACAGAGCTTATCGGACGCACCCCATTGGTATACCTGAACAAGGTGACAGCAGGCTGTGGGGGGACCGTTGCGGCAAAACTGGAGAGCTTCAACCCTTGCAGTAGTGTTAAGGACCGGATCGGCGTCAGCATGATCGCCGCGGCCGAGCAGGCGGGCGAGATCCGTCCGGGCAGGACGGTCCTGATCGAGCCCACCAGCGGCAACACCGGGATCGCGCTGGCATTTGTGGCTGCGGTAAAGGGCTATCGCCTCATTCTTACCATGCCCGACACCATGAGCCTGGAGCGGCGAGTGTTGCTGAAGGCATTCGGAGCTGAAAT
>Ga0187766_10002436_pt1 | contig 10965 bp, 12 predicted proteins | sample 0216_QUI02_MP05__4_FD_132971 | JGI IMG/M metagenome (GOLD analysis project Ga0187766, IMG submission 132971) | Tropical peat soil microbial communities from peatlands in Department of Meta, Colombia - 0216_QUI02_MP05_20_MG | ecosystem: Environmental > Terrestrial > Soil > Wetlands > Peat ... | reverse complement strand
CAGCCTGGTCCTGCTGGCCCTGCTGTTCACCCTGGCGCTGTGCGGCCTGCCCCGCTGACCCGGGGCCGGGTTCCCGGTTCCGTGTTCCCGGTTCCCGGTTCGATCCCGCGACGCCGATGAGCTCTGAACCGGGGGGTGCGCGCGGCGGCCAGCGGCGGGCCCTCGGCACGCTGGACGCCACCGTGCTGGTGCTGGCCAACGTGGTGGGCGTGGGCATCTTCCTCACGCCCGCCGGCGTGGCCGCGCTGGCGCGCACGCCGGCGTGGTACTTCGCGCTGTGGGCCTGCGGCGGCGCCATCGCCCTGGCCGGCGCCCTGAGCTACGCCGAGCTGGGCGCCGCGCTCCCCGAGGCGGGGGGCGAGTACGTGTATCTGCGGGAGGCGTTCGGCCCGCTGTGGGCCTTCCTGCACGCGTGGGCCAGCTTCCTGGTGACGTTCTCCGGCGCCATCGCCGCCATCGCGGTGGGAGTGGGGGAATACGGGTTACGGGCGGCGGGGGCCGCGGCCGCCGGCGCCCCGCTGCCGGCGTCCGCGGTGCGGGCCGCGGCCATCGCCGCCGTCGCCGGCCTCACCGTGCTCAACGGGATCGGGGTGAAGGCCACCAGCCGCTTCCAGAACGCCCTCACGGGGCTGACGCTGGCGGCCATCGGCTTGCTGCTGCTCCTCGGCTTCGGCGGCGGCCGGGGGTCGCTGACCCACCTTACCGCGGCGGCCGTCCCCCCGGCGCCGGCCCCCACCTGGGCGGCCCTGGGGACGGCGCTGCTTCCCATCTTCTTTACCTACGCCGGCTGGAACGCCCCCACCTACGTCGCGGGAGAGGTGGCCCGCCCCGGCCGCACGCTGCCCCGGGCCCTGGCCCTGGGCACCGGCGGCGCCGCCGCGCTCTACCTGGCCCTCAACCTGCTCTACGTGTACGCCTTCCCCCTCCCCCGCCTGCAGCAGGCGCTGAGCGTGGGGGAGGCGGCGGCGGCGGCGCTCATCGGGCCGCGCGCGGCGGGCGGCTTCGCCGGGCTCATCACCCTCATCACGCTGGGGGCGCTGAACGTCACCATCCTCACCGCGGCCCGCATCACCTACGCCCTGGGCCGGGACGGGGCCTTCTTCCCCGCCCTCGGCGCGCTCCACCCACGCACCGGCACCCCGGCCCGCGCGCTGGCGTTGCAGGCGGCCTGGGTCACCGTCCTCATCCTGACCGGGACGTTCGAATTCCTGCTCACCTTCGCCACCGTCATGATGGTCGTGGTATCGGGGCTTACGGTGGCCGCCGTGTTCGTCCTCCGCGCCCGGGCCCCGCGGCTGCCGCGCCCGTTCCGCGTGTGGGGCTACCCGGTGGTGCCCGCGCTGTACCTCGCCGCCTGCGCCGGCATGGGGGCCAGCGCCGTGGCCGAGCGCCCGGCGGCATCCCTGGCCGCCCTGGGCCTGCTCGCCGCCGGCATCCCGGTCTTCCGCTGGCGGCCCGCCCGGGGTGCGCGCGCGCCCGCCCCGCCGCCCTGACGCGCGGGTGGCGCGCACGCGAGCGTCCTGAGCCCGAAGAACTCGTCACTATTCGTTCCCGTTGCCGTTCCCGTTGCCGTTCCCGACGGGCCCGCCGAAATCGGAGCGCAACCGGTTGGAGCAAGAGACGTTTCCTGGGTCAGACTTCGGGCACGGGAACGGGTACGGGAACGATCTGTCCAGGGACTTCCGAGTCAGGAGACGAGGGAACCCCGCTCCACGGGTCCGTGCTCCGTTGCGTGTGGACCCGGGACTCGGGACCCAGGACCCGGGACTTGCGAAACTGAGGAGGTTGGCGTGAGCGGCGCGCCGGAGAGCCCCCGGGGGCGTGGGGTGTGGCTGCTGAGCATCTGCGCCGCCCGCGTCGGTTCCAACATGGTCGCCCTCAACTACGCCACGGCAATCCCCGTGCTCCGCCCCGCCTGGGGGATGACGGCGGCGCGGGCGGGCCTCGTGCAGAGCGTCTTCCTGCTCGGGTATTCCCTCTCGCTGGTGGGCACCAGCGCCGCCGCGGACCGATGGGGCGCCCGCCGGGTCTTCCTCGCGTCCGGCGTGGCCGGGGCCGTCTGTGCGACCCTCTTCGGGGCCCTGGCCGCCGACTTCCTTTCCGCCCTGATCCTGTACGGCCTCCTGGGCCTCGTCTCGGGCGGGGGGTACACGCCGGGCCTCATGCTCGTCGCCACCCGGTACGAGGGGCCGCGGCGGGGGCGGGCCATGGGCCTCTTCCTCGGGGCCATGTCGCTGGGCAACGCCGCCTCCGTGGCCTGCACGGGTTCGCTCATCTCGGCCCTCGGCTGGCGGGCCGCCCTGTTGCTCACGGCCCTGGGGCCGGTGGCCGCCGCCGGGCTCTCGGCCGTGGTGGTGCGCGGCGTGGCCGAGCCCCCGCGCGGCGGCGGCCCCGGATGGAGCGGGGTGCGCGAGACCCTCCGCAACCGCGCCGGGATGCTCGTCAATTGGGCCTACACGTTCCACGCGTGGGAGCTGCTGGGGATGTGGGGCTGGACGCCCGCCTTCCTGACGGCGGCCGCGGCCACGGCCGGGGCGGGGCCCGGCGTGGCCGTGGCCGTGGGGGCCAACCTCACGGCCGGGATGCACCTGGTGGGCCTCCTCTCCAGCAGCGTGTCCGGCGCCCTCTCAGACCGCTGGGGGCGCACCGGGATGAGCCTCGCCCTCCTGGCCTCCAGCGCCGCCTGTTCCCTCGCCTTCGGCTGGATGGTGGGCCAGCCCCTGGGCTTCGTCCTGGCGGTGGGCGCGGTGTACTCCTTCGCCATCATCGGCGACTCGGCCATCTACTCCACGGCCATCACCGAGCTGGTCCCGGCCCGGATCCTGGGAACGACGCTGGCGCTCCGCTCGCTCATCGGGTACACGGCGGGCGCGGTGGCCCCGGCCGCCTTCGGCCTGGTGCTGGACGCCACCAACGCCCCCGGCGCGCCGCCGCGGGTCTGGGGCTGGGCCTTCGCCAGCCTGGGGGCCGGGGCACTGCCGGGCCTCTGGGCCCTCGCGCGGCTGCGGGCGATGCCCGAGGCCCGCGCCATGGCCGGCGGCCGCCGCTGACGCCCCCCGCATTTGACAAGTGCCGGTGTCGCCGTGTCTGATGGATGGGGGAGGCGCTCCGTGAGCAGCAGGGGAAGGGGAACGCCATGCCTCGCAAAGAAGGGACTGGGACCCATCGCCCACGAGCCCGGCGGGCCGCGGGACCGATGGGGGTGAGGCTGTGTGCCGGCGCGCTCGCCGCCCTGGTGGGCCTCATCCACGCCGCCTGCGCGGGGCAGCCGATCTATCCCGTGATCTCGCCGCCGGCGGCCACCGCCTTCCGCGCGCCCCACGAGGCGGTGTGGAACGCCACGCTGCAGTCCCTCGGCATCGTGCCCCCGGCGGTCGTGGATCCGGCTCAGGGCCACATCGTCACCGGCCAGTTCACCTACGACATGCCCGTGCAGGGCGGCGGGATGCGCGGTGGGGGCGCGTTCATTCAGATCCTGCGGGTGAGCATGGACATCCTCGTCCACCCCGCGCCCGACGGGACCACGACCGTGCGGGCCCAGACCACCATCCACGACGCGCAACAGTACGGCTTCTGGCCGGGGGCCGGCGGGCCGAACAGCCCGGAGGGCGACCTCTTCGCGCGCATCGCCTCCCACCTCGCGGGCCGCTGAAAAGGGCCCATCTGCGGCGTTGGCGCGCTCGGGCGCTCGCTGCGGCGTACCCGGAGTACGCCTCACTCGGCCCATCGCGCGCCGCCTTGCACCTGGGCCCTTTTGAGCGGCCCGCGAAATTGGTGCCCCAAAGTCCAACAGGCGCTGAGCGTTCACCTCACGGAACCCCCATGCCTACCCCGTTCCTCATCGTAATCGCCGGGCGTGTCCCGCGGAGGGGGCGCGGCGGATGAGCGGCCAACCCGTTCCTCTCGAACCCGAGATCGCGGTGATCCCGGGCGGCTGGTACCTCATGGGAGACGATGGCGGGGCCCGCGAGGAGCGGCCCGCCCACCGGGTCTACGTGGACCCCTGCGGCATGGCGACCACCACCGTCACGAACCGGCAGTACGCGGCCTTCCTAAAGGCCACCGGGCACGCGCCCCCGCCATGCCTAACGGATCCGCGCTTCAACAACCTCGAGCAGCCCGTGGTGGCCGTGAGCTGGGTGGACGCGGCCGCCTACTGCGAATGGATCGCGGCGCTCACCGGCAAGCCATACCGCCTCCCCACGGAGGCCGAGTGGGAGAAGGCTGCCCGCGGCGGCCTGGAGGGCAAGCGATACCCCTGGGGGGATGAGGCGCCCGAGGCCCTCCCCGACCACCCGCAACGCGCCAACCCCGACCGGCCCGAGCCGGTGGCCCGCTTCGCCCCCAACGGCTACGGCCTCTACAACACCGAGAACAACGTCCACGAATGGTGCGCGGACTGGTACGACCCCGGCTACTACGCCGTCTCGCCGGACCGGAATCCGCCGGGCCCCGCCACGGGCGTCCGCCGGGCATCCCGCGGGGGGGCCTGGCGGCACCACATCCCGTTCTGCCGCTGCGCCCACCGGTCCAGCCTCCCGCCGGACCGGCGGTTCACCGACTACGGGTTCCGCCTGGCCCTCACGCTGCCGCGGGAATCGCCTTGACCCCCGCCGGGGCGGGGACGTAGGATGACCGGCATGCGCTTCCTCACGCTGGCCTCGCCCGTCCTGGTGCTGTTCGCCCTGTCCGGCTGCCAGAGCCTGATCGTCCGGGAAGAGGATGACCCGGCTACCAAGGCCGTGAAGGTGCTGAGCCGCATTGCCCTGGGCGCCGGCACCCTCACCTACAGCGAGCGCCAGATCGACGCCATCGCCCGCGAGGAGAAGACGGGGGCGATGGCCCGCAGCACCTCCGACGAGTTCCTCAAGGCCCTGGCCGACCTGGCCAAATTCGACGACGAGATCCGCCTGATGCTCAAGGAGGACACGCAGGAGAAGATCAAGTACCACCTGGTCCTGGCCGAAAACTATCTGAACCAGGCCAAGAGCCGGATCAAGCTGCTGGAGCTGCGGAACCCGGCCGCCGTCTCGAGCTCGCTGTCGCTGGCGTTCAAGCAGGCGGTGGAGAACAAGGCCAAGATGGTGGCCTACCTCCTGGAGCGGGAGATCGGCGCGGCCCGGGGCGCCAACAAGTTCGCCAACGAGCAGATCGTCCAGATCCTGGACGAGATCCTGTCGTACACGAAGGTGAACCGGTACATCTTCCAGGAGGCGGAGGTCGCCCAGATCGCCCAGGCCCGCGAGACCTGGCACACCACCAACATCCTCGACGTGGCCGGCGAGGCGCAGGGGCAGGAAGCCCTCAAGGCCCGCGAACTCTGGTTCTGAGCCGCACCCGCCTCCTCTCCCACGTGCCCATGGCCACCGCGTTTCTGCTGACGGGCCCGCCCGGCGTGGGGAAAACCACCCTGCTGCGCCAGCTCCTCCGCGCCCTGCAACTGCCCGCCGGCGGCTTCTTCACCGCCGAGATCCGCCAGGGCGGGCGCCGCAGCGGCTTCGCCCTCGAGGACCTGGCCGGCCGGCGGGGCGTGCTGGCCCGCGAGGCCGGGGCGCAGGATGCGGGCGAGCCGCGGGTGGGCCGCTACCGTGTGGACGTGGATGCCCTGGAGGCCGTGGGCGTGGCCGCGCTGGAGCGGGCCCTCGAGGGCGCCGCCCTCATCGTGATCGACGAGATCGGCAAGATGGAGGCCTGCTCGCCGCGCTTCCGCGCCGCCGTGGAGCGGGCGCTGGAGGGGCCCAACGCCGTGGTGCTGGGCACGGTCCTTCAGGCGGCGCACCCGTGGATCGATCGCGTGAAGGCCCACCCGGCCGTGACCCTGGTGCGCGTCGCGGCGGCCACGCGGGCCGCGACGCTGGAGGACCTGGCGGGGCGGGTGCGCGCGGCGTGGGCCGCCGCCGGCCATGCCTCCGGCGGCGGTGCCCCGCCGCCCGGCGGGAGGGCGCCTCGCGGGGCCCGCCCGGGAGGACGGATATGAGCCTCCCCTTCACGGGGATCGCCACCTTCGCCAAGGTCCCACACTATGTCGCCGACGGGTCGCCGGCCCCGCACGCGGCGATCCTCGGCATCCCCTGGGACGAGGGCACGACGAACCTGGGCGGCGCCCGGCTGGGCCCCCGCGCGATCCGCGAGGCCTCCACCCAGTACGCCTTCTACAGGCGGGGCCGGGGCTATCACGACCTGGAGGCGGACCGCCCCATGCTCGCGGGGCTCGAGTTGCGGGACGCGGGGGATGTGGAGGTAGTGCCCACCCTGCTGGACGAGACCTTCGCCCGCATCGGCGAGGCGGTGCGGGCCCTGGCCTCCCGCGGGGTGCTCCCGGTGTGCCTGGGCGGGGACCACAGCATCACCCTCCCCATCGTGCGGGCCCTGGCCTCCCCGCCGGGCGAGGGCGAGCCGCTGCACGTGATCCAGGTGGACGCCCACCTGGACTTCGTGGACCGCCTGGACGGTGCGGAGCGCACCCACGCCAGCCCCATGCGCCGCATCGCCGAGCTGCCCGGCGTGCGCGGCTGGGCGCAGATCGGCGCCCGCAGCATCGTGAGCACGGCGGGCGACCTCCGCGCGGCCCGCGCGTTCTGGGCCCACGTGGTGCCCGGCGATCGGGTGGCGGCCGGCCGCCTGGAGCTCCCCCCGCCCCCGCCGGGCGCCCGCCTGTACCTCACCTTCGATATCGACGCCCTGGATCCCGCCGTGGCCCCGGGCACCGGCTTCGCCGAGCCGGGCGGCCTCGGCTTCCGCGAGGCGGCCGCCCTGATCCGCCGCGTGGGCTCCTGGGGGCGCCTGGTGGGGATGGATGTGGTGGAGGTGAACCCCCTGCTCGACCCATCGCGCCGGACGGCGCTCACGGCCGCCCGGCTGGTCCTGGAGGCCCTGTCCGCCCGGTTCGACGGGCCGGCGGCCTAACAGGCTGCTGAAAAAGGCCCAACGTCTCTCCCCGCTGCCTCGGCGGCAGCGGGTGGGGCGTTGGCGCGCTCGCGCGGCGCTGCGACGTACGGACTCAGTACGCCTCCGACCCACTCGCGTGGGTACCCCGCGCATCGCGCGCCGCCTTGCATCTGGACCTTTTTGAGCAGCCCGCGCAAGAGAGAGTTTTTTCAGCATCCTGGTGATCCGATGGCCCGGCACTTCACCCCCGAGGAGGCGAACCTGCTGCTGCCGCGCGTGGAGCCGCTGCTGCGCGGGCTGGTGGAGCAGCGCCGGGCCCTGCGGGAGCAGCAGGAGACCCTCGCCGCCTTCCAGGCCAAGGCCCGGGGCAACGGCGGGGTATCGCGCGGCCCCGAGGTGCTGGCGGCGCGGCAGGCCGTGGAACGCCTCACGGCCCGGATCCGGCAGGGCCTCGAGGAGGTGCAGGCGCTGGGGTGCGTGGTGAAGGACCTGGACATGGGGTTGGTGGACTTCCCGGCCATCCGAAACGGCGTGGAGGTCTACCTCTGCTACCGCCTGGGCGAGGACCGGATCGCCTTCTGGCATGGGACGGACGAAGGGTACTCCAGCCGCAAGCCCCTGGCGGACGAGCCGGACTGATCCCCGGTCCCCGTTCCGGCGTTGACACCTCCCGGGCGGCATGATAGAAATCAGCCTCCGGGAACGGACCCCCGCACGTGCCGCGCACGCGTTCCGCCTTCCGGCCCCGGAGCGCTCACCGATGGATCAGCTCCAGGTCAAAGCGCAGGGCTCGCCTTCCCCTGAGACCCCCCGGGTCAGCGTGGCGGACGCCGCGCCAGCCTCCGAAGCGCTCCGGGCCGTCCTGGAAACCTACGCGCGCGCGCTGGAGGCGCCGTTCGCGCTGCACCTCCCGCCCCAGCATCATCGCGCGCCGCAGCCGGCCGTGGCGGTGCACGTACACTGTCATGCGATGCCCCGCCGGCCGTCCCTCTTCGGCGTGTGGCCCCGCGTCCCCATCATCCGCCTCCCCTTCGCCTTCGGCTACCCGCTGCCGGCATCCGTAACCTCCGGCTTCGCCCCCCGGCCGGGCTTGCGGCGGGGCCGCATCCTGGCCGACGCCGAAGGGCAGGCCATGGTGGAGGTCGTGGGGGCGAACCTCTACGTCCTGTGGGACCTGCCGGCGCAGGGCGACCTGGCCCCGCTCCTTCTGCGCCGCTGCCTGGACCTGGGCCTGGCCACCTGCGCCGCGCTGGGCCGCCTCTCCACCCTGCCGCCCCCCGCGCGGGCCGGCGCCCTGGCCGCCCTGGCCCGCGAGACCGCCGAGGCCGAGGCGGCCTGGCAGGCACGGCGGCGGGACGAGGGCCGCCTGCGTTTCCAGGCCGCATGCAGCGACCGCCTGCAGGACGAGGCGCGGCGCCTGGAACGCGAGATCGACGAAGCGGAGCACGCCCTGGAGGAATACGGGCGCCGCATCACGACCGAGACGCGCGCCCTGGCGGAACGGCAGCGGCGCCTCCGCGCGCTCCAGGGCCTGCCCCCCGAGCCCGCCAGCACGCTGCGCGAGTTCGACCGGATCCGGGACCTGCCGGAGGTGCGGCAGGTGGACGTGGCGGACGGCGGCATCGCCCTGATCACCCACCCGCTGGAGGCGGAATGCGACGGCCGCCGCTACCGGCTGGGCGCCTTCCGGGTGGAGATCCTCTTCGAGGGCGAGGTCCGCATCACGAACCTCACGGATCCCCGCGGGCTCTACGATCACCCCCACGTGCGCCAGGCGCGCCCGTGCCTGGGCAACATCCGGGAGGGGGTGGCCAAGCTCATCGGGGAGTTCGAGTTTGCGGCCGCCGCGCAGGTGCTCGTGGATTTCCTGCAGACGGCGAACCCCCAGGACTGGCGCATCCCCGTCTTCTACTGGCCCCAGGTGGACGCGTGACGTCCCGGCGGCCGCACGCGAGGCGCTAGTGTCCTGAGGCCGAAAGGCGGTTTACCGTCCCTTCCCGTTCCCGTACCCGTTCCCGACGGGTCCGTCGAACGTGAGGCGCAACCGGTGGCAGGACAAGACGTCTCGTGGGTCAGGCCCGGGGCACGGGAACGGGTACGGGAACGGGAACGATTGTCCAGGGACTTCTGAGTCGGGGGTTCGGATGGATTTCCTGCGGCAGCTCGATCTGGTGCGCCCCGAGGCCTTGGAGGCGCCGTTGGCGGTGGTGGGGTGCGGCGGGATCGGCTCCTTCGCCGCCCTGGCCCTGGCGAAGATGGGCTGCCAGCACCTGACCCTCTACGACGACGACCGGGTGGAGGGCCACAACGTCCCCAACCAGCTCTACCGCCCGGGGGACGTGGGGCGGCCGAAGGCCGAGGCCCTGGCGGAGATCGTGCGCGTCTTCACGGGGGTGATGCCGCGGGCGGTGCTGGAACGCGTGGACGGCCAGCGGCTCGAGGGGCTGGTGGTGGCCGGCGTGGACAGTATGCGGGCGCGGCGCAGCATCTGGCAGCGGTCCGTGCGCTACCGCGCCGCCGTCCCCCTCTTCCTGGACGGGCGGCTGGGGGCGGAGGTGATCCGGCTCTACGCCATCCGCCCGGCGGACCCGGGCGACGTGCGCTACTACGGCGCCACCCTCTACAACGATGCCGAGGCGGAGCCCCTGGGCTGTTCGGCCGCCGGCATCGTCTACACCGGGTTCGCGGTGGGCAGCCTCATCGCCAACCAGGTGAAGCGCTTCGCGGCGGGGGAGCCGCTGCGCCGCGAGATCCTGTGCGACCTGAAAACCCTCACCCTGGTGGCCCCCTGAAGGGCCACCCCACGAAGGAGGTCCCGGCATGACCCGCGAACTGCTGGAACGCGAATTGACCGTGGATGTGAAGGTGGTGGTGATGGGCCGCCGGACGACCCACTACGCGGGCCCGGCCCCCCTGGCCCTGGGGGAGGTCCTGGACGCGGTGGGCGTGGCGCCGGAGACGGAGGTGCGCGTGAACGGCCTGGCCGCGGGCCGGGACCACCAGCTTGCGGCGGGGGATCAGGTGGTGGTCGTGCCCAAGATCCGCGGCGGCTGCTAGCAGGCCGCTGAAAAAGGCCCATCTGCTGCGTTGGCGCGCTCGGGCGCTCCCTGCGGCGTACCCGGCGTACGCCTCAGTCGGCCCTTCGCGCGCCGCCTTGCACCTGGGCCTTTTTGAGCGGCCTGCGCGAAAGGGGGCTTTGAGGAGGCTGCTGGGGCAGCCGGCAGCCCCCAAGGTGCGACGGCTCAGGGTTTCGGGCGATGAAGCTGGAGCCGGGGACGGATGCGCTCGTCCTCGTGGACGTGCAGGTGGATTTCTGCCCGGGCGGCGCCCTGCCCGTCCCCGAGGGCGACCGGGTGGTGCCCGTCCTGAACAGGCTGCTGCGGCTGGCCGGGGTGCTGGCCGTGGCCACGAGGGACTGGCACCCGCCGGACCACTGCTCCTTCGCCGGCCGCGGCGGCCCCTGGCCCGTGCACTGCGTGGCCGGCACCCCCGGGGCCGCCTTCCACCCGGACCTGGACCTGGCCCGCATCGAGCACGTGATCACCAACAAGGCCACGGCCCGGGACGAGGAGGCGTATTCGGGCTTCCAGGGCACGGACCTGGCGGCGTTCCTGCGCGGGCGCGGGACCCGCCGAATCTTCGTGGGCGGCCTCGCCACCGACTACTGCGTCAAGGCCACCGCCCTGGACGGGCGCAAGGCAGGCTTCCAGGTCTACCTCCTCACCGACGCCATCCGCGCCGTGGACGTGCACCCCGGCGACGGCGACCGCGCCATCGCCGAGATGCGCGCCGCCGGCGTCATCCCCATCAAATCCACCGACCTCGAATTCCCGTCCCCTACCCCCGTGCGTTAGTCCCCGCATGTGGCTGTGCAGGCTGGTCCTCCGGCTAGCGGTCCCTACAACCGTTCTCGTTCTTCAGGCGCCCTACCCAGCCGCTGCCAGGCCACCAACCCTGTGCGACAACCTCGACCAGCGTGTCCACCGGCAGGGCCCAGAGGCTATCCACTCGGTATGGGACCAGATCCAGATTCGGTCGAGGTTGTTTAGGATCCAACCGGACTGGAAATTCAGGCTG
>Ga0187766_10002435_pt1 | contig 10967 bp, 9 predicted proteins | sample 0216_QUI02_MP05__4_FD_132971 | JGI IMG/M metagenome (GOLD analysis project Ga0187766, IMG submission 132971) | Tropical peat soil microbial communities from peatlands in Department of Meta, Colombia - 0216_QUI02_MP05_20_MG | ecosystem: Environmental > Terrestrial > Soil > Wetlands > Peat ... | reverse complement strand
CAGTGCCGTGTCATACCCGCGACGTTCCTCGGCTACCCGCTCGAACTCACGCGCCGCCAAATCCGGAAACCCCAACCTCGAATGAAACCCAGCCGCCGCGCGATGCGTCCGTGCGGCACGCACATACGTCCGCAACGTCTCCAACCACGCCAACCGCACGCGCTCAGGCACCCCAGACACGCCCCACACGAATCATGAGAACGCACATCATGAAGCCCTTTCACCCCAAATTCCAGGCGATCACGGTGCCCGCCACCACATCGTCCGCCGCGCCGCCCAGCTCGAGCCCGCCACGAAATCCGCAGTGTAGATTGCACGACTTGAGCCCCGGCTGAATCGCCCGGGCTGCTCAGCGGCCGCGTCAGGCGATTACGGTGACCGCCTCCTCGGCGGCGGGTGACGGCCCGTGCGGGATGCCACGCGATGGCTCCACGTCGAGTGGCGAGTACCTAGCCGATATCCGCCTCAAGCCGCGGCTGAATACCCCAGCCGGGTCACGTGAGCGCTTGCCGTTGGGCGCGGCCGGCTTGGGCAAACGTAACGAGCCGTCCCGCGTCCTCGTCCCAGAGCTTGAACTTGATGGCGCGGAGACCGTCCCGGAGCGAGAGCGTCGGCACGCCGGCGAACATCGGATTGGCGTCGTGGGCGCGCTGCAGGTTGTAGTTCGGAATGCGCGAGTTGAGATGGTGGACGTGGTGAAGCCCGATGTTGCCAGTAAAGAACCGCAGCAACCTCGGCAGTTTCAGGTACGAGCTGCCGCGTATGGCGGCGTCGGCATAGCTCCAATCGGCCCCGTTCTGCCAGTAGGCGTCCTCGAATTGGTGCTGGACGTAGAACAGCCAGATGCCGACAGATCCAGCCAACAACGCCGCGGGCGCCCACACGATCAAGAAGTCCCGCCAGCCGATCAGCCAGCACAACGCCCAGACCACGACGACCAGCGCCGCGTCCGTTCCAAGGACGCTGTTACGCATCCGCGGCCGTGCGCCCCGCGCGACGATCCGCGGGCCCACGATCATTGCGAACACCGGCCCGAGCCCGAACATCACAAGCGGATTCCGCATCAGCCGGTAAGCCAGGCGACCCCGCCGTGGGCGAGCGTGATACTCAGCGACCGTCAACGTCACGATATCGCCGACGCCGCGCCGGTCAAGGTCTCCCGAGGTCGCGTGGTGAACGGCGTGGTCGTGGCGCCAGCGACGAAACGGCGAGAGCACGAACAGCCCCAGAACCGTGCCAACGCCAACGTTCACGCGCCGTGACGGAAAGAGCGAACCGTGCGCACAGTCGTGAAAGACAACAAACACTCGGATCAGAAACCCGGCGGCCGGGAGCGCGAGCGCCATCGTAAGCACCGGCGAGATACGGAGCGAGAGATACATCACCGCGCACAGCGCGATGTACGGCACCGCGGAGGTCGCGACCTCCAACGAGCCGCGTCTGAAACACGGCTGGGCGTAGACGGCGAGCGCCCCGTGCCAGGCGGGACGGTTCGATGCAGAGGTCATGGCGGGCTCCAATCAACGGGGGGTCGGCGTCGCGGGTGGTGCCGCCCTCGCTTCGCGCATCCAACGCGGCGTGGTCCTCGAGGCGATCCCGTCGTGGCAACCGGCCGCCGGCTACTAGGCTCCAACCGCCGGCCAGCTTACCCGACACGAGCGTAAGCAACACACACAACGTCGTGACCGACAGAGTGGGTCGAAGCGACCGCTTACGCCGGCCCGACCCCGGACGGCGCACCGGGCGAAGCTGGCCAGGGCGCTGCATGGCTGGCCGTCAAAGCCTTGCGCGACATCGCCGTGGGGATCGCCATCGGCGCGTTCCTGACCGAGCGAGCACACCGACGACGATCAGCAGTCCCGCGGAACCGGCGAAGTGGAGACTCGTGCCCCCGGCCAGCGTTGCGAAGCGTGGGCGGAAGGGCAGCCGCCACGCCCTGACTGCTGTAGGCGTCGAGGAGTAGACCTACCGCGGCTACTCGTCGAGCTGACGGTCGAGGTCGTCGCCGGCGAGTCCGACATCATCGATCGTGTCCGAGAGCGGCTGTCCTCCGATCGGCAGTGGCTTCCACGGCGTGGCTCCTTCGCTCGGGGAGCAGGGGGCGCGGTCGACTACCTGCGAACACGCGGATCAAATTTCAGGCTGAGCAAACCCACCAGGCTGCGCGTCGGCGGTTCGGCCTCGCGCCCTGCGCATTGCCGGGTGGTCAGTGCAGACCGCTCGGAACCGCGTTCCGACGATGGCCAAGCCGCAAAGTCGCTGTTCCAAGCCGGCGAGGGGACCGCTGACCCAACGGGGATTGCCTCGGTGCTCGCTAAGCACGTCGTCTAGCCTCACACCGGACTCCAGGCGGTCCTGGCTGCTCGGCGAGTCGACACGAACAACCGACACTTCGTGATACGTGATGCCACGGCCGGCGACGAGTGCGACCCCATCGAAGTCCGTGGCGGCGTGTTCTCGAAGGCTTCTAATCTCTAAGTCGCCGGGGGGCGATAAGACATCAGACGAATGACACGGTGACGGTGTCGGGCTGATGTTGGTCGTGGCATTCGCTCGTTCCCGGGTAAGAACGCGCAAAGCTCCGCGCGTTGAAGCGCCCGGACTTCCACAGCTCGACCGATCACGGCAGGCGCCCAAACGCTTCGGCGAAATACGGACACGGAGTGTGGTGCGGCGGATGGTCAGATACCGGCATCGGGCGTAGACTGCACGTATCAGACACCGCTTTAAGACTCTCGGAGCGGTTGCGGTGTGCTGTATGAGTTGAGGTCAGGAACCAGTGTCGGGTGCCGCATGTAATCCGTGGGTGGCGATGGGCGTCACGTCCGATCCGGTCGCGCGTTCCCGGGTGCTTCGCCGGGTCCATGAGCGCGAGCTGAGTGGCGCGGCGGGGTCGTCCAAAGATGTGCGTGAGCTGGTGCGTGACAGCTGGCGGCGGAGTCTGGCCGCGGGGGTCGTGCCCGACCTGGCTGGGGCGCCGGTGCTCCTGGGCGCTGGCGAACTCGAGCGGGCGCAGGACGTTTCGCCGCTGGCACCGGCGATCGGTGTGATCCATTCGAAGCTTTCGAGTCTTGACGAGGATGCGCGGCACATCGTCGCGGTCGCGGACGCGGATGCGAACCTGTTGTGGGTGACCGGTGATCGCGAGACCTGCGAGCGGGCGCGGGGGATGCACTTTCAGGAGGGCGCGGCGTGGTCGGAGAGCGAAGCCGGAACGAACGCCGTCGGTACCGCGGCGGCGCTCGATCATCCTGTCCAGATCTTTTCGGCCGAGCACGTGATCGAGGCCGTGCATCCGTGGACGTGCTCGGCTGCGCCGATCCACGATCCCGGGACGCGGGAGCTGATCGGAGTCGTCGATCTGACTGCGGATCTGCGAACGCACCACCCGCACACGCTGCCGCTCGCGACGCTCGCGGCGCTCGCGGCCGAGACCGCGCTCCACCTCAGGTCGCTGGAGATTGCCGAGTGTTTGCGCCGGCGGTGGGAGGCGGCGATCAGTGGGCGGCGGACGCCGAGCGCGCTGCTGGACCGGGACGGTTGGGTGATCGCCGCTCGAGGGATGGGCGAGCTGCCGAGCCGGCTCGCGCTGGCCGTCGAGGAGTACGACCGCACCACCGTTCTCCCCGACGGCCGCGGCGGGGTTGTTGAGCCGCTGCCGGGCGGCGGCACGATCCTCTGGCTGCGGCGCCGACCACGTGCTCAGCCCTCGCGTCTGCGGCTGGCGCTGTTGGGGCAGGACGCGAGTGTTCAGCTCGGGACGGGGCGACGCGAGCGCGGATTGCGCTCGCTGGAGATGCTCGCCGTGCTCGCGATGCATCCCGAGGGGATGACCACGGAGCAGCTCGCGCTCGCCCTGTATGGAGAGCGGGGTAAGGCTGTGACGGTCAGGGCGCAGGTCCACCGCGTCCGCACGCACCTCGGAGCAAGGTCGGTTGAGCCACACCCGTACCGGTTGAGCCTTCCGATAGACGCCGATTGGCTCGAAGTCGGCCAATTGGTCGCTGCCGGCAAGCCGCGCGAGGCGCTGCGCGCCTACCGCGGACCGTTGCTGCCGTCCTCCGAAGCCCCGGAGATCGTCGAAGCCCGGGCGCTGCTCGAGGAGTCGCTGCGGCGTTCGATCCTTACTACCGCCGACGCGGAACTGCTCTCGGGATGGCTGGCCCATCCGTCAGGAGCGGATGACCTCGCGGCGGCTCGGACGCTTGTGGCGGTGCTTCCGTGTGGCGATCCGCGGCGGGCGGCGGCGACCGCCACCGCGGCGAGCATCGCACGGCGGCTGTCATAACCCAGCGGCTGACGACGTTCCGGCCGGTGGCCCTGCGGGCGCCGGGCCGCCGTGGAACGCGACTGCAACTCGTCCGCACCTAGCCCGCGCGCCTCTTAGCCTGGATGCACCACGTGATGAGCTCGGTTCCATCCGGCGCTGGACCTTGAATGTGTAGGCGTTCAGTCGTCGGCTAGGTCATCGGGACGGACCGCGTCCGGCTTTACTTCGAGGTCCGCGACTTCACCGAGCAGCTCCCGGAGGCCAACGACTGCGCTGCCACCTGGCGGCACTTGATACGGGGGAACCCAAAGGTCGCGAACAAGCTCGTGGCGCACCTGCTCGAGGTCGCACGCTCCGACGCCACAACGATCATCGGCGCAGCCAACCTCTCGGCGAACGCACGCCACGCGAGGTCACCGAGTTCACGTACCCGCGTGACCTTCGCATCAACGAGGTGTGGCTCGCTTCCGACGGCGGTGCCATCCTCGACGGCGCGCTCACGTTCGACCACACGCAGGGGTTCCAGGCTCGTCTCCCTGACCCGGCCGCCCTGCCGGGAATCTTCCACTACTAAGGCCAATGACACAACGAAGCACGATTGTGCTCACCTTCGAAGTGCGCCAACGCGCTGACGCTCCCACGAGAGGTTCGCCGCGGTACGCGGCATCGCCTACCCGGAGTCCAGTAGCAAAGGCGCGAGAAGCCTGCCGAGCTTCAGGCGTATTTCGGTCCGCTGGCATGTTGGCGTCACCGGAACGGCGCGATGGAGCGAGCCCTTTGGCCTGGGACACCACGGCGGGTGTCCCAGGCTGCTAGGGGCTCAGGAAAGCTTCAAAGCGCTTAGGCGGCGCGGAGCTGGCAGGCCTCGCCCGACAGCGACAGGGTGATGAAGTGCGCGTCGCGGGTGCCCAGCGAGAACCCCTCGGGGGCGCCGTCGGTGGCGTCCAGCAGGAACTCGGGCTCGTTCCAGCGGTCGTACTCTTCGGCGTCGATGTAGAACGGCTGACCCTCGACGTGGCCAAGGAGCACGTCGTTGGGGCCTTGGCCGAGCTCGTCGGCGAGCAGGCACAGGGGTAGCGAGCCGTCGCAGCAGCCGCCGGACTGGTAGATCGCGACGGGGCCGTGCTGGGCCGCGAGCTGCCGGATCATCGCGGCGGCGCGCGGGGTGGCGGTGATCGGGGTGTGTCCGGGGCGGGGGGTGAACCGGACGACGTTGTCGGTGGCGAGCATTGGATGGGCCTTTCCTGAGCGGTTGCTGAGGGTTTGCTGTCTGTTGTGCCGGCTTGAGCGGGGTCGGCGTCATCAGACAATGAGGAGCGTAGGTTCGCGTCGGCTTCCGAACATCGGGCGAAGCCCCCGAACCCAGGCGAGCGAAACCCCGGCGCCGGTGACGGCAAACCCCGTCGGTAGTTGCCCGCAGGCCGCTAGGTGCCTTTCACGTCCCGCTCCATTGGATGCAGCGCGTCTGCTCGGCTTCGAACGACGAGCACCTCGAGCGCGACCCGCCGGGCTCTGCTCCGTTCGGCACTACGCCGTCTCAGGATCGAGCGCCTGTGAGACGGATTGCCGAACCGCGCAGGGTGTGCGCGCGCGACGATAAGTGCCGGGTCCTGTGATCGAAACCAGGTTGCTCGGGCTATCGCGCCCGAGCGCTTCGATCCTGGCACCGTGTTCGGCAGGCTGCTCGGCGGCAGGGTCTTGCTCAGCGTTGCGCTGCGCAACGTCGGCCGCGGGATCGCTGTGACCATGGTGGAAGTGTCGGGCTCCATGGACCCGGGCATCGGGCCGGTGGAGTACCGCATCGGTTCAGCGTCACCACGTTCCGTTCGGGAAACGACGCGGATCGATCTCATCGCTCGCCTGCAGACCTACACAGGGCCTGGCACGCTCGAGGCCCTCCGGGTTGGCACGGCCTTGGGACGTTCTCGTGCCGTACGCGGATTTTGCCGGGCAGCAGCTCGCGGTCGCGACACTTTAGGTCCCAGTCGTTCGTCGCGGCGCGGAGGAACGCGGGCCCTGCGCTTTTCTGCCTTGCTACCACATCCGGCCCGGTGGCGGCGGGGCGTTGCTCGGTTGTCGGAGGGCCGCTTGCCGCCCAGCGCCGCTCCTCCCGTGTCGGTGGTGCCCTCGAGCGCGCCTACGCCTGGTCATTCCCTCTACCTCGGGCGGAAGCTGGAGATACACGATTCGCGTGATTGAAGGCTGCAGTTTCCGCGCGGAGCGGAAACGGCATCGTCATCTGCGAGTCGTTGGTGCTGCCGCGAATGCGCAAGCGGCATCTGTGGTCATCCGGTTCAGCGGACTGGCTCGATTCGTGCGCCATCGCAGGCAGGAGATCAACGGCGACGAGGCAGGCGCCAGCGTGGTGATCGGCGGACCAACGCCACGAACGGGATCGTCACCTCGCCCGTCCGGCGGACGACTCCCTTAGCGACGAGGGGACTGTTGTGTCAGGTCCGCCCGGGGCCGGTGGCGATCACCGCCTGTCCGGCCCCTCTTCAGGCCGGTAGATCGACCCGATGCCCCGTCGGGTCCGAGACCGTCTGTGCTCTGGAAGTCGCGTTCGCGGCGCCTGAGCAGCTGCTCCTGCTCGCGTGCTGCTCGCCGCTTGCGAGCCTCTCGAGATGCCTGCTCGTTACGTTCGGCGATCCGTCTGAGGCGATCGTTGAAGGCCGCTTCCGACGTCGATCTTCCCGGGCCCGGTTCTTCACGCGCCCGGTCGGGCTTTGGACTCTGCTTTCGCATGATGCACTCCTCGTCGCTCCGTATCGAAGGCTGGGCCACTGGAAGAATGCAAGAGCAGGCACTCAGGCGGTGGAGGCTGCCTTCGACTCTACTCTCCGGTCCCGGGCACGGTCGGCGCGCTAGGCGCCGCGTCGGCATCTGAGGGCAGCATGATGTGCGCTGCTCTCTCGAGCCAAGGGAGGAGGCTCGCCCAATGATGGGGGCCGCAAGGCCGTCCGACGGGATGTTGTCTATGGCGAGAGCGTCGCCGGTTCGCCGCCCCCAGACTGTTCCAAACGTCTGGTGAGGTCGTCGACCTCTCGGAGCCACTTGTCCCGGTCGACTGTCCCCTCCCAGTAGTCGCGCAGCTCGCTTTCTTCGCGGACGCGCTGGACCGCCTGAACTGCCTGGTCGATCTCGGAGTCGTGAGGCTGATGAGGATGGGTGTCGACCCAATAGCGCACGTTATCGGGCAAGCGGGTGGACGCGTGACCGGCACACGATGCGGACAACTCTGCCGCCGCGAGCGCTTCACACGACTCATCGAGACCGAGGTGCTCCGACTCGCCCACCGCACCGTCAAGCGCTGACGCGATAACTACGCCTGGGTCGACAGCCTCCTCGACAAGGAGAAACCAGTCGCTAGCCGGATCGTTCTCGAAGTTCGCCTCTCCCCACTCGCCCACGCCGACAACCATAACCGGCGGGCCCCCGGCTCGCCCGTCCGTGACGCGATCGCGTCCTCGAGATCAGCCCGCGAGCTTGATTCGAGATTGGAGCCGGCTGATCAGCCGACCGGCGATCGGTCCCGAACGATTCTGATGTTGCTCGTGCGGGCTTGCAGCCGGTCAAACGCGCCCTCCAGATCGCTCGAGGGCGGCTCCGTCGACCAACGCGTGCCGACTTCGCGGACCCCGCCCGATGCTTCGAGCTCGCGCAGCCGCCGTAGCGTCTTTGCGTGGTTGAGCCCGGCCGCCTTGGCGATCCGCCCGGTGGAGTGCTCGCCGCGCGGCAACTCACGCAGCGCCCTCTTCACCCGATCCTCGTGCTCGTCGGACCGGCGCGCCCGTCTGGGCGAGGACAGTTCGGCAGCCGGCGACGCCGGATCGGCCGGGACTGCGGGAACGCGCCTCTCCCGCACAGGAGGAGCGCCGCCGTACCGGGTCCGACACGCGGCGCACATCAGCACCGGCTCGGCACCATCCGACCGGACAACCTCCAACCGGCGCCAATGGCGCCCGGAGCGGCAAACCGCGCACCGCCGTCCGCCCCGGTCGATCTCCCTCATGTCCTCGGCGCTCATTGCCGTCACCCACCCCACGATAGACAGTCATGAGACGCCGCGACCGGCCCCCGCTCACGTCACCGGCGATCGAGGCCGAACCCGCCTGGGTCGTTCTCCGTAGCCCGGATCCGGCCGGCTTCCTCACCGGCGAGCGAACACCGCGGGTCGTCGAGGGTCCCGGTCAGCGCGGCCAGCGCATCTCGCGGCGATCGCCTTGACCCTCCGTCCACCTGAGACGCAGTCATTGCCTCGGCGACGGAGGGATGGCGCCCGTTCGAGGTCGACGCCTCCGAAGTGCGCGATCGCACTCGCCGAAAGAGCATCTACGGACTCTCCCAACCAACGGTTACCGCCAGGACAAGCCGAACCATCGACGCCTCCCTGAGGCACCTTCAGCGAGCTATCGAACGCCCCGATGCCCAACCGGGCTACCAGGGTCGTCGCCTGAGTGGCCAAGGCCGGTGACATACCGGTGCTCGTTAACCGCCGCCGACTCCCGGGTGTGGCTCGATCAGCACGACCAGCTGGTGGTGGCGGTCCGGCCTGTCTGGAGTCAGTTGGATCGCTGTCCGCACTGCCGGCGGCGCTGCCCCGGGTATGACCTTGGCGAGGGTCGGCGCCGGTGGCGGGCGCTGGATCTCGGCACCACGTTCTGCTTCCTGGAGGCTGACGCGCCGCGCGTGGAGTGCCGCCAGCACGGGGTTGTGGTGGCGGCAGTGCCGTGGGCCAGGCACGACGCGTGGTTCACGCGGTCATTCGACGACACCGCGGCGTGGCTGGCGGTCAACACCTCCAAGACCGCGATCTGCCAGCTGTTACGGATCGCGTGGCGGACCGTCGGGCGGATCTGCGAGCGCGTCAGCGCCGAGGCGAACGCCGGTCGCGACCCGTACGCGGGACTGACGGAACTCGGGTTCGATGAGATCTCGATCCGCAAGGGTCAGAAGTACCTGACCGTGGTCGTCGACCACCACACCGGCCGGCTCGTGTGGGCCGCGTTCGGCCGCGACCGCAAGACCGTCGAGAAGTTCCTGGATCTGCTGGGCGAAGAGCGCTGCAACCAGATCCAGCTCGTCTCCTGCGACGACGCCGACTGGATCACCCTGCCGATCGCCGAGCGCTGCCCAAACGCCGCCATCTGCCTCGACCCGTGGCACATCGTCAAGGCCGCGACCGACGCGCTCGATGAGGTCCGCCGCACGGTCTGGAACGAAGCACGCCGCGCCGGCAACAAGCAGCTCGCCAAGGATCTCAAGGGCGCCCGGTTCGCGCTCTGGAAGAAGCCCGAGAACCTCACCGAGCGCCAGCAAGCCAAGCTCGCGTGGATCGCGAAGCTCAACGCGCCGATCTACCGCGCCTACCTGCTCAAGGAGCAGCTCCGGGCGATCTACCACGCCTCCTACGAGGACGCGCTCACACTCCTCGACGACTGGCTGAAGTGGGCCCGCCGGTGCCGCCTCGAGCCATTCGTCAAGCTCGCCCGACGGATCACCGAACAGCGCGCCAAAGTCGAGGCGGCACTGTCAAACAACTTGTCAAACGCTCGGGTCGAGCAGGTCAACACACAGATCCGGCTGATCCTGCGCCGCGGGTTCGGCTACCGCTCCCCCGATGCCGTGATCGCCCTCGCGATGCTGTCACTCGGCGGCCTGTGCCCACCCTTGCCGGGCCGGTGACACGACCCACGGATGCGTCAGTAGGTTCTAAAAAGCGGCCACGATCACGCGCCGAGCCCATCTCTAGCTCATCAGCCATCCGTTCGAGCAGATCGGCGAAAGAGTCTTCCGCCTTGGCCATCTCCCAGTGATCCGTTGCGGATCTGACGGCCGAGATGACCCGCTCTTGTTCGTCGCGGATCTCAGCACGTAGGCGTTCGTCACTCATCTGCGCATTCTCCCGCATGCGACGGCGCGCTCACCAGTCGTTCTCGCCAGCAGCTCAGCGACCGCGCCGCACCGGAAAGTCAAGCGGCTGCGAGATCGAGCGCCGGGCTGTCCGTTGCCCCCCAAGGAACGGTGTACGGTCGAGATGGTGTCGTAAACGGTCCGCCAACCGTGTGTCCCGCCGTTTCGCCACGAGCCCTTGGGGCTCTTCGGATCGATCCGCTGCTGGCGACTTGCGCGACCGGCGACGCCATCGCGGTCGAGACCTGCAAGCGTCGTCCCACGGGTGCGCACCACACCCATGATGCGTCACTGCCTGTGTCCGCTAGCAGCAGCGGCTGCGCGGGGCGGCAGCCATCAGATCGTGCCTGCTCGCCACGGAATGCAGACGCAGGAGGTTCGCGGCCGAACGGCGAATGTGCCCGAGGGCGAACAGCCGGTCGCGGCACGCTTCCGCCCGGAAAGGACTTTGAAAGTGATGTCGGTACCGACGGCCAGCGTGTGGGATCGACGTGCCTGGGCTGCAGGGATCGTCTTCGTCCTTGCGCTGCTGGCCGAGACGGCGATCTCAATAGGCATTCCCATCAGCCAGGACGACTCTGCCGCGAAGATCGCCGGCGCTCTTTATGACCACAGGAACACCGTGCTGGTCGCCGCATACCTGTCGGTGGTCTACGCCGTCGCGTTCGCGATCTACCTAGCCAAGCTCCACGACCTTGTGGGCGAGGTCACCCCGCGTTGCCGCTTCCTCCCTACGTTGGTGCTGATCGGCGGGGTGCTGCTGGTCGCCCTGCACGGGGTCAGT
>Ga0187766_10002433_pt1 | contig 10971 bp, 8 predicted proteins | sample 0216_QUI02_MP05__4_FD_132971 | JGI IMG/M metagenome (GOLD analysis project Ga0187766, IMG submission 132971) | Tropical peat soil microbial communities from peatlands in Department of Meta, Colombia - 0216_QUI02_MP05_20_MG | ecosystem: Environmental > Terrestrial > Soil > Wetlands > Peat ... | reverse complement strand
GTTCGTCCAGGTCGCCAGCACAGGGTATGACAATGTGGACTTGTCGCTGCTGAAGTCCAAGGGCGTCAAGCTCAGCAACATCCCCGTAGCGAACAAAGAAAGTGTCGCCGAACATGTGATGATGATGGTCCTGGCCCTGCTGAGGGGCCTTGTCCCCCTAAATGCGGAGATCAAGGCCAAGAGATGGCCCAACCTCACCCAGGGGAGGGAGCTCAAGGACAAGGTCTTCGCCATCATCGGCATGGGCGCGATAGGGACGAAGCTGGCCGAGCGGCTCCTCCCCTTCGAAGTCTCAACGATATACTACGACGTGGTGAGGCAGCCTCAAGATTCTGAGCAGAAGCTCGGAGTAACCTACTACCCTCTGGACGACTGCCTGAAACTCGCCGATATCGTCTCTGTGCACCTCCCCCTGACCGAGGAGACCAAGGGGATGTTTTCGACGGAGAAACTATCGCTGATGAAGCAGGGGTGTATCTTCATCAACACGTCGAGGGCCGAAGTGGTCGACGAGGCTGCTTTCGTCCAGGCCGTGAAGTCCGGAGCAATCGTCGCAGGCATCGACGTCTTCGCCCAGGAGCCACCGGACTTCGGCTCCGAGCTCTTTGCTCTCGATGGGGTAATCTTCACCCCACATTCCGCCGGCGCCACAATGGAGAGTCAGGAGAGGTTCATGATGGAGACGATGCGGAATGTGCTGCGTTACCTCCAGGGAGTCGAGCCCCTCTACAAGGTGGGCTAGGTGAAGGGTCATGAGCTCTTCGCACGAACCCTGAAGGACCTCGGAGTCTTCGGGCTTTTCGGGAACCCCGGGACAACAGAGATTCCGTTGCTGCAGTCTGTGGACAGGTACTATCTCACGCTGCACGACTCGATATCTGTGTCGATGGCCGATGGTTACTCTCTCTTCAAGCTCGAGCCTTCGGCCGTGAACCTCCATACAATGCCAGGGGTCGGCAACTCCATGGCCTTCATCAACACCGCGAAGATGAACAGGTCCCCCGTAGTGGTGACCAGCGGGCAACAGGACACCCGTCACGCTGTCCACGAACCCCTCCTCTCGGGCGATCTAGTCGGCCTCGTGGGAAACTCGGTGAAGTGGGCCTATGAGGTCAAGAACCCGTCAGACATCCCGATTTCTCTGAAGAGGGCAGTCGAGACAGCTCTTACTCCTCCAATGGGACCTGTCTTCGTCTCATTCCCCATGGATTGCATGGACGCCGAGGCCGATTATCCGGGAAGTCAATACGTCCGCCGAAGCTACGAAGCAGTTGATATCGAAGCTACAAAGGCCATAGCTGAAAGATTCGACAGAGCTGAGAACCCGGCGCTGGTGTTCGGTTATGAGGTTGACGCCTTCGGCGCCCACGCAGAAGCGAATATCGCAGCCCAGACATGCGGCTGTCCCGTCTTCATCGAGCCTCTGACTCACAGGGCCGCCTTCGATACCCACAGCGAACAGTACGCCGGAGAACTGACCGCGGCCTCAACCCTGATGGAGATGCAACTGGCCCAGAACGATTTGGCGCTTTTCGTGGGGGGAGGGACCACGCTCTATCCCTATTCTCCTACTCCTCTACTGAGCGGCAAGCAGGCGATGTTCGTGGGGTTCGACGTGGGGCACGGGGTCGGCGATTCATTCGTGATGAACCCGAAGAGCTTCCTCCGAGAGTTCGCGAAACTCGTTTCTAAGAAGCGGGGGTTCAGGCGCAGGCCGGAGATGTCCCTGGCGGGAAAGATTGCCAGAGCCAGGACGAGAATGGGAGCAGAGTTCGTTCTAGCAGAGGCCAAGAGAAGGTTCGAGGGCCACGCGGTAGTCGACGAGAGCATATCATACTCTCCGAGGTTGAGGGAGATTTTCGGCTACGCACCCAACCAGTACTTCTTCGCGAAAACAGGTGCATTGGGATGGGGGCTCGGTGCTGCCATGGGGCTCTCGCTCCACGGGAGGAAGGTCCTCCTGGTAGTGGGGGATGGCGGTCTGATGTACACGGTCCAGGGGCTTTGGACCATGAAGAAGTATGCCCTTCCGGTGAAGGTCCTGGTCATGAACAACGGCGGGTACAACATTCTGAAGAGTTACTCGAAGAGCTACCATCCGGCCATGGAGTCGGCTCCCTTCTTCCAGCTGGACCTCGACATGACGCAGGTGGTGAAGGGTTTCGGCGTCGAGACAGAAACAGCCGACAAGGACTTGAAGATGCTCGACTGGCTGAAGGAAGGCGAGGGGCCGCGCGTACTTGTGGTCAACATGGACAAGACTGTGGAGAGGATCTTCCTATAGGAATCCCTAGACGCTAGCGGACAAATACTTCGTCACGCTGCATCCGGCTCAAGCCAAGGGCCCCTATTGCATATTAATCAGGCCGATTCATCTTCAGAATGTCTTTGAACAACCTGTTTGTGGTCAGACATGGAGAAACGCAGGCGAACGAAAACGACCTTGATGCAGGCTCACTCGATTTCCCTCTTACAAAGAAAGGGAAGAAGGAAGTCGCTTTCATCGCGAAGTCACTTTCATCGATTGGGATTGAAGGAGTGTATTGCAGCCCTGTGCACCGAGCGGTCCAGACCGCAAAAATTCTAGGACGACCCCACCAACTGAGGCCCACCCTTCTCAACGATCTGATCGAAGCGAAACTCAAGCCAAGTTTTGTTGGCAAATCTGGGAGACACCACATCCTGCAATCCCCAGAGGCGTTCCAGGAAACCTACGAAGAACTGCAGAAGAGAGTGCTTAGGGCGGTTAGTAAGATACAGGCCGATGTGAAAACCAATGCCATCATGGTTAGCCATGGAGACGTGATAGTCGCCCTGCTTCAGCACGTGATTGAAAGGAGGGATGGGCATGCGGGGTACTACGTCCTCCACCCGAGTCCCGGGTCGCTTTCTGTGATACAATTCACCGACAGGCCACGGCTGGTATTGTTCGATTATCGCCGGAAGCTCTTCGAAAGCTTCGAGAAAACGGCGAAAAAGAAAGGTCGCGTATAGAAGAGTGCGGTCGCCGGTTCTTGAACTCAATTGGGTTCAAATCCTCCATGCAGGTTCCGACTAATCGGTGAACCTATGGGCGGGCGTTCAGGAACCCTTAACTGAGCGGACGGACCCTGCGCCAATGTCGTGCGGAGCTCCTATCCGCTCACCATAGGCTCGCTTCTCAAACAGACCATACACAGAGACGGGACCGCGGAGATAGTTTATGGGAAGACACGCTACACATGGCCGAAGCTCTTCGAAAGAGTCAACGGCCTTGCCGCCGGGCTTGCCTCCTTGGGCGTTCAGCAAGGTTCGAAGGTGGCCGTGGTCGACATCGACACCAACCGCTACCTCGAGGCATACTACGCAGTCCCGATGATGGGCGCAGTCCTGCACACAGTGAATGTGAGGCTCCCGCCGGAGCAGATAGCATACACAATGACCCACGCGGCGGATGACTTCGTGCTCGTCAGGGACGAATTCATCCCGCTGACCGCCAAGATTTGCCCTCAGCTGAAGACCCTCAAGGGGGTAGTAACCATGAGCGACTCTGGGACGTCCCCTGGGTTCCCCTTCCCGAACACTCGCGCCTACGAGGACGTCGTTTCTTCCGCTTCACGCTTCGAGTTCCCCACCCTGGACGAGAACGCCCAGGCCACGCTGTTCTACACATCGGGCACGACGGGGACGCCGAAGGGCGTCTATTTCACGCACAGGCAGCTGGTGCTTCACACCCTCGGTCTCGCCACAGGGTTGGCCAACAGCCCCGTCAGAATCAACTCGTCCGACGTCATAATGCCGCTCGTCCCCTTCTTTCATGTCCACTGCTGGGGGTTCCCGTACCTCGCAGGCATGTGGGGGATGAAGTTCGTCCTGGTAGGGAAGTACGATCCCAAGGCGATACTCGAGAACCTTCAGCGGGAGAAGGTCACCATTTCCGACATGGTTGCCACCGTCCTGAACATGGTCCTCAACCACCCCGAGGCGGGGCAGTACAGTGAGGCGCTCTCACATTGGAAGGTAATCATAGGCGGAGGACCCTTCCCGAAGGAACTCGCCCTAAAGGCAAGGAGGCTGGGAATGACCGTCATGGCAGGCTACGGCATGAGCGAGACGGGTCCTGTCCTCACACTCGGAACTCCCAGGGACGAACTGCTGGGCCTCAGCGAAGACGAGCAGCTGGACAGGATTCTTCTGCAAGCGGGCCTCTCCATCCCACTCGTTGAAATCAGGGTCGTCAGCGAGGACATGAATAACGTCCCGCGAGATGGTAAGACGCTGGGCGAGGTCGTGGTGCGCGCTCCTTGGCTCACCGACGGATACTACAACGACCCCGAGAGGAGTGAAGCGCTCTGGTCGGGAGAGTGGCTCCACACCGGCGACCTGGCGGCCATGGACGAGAAGGGGATTCTTATGATCAGGGACAGGATAAAGGATGTTGTCAAAAGCGGCGGAGAGTGGATTTCTACCCTGCTGCTCGAAGACCTCCTCATGCGTCACCCCGCGGTCCTGGAGGCTGCGGTCGTCGGCGCGAAGGACCCGAAGTGGGGAGAAAGGCCCGTGGCAATCGTGTCACTTCGGAAAGGAATGACCGCCACAGAGGGAGAGCTGCTCGCCCACCTAGGTCAGTTCGTGGACGCGGGGAAGATAGCGAAGTTCTGGCTGCCTGCCAGGATAGTCATTGGCGAAGCGCCGCTCCCGAAGACGAGCACGGGGAAGCTGGACAAGAAGCCCCTTAAGGAGACTTACTCGACGTCGCTGGCGCCCTAGGCTGAAATCTGTTGGCCAATCTCGACGTCGCCAAGCTAAGGGCGGAATACGAAGGCCCTCACGAGTTCATCCAGACGTCCGACGGGAAGACACTCTTTGTGAGACGCTGGACCAGTGGAGCTGGGGCGCCCGCTTCGGTGCTCATCCTCCACGGGATTACCGGCTACAGCGGGCCTTACGGGCCGATGGTAGCAGAACAGGTCGCAGGCGCCGGATTCGACGTGTTTGGACTGGACCTGAGGGGGCACGGGCTCTCCGACGGGAGGAGGGGGGACTATCCGAGCAGAGAGCGGCTCGTGAAGGACCTCGGCGAGACACTCACACATATCAGGTCGAAGTCGAACAAGCTTGTCGTCATGGGGCACAGTTTGGGTGCTTTACCCGCGATTGTCGCGACGAAGAACAACCCCCAGTTGATCGATGGTCTGGTCCTCGTGAGCGCAGCCAAGAAGGTCCGGACCGGGGTGTACCCCAAACCAAGTGCTGGTGCGATGCTGAAGATGCTGATTGGAGTGGCAATTCTTCGCGGAACGCCTGTTATCGAGTACCGAAGGGAGGGGCAGGTCGGTCTCGACGACCCACTTTTCAACTTCCACTACTCAGCGCGGTTCTATTCGGTCCTCTACGGCATCGGTGCGCTCAAAGTAGTAAGTATGATGCGGGAGGGCTTGGTTGAATCCCCCAACCTCGGGTTCGATGACAAGCTACACATCCCTCTGTTCTTAGCCGTGGGGGAGAATGATGAGCTCTTCAATGTCGATGGGGTAAGGGAGTTCTGCGATGGCATCCCCTGCGACGACAAGGAGTTCCACGCCATCCCTGGGGCGAGTCATGCGGTCTGGCCGAAGGGCTCCTTTGACCCGCTGGTGCAGTGGCTAGGGGACAAGTTCCACTAAAACGCGGTCCCGACCGTCGCAGGTCTGAGTAGCTCGCAGGACGTGGCGAAGTGCGATGAGCGGCTCCTTCATCATGCCCTGGGAGGAATTGCGTCCAGGGGTCGAAATCCCTTGCAGAATCCGCTGTCTCAGTGAAAGACTTGCGGTCGCCGGGAGTCTCGCTTTAGGTTCAAATCGCTCCTGGCCCTGACCGAAGACTTGCGCAGACAACCAGTTGAACAACGAAGAGAAGATCAACTCATCTGAGAAGATACCGACCTTCAGGTCGCACGCGGGAGAACTCGAATACCTCGCCGCCTACGATGTCGCCCCAAAACGGTGGCCGGTTTAAGCATCCAACCTTAGGTTCAAATCCCAAGCTGGAGCAAAGCTCTGAAATCTATCCAGAGTGCTGTCTAGGAGCCGCGCTCTTCAGTCCCCCGAAGTGGCTTGCGCGCCCAACGAAGCGGGTTTGTGAGGGGGTGCTTCAGGATTACCAATCTTGGCGGGCGACCACCCGGGCGAATTCGACTGCCTGGGAGAAGCTTGATGCCAGGCAAACGGGGTTGTCCCCCCCTTTGATCGAGCTAATGGCCTCTCTTGCCTCCGCGTGCTCGAAAGCGGGTCCTCCCACCAGGATTTTCGCCGCCGCGAATTCTGGTGTCCTGATTATTTCCCGTACCGTCTGCACCACATTCGGGACGTTCGAAGGCATTGTCGCAGAGATACAGAATAGATCCACCTTCTTGTTCGCCTTCAACTCCCTAACAACAGTCTGTAATGCGCCCGAGGTATTGATGGCCGTCTCCCATCCTTCACTGCGGAGCAACTCCGATAGCATCTTGAGCCCGACGACGTGGAACTCCCCCTCGGCCGGAGAGAGGTATGCGAAGCCTGCCGGCTCCCGCCTGAATGTCCTGAGCCTATCCGCCGCCATCGAGATACAGTCGAGCGTTACGCCGGTCGCGAAGTGCTCGTCGCTGACGGCGATTGAACCCCTCTCCCAGAGCGAGCCTATTTCGACCTGGGCCGCGCCTAATACCCAGTATACTTCGGCCAAGGACGAATTCTCCTTTATCATCGCTAGGACGATCTTCTCTGCGGATGCCTTGTCTTTGTTCAGCACGGCTTGCAGGTAGTCGGACCTGTGTTTCTCCAGCGCCTGATGCGCCACGGGCATGGGGAATCACCGGGGGTAGTTCGATTTAAGCCGGTGAGAGGGCCGCTTTAAGTTGCCGTCTCCCAGAGACTCTCGAAGGCGGTCTTCATCTGCCCCACCTGCTTTTCCCCCTCCAGGGCTATGCAGGAGCTGACGACGGTCCTGACTGTCATGGGAGAGAGCGGCTTCGGCCTATACCTCTGCGTCTCGTAGAAAAGCATCAGGCACTGGTTCTCGTTGAGGACCATGGTCGGAAGGTCGCCCCTGAACAGCCTAATCTTGTACCTGTAGCCGTCAATCTCTACCCTGCCGCCCTCAAAGGGTTCCCGAGTCTCGTCGGCAGTGGCGAAGACCACCCTCACGGACTTGGGCTTCCTCGCCAGGTAGCGCACGGTGGTGAAGATGTGCCCTTCGGATTCGTCGTTGAGGACGACCCGCAGCTCCCTGTCCTGCATGGCCCTTCTGAGGAGGCCATTGATCGTCGAAATACCGTGAAGGACCGCCACCTTCGATCCGGTCTCCTTCTCGGGGCGGTTCTGGCGCTCAAGCGGCGCTACGTCTGCCAGGCCTTCCGCGAGAGCCTCCTCCCCTAGGCTCAGTTCGTTGAGCTTGGACTCCTGAATCGACACAAGCCGCCTTACTGCAGTCTGGGAGTACTCGGCGGAGTATCGCTTCGGCCGCCCCACTTCCACCGTAACGACACCGAGGTCGATGAGCCTGTCAAGGATTTGATAGGTCCTGACCCGGTTTATCCCGCTCAGCTCCGAGAGCTCGTTGCCTGTGACCCCGTCTTCGTCTGCGTTTCTGACCCTCGAAAGAAGAAGGAAGAGGTCAGCCTCCTGCTTTGTGAGGCCGAACTTAGTAAGCCCGGCGGCTACCTCGCTCTCCTTCATGGCCCGTCAGCTGGTCCTCCTTGCTAAAAGGGCTACTTGGAGCTGTGTCCGTCGAGGAGCTTAATCATGGCAGGGAAGTAGAAGGTCCTAATCACGAAGGTGTCCAGAATCAGGGACACCACGAAGGCAATCCCTATCTGCTGCAGGAAGCCAAATGGGACCAAGCCTAGGGATCCAAGCGAGACCGCCAGGATCATCCCCAGCGCGGTCACTACTGAACCGGAGCCTACCATCCCTCTCCCGAGACCCTCGTCGAACCCGTACTTCGCCTGCTCCTCCTTCACTCTCGTGAAGATGAACACCGTGAAGTCGTTGCCCAGGGACATCAGTATCACGAATAGGACAAGGGGGATGAGGAAGATTAGGGACTCCCCAAGGATGTAGGTGGAGACGAGGTACAGAATTCCGGTAGTCCATGTTATGCTGATGAAGACGCCTGAGAGTGAGATCAGCGGATACTTGATGGAGCGGAATGAGACTGCGAGTATCGCGGCTATTACCACCAAAATCAGCACTTCGAGGCGGCTGTAGGCGACACTGGAGGCGGCCTGAAGGTCAATCACGTTCGATGTCAACCCCCCGACCAGGAAACTGGAGTTCTGTCGGAGCTGCTTAACGAGAGAAAGAGCCTGACTTGAGTAAGGGTCGAAGCCTGTGAAGACGAGGAAGTACGCGTTGTGCCCCTGGTTGAATATGAATGGATTCGTCCCGCCCTGTGATCCCGAAGCTAGGTTGGCGCCGACCACCTGCTTGACGCCGGGAACGGCGGATATCTGGTTGGCGTAGTTTGCGATGGAGTTCGAGCCCGCGCTGGCGAGAGACCCATTGGGGAGCAGAACGCTCTGGGTGAAGTTGACGATGACGAAGTTGGGGTAGATGAGGTCGGAGCCGAACCTCTGGTTGATTGTTGCCAGAGCCTCCGAACTCTGGAGGTTCTTGGGGAGCCCTTCGGCGAAGTTGTAGGTCGTGGGCAAGTTGAACCATAGGTAGACAGCTGGAAGGGCAAGAAGCACGATTACCCCGACCACCAGGTACTTTCTCCTGGACGAGAATCTGGCAACTCTGTAGAACCTAGATCTCGGACCGAAGTGTTCCGAGTCCTTTATCGGCTTGAGCGCCCTCTTCATGAACATCCTTGGCCCAACCAACGACACTAGGGCTGGGAGTAGGGTCGTCTCCATGGCGACTGTCATCAGAATCGAGAGCAGCAGGACAGGGCCCCAGGTCTGCAGGTCCGAGATTAGGGAAAGGGCACCAAGCCCGCCCGCGACGGTGACTCCGCTAACGAGTATGGCGAATCCCGCCTTCCCTGTTGCCTCGGTGAGAGCGGCACGGTTCTCGGCGCCCTTGCGCAGCTCCTCCCTGTAGCGGGAGAGGAAGAAAACCAGATAATCAACGGACACGCCCAGCAGTACGGCTGTCAGCGTGTAGGTAACGGTGAAATCGACATGGCCTAGGAAAATCCCCGTCACATAGATGGATACGTAACCGAGGGCAGTAGAAAGGGAGACGAAGATAAGGGCGAACAGTGGGGGGATGATCGAGACCAGCGTCACCGCCACGGCTATGGCTAGGAAGACGAAGGTGAATGCGAAGATGAATCCCGAACTTGAAGTGACGTTCTGAGTGTCATAGGCTACTGCCCCTTGCCCTGTTACCTGGGCCGCCCCGCCGAAGTATTGAGCTGCCAGAGATCTGACTTCCGCAGTAGCCTGCTGGGCTGGATAGACGTTGGACGAAGTTCTGAACGACTCGGTCACGTTGAAGTCGACATTGACTAGGTAGGTCGAGTTATCCCGGCTCACGTAGCTCTTGGTGATGAAGGCGGGGGCCCCGACGAGCCCGTTGGCTTCGACATACCCAACGCCCTTCCCCTGGCCCATGACGGAGTCAAGGAACTGGGCGTAGGCGCTGAACGCCGAGGATGAGGAGCTGTAGTAGGGGACTTTGGCATTGGCGAGGGCGGCCTGGAACCCCAAAGTTCTGTTTGCTAGGAAAGCGGAGCTCTGATTAGACTGCACAACCACTATCAGCGAGGAGTTCTGGGGCGAAAGGCTGGAGAGGATCGCCTGGGCCTTGGCTGATTCGCTATCGGACGTCGACCCTGAGTTGGTTGAGTAGCTGACGAAGTGAGAATAATTCATGATTGCAGGGACCATTGCAACCAGAGCGAGTGCCCACACCAACACTACGAGCTTCTTCCGTTTCACTATCCCTTCGGAGACCCGCAATTCGGGAGACGCCGCTCCGTTGGGGCATTAAAGAACGCTGTAATTTCGTTCACGAATTTACAACCGTCTTTTATCGGCTCGGCGCTTGGCCATTTCCGAGAAAACCACCATGCAAGACATAGTGGACACAGCAGTAAACGCAGGGTCGTTCAAGACGCTCGTCACTGCGGTGAAGGCAGCCGGACTGGTCCAGACGCTCAAGTCGCCTGGCCCGTTCACCGTCTTCGCACCGACAGACACGGCGTTCGCGGCGCTCCCCAAGGGGACCGTTGAGGCCCTCCTGCAGGACGTCCCGAAGCTGACGAGCATCCTGACCTACCATGTCGTTCCAGGGAAGGTGGAGGCCGCAGACGTCATGAAAATGACGAGCAGCGGGCCAGCCGAGGCAAGGACAGTTCAGGGGCAGGCAGTGACCCTGAAGACTCAGGGGATCCTGAGTAAAAGCGTCCACGTGAACGACGCCAAGGTCGTCAAGGCAGACATCCAGGCGACCAACGGCATCATCCACGTGATCGACCGGGTCATAATGCCGAGCAACTGAGAGCCTCAGTACCTTCCCACCCCTTTTTGTTTTAGCAGAAATGACGGCGGGCGCACGGCACGCCCGAGTAGGCTCGTTTGATGGGATGGAATTGCGGTCGCCGGGAGTGTAACTTTAGGTTCAAATCGCCTCGGACCCCTTCATGAAACGCTGGGGGCGGGATCAAACCCGACCCGCGGCGCGTTTCTAAACAGTCGAGCTGGGTCGCACTCCGACGGTCTCCTTCCTTGAAGATCGCATTCGCGAGATGTAGTAGGCGGCAAATGTGACCACCGCGACGAGGACCACCAGGACCAGGTAAATGAGATACGAGGGCTCGTTAGTCGCCCCTGACTCGACTATCAGTTCCACCCTTCCCGAAACAGGCGACCCGGTATAGTTCTGGATTCTGTTGTCCGGGAAGCGGACCGTTAACACAGAATCCACGGGGATCCACAGGGAACTGATTCCTGCTGCTCGCATCCCTCCAACCGTTAGCTGGGTTCCGTTCTCGTAGGACGGGAGCCTGCCGCTTTCGATGCTG
>Ga0187766_10002432_pt1 | contig 10979 bp, 9 predicted proteins | sample 0216_QUI02_MP05__4_FD_132971 | JGI IMG/M metagenome (GOLD analysis project Ga0187766, IMG submission 132971) | Tropical peat soil microbial communities from peatlands in Department of Meta, Colombia - 0216_QUI02_MP05_20_MG | ecosystem: Environmental > Terrestrial > Soil > Wetlands > Peat ... | reverse complement strand
GCGAGATGCGCCTGAGCCGCCGCGGGCAGCCCGGCTACCTGATCGCCAAGATCAACGGCCTCGACGACCCCGAGATGATGGCGCTGCTCTACGAGGCCTCGGGCGCCGGCGTGCGCGTGGATCTGCTCGTGCGCGGCATCTGCTGCCTGCGCCCGGGGCTGCCGGGCGTCAGCGAGAACATCCGGGTCATCAGCATCATCGGCCGGTTCCTCGAGCACAGCCGCATCTACTACTTCCGCAACGGGGGCCAGGAAGAGGTGTATCTGGGGAGCGCGGACCTGAGGCCGCGGAACCTCGACCGCCGCATCGAGGTGGTCTTCCCGGTGCGAAGCCCCGCGCTGGTGCGGCGGCTGAAGGACGAGATCCTCGACGCGTACCTCGCGGACAACGTCAACGCCCGGCTGATGAATGCGGATGGATCGTACGAGCGAAGACGGGCCGCGCCGGGTGAGAAGGTCGTCGACAGCCAGACCCAGCTCCTCCGGCTACCCGCCGATGTCACGCAGCTTCGCGTGCTCGAGTCGTCCGCGTGGCGAGCGGCGGGCGAACATCTGCCCTGACGTCGCGCGTGTTCCGAGCGGCCGGGCGGGAGGCGGCGAGCGCGCGAGCAGAGACCGGCTGACCGCCTGACGCTCCGGGCATTGTGCCTCGCGCTCGGACACCCGACCCGAGCGCGACCGCAGCACAACCGCCAGTACGGGATCCGGCCCATCAATGGTTCCGAGCAGTTCCGTGCCTGGCATTCCGCTTGCCTTCACGTCGGAGCCAAACGGGCCATGGTCGCCACCGCTCGCCACTCACGTGTGGAGCACGCAATCCTCTCCGTACCGCCGGAGGCCACATCGTGTTCGCGGGCGGGGCGATGAGGCCGGCCGCGCCTGAAAACACCGACGCCCCGCGGATCCTCCCGGGGTGTCCTCATCGTTCCCCCAAGCCTCGACCCGCGCTCGACCGGATCCCAAGCCGGGAAGCGCTCGTCGACGAGGAGTCCCACCATGACGACTGAAGCACGTCCGAGCGATGCCCTGCGCGGGCAGGTCATCGGCTCTGTCCTGTCGCCTTCGGATGCCGGTTACGAGGAAGCCCGGCGCGTTCACAACGGACTCATCGATCGGCGTCCTGCCCTGGTGGCTCGCTGTCACGGCACCGCCGATATCCAGGCCGCCGTGCGCTTCGCGCGCGAGCACAATCTGGAGATCGCCGTTCGCGGGGGCGGACACAACGTCGCCGGCAACGCCGTGTGCGACGGCGGCCTCATGATCGACCTGTCCCCCATGCGCGCCGTGCACGTCGACCCGCGCGCGCGGCGGGCGCGGGCCCAGGGCGGCGCCACCTGGGGAGAGTACAACCGCGAGACGCAGCTCCACGGGCTCGCCAGCACCGGCGGCGTCGTCTCCACCACCGGCGTCGGCGGGCTGACGCTTGGCGGAGGGCTCGGCTGGTTGATGGGCAAGCACGGTCTGGCCGTCGACACCCTTCGCGCCGTCGAGCTCGTGACCGCGACCGGCGACGTCGTGCGGGCCAGCGCGGACGAGCACCCGGACCTCTTCTGGGGCATCCGCGGAGGCGGCGGCAACTTCGGGGTCGCAACGTGGCTCGAATACGAGCTGTACCCGGTGGGCCCGACCGTCACCGGCGGCCTCGTCGCCCATCCATTCGGGGCGGCGCGCGACGTCCTCCGACTGTACCGGGACTTCACGGCGTCGCTCCCGGACGAGCTGACCGCGTTCGCCGGCCTCCTGCACGCGCCGGACGGGTCCGGCGCCAAGCTCGCCGCGATCATGGTGTGCCACGCGGGCAGCCTGGAGGCCGGGGCGGAGGCGGTGGCGCCGGTCAAGCGCTTCGGCGCGCCCGTGATGGACGCGATCGGCCCGATGCCGTACACGGCGGTCAACTCGCTCTTCGACGCGGGGTTCCCTCGGGGCGCGCTGAACTACTGGAAGTCGAACTTCCTCACCGCGCTCTCGGACGCGGCCATCGACACGATGATCGAGCGCTTCGCGGCCGCTCCATCGCCCATGAGCGGGCTGCTCCTGGAGCACTTCCACGGGGCGGCGACGCGCGTGGGGCCGACCGAGATGGCCTTTCCGCACCGCGCGGTGGGGTACAACTTCCTCGCCGTGGGAGAATGGCTCGACCCCTCGGCCACCGCGGCCAACGTCGCCTGGACGCGGGGAGCGTACGCCGCCATGAGCCCGCACTTCACCGCGGGCCGCTACGTCAACTATCTGAGCGTGGACGAGGTCGATGACGGCGGCGCGGTGTCGGCCGCCTTCGGGCCGAACTGGAAGGGGCTGCGCGAGGTCAAGCGCCAGTACGATCCCGACAACATCTTTCACCTGAACCAGAACATCAAGCCGTAGGCCGGAGGAGATAGATCGAGTGCATCGCGCCCATCAGGGCAGGCGATGCGATCCGCTCTTGTCTCTGGTCGACCTGGTCCGAGTCTGAGACCGGCGGTGTCGGGCGCCCGCCCGGCGCCGCCGGGTGGGCCGTGAAGCCGCATCGATTCCGATCGTGAGGTAGCCGGGCGGCCTGTCCTTCCTCGCTCGCCGACCGCGGCGCGGTGGCCGCCTCCCCGCACGCGGCCAGTCGCTCGCCCCCCAGGCAAGCCACGGCGGTCGCAATCCGCGGCCGGCCACAGATGTGGATACCCAGGGTCAGGTCGAGCCGTCGATCCCTCCCCTTACCGCCTCGCCCAACAGCCTCCCCGTGCCGTCGATCCGCCGGGTCGCCATCGTGTGGGAGCCCCCGATCCTTCCGGCGAGACGTCGCACACTGCCGTGGCGCTTGACGGCGATGCTGTGGCTGGCTAGGATGCTGGCCGGCTGCAGACCCGGGCTCGCAGCTCTCGCGGAGGGTACTGTGTGCAAGGTGGCGGCAGGTTCTGGGGTGGGCGACGCTCGACGCCGGCGACGGGTGTGCGGCGCCGCGGACGAGATCACCAGCCCATGCAGGAATCGCCGGCGCATAGCGTCGGTCGATCTCCCTCTCCCGGCCGCACCACCTTCTCCTCCAACCCGAGTGGTCGATTGCTGAACATCGCGTCGGCCAGCTCGGCCTGTTGTTCCCCGATCCCCGACAGACCGGGCGATGCCTCCAGCGAGGGGTGGGAACCGGCGCTAGGCCCCCCGGCATTCGCGGCCGTCGAGTCCGCACCGGCAGCGCGCATCGCCCCCGGAGGCCCGGCGGGGTGACGAGACGGGGGGCCGGGATGGGCGACGAGGCGGCGTCGGTGGGTCCCGCCAGACCTCCGGTTCAGTCTCGCGGCGGCGGAGACCATGATCAGCGTTCACTGCAAGGAGGCAGGCCAATGAGACCAACCAAGTGGGCAGGCATGCTGGTGGCCGCGATCTTCCTCGCGTTCGCCGCCAAACCCGTTCTCGCCGCCGATTCCCTCACCATCCTATGGGCGGAGTGGGATCCGGCGAACTACCTGCAGGAACTGGTGAAGGACTACGAGAAGCAGACCGGCGTGAAGATCAAGGTCGAGACCGTGCCCTGGCCGGACTTTCAGACCAAGACCTTCACCGAGTTCAACGCCAGGGGCGACGCCTACGACATGGTGGTGGGCGACTCGCAATGGCTGGGGGCGGGGTCCACGGGCGGGCACTACGTCGACCTGACGGACTTCTTCAAGAAGAACAACGTCGCCAAGTCGATGGCGGCGGCGACCGTGGTCGGGTATGCCGAGTACCCGCCCAAGAGCGGCAAGTACTGGGCGATTCCGCTGGAGGGCGACGCCAACGGGTGGGCCTACCGCAAGGACTGGTTCGAGGATCCCAAGGAGAAGGCCGCCTTCAAGAAGAAGTACGGGTACGAGCTGGGCGTGCCCAAGGACTACACGCAGCTGCGCGACATCGCGGAGTTCTTCCACCGGCCCAGCGAGAAGCGCTACGGCGTGGCCCTGTACACGGACAACACGTACGATGCCCTGGCCATGGGGGTCGAGCAGACGATCTTCAGCTTCGGCGGCGATCTGGGCGACTACTCCACGTACAAGGTGCGCGGCATCATCAATTCCAAGCAGAACGTCGACGCGCTGAAGTTCTACAAGGAGCTGTACAAGTTCACGCCGCCGGGATGGGGCAAGGTCTTCTTCCTGGAGGACAACCAGGCCATCACCGAAGGCCTGGCCGCCATGAGCATGAACTTCTTCGCCTTCTTCCCGGCGCTCGCCAACCCCGCCACCAACAAGAACGCGAAGGGCACGGGCTTCTTCGCCAACCCGGCCGGCCCCGGTGGCAAGCCGCGCTTCGCCGCGTTGGGCGGACAGGGCATCTCGGTGGTGACCTACTCGAAGAAGCGCGATCAGTCCATGAAGTTCCTGGAGTGGTTCATCCGCGACGACGTGCAGCAGCGCTGGGCGGATCTGGGCGGCTACACCTGCAATGAGAAGGTGCTGTCGTCCGAGAAGTTTCGCAAGGCCACGCCCTACAACGAGGCCTTCTACCAGAGCATGCTGATGGTCAAGGACTTCTGGGCGACGCCCGAGTACGCCGAGCTGCTGGAGCAGATGAACAAGCGCATGCACCCGTTCATCACCGGAAACAAGGGCACCGCCGAGGAGGCCCTGAACGGCCTCGCCGACGACTGGGAAGCCACCTTCAAGAAGTACAAGCGCTACTAGTCATCCGATGTTCTCGGGCCGCGCGTAAGCCGGATCGCGCCCGCGACTGCTTCCTCCTGGCGGCCCGTCCCTCGCTCGGCGGGGGACGGGCCGGGTGTGTGGCCATCGCTCGGCTCGATCGCCGGAAGCGCCAGTCGAGAGCGGCTCCGGGCCCAGGAGGAGAGGCAGGTGCTCAGCACACTCGACCCCACCTCGCCGGCCGCCCGGCGGGGCCTCAGCGACGTCACCATCCGCAACCTGTTCATCATCCCGACCATCGCCTTCCTGATCGCCTTCAACATCTTCCCGCTCATCTACTCGCTGGGCTATTCGTTCACCGACTTCCGCGCGTCCACCAGTGCCCCCGCCACCTTCGTCGGGCTGGAGAACTACCGCGACCTCCTCCGCGACGAGCACGTGTGGAACAACTTCACCGTCACCGCCAAGTACGCCCTGCTGTCGGTGGGCGGACAGGTGCTGGTGGGCTTCGGGGTGGCCATGCTGCTCAATCGAGAGATCCCCTTCAAGGGCCTCATCACCACGCTGCTGCTGCTGCCGATGATGATGTCGATGGTGGTGGTGGGCCTGTTCTGGGAGCTCCTGTACAGCCCGTCGTGGGGGATCGTCGACTACGCCCTCGGGCTGGAGGGGTTCGACTGGCTCTCCAACCCCGACGTCGCCCTCTACGCCATCGCCATCACCGACATCTGGATGTGGTCGCCGTTCGTGATGCTGCTGTCCCTGGCCGGTCTCTCCGCCATTCCCCCGCGCCTGTACGAGGCGGCCGCCATCGATCGCGCGAGCCGCTGGTACACCTTCACGCGCATCACCCTCCCCCTGGTGACCCCGCTGCTGCTGATCGCCATCATCTTTCGCACCATGGAGGCGATCAAGACCTTCGACCTGGCCTACATCATGAGTACCCAGGAGACGACGGAGCTGATCGCCATCAAGCTCTACCGCCTGGCCTTTCAGGAATGGCAGACCGGCCGGTCCTGCGCGCTGGCCTACATGGTCCTCATCATGGTGCTGGCCATCACCAACATCTACGTGAAGTACCTCAACCGGATCAAGGGGCGCTAGCGCGCCGTGGCCGCCGTCCAGTCCCGCCGCCAGAAGACCCTGAACCGCGCCGCTATCGTGCTGGTGGTGCTGGCGACGCTCGTCTACCTGGTCCCGATCTACTGGATCAGCTCGACCGCGTTCAAGCCGCGCCGTCTGGCCACCACCGTGCCTCCGACGGTGCTGTTCACGCCCGAGCTGACGGCGTACGTCAAGCTCTTCACCAAGCGCGTTCAGATGATCGGCCAGGTCGATCCCGACGTGTATCACAAGGCGCCGTGGTGGGAGAAGCGCGTCTACGATCTGGGCGAGCGCTTCATCAAGGACTCCGAGGGGAACATCGAGCTGTCCGCCTACCCCAGCCGGTTCCTCAACAGCCTGATCGTGGCCATGGTGAGCACCTTCCTGGCGGTGGCCATGGGCACCCTGACCGCCTACGGCTTCTCGCGCTTCCGCCTGCCCGGCGAGCAGGACTGGTTGTTCTTCATCCTGAGCACGCGCATGCTGCCTCCGGTGGTGGTGGCCATTCCCATGTTCCTGATGTACCGCGCCGTCGGCCTGGTGGATTCGCACATCGGCCTGATCATCCTCTATACCGCCTTCAACCTCTCGTTCTCGGTCTGGCTGATGAAGGGGTTCATCGACGAGATCCCCCGGGAATACGAGGAGGCTGCCCTGGTCGACGGCTACACGCGCGTGGAGGCGTTCTTCAAGATCGTGCTGTCGCAGGCGGCCACCGGGATCGCCGCGACCGCGGTGTTCTGCTTCATCACGGCCTGGAACGAATACGCGTTCGCCCTGATGATGACCAACCGGCGCGCCCAGACGGCCCCGCCCTTCATCCCGTCGCAGCTGGGCTCGGGCATCACCGACTGGACCGCCATCGCGGCCGGGACCTTCCTGTTCCTGGTGCCGGTGGCGATCTTCACCTTCCTGCTGCGCAAGCACCTACTGCGCGGCGTAACGTTCGGGGCGATCAGGCGGTGAGCGACGGCGCCGCGATCACCCCGCCGGCCCTGTCTCGGCGGCGATGACCTTCCGGGCGTTCAGCGCGAGGTATCTCGAGCCGGCCTTCATGTGGCTCATGGTGGCGGGTATCGTCGCCCTGTGTCAGCCGTGGGTCCGGACGCTGCACGCCTACGGGGTGACCATCACGCTGGTCGGGCTGATCGGGTTCTCGATCTTCTCCAAGATCAAGCCCCGGGAGGACGAGCCGTGACGGCGAGGGGGAGGACGCGGACCGGGCCCGGGCGCTCACGACCGGTGGCCTTCCCGTCGCGACGCCGGATTCGCTGATGGCGGACATCCTCCTGAGAGAGGTCGAAAAGTACTTCGGCGAGAACTACATCATCCGCAAGCTCAGCCTGGAGATCCGCCACCGGGAGTTCCTCGTGCTCCTCGGTCCCTCCGGGTGCGGCAAGACCACCACCCTGCGGGCCATCGCCGGGCTGGAGGAGATCGACAGCGGCGACATTCTCATCGACGGGCAGGCGGTGCAGCACCGCCAGGCCGCCGACCGCGACATTGCCTTCGTCTTCCAGCTCTTCGCCCTCTATCCGCACCTGACGGCCTACGACAACATCGCTTTTCCCCTGCGCGCGACGAAGGAACCGAAGAGCGTCGTGGAGCACCGGGTGCGCGACGTCGCCCGGGCGCTGCGCATCGAGGCGCTGCTGGACAAGCGGCCCTGGGCCCTTTCGGGCGGCGACATGCAGCGGGTGGCCATCGGGCGGGCACTGGTGCGGCGGCCCAAGGCCCTGCTCATGGACGAGCCGATCGGCGCGCTCGACGCCAAGCTCCGGGAAGAGATGCGAGCCGAGCTCAAGCACATCCACCGGCAGAACGAGGCCACCACGGTGTACGTGACTCACGACCAGGTCGAGGCCATGGCCATGGCCGACACGATCGCCATCATGAACGAGGGCGTGCTGCAGCAGGTGGGCTCGCCCACCGAGGTCTACCAGTATCCGGCCAACCTGTTCGTCGCGCAGTTCGTGGGCAGCCCCATCATGAACGTCGTCGGCGCCACGGTGCGGACGGGCGAAGGCCACGCCAGCGTGGTGCTGGGGGAGGATGACGCGGCCCTCCGCTTTCCCGACGCGCTGTCCCGCATGCTGGCCGAGCACCGGCACGCCCCCGACGGGCTGGCCGTGGGAGTTCGCCCGGAGGCCGTGCTGGTCGCGCGCCAGGCCGCCGAGGGCTACATTCCCGTCGAGGCGCACATCATCGAACGACTCGGTCCGTACGACATCGTGGACCTCAAGTTCGGCAGCCAGCTCCTGCGCGCCCGCACCGCCAGCGGGTATGTGGACCGAGCCGGGGACGTGGTGTGGGCCCGGCTGGACGAGAAGCAGACGCACTTCTTCGACACCCGCACCGGCCGGTCCCTGGGCATCAGGCTTTGACATGGCCCGCGTCGAACTGCACAACATCAAGAAGAAGTTTCGCCGTCACGTGGCCCTCGACGACCTCAGCCTGGACATCGCCGACGGCGAGTTCTTCGTCCTGCTCGGCCCGACGGGGGCAGGCAAGACCACCACGCTGCGCCTGATCGCCGGGCTGGATGCCCCCGACTCCGGCTCGATCTCGATCGGCGGCCAGGACGTGGCCAGGTGGAGCGCCGCCCAGCGCGACGTGGCCTTGGTGTTCCAGTACTACTCCCTGTACCCGCACTACACGGTGCGCCAGAACCTCGAGTTCCCGCTCCGCTCGAAGTACCGCCGCTTCAGGGCCAGCGAGATCTCCGACCGGGTGGCGCAGGCGGCCAAGACCCTGCGCATCGAGCACCTGCTCGAGCGAAAGACCGATCGCCTGTCGGGCGGCGAGATGCAGCGGGTTTCCATCGGGCGCGCGATCGTCCGCCAGCCCCGCGTCTTTCTCATGGACGAGCCGCTGTCCAACTTGGACGCCAAGCTGCGCGAGATTCTGCGGGCCGAGCTGAAGGACCTGCAGATGAAGCTCGGCGCCACTTTCCTCTACGTCACCCACGACCAGGTCGAGGCCATGAGCATGGGCGACAAGATCGCCGTGCTGAACCACGGCCGCATCGCGCAGGTCGGAACGCCGCACCAGATCTACAACCGGCCGCGCGACACCTTCGTCGCGACCTTCGTCGGCTCGCCCGCCATGAACCTCCTGTCCGGCGCCATCCGGGACGGCCGCCTGATCGTGGCGCCGGGAAGGCTCGAGGTCGCGATGGGGGGACAGCTGGCAGCGCGAGTGGGGCCCGGCACCGGTCGGGCCACCCTCGGGGTGCGCTCCGAGGACGTCGCGCTCGGCCCGGGGGGAAGCCTCGAAGGACAGGTGTACGGCGTGGAGAATCACGGGGTGGAGAAGATCATCACGCTGAAGGTCGACGAGCATCTGCTGAAGGCGACGGTGCCGGCGCAGACGGCCATCGAGGTCGACAGCACGGTCAGCTTCGCGTTCGACCCGAGCAAGCTTCAGCTCTTCGACGCCCAAACCGGGGTCAGTCTCGACACCGCCAGGGAGGACACCAACCATGGCTAGGGTTCTCTTCAAGAATGTGAACGTGCTGGATTGCACCGGCGCCCCGCCGTTCGCCGGCCAGGTTCTCGTCGAGGGCAACCGCATCAAGGCCGTCGCCCCCCGGGGCACCGCGCTGGCATCGGACGGATCGCAGGTGGTGGACGGTGCGGGCGCCACGTTGATGCCCGGGCTGGTGGAGGCCCACTCCCACCTCTCCTTCCTCGACACCGCGGATCTGGAGAGCCTGGGCTTCGTCCCGCCGGAGGAGCACACGCTGCGGACGGCCAGGAACGCCAAGAAGCTGCTGGACCAGGGCTTCACCGCCTGCCACAGCGCGGCATCGGCCAAGGCCCGTCTGGACGTGGTCATCCGCAACGCGATCGACGCCGGCGAGATTCCCGGACCGCGCACGCTTGCCGCCAGCCCCGAGCTCGCCACGACGGCCGGCCTGGGCGACGTGCGCCTGCGGCACATGCACCGGGAGACGTTCGCCATCATCTGCGACGGCGCCGAGGAGTTCCGCAAGACCGCGCGCGAGATGGTGCGCGAGGGCGTGGACACACTCAAGATCAATCCGTCGGGTGACGAGTTCGTGCCGCACTGTCGCGCCCATCACACGGTGATGACCGAGGCGGAGATCGACGCGGTGTGCGAGGTCGGGCGCAAGCACGACAGGCGGGTGGCGGCCCACGCGCGCAGCGCCGAGTCCGTCAAGCTCTGCCTCAAGCACGGCGTGGAGGTGATCTATCACGCCACGCTGGTCGACGACGAGGCCTGCGCCCAGCTCGAGGCGGCCAGGGACCGGATCTTCGTCGCCCCCACCCTCGGCATCAGCTACACGACGCTCAACGAGGCCGTCAAGTGGGGCATCACCACCCAGCTGGCCGAGAGTCTGGGCATCCGCCGGGAGCTGGAGACCGCCATCAAGAACATGAAGGAGCTCAAGAGACGCGGCGTGCGCGTTCTTCCCGGCGGCGACTATGGGTTCGCGTGGAATCCCAACGGGACCAACGCGAGGGACATCGAGCACTTCGTCAACCTGCTGGGGTTTACTCCGATGGACGCGATCCTGTCCGCCACCAAGCTGGGCGGCCAGATCATGATGCGAGGCGACGAGCTGGGGCAGATCAGACCGGGCTTCCTCGCCGACATCTTGCTGGTGGACGGGAATCCGCTGGCCAACGTGAGGATTCTGCAGGATGCCGACAAGCTGCTCGCCATCATGAAGGACGGCGAGTTTCACAAGGCGCCGATGGCGGCAGCGGCGCAGCGACAGATCGCCTGATACGGCCCGCGGGCTTTCACGGCGAGACGCCCGGGTAACCCAGGCGTCTCGCCGCGCGGGCGGCGCTGGCTCGGGAAGCTCGGGCCGCCGGCGCCCTCGCTACATCCGGATGTTCAGGCTGCTCGTGCCCACCCAGCCGGTCTCGGAGACGTCCACGGTGACATCGTCCGGGCCGCGGTACTTGACCTCGACGTTGCCGTGGCGATGATCGTGGCCGGGGCCGACGCCGAGGGCCTCGTTGATGTCGTGGCGGGGCTCGGAGCCCGCCGCAGCGAGCCGCTCGCTGATCTCCTCCAGGCTCTCCACCTGGAAGCCGATGTGGTGGATCCCGCTCCACCCCTTCCCGCGCTCGACCCCGGCCGCCTGGTCGTTCTTGAAGTTGAGGATGGCCAGGTTCAGGTCTCCGTCGCTCAGGTAGAAGCCGCGCGCGTTGGGGCTGTCGATCCGACCGATCTCCTTCATCCCGAAGACGTCAATGTAGAACTTGGCCGTCTTGTCCACGTCCTGGGTCGAGAGGGCGATGTGCTTGATCTT
>Ga0187766_10002430_pt1 | contig 10983 bp, 5 predicted proteins | sample 0216_QUI02_MP05__4_FD_132971 | JGI IMG/M metagenome (GOLD analysis project Ga0187766, IMG submission 132971) | Tropical peat soil microbial communities from peatlands in Department of Meta, Colombia - 0216_QUI02_MP05_20_MG | ecosystem: Environmental > Terrestrial > Soil > Wetlands > Peat ... | reverse complement strand
TGTCCGATGATCTCCCGCGTATTTTCGTGATACGTATACCTGTCATCAGTCAGCGTATTGAGCGGCACCAATCCCTCGACGAAAAGATCGGTGAGCTCCACAAAAAATCCGAACTTCGTCACGCTGATGATCAACCCGTCGAAGTCCTCGCCCACCCGATCCTGCATGAACTTGACTTTCTTCCACTCCATCAACTCGCGCTCGGCATCGTCGGCCCGCCGCTCGGCCTGGCTCGACTCTTCGGCGATCTCGTGCAGTTCCTCCAGAGCAATCGGCCCACCCAAAGACTCGTGTGGCGCGGGCACTCCTGCCCGCGTCCTGTCGGAGGCCACCCGCTGCTTCGACCATGGCGCCGGCTTACCTTGAGAGGGCTTGCTTTGAAAGGGCGCAGCTTCCAGCCGCGCCGCCAGTCTTTCGATGGAAGAAGCAGCTTCAGCCGCCGAGGCGAGCTCTTCTCTCAGCGCCTCCTTCAAAATCCTGTGCACAATCAGATCCGGATACCTTCGAATCGGCGACGTAAAGTGCGTATACGAAGCCGCCGCCAGCGCAAAGTGCCCCAGGTTCTCCTCCGAATACCGCGCCTGCTTGAGCGACCGCAGCATCAGATAGCTCAGAATCCGCTCCTCCGGCTTGCCCGCAATCTTCTCCGTCAGCTTCTGATACATGCGCGGCGTGATGTGCACCTCCTTCGGCACGTCAATCTCGCGTACCCGCTTTCCCGTACCGTAGGCGGCGCGCCGGTCGGCCTTCATCTGCACACGCTGAATCGGCAACGCTCCCACGCCCAGCGAATATCCAAACGTCGCCGCAATCGTTTCAAAGTCGTACACGCGCTTCGCATCCGGCTTCTCGTGAATGCGATACAGCGACGCAATCCGCCGCGATTCCAGATGCTGCGCCACGCACTCGTTCGCCGAAAGCATGAACTCCTCGATCAGCCGGTGCGCAACGTTGCGTTCCGACCGTGCGATGCTCTTCATCAATCCGAACTCATCGAACTCGATCACCGGCTCCGGCAGGTCGAAGTCAATCGATCCCCGCCGCTCGCGCTTGCGATTCAGAATCAGCGCCAGGTCGCGCATCAGCTCAAAATTCCCGACCAACGGCGCATAACGCTGGCGCATCGCCGCATCGCCCTCGAGCACCGCGTTCACCGCCGTGTAAGTCATGCGCTCGGCCGACCGGATCACGCCCTCGCTCAACTCGTACCCCACAATTTCGCCGCTATGGTCCATCTCCATCACGCACGACATCACCAGCCTGTCCACCTGCGGCCGCAGGCTGCAGATGTCGGTGGAAAGTTCGAGCGGTAGCATGGGCACGGCGCGGTCAGGGAAATACACGCTCGTCCCCCGCAGCCGCGCCTCCTGATCGAGGGCTGAACCCGGCGTCACGTAATGCGCCACGTCGGCAATGTGTACCTGCAATTCAAAGTTGCCGTTCTCCAGTCTGCGCACCAGCACCGCATCGTCGAAGTCGCGCGCTGTTTCGCCATCAATCGTCACAATTGGCAGATCACGAAAGTCGCGCCGCCTGTGCAATTCCCGCGCCGAAATCACGGTCGGCGCATTCTGTGCCTCTTCCAGCGCTGCCGGCGGAAAATGATGCGGCAAGTGGAACTTGCGGATCGTGATCTCGACATCGACGCCAAAATCATCCTCGCGCCCGAGAATTTCAATCACCCGCCCCCGCGGGTTCTGCGTCGCAGAAGGCCAGTCGGTGATCTCCACATCAACGACCACGCCCTCCAGATCGTCCCACTCCGAGCGCCGCGCCGCCTCTTGACCCAGAACACGATCGACAGATCTCTTACTCGTTCCCTTGCTTTTCTTGGCGTCATTCCGAAGCCCCGCGCTTTCTGGTAGACCCCCGACTTTAGTCGGGGGCGGCGAAGCCGCGGGGCGAGGAATCTCGCGTGCAGCGCCAATTGTCGTCGGGCTGGACGAATCATCCTCCGGCCACTCCATTCCCGCCGGAATCACGATCTCCTGCGTGATCTTTGCGTCCATCGGCGTGACATAGTTCCTCCGCCCGCCGTAGTGAAAAATCCCCACCACCGTCGGATGCGCCCGCCGCACCGGCTGCACAATGCGCCCTTCCGCCCGCCCGTCCGGACGCACGTTGGTGATATCCACCAGCACGAGGTCCCCATGCATGGCGTTGCCGATCAGATGTGGCGCAATGAAGATGTCGCCAGTCAGACGCGCCCGGAGCGACGCATTCAGCGACTGCGGATCAGGAATGACGAACCCGAACCCGTCGCGGTGCATGCTGAGCCGCCCGGCGACCAGATTCTTGTCAGCACCTTGAGGAAGTGCGTAGCGATCGGAATCAAGCGTAACCAGCCCTCCGCCTGCGACCAGCTTCTGCAGGCGCTCGTTCAGCTCGCGGCGCTCGTCCCCGTGCAGTCCAAGTTCGCGCACCAGCTGCTTGAAGCCAGCCGTGCGCTTCGGCTGCCGCGCGATGTGTTTGAGGATGGCGGAATCGGAGAGCATGGGGCTGACAGCTATCAGCCGTCAGCTTTCAGCATAAACCACAGCTCGGCGTTGGAATGCCGCGAAAGACCCGGCGATTTCGTCACCGTGGAAGAGCGGCGCTTCAGCGCCGCGTAAAAGGCCAGGAACTGGTTGGGGCTTCAACCCCTGTGGTAAAACACCTACCACGAATCCCCGCCGCCCTTCGGCGGCCACGCCCCCAGCGTCCGCCGGATCATTGCAATCTGCCCCACGTGGTAGCTGTTGTGCGCCACCGTCTGCCACAAAATGGCCTCTAAAGTTCCCGCGAGTTCGTTGTGCCGCTCGGTCGTAGCTTCCACCGCGCGCTCCAGCTCCGCCCGCGACGATTCCGCCAGCCGGGCATGCTCACCCAGAAACCACGCGAAGTCCCTGCGCAGCCGGTCCCACTCCTCGGCATTCGCAGGCGACGGCGCCGCCGGAAAGCTCTCCGCATTGTGCTGGGGATACGGCGGCCGCTCGCCCCGCGCGCGCCGCAGATCGTAGTTCATCCAGTAATTCATGTGGAAGACGAGCTGCCCGATCGAGTGCGGAAATCCCGCGACCTGCCGCGCCGCCACTTCGGCAGTGATATCCTCGACGCACGCGATCGGATCGGCGTGCGCGCCTCGCGCTCGAAGCAGTTCGGTGAGTGCGCGCCGAGACATGGAAGATCGGCCTCAGGAGCCTAGGTTATAGCAGACGTGGAAGCCGCCGCCCAGCGACCAATCTGTCAAGACCCGATTCCCAGGTCCGAACACCCCCGCCGCCCAAGGCTGGATGAGAAGTACTTCCCCTGCAAAATCCCGCGGTGATGCAGCTCATGCCCCGCGATCAGATAAGCAATCGCCCGCACGCTGATCTCATTCCTGTTGGCCACACCGCGGCGCATCCAGGCCGCTTCGTCGAGATTGCGAAGGAGCGTGATCGTCGCCCGCCGCACCGCAATGTAGTCCTCGATCACCTCCGCCAGCGGTCGGCTGGCAAACGGGCTATTCCGCACATAGTCGTCTTGTTCGAAGCCTTCAATGGGCGTCCGGTCGCCGCGTGCAATACGCAGCGCGCGATACGCGAAAATCCGCTCCGTGTCGCATAAGTGCCCGAGCACTTCTTTGGCGTTCCACTTGTCGGGTGCGTAGCGGAAGTCCCCGTCTTCCTCGTCCCGCCCTGAGAGCAAGAGCACCGTATCGCGGCGCTGCGAGTCCAGCGTCGCCAGGATGTCCGATCCAGGTACAAGAGAAATGTAGCGATGATAATAAGGCGTATACTCGTCCGGCTCCGGGCGAGCGACGATCAATGCTGCAGGGGTAACAACGGCTGATTCCGGCATGCTCGATTCCACCTTCGATTGAATTCGTGGGTCCCCAGTTTCCTTACAACTTAGACGTCCTGGTTCCTATTCCGTTTTCGATAAATCTTCGATCCCGGAAGGATAACGCCCGGGCCCTGTGGAAGGGTACGGCCCGGTGATTTTTTCCTAAGACACGACGCGGACTAGGCAAAAAGGAGATGGAGGCAGCCCATCGTTTCAGACTTCGAAGTCCACTTCAGGACGTACCATCCGAGGAACTCCCATTGAAAATAAAGGGTTTTCCACAGCGCTCATTTTGAGACGCGGGAGTACAATTCGCTTTGGTCACGAACGTGCGGCCTGTGACCCCTAATTCCAACAGGAAAGGAAACCATTTCACCCATGTGGAAGCCGACCAATCAGCCTCAGACCCCGACCCGTCCTGCCGAAGGGGAGCGTCCGACCATGAGCACCCCCAGCGCCCCTGCGATGACAGCCCCCGCTGAAACCGCTCCGCGCCCGGTCACGACCACGACCGCTGACCAGGCCACCATCGGCAAGTCGCTGGTGATCAAGGGCGAGGTGACCGGCTCCGAGTCCTTGTACATCGACGGCCGCGTCGAGGGCTCCATCAACCTTTCCGGCAACCGAGTGACTATCGGCCGCAACGGCGTCGTCGCCGCGAACATTAACGCCCGCGAAATCGTCGTGCTGGGCAAGGTGCGCGGGAACCTGACCGCCAGCGACCGCGTCGACATTCGCAGTGACGGCTCGCTCACCGGCGACGTCATCGCCGCCCGCATCTCCATCGAGGACGGCGCCTTTTTCAAGGGCGGCATCGACATCCGCAAGGGCGGGCAGCCGCAGCAGACCAAGCCCAATGGCGAAGAGAAAGCCATGACGGTCGGAGAGCCGGCCGCCATCGGCGCCCGGGCGTAGATCAGCCCCGGGAGCTTTCGGGTGCCCCATTTCTCGCGCGTGCTTTTTGCGCGAGAAGTGGGGGTGTTAGCTTTCCGCATCGCACCGGGCATCCATCAGGATGCCCGTTTTTTTTGTGCTCTCCCGGTCCACTCTCGTTGACCTGGCCAATTCCCGCGCGTAACATTTGGCCGCGATTCGAACATGATCGGCCAGTCCATCTCGCACTACCGCATCCTCGAAAAGCTCGGTGGCGGCGGGATGGGTGTGGTCTACAAAGCCGAAGACACTCGCCTGCACCGCTTCGTCGCCCTCAAATTCCTGCCCGACGAAGTTGCGCGCGACCCGCAGGCTCTGGCCCGATTCCAGCGCGAAGCGCAAGCCGCTTCCGCCCTGAATCATCCCAACATCTGCACCATCCATGACATTGGCGAGGAGAACGGCCTGGCCTTCATCGCCATGGAATACCTCGAAGGCGTCACCCTGAAGCACCGCATCGCCGGCCGAGCCCTCGATCTCGATTTTTTCCTCCCGCTCGCCATCGAAATCGCCGACGCCCTCGATGCCGCCCACAGCAAAGGCATCATCCATCGCGACATCAAGCCCGCCAACCTCTTCATCACCGAGCGCGGGCACGCCAAGATTCTCGACTTCGGCCTGGCCAAAGTCGCGCCCGCTGCCATTTCGTCCAGCCAGATCGCAGCTTTCAACACTCAGACCCAGTCCTTAGATGAGGCCCATCTCACCAGCCCCGGCACCATGGTCGGGACCGTCGCCTACATGTCGCCCGAGCAGATTCGCGGCAAAGAACTCGATGCGCGCACCGATCTCTTTTCCTTCGGCGCAGTGCTTTACGAAATGGCGACCGGAGCCTTGCCCTTTCGCGACGAGACGTCGGCCATGATCTGCGAAGCCATCGTCAACCGCGCCCCGGTCGCGCCTGTGCGCTTGAATCCTGATCTGCCCGCCGAGCTGGAACGAATCATCAACAAGGCTCTCGAGAAAGATCGCGACCTGCGTTACCGCTCCGCCGCCGACCTGCAAACCGACCTCAAGCGCCTCAAACGCGACACCGAGTCGGGAAGAGCACCCGTCCTTGAGACTGCAAGACCTGCACAACGCCCTTCGTGGAAGCCGCCACGTTGGTCGAGATGGGTCGTGGTCGGCATCCTGGCCGTCTTCGCAGTTCTTGAGATCTTGTTGCGCGCGCCGCTCCCCCCGCCAAAAATCATCGGATCAAAACAAATCACCAACGACGGCCTGTTCAAATTCAATCTCGTCACCGACGGCAATCGCATTTATTTCACCGAGAACGCTCCCGGCCGTCGCGCCATCGCCCAGGCGTCCATCGCCGGAGGTGAGACCGCACCCATCGATGTGCCGTTTGATAATCCCACCGTGAATGACGTCTCGCCGGAACGATCGGAACTGCTGGTTACGCAGGAACTGCTTGAGACTGTGGATACCCCCTATTGGTCTGTCCCTCTTCCGGCCGGTTCGCCCCGCCGCCTCGGGGATCTTTCCGCACACGACGCTGTGTGGGTGCCGGATGGAAAATTGCTGTTTGCAAAGGGCCGTGATCTCTATATCGCAGACGACGACGGCGCGAATCCTCGAAAAATTGCCTCCTCGCACGATATTCCAGGGAGCCCGAGCTTTTCACCCGACGGATCCCGTATCCGATTTACCACGTACGACCTGATCAACAACGTGAATGCCATTTGGGAGGTCCGCGCCGATGGAAGTGGCCTGCATCCCGTTTTCCCTGGCTGGAACAATCCTCCCAATGAGTGCTGCGGCAAGTGGACCCCGGACGGCAAGTACTATCTCTTTCAAAGCACCCGCGACGGTGTGGCCCAGGTCTGGATCGTTCCGGACCGCTCCGACTGGTGGCGGAAAATCTCGCATGATCCGGTTCAGCTCACCACTGGCCCCTTGCAATTTGGCGTTCCGCTTCCCAGTCAAGACGGCAAAAAGCTCTTCGTAGTCGGTGTGCAGCAGCGCGCCGAGCTGGTCCGCTACGACGCCCAATCCGGCGATTTCGCGCCCTATCTCGAAGGCATCTCCGCCGGCGATGCGGATTTTTCGCGCGACGGGCAGTGGGTGACCTATGTCAGCTATCCCGACGACACGCTTTGGCGAAGCAAGCTCGACGGCAGCTCCCGTCTGCAACTGACCTACGCGCCCATGCGGACGGGGGTGCCTCACTGGTCTCCTGACGGCCAGCAGATTGCCTTCTCGGGAGCCATGCCCGGCAAACCGTGGAAAGTGTTTCTGATTTCGAAGGATGGCGGGAGTGCGCAGCCATTGTCTGCGACCGCGGAGGAAGTTCAGGAAGCGGACCCGACCTGGTCACCGGACGGGAGCACCCTGGCTTTCGGGCACAACGGCCTGACAGGCGAGAAGGCGCTCAGCGATCTGTTTGACCCCAAGACCCGCCAGATTTCGCAGCTGTCGGGCTCGACCGGTTTCTTTGGTCCTCGCTGGTCGCCCGACGGCCGTTACATCGTTGCCCTTGCGCACGATGGGAATGAGATGATGCTCTTCGATGTGAAGAAGCAGACCTGGCGCCAGCTCGATATCAACCTGAATTCGTTTGGCTATCTTGCCTGGTCCAGGGATAGCGCGTACGTGTACTTCGATACCATTCTGACGAACGGCACGGGATACTATCGCGTGCGCATCACTGATGCCAAATTGGAGAAGGTGGCCGACCTGAAGAAGATCAGAGGTTTCCCCAGCCAGTTCGGCCCCGGCTCCTGGACCGGCCTGGGCCCGGGCGACACCTTCCTGTTCCCCCGCGACATCAGCACCCAGGAGATCTATTCCTTCGACCTGCAGCTTCCTTGAGGCTCGTTTCGCCCCGGACGAGCTCCTAATGCTTGTCGCCATCAATTCGCCGCTTGCTTCGCCGCCGTCGCCGCTCGCGGATTCTTCACATACGTATCGAGCCAGTTGTTCATCTCCCAGAACATGTGAAGCACCGACTCCCGCCCGGCATACCCATGCGACTCGAGCGGCAATAGCACGAAGCGCACCGTCCCGCCGGCTCCCTTGATGGCGCTGAACAGCCGCTCGCTCTGGATCGGGAATGTCCCCGAGTTGTTGTCCGCCTCGCCATGAATGAGCAACACCGGCGTCTTGATCTTGTCCGCATAGGAAAACGGCGACATCTTGTAGTAGATCTCCGGCGCCTGCCAGTACGTGCGCTCCTCGTTCTGGAACCCGAACGGCGTGAGCGTGCGGTTGTATGCTCCGCTGCGCGCAATCCCGGCCTTGAACAGATCGCAGTGCGCCAGCAGGTTGGCTGTCATGAAAGCTCCATACGAGTGCCCCATCACTGCAACGCGATTCTTATCGACCACTCCCAGCCGCGCGCCCTCGCCAATGGCCGCCTGCGCGCTCGCGACCAGTTGTTCGACATAGGTATCGTTCGGCTCCGCATTCCCTTCTCCCACGATCGGAATCGTGGCGTTCTCCAGCACCGCGTACCCCTGCGTCACGAACGGTATCGGCGAACCCCAGTAAAACAGGGGAAACTCGTACGGCGATCCGCTGATCTGCCCCGCCGCCGCCTTCGTTTTGTACTCCGTCGGATAGGCTTCCATCAGCGCCGGCAGCGGCCCGTCTTCCGGCTTGTATCCCGGCGGCAAATACAGATTCGCGCTCAAATCCACTCCATCGGCACGCTTGTACTTGAGCACCTGCTTCTTGGGAAGCGGCGCGTCGCCGTAAGGATTTGGGAAAAGCGTTACCTGCTTCAGATCGTCCTTCGCCGGATCCTTGATGTAGTAGTTCGGCGGCAGCTCGGGCGATTCCCTGCGAATCAGCACGCCCGCCCCCTCACTCTCAAGCACCGCCGCCGGGAATTCATAGAACTTGTCCTCCGACTGCCATAGCCGCTTGGATTCTCCAGTCGTCGCATTCATCGTTGCCAGAAACGGACGGTCTCCCTCCGGTGACGCGCCCTCTGCACGTAAGTAAATTCCCGTGCCGTCCGCCGCCGTCTCCAGCACGCTCTTCCCACTCGCGTTCATCACTTCGAGCGGGCGCCCCGGATCGTGATAGCGGTCCTGAAACGATCCTTCAAACAACTTCACCGGCGCGCCGCCGTCCGGAGCAACCGCCAGCATGATCCGCTTCCGGTCTTTCCAGCGTTCTTCTTCGATCAGAGCCAGCTTCCCGTTTCCCCACACAACGCTGCGAAACCGCACCGGAAGCTCCGCCAGCTTGCGCGGTGCTCCCTCAAACGGCGCGTCCTCAAGGAAAAGTGTGTCGCGAATCGCGACATCCTTTCTCGGATCGCCGCCATCGCCCGCCTCCACCCAAAAAGCGGTCGCTGCCGCATCGCTACGCCAGTCAAATTCCCGCGGCCCGGCTTCGACCGCATCGTGAATGTTCGGAATCGTGTCCTCGAGCGGCTGATCCACGAGCTGTTTGCTCGCCCCGGTCGCCAGGTTCACGACCGAAACCCGCTCCGGAAAGAACTCCAGCGGCAGCAAATACGAATACGGATGATGCCGCTCGTCGATCATCACGTACTTTCCATCGGGCGAGGGCGAGGCGCCCTGAATCACTCCCGGCTTGCCGACCAATTTCATCGTGCCGTCGAGCCGAACCACTTCCACCTGCGAAGTGGCGTAGTAATCGAAAATCCGCTCGTCTTCAGGACTCTTGATCAAATCTTCATAAGTCGCGCCCGGCGTCACCCGCCCCAGATTTTCCTGAATGACCGGCCCGGTCGGCACTTCGCTCCGCAGCGGAGCCGCCCGGATGCCTTTGACCATCGTCTTACAGGTCAGGCTCTGGCTGTCGCTCATCCATTCGCAAGGCGGCCCAAACACCCCGTTCAGCGCGACGCCCGGCAATTGCTTCGCCTGCGCCGTCGCCACATCGACAATCCACAAGCTCAAGCCCGCATCCCTGGTGTCGCTGATATTCACGAACGCAACATGTCGTGCATCCGGTGCCCAGGCTGTGAACCGGATCTTCGCGTTCGCCGGCAACCCTAAAACGGCCTTCTCCTTGCCGTCTGGCAAAGCCTGCAGCCGCAGCGAAGTGAAATACCGCCCGCGGCTGGGCCCGTTCGTCTTCGGATTGAACCGCAACCCCGCCAGCCGCAGTTCCGGCTGCGCCAGATCCGCTATCGGAGGCAACCCCGAAATCGTTCCAATCAGCAGCCACTGCCTGCCCGCCTTGTCCTTCGGCGAAACTTCCACCGCCGGAGTCGGCTTCGTGTCCACCAGATCGACGATCGCCTTCGGAGGCTCCTGATACTTGAGATTGGTCTGGGCCTGTAGGCCGAACCAAGTCAGAGGAACGGCCAGCGCAGCCACGGCCACAAACCTGAGGGGGGAAACAGAGTGCATAAGAAATGCTCCTTGTCGAACGAGGCTTCAATACTACCGCGGAAGGATCGCTAGCGTGGCAGTCATGGGAGACACAGAACACCAGCGCTTACCGGGGATGTCAGCTCACCGTGGACGTCAGGGCTCGCCGTGGAAGAGCGGCGCTTCAGCGCCGCGTAAGCGGCAAATGGAGAAGGGGCTTCAGCCCCGGTGGTCGTCATTGCTGCTGCGACTCCACAAACATGCAATCCCCATACGAATAAAACCGATACCGCTGCGCCACCGCATGCTCGTACGCTCGCAAAACGTTCTCCTTGCCGCCCAGCGCGCACACCAGCATCAACAGAGTCGACCGCGGCAGATGAAAGTTCGTCAACAGCGCTCCCACCACCTGAAACTTGTACCCGGGATAAATGAACAAATCCGCCTCGCCCCTGCCCGCCCTCACCTCGGGTGCCCCATTTCTCGCGCGTTCTGTGCGCGAGAAGTGGGGAATTCCGATCGGCCGCGCCGCATACTCCAACGTCCGCACCGTCGTCGTCCCCACCGCAACCACGCGCCGCCCAGCGTTCCGTGCCCGATTGATCTTCTCCGCCGCCTCCTCCGAAATCGAATACGCCTCTGAATGCAGCTTGTGCTCTTCCACCCGCTCCGCATGCACGGGCTGAAACGTCCCCAGCCCGACGTGCAGCGTGATCTCCACGGTCTCGACCCCGCACTCGCGAATCCGCGCGAGAATCTCCGGCGTAAAATGCAGCCCCGCCGTCGGAGCCGCCACCGATCCCCGCTCCCGCGCATACACCGTCTGATACCTCTCCCGATCCCGCGCCGAGTCCCCCCGCGCAATATAAGGCGGCAGCGGCACATGCCCGATCCTCTCGATCACGGCAAAGAAACCGTGGAGGGGCGGGCGCCCTCGTCCGCCCGGTCGAGC
>Ga0187766_10002427_pt1 | contig 10987 bp, 9 predicted proteins | sample 0216_QUI02_MP05__4_FD_132971 | JGI IMG/M metagenome (GOLD analysis project Ga0187766, IMG submission 132971) | Tropical peat soil microbial communities from peatlands in Department of Meta, Colombia - 0216_QUI02_MP05_20_MG | ecosystem: Environmental > Terrestrial > Soil > Wetlands > Peat ... | reverse complement strand
GGCCGTCCACGAACCTTGGGTACTGAGGTGATCAAATTCGGCCGTGGCCTGGCTGGGGGCCTCGTTGCCGTTGTTCCCGCCGCCGAAGCTCTCGGTGATGACCTGGTCGATAGGGGACGCGGTGAACAGCCCGACCTGGGCGACCTCGGGCAGCCCGGCGAGCCGCACGCTGCCGACCTGGGTCCAGTGCGTGCCGTCGGCCGAATCGTAGCCGGTGATCGTGTCGCCGGAACGGGTCAGCCGCAGCCAGCGCGAGGACGCGGCGCTGACGGCCCCCGGCAGGCCCGGCGTGTCCTGCGTGTAGTCGGCCTGCATGCGCACCCCGTGATCGGCTGTGACCATCATCGCCGCGTATGCCGATCCCTCGGTGGTGCCGTCCTTGATGATCAGCCCGGCCTTGGCCCACGACATGAGCCCGGCGTGCATGGGGAACTGCTGGCCCAGGCCGGCCGGGTTGGCGTTGAGGTCCGGGAGCTCCCCGGTCAGCGAGGTGACCCGGACCGTGATGCTGCCGTTCCCGGCCATCGGCTGGCGCACGAAGTAGAAGTTGTCGGTCACCGGCCCGCCGCCGGGCCCCGTGGTGAGACTGGGAGCACAGGCCGCGCCGCTGCGGGCCTGGGCGTTACCGGCTGAACTCCCCGATACGCACGAACTGCTGCCGGCGGCGGCGGCGAACAACCCGAGCCCCAGGGTCAGCAGGACCGCGACGGCCGCGCCGATGACCCAGCCGCGGACGGTGCGGAACTTCGTCCATTCTGCGCCGAGCAGCTGGGCGAACCCGTCCCGCCCGGCGGGCAGGCCGGAGCGGTACGTCGTCATGGTCTCCGCGGTCATCGGGCCGCCTGCCCAGTGCTGGCTCCGGCCGGATCGGCTGGACGGAACTCGACCGCGTCCTTGGTGAGCTCCATGTAGGCCTCCTCGAGCGTCGCACGGTGCGCCGACACCTCGGCGAACGGGACCGCGTTCTGGGTCAGCAGGGCGACAATCCTGTCCGCGGGCAGCCCGGACACGGTCGCCGTGTCGGAGCCGGTGACGGCGACGGTGGCCCCCGCGCCGGCCAGCACCGTCATCGCCTCAGTCCGGGCGGTCGTGCGCAGCTGCACCCTGTCCCCTGACGCGGCCGCGATCAGGTTCGCCACGCTCGTGTCCGCGATGACCTGGCCGCGGCCGACGACGACCAGGTGGTCGGCCGCGTCTTGCAGTTCGCTCATCAGGTGGCTCGAAATCAGGACGGCGCGGCCCTGGGCGGCCAGGGAACGCAGGTACCCCCGCATCCAGACGATCCCCTCCGGGTCCATGCCGTTGAACGGCTCGTCGAACAGCAGCACCGGCGGGTCGCCGAGCATCGCCGCGGCGATGCCGAGCCGCTGCCGCATGCCAAGGGAGTAGCCGCCCGCCTTCCGTCGGGCCGCCGATTCCAGGCCCGCCTGGCCGATCACCTCGTCGACCCGCTTGCTGCCGAGGCCCTGCGAGTGGGCCAGCCACAGCAGGTGGTTGCGGGCGGACCGGCTCGGCTGCAGCGCGGCGGCGTCCAGCAGGGCCCCGACGTGGCTCAGCGGGCAGCGCAGGTCCTGGTACCGTCGGCCGCCGATCAGCGCGGTACCTGCGTCCGGGGCGTCGAGGCCCAGGATGACCCGCATCGTGGTGGACTTGCCCGCGCCGTTCGGCCCCACGAACCCGGTGACCTGGCCCGGCTCGACGGCGAACGTCATCCCGTCCAGGGCCAGTACCGGCCCGAACCGCTTGCGCAGGCCGCTGACTTCAATGGTTGCCTCCATGCCGGGAACGCTACGGATTCGGGGCCGCCGCGTCGTCACGCCGCGGAGCGGTCTTCGCGTCCCCCCTGCGGGGGACGACGGGATCCCCGCCCGGGGTGACGCGCAACCCGGGCCCGCCGTCGGACAATGAGTGCAGGAGGGTGATGATTGACTGGCATCGTGGCTGACTGGCACGGCGGCTGGGCTGCCTGGGGCAGGCGGATGCCTGCGGTCCTCGCGACCCGGCACGCGTCGGCCGTGGCCGGGCTGCTGCTGGGGCTGGCCGCGGTGACCGAGGCGGTCGCGCGCGGAGTGCCCGCCGACCTGAGCATGGTCGGCGTGCTGACCGCCGCCGTCCTGGCGCTGTGCACCACGGTGCCGCTGGCCTTCCTCGGGCCGCCTGCCGCCGCGGTCAGCGTCTGCCTGGCCAGCCTGCTGTCGCTCACGCTGACCCGGACGCTGACCGCGGCAGGCCTGATAGCCACCTTGATCGTGCTGTTCCGGCTCGGCCGGGACGGCTGGTCCCCCGGCGGCACGCAGCGGAACATCGGGCAGCTGCTGGCTCTGGTGCTGGCCGTGCCGTTCCTGATCGTGGCGCTCACCGAGTCCCTCTCCCCCGGTTCTGAGCAGTGGGTGCTCGCCGTACTGCTGGCCGGGCTGGCCCCGGCGGCCGCGCTGGCCGGGATCGCGCAGCGCGCCCGCGCCCAGGCCCATGTGCACATCGCCGCCCGCCGGGTCACTGCGGACAGCCTGGTGGAGCACACGGCGCGTGGCGAGCGGGCCCGTATCGCCCGAGAACTGCACGACGTGGTGGCCCACCACATCTCGATGATCGCCGTGCAGGCGGAGACGGCCCGGCTGGCCACCCCCGGGATGCCCGCCGCGGGCGCGCAGCGGCTGCAGGAGATCGGTGACACAGCGCGGGCGGGGCTGACCGAGATGCGGCGGCTGCTCGGCGTGCTGCGCGAGGACGCGCGGGCTGCCGATCCGGTCCCTGGGAACGCTGACCGGCGTCCCCAGCCGGGCCTGCAGCAGCTCAACGAGCTCCTCGATGAGGCCAGGGAGGCCTCGGGGGCGGGCCTGCGGCTGATCGTGTCCGGGCCGCCCGCCACCCTCGACCCGGGGGTCGAGCTGGCCGCCTACCGTATCGTCCAGGAAGGCCTGACCAACGCGAGGCGGCACGCGCCGGGCGCCGCGGTGGACGTGGAGCTGCGCTTCACCGGCGCCGCCCTGCGGCTGCGAATCCGGGACAACGGCCCCGGGCCGTCCGGGGCTTCGGCCGCCGATGGCGGCCACGGGCTGACCGGAATGCGCGAGCGCGCCGCCGCGGCCGGAGGGGAACTGCGGACCGGCGCCGCGCCGGGCGGCGGCTTCCTGATCGAGGCCACCCTGCCCGCCAGGGCGGAGACGACGATATGACCAGTACGCCAGCGAATGCCGGGATGCCCGGGACGCCTCCGGCGGTCCGGATCATCGTCGCCGATGATCACCAGGTAGTACGCACCGGCTTCGCCGCGCTGCTGGACACTCAGCCGGATTTCACGGTCGTCGGCACGGCTTGCGACGGGAAGGAGGCGGTGCGGGTCTGCGGGGAGCTGTCCCCCGACGTCGTCCTGATGGACGTCCGGATGCCGGTGATGGACGGCATCGAGGCCACCCGGCAGCTCGCCGGGGACGGGCCGGACGGGAACCCGGGACCCCGCATTCTCATCCTGACCACTTTCGACCTCGACCACTACGTCTACGACGCGCTGTGCGCGGGTGCCAGCGGTTTCCTGCTCAAGGACGTCACCGCCGAGCAGCTCTTCGACGCGGTCCGGGTTGTCGCGGCGGGCGAGGCGCTGCTGGCGCCCGCGGTCACCCGCCGCCTGATCAGCGAGTTCGCCCGGCTGCGCCCGAGGCCGGACACCGCGCCCGGGGCCGCGCTCGGCACGCTGACGCCCCGGGAGACACAGGTGCTGCGGCTGGTCGCGGAGGGCCTGTCCAACCCGGAGATCGCGGCCCGCCTGGTGGTCACCGAGGAGACGGTGAAGACGCACGTCAGCCGGGTGCTGAGCAAGCTCGGGCTGCGTGACCGGACGCAGGCGGTGGTCACCGCCTACGAGACCGGGCTGGTCGTCCCCGGCTCCCGGGAACCGGGATAGCGGCATCCTCGAGCGTGGTCACGCCGCGGCGCCCGCCGGTTCAGCCCGGTTTTCCGCCCGGGCTGCTACCTGGGGCGGGCGCCGAAGCGGCTCACGACGGAGGCCGCGATCCGGGTGGCGAACCGGGCCGCCGCGGGCAGGTCGGTGGTCCGCGGGTCCGGGCCGCCGGCCAGCCACCGGCTCATGAAGGCGCCGCAGAAGGCGTCGCCCGCGCCGGTGGTGTCGCGCGCGTCGGCGGGGTGGGCGGGGATGCGGACCGGGGACTCGCCGGGTATGGCGAGCACGGCTCCTGCGCCGCCGAGTTTGAGCGCCACGACGCCGTAGTGCCTGGTAAGACGGGCCGCCATGGTCACCGGGTCCGCCTCTCCGACCAGGACGGCGGCCTCGTCGCGGTTGGGGAAGCAGACCGCCGCGCCCTCGGTCCAGCGCAGGAACGCGCCGGGCTCCATCCGGGCCAGGAAGGCGGCCGAGGCGGGATCTATGGTGACGGCCAGGCCTCGGGAACGAGCCTGGTCCAGCAGCCACAGCGCCACCTCGAGCAGCTGCGGCTCGAAGAAGGTATAGCCGGTCAGGTGCAGCACGGCCGCGCCGTCCAGCAGGGCGGGCGGGATGTCGCGTTTGCAGAACCGCAGGTTCGCGGCCCGGTCGGTGAACATGGTCCGCTCCCCGTCGGGAGCTACCATGATCACGATCGAGCCGGTGTCCGTCTCCGGATCGGCGGCCAGGTATGCGCGGACGCCGACCCTGGCCAGTTCCGCGCGGTGGTAGTCGGCGTCCCGGGTGCCGACGCGCCCCGCGAAGGTGACCTCGGCGCCGAGACGGGCCATCCACGCGGCCTGGTTAGCCGCGGCGCCGCCCGGGCAAGCCCGGATCACCGCCGGGGTGTCGCTGCCGGACGTGATGCCGTCCACGCGCTTGACCAGCACGTCATTGATCACGTCACCGCAGACCGCGACCCGCAGGCCGGCGGTCAGCGCGGCGCACCGGTCCGTTCGGACCACGCCGTGGCGATCCGGCCCGCGAGCTCGATGTTGCCCTGGGCGATGGTCAGGTTCACCTCGACGCTGGCCCCGCCGGTCACCTGCTGGATGTGGCCGAGCAGGAACGGGGTGACCGCCTTGCCCCGGGTCCCGGAGTCGGAGGCGGCCACGAGGGCCGCCTCCAGCGCGCCGCTGAGCACCTCCGGGTCGAGCTGATCGGCGGGCGCCAGCGGGTTGGCGACCAGCAGGGCAGACTGCTCGCCGAACGCCTCCCTGGCCGCCATCACGTCGGCGACCTCCTGCGGGCTGTCCACGCGCCAGTCCAGGTCGTAGCCGGAATCGGCCAGCCAGAAGGCCGGGAACCGCGAGGTGCGGTAGCCAACGACCGCGACGCTCAGCGTCTCCAGCCGCTCCAGCGTGGCGGGAATGTCCAGGATGGACTTCACCCCGGCCGACACGACCGTGATCGGCGTCCTGGACAGCACGGTCAGGTCGGCCGACTCGTCGAAGGTCTCCGCCGCGCCGCGGTGTACGCCGCCGAGCCCGCCGGTCGCGAAGACCCGGATGCCGGCCCGCGCGGCCAGCACGGACGTGGCCGCGACGGTGGTGCCGCCGGTCATCTTCCTGGCCATCGATATGGCGATGTCCCGGCTGCTCACCTTGACCGCCGACTCGTCGGCCGCGATGCGCTCCAGGTCGTCCGGCGTCAGGCCGACCTTCGGCACGCCGTCGATCAGCGCGATCGTCGCCGGAGTCACCCCCCGGGTACTGAGGATCGACTCGAACATCCGCGCCGCAGCGAGGTTGCCCGGCCGCGGCAGGCCGTGCGAGATGATCGTCGACTCCAGCGCGACGACCGGTGCTCCGGCCGCGAGCGCGGCGCTCACCTTAGGGGCTATCTCGACCGGGGACGACACGGGACCGATTGTAGTGGGACCGCGTACCCATCCGCATGTACCCGGGTACACCGGCACGCGCCCTGACCAGCCCGGACGGCCGGGTGCGGGCAGCAATCCGGGCATCAGATGCACCCGCATGCACCGGCACTAGTAGCACGGCAAGTGTCACGGGGGCGGTCCCGGTGACCGCCGCCGACTGGCAGCAGTCCGGCGACAAGCGGGTCTGGGTGGCCGAGGCGCCGGGCAGGCATGTGCTGACCGTGACGCAGGCCGACCGCCACTGGTGGCGGGGGCGCCTTCCGGGGCATCGGGATCTCCGCGGTGTGCTGGTCCAGGGCTTCCCGGGCCTGCGAGCAGCTCCTGAGGACCGGGCCGAGCCACAGCCCCGCCGCCACTGGCTCATCAGGACGTATATGAATCCTCACGTTCGTGGCTGGCGGGCCGACTGGCAGGTCAAATCCCGGCCAGCCACGTGTTGAAACGGCCGAGGGCGCGAACCGTCCTCCTCCACCGCGTAACCGGCTCGCCAGGCTGCTGCCCGGTAACCGGCTTGCCATGCTGCTGTGTTGCGACCATGTCCAATCACCTTTTCTATCTGAGTAGCCAACCGAGATTGACCGACTACGACCAGCCTGCCGAACCGCACCGCGCAGGTCTGCCGCCTGGCTGACATGGTTGGTGTCGGCTTGTTGACACCTAGGCGCAGGCCCGACCGGAACGGCCGGAGTGATCCGCCCTGGCCGCAGCCGGGCGCGGATCATCGCCAAGCGGACCACAGCGGCCGACGCGGCCTGGTACCGCCAGAAGCAGGTCTCCTCGTCGGAGATGAGGATCGCGCCCAGGAAGCGGACCGCCCCCCCGCGCTGGCTGGCCTGCCCGGCGGCCAGCGCGAGGTCGGCGGCGCCGGGGACGTCCCGGGGGGCGTAGGTCTCGGCCACGAACTCGGGCATGCGCCTTACCGTAGGCCGACCCGCGCGGCGGCGAATCAGGGAAACCTGTGAACTTTGACTGCCGGCCCGGCGGGCCGCGGCGCTAGTGTGTCGCGACCGGTAATGTTTGCCCGGGTCTTCGAAGCCGATGCGGGCTCGCTGGCGATCACAGTGCCCTGGAGATGCCAGGGACCCGGAAGCAAGGCCGGGCCGACGTCCGTCGGGCCGCGAGCACCGCCATGTTCGCGATCGACACCCTGCTCGCCGAGCAGCACCGGCTCGGGATATGCGGTGGCGTGACCATGGTCAGCGGATAGGCGGCCGTGCGGCGCAAAGCTGGCTCGCCCGACGTCCCCCGCCTGGTTGCCGCCGCCGCGGTATCACAGGCATCAGCACGGAGGTCTGCTGAAGAGGGAGGAACCGATCCGGAAACCGGAATCGTGGCATCCCTACGCGCCGACTCGCACCCGCAGCAGAGGCAGGGGGGTCCAGATGTCTCTCGCGCATCACCGGGCGGTGGTAGCCAGCCTAGTGGCGGGGGGTTTCCTCGTCTCGGGGCTGTCAGTCAGCGCCCAGGATTCCGCGCTGGCCAGCGTGGTCACCTCCTCTGCTTCTCCCTCCCCGGCCGCGGCCAGCACAAGCTCGGGCCCTAGCGCCTCCAGCACGCCAAGCCCATCACTGTCGACGTCCGCGTCGCCTTCCCCCTCACCATCGACGTCCGCGCCCGCGCCGACGCCGACACCCAGCCCGACCATTTCCACATCTCCGGCGCCTACGCCCAGCGCGAGCCCAACTGGTTCGGCGTCCGGCCGCCCCACACCCAGCGCCAGCGCAACCCGTTCGGTAGCCCCGACGGCCAAGGCCAGCACGACGCGTTCTGCATCCCCCAGACCGTCAGCCAGTGCCTCGCCGAAGGGCTCGGCGGGCTCGGCTGGCACGTCCCGGCCGGGCACAAACCTGCCTCCCGTACCGCTGCCGAGCCCGAACAGCGCCAGCCTCTTCACGGCCATCGCCCCCACCGCCGTAGCCGGGCCGATCCCGGGCCTGAACGCCGTCAGCACCACCCTGATCAGCGCCGGGAATGCGGCCAGCCTCTTCCCGGAAATCACGCCTGCCCCCGCACCCAGCCCCGCCTCGGGCAGTACCGCCCCGACAGCCGGGCGCAGCACCAGCCCGGCAGGCCGCCGGGTGGCGGATGCCTCCACCGCCGGGCCCGGAGCGCCGGAACTGGCCGCCCAGGTCCTGGGGCCCATCGCTCTGGCGCTGGCGTTCCTGTTCGCCATGACCCGGCTGTCGCTGCGCCGGCAGGCAAAAAGGCAAGGACCAGGAGCATAACGCCATCCCGGCATCCGATACCCGGCCGGGCCCCGGCCCGCCGGAACCGGGGCCGGGCACGGACGGCGCCTGCGTTCAGCTGCCCTAAGACGCCTGGCGCCAATCCTGGGGCGGCTCTTGGGCCACAGCCAGGCTCTCCGCCATCTGCCGGGCCAGGGCTTCGCGGGTCTGTGAGCAGCTCCTGAGGACCGGGCCGAGCCACAGCCCCACCCCCGCTGACAGCGCGAACCAGGCGACCAGGCCGATCGGTATCCACCACCCCGCGTCCATGCCCACCTCCCTCCCTGCGGCGGGGGGCACATCCGTCTCAGACGCCGGCCGCCGCCCTCGTGGCCCAGCGCACTACCGGCCCGCTTGGCCCATCAGGGTCGAAGGACACCCATCCACGGTCCTTACGTCCCGGCACGTGCCAGCGCACCTGACCGCGGCCTGGCGGCACGGACAGGACATCTCATCTGCCAGATCCGGCTGACCGGGCCAGGCGGACTAGTGCCCCTGCGCGCCGACCACGCGGTGCGGCGGCCGAGTCCCGCTGACGGCCCGCGGGTGCGGGCCGGGCTACCTGGCCGCGGCCGAGCCCTCCAGGGCCCGGTGCCACGACCGGGGAACGTGGTCGTCCGGGTCGGTCGCCAGCGTCGCCGCCGAGCCGATGATGACGACCGGGCAGGGCGCGGCCCGCAGGCACACCCGGATGACAGGGCCGGCCCCGTGGTACGCGTCCGGGCCGTGGGACGTGCGGCCGAGCACCAGCATGTCGGCCTCGCACGCGTGGTCGAGCAGCACCCGCGCGGCGAGCCCCTCGGTGATCTCGGTGCGCACGGTGACGCCGGGATAAACGCTGGCTGCCTCGTTGACGGACCGGCGCAGCACGTCGCGGGCGGCTCCCCAGCTTCGGCTGGTCCGCCTGGGCGTCGGCACAGCGTAGCTGGCGACCTGATGACACGCGGACTCCAGGGCGAGCACCGCATGAACCTCCGCGGCGCGCAGGCTGGCCTCTCTGCACGCCCATCTCAGTGCGGCCACGGACTCCGCTGAGCCGTCAACACCGACCACGATGCGCCGAACACCGGGATCTGTTGCCATGACGAATTCCTGTTCTTACTTGTTCGCCACCTCTGACACTCCCGTTCGTCCCGCCCCACAACCGAACCGTCAGAGTTTTCCAAGTCTTGACTGACAGTTTCCGATGCTAAACCGTGACCGGGCCCCCTGACGAGAGGCCGGAGGGCGCTTTTGCCGGCCTCATGCGTCGTGACGGCGAGTATGCGGGCGATGCTGCTGGCAAAACGGGGTAGCGCGGCGGGGTCCCCGGCGCAGCGGGTCGGGTTGAGCTCGCCGATCGACAGCGCTCGTACCCGCCGATGATATTGCAGCCGTTCGCGGCTGTTCACGGCAGCGGATAGACGGACCACTGTCCGTTCGGAACAAATAATGACGAGCAACTGGACGCGCGCACATCCAGATGGCTGCCGGCCCGGCCCTTGCGCACGCGGACCTGGGCAGGCACACGCTGTCTCAGCTCGGCGACGTGGCTGACGATGCCGACCATCCGGCCTCCCTCGCGCAGGCCGTCGAGCACCGTCATCACCTCGTCGAGCGTGTCCTCATCGAGGCTGCCGAACCCCTCGTCCACGAACAGCGCGTCGATCCGGGTACCGCCCGCCTCGGCGGTCACGACGTCGGCGAGGCCGAGGGCCAGGGCCAGGCTGGCCAGGAACGTCTCGCCGCCGGACAGCGTGCTGGTATCGCGGTCCACCCCGGTCCACGCGTCGCAGGCCAGCAGGCCGAGACCAGAGCGACCCGCGCCGCGGCGCGCGTCCGTGTGCACCAGGCAGTACCGGCCCGAGGTCATGGTGAGCAGCCGCTCGCTGGCCGCCGCCGCCACCTCTTCCAGGCGGGCGGCGAGCACGAACGAGGACAGGGTCATGCGCAGCGTGTTCACGCCCTGCCCGCCCGCCAGGTCGGCCAGGGCGCGGGCCTCGGCGGCCTTCGCGGCCAGCGGGCGCAGCGCATCCAGCCGCGCGCTGAGCCGGGGGGCGAGGTCGGCCAGTTGCCCGGCCCGCTGCTGGGCACGGTCGTACGTGGCCAGGGCGTCGTCATGGGCCTGGCGGGCCGTGTCTACCGCGGCCATCGCCGCGGCCACGTCGGCGGGCGGGTCCAGCGGCACGTCGAGGTCGGGATCGGCCAGCAGGTCCGCGACGGCCCGGGCCGCGGCTTCGTGGTCGCGGATGGCCTGGTCGGTCGCTGCGCGCCATTCGCTGGACCGTTGGGCGTCGCGGACCGCGGCCAGGCTGGCGAATCCGACGGAGGCCGCGATCCGGACCGCCCTGTCTTGCGCGCGCAGGGCGTCGGCCTGGGCGCGGACGGTGGCATCGGCCGCGTCGGCGGCGGCGGCGAGCGCGTCAGCTGCCGCCGCGGCGGCGCTGAGAGCGGTGTCGAGGTCGGGTTGGCCGTTGAGCTGGGCCAGCAGGGACGCCCGATGCCGGGCCGCCCGCTGATCGCAGTCTTTGGCCTGGCGGATTTCGGACTCGCGCTGCTCAGTGAGCCCGGCCAGGCGTTTCTCGGCGTCGGCGAGGTCCTGGTCCAGGGTATCGAGGGCGGCCTGGCACTCACTGTGCCGGGCCGCGGCCGCAGTGAGCTGCGTCGTCTCGGCGGCCAGCCGGCGGGCGGTGGCCTGGAGCGAGGCCGGGTCCGAGTCGGCGGCAAACCCGGCGTCCTCGAGCCGGACGGCCAGGTCGGCGACCAGCACATCGGCGGCGGCCACCTTGGCCCCGATCAGCTCGGCCCGTTCCGAGGCTGCGGCCGCCTCGGCATCGGCGGCCTCTTCCTGCTCGCGGGTCACCCGCTCGCCGCGGAGCTCGCACAGCTCCGGGTGATCGAGCGAGCCGCAGACCGGGCAGGGCGCGCCGTCGACCAGGCTGGCCGCCAGCTCGGCGCGCATGC
>Ga0187766_10002426_pt1 | contig 10988 bp, 7 predicted proteins | sample 0216_QUI02_MP05__4_FD_132971 | JGI IMG/M metagenome (GOLD analysis project Ga0187766, IMG submission 132971) | Tropical peat soil microbial communities from peatlands in Department of Meta, Colombia - 0216_QUI02_MP05_20_MG | ecosystem: Environmental > Terrestrial > Soil > Wetlands > Peat ... | reverse complement strand
TACGCCTACCAGGGCTCCCCGGCGCTTTTCGGGAAAGTGGTGATCGCGAGCCCCGCTTAGGCTCGCGTTCCGCGCCAGGGCCGCCCGGCGCTCCGCGTCATTTGTTTGTGTCACATACAAACTGCGTTATGATCGAACGCGAGGCAGGGGGGATCGCTCATGGCCGCGCGTAATCTAGAAGAAATCCTGGCGGGGGCCGGCAACCCGGTGCGGATGCTGCGCAACTCGCAGCTTGGCGCCTACGTCTATCCCGTGGTCGCGCCCGAATTCAGCAACTGGCGGAGCGAAATGTGGGCCTGGCAACACAGCGCCGTGCTCTTCGGCCAGACCCACCACATGGTCAACCTCTACGTGCGCGGTAAGGACGCACTGAAACTCTTCAGCGACACCGCGATCAACTCCATGGCAGGCTTCAGCGTCAACAGGGCGAAGCAGTACGTGCCGACCACCCCTTACGGACACGTGGTGGGCGATGGCATCGTCTTTTATCTCGCGCCCGAGGAGCTTCTGTACGTCGGCCGGGCGCCGGCCTCGAACTGGCTGCGCTTCAACGCCGCGCAGAGCGGCTACGACCTGAAAGTCGAGCTTGATGACCGCTCGCCGATGCGCCCGATGGGCAAGCCCGTGACACGCACCGTGTGGCGCTTCCAGATCCAGGGGCCGAATGCGTGGAAGGTCATCGAGAAACTCAACGGCGGTCCGCTCGAGCAGCTCAAGTTCTTCAACATGTCGACCATGAAGATCGCAGGCAGAACCGTGCGCACGCTGCGACACGGGATGTCGGGGGCACCTGGGCTCGAGATCTGGGGTCCGTATGCGGAGCAGGAGGAGATTCGCGCCGCGATACTGGACGCCGGCAAGGAGTTCGGCCTCGTGCCCTGCGGCAGCCGCGCCTATCCTGCGAACACGCTCGAGTCGGGTTGGATTCCATCACCCCTGCCCGCGATCTACACGGGCGAGAAGCTCCGCGCGTACCGGGAGTGGCTCGGACCCGATAGCTACGAGGCCACGGGCTCGATCGGCGGGAGCTTCGTCTCGGAGAACATCGAGGACTACTACCTCAATCCCTTCGAGCTCGGCTACGGCTCGTTCATCCGTTTCGATCACGATTTTCACGGCCGCGACGCTCTGCAGCGCGTAAAACCCGAGACGCAGCGCAAGAAGGTAACGCTCGCCTGGAACCCCGACGACATGACGAAGATCCTCGCCTCGCTTTTTAGTCCCGAAGGCCAGCAGTACAAATTCTTCGACGTGCCGCTTGCCAACTACGCGTCCTCGAACTACGACCGTGTGATCGATGCGGACGGCAAGACGGTCGGTCTCTCCATGTTCAGCGGCTATAGCTACAACAAGAAGCAGGGGCTGAGCCTCGCCATCGTGCGTCCGGAGATCCCGATCGGCACCGAGCTTCGGGTCGTCTGGGGCGAGGAGAACGGCGGCACGCGCAAGACGACGGTCGAGCCACACAAGCAGATCGAAGCGCGCGTCATCGTAAGCCCCGTGCCCTACAGCCGCGTGGCCCGCGAAACCTACAAGACCGGCTGGCGCACGCGCGGCGGCGCCTGACGCGCCGCGCCGGACGCGCCGGCGGCGCGGTTTCGACATGCGCCTCGTGCTCGGCGCACACTGAGCTCCGCGCCCGACAAGACATCCGAAATAACGGAGATCGCATATGCCATCAGAACCTGCGGCACAAGCGGATTCCGTCCCTCCCCACGTCCGGCTCATCGAGATGGGCACCGCCTCGTGGATAACGATGATCATTCATGGGGCGGCAAGGATCGGCCTCGCGGATCACTTCGACGGCGGCAAGAAGACGGCCGAAGAGCTCGCTGGACCCACCGGCACACACGCTCCCTCACTGCGCCGTCTCATGAGAACGCTGGCAGGGCTTGGGGTCCTCGTGGAGGGCCCACCCGGTGAGTTCGCACTCACGCCGCTCGGGGAAGCATTGAAAAGCGGTGCACCCGGCTCTGCGCGAGCCTCGATCCTGTCTTTGGCGGGGGACCGATTCTGGCGCTCGATGGGGGAGTTTCCCTACGCGCTTCAGACCGGCAAGCCGGCTCATGTGAAAGCGCACGGCCTGCCGCTTTTTGACTGGCTGACCAAACACCCTGAAGAGGCGGCGCTTTTCAGCGAGACGATGATGGGTTTTCACGGCAGAGAACCCGCTGCCCTTGCCGCCGCGTACGACTTCTCCAAGTTCGGGACGCTCGTCGATGTGGGCGGGGCAACGGGGCACCTCCTGACCACGGTACTCGGCCGCTACCCAGGCCTGCGCGGTGTGCTCTTTGACATGCCCTACGTCGAGCGCAATGCGAGGGAACTCATCGCCTCGCGAGGCCTGAGCGATCGAATCTCAATCTCGACGGGCAGTTTCTTCGATGCGGTACCGCCCGGGGGCGATGCGTATCTTCTCTCGCACATCATCCACGACTGGACTGAAGAGCAGTGCCTCAAGATCCTCGGGAACTGCCGCAAGGTCATGAAGCCTGACGGCAAGCTCCTGATTGTTGAAATGGTGCTGCCGCCGGGTAACACGATGCACCCGGGAAAAATCCTCGACATGATCATGCTCGTCGGCCCAGGTGGCCAGGAGCGGACCGAGGAGGAGTACCGGGAGCTTCTTGGCAAGGCGGGTTTTCGGCAGACGCGCGTCGTGCCGACGGAGTCTGCCGTGAGTGTGGTGGAGGGTGTCCTCGCCTGAGGAATCGGATCGGGTAACGCAGACTTTTGCTCCGGCGACGCGGAGGAGACCATGCACGAGATCAAGCTCAGTGCCGAATTGTTGAATCAGATCCAGGCGCAGCGCGGACAACTGCATCCCTTCGATCGCCTCCACATGCAGCGCACCGCGCATATCGTCGTCGATCTGCAGAACGGTTTCATGGAAGAGGGCGCGCCGGTCGAGGTCCCGCTCGCGCGCGAGATCGTCCCGAACGTCAACTCGATCTCCGCCGCGGTACGCCGCCGCGGCGGGCGGAACGTCTTCCTGCGCATGACGGTGGATTCTGATTCGCTCGCGAGCTGGTCGAACTGGTTCGCACACATGCATACGCCCGGGAGTCGGGCCGGGGTCACGAAAGGTTTCGCACGCGACGCGCACTACTGGCAGCTCTGGCCCGAGCTCGAGGTCGACAAATCCGACCATCTCATCGAGAAGACCCGCTTCGGAGCCTTCGTGCCAGGCGCGAGCCGCCTGCACGAGCTCCTGCAGGGTATGGGCATCGATACCCTGATCATCAGCGGCACCCTCAGCAACTGCTGCTGTGAATCGACGGCACGCGATGCCATGCAGATGAACTACAAGGTCATCTTCGTCTCGGACGCGAACGCAACATTGAGCGATGCGGCGCACAACGCGACGCTCGAGAATATGGCGCTGCTCTTCGCCGACGTCATGACGACCCGGGAAGTTCTGAGCGCGCTCGCGCGGTCGGTTCCCGCAGATCTCGAGGACGCACCCTCCGCGCACCGAAGCGCCGCCGTGGGGAAGCGCCCGTGAGCCGGCAGAATGTCGAGCCTCCCGAAGACGAGAGCTGGTTCTCTCGCGGGCAGCTCAAAAGTCTCGAACGCGCCGGGAGTTCTGATGAGCTGCGCGCCGCCGTGCCGACGCGCAACGTTTCGAACGGCGAGTACGTGCCCTTGGCGCAGACCGGTTCGCAGCGCGAAGTCGAGGCGCGCGTGAGGGCGCTGGCGGAGGGGGCAGCGCGCAGACTCGCTCTGTCACGCCGCCGCTTCCTCTCGGGAGCGGGCGGGATGGCGGCATCCTTCATCGCCATGAACGAAGTCTTCGGACCGTTCTTCGATGCGCAGCCGCTCGAGCTTTTCGAATCGGCTGCAGCGGCCGAACGCGGGCCGCCTCAGGACCTCTTCGTCTTCGATGACCAGCTGCACATGGTGCGCGACAGCCAGGGGGCCGCGGGCCTCCCGCTGCGCGCCACCTCGCAAGGTGCGGGTGCCGCAAGTGCCGCTGCCGGCTTCAAGGAAAATCCGTTCAACCCGAGCGGCTTCCCCGACGAGCTCGGAAATCCCTGGTCGGCCTGGACCGATGCGCTTCGGCAGACCCCGAACGTCGGCACCGACTTCATGCTGACATCGCTCGTGAAGGACGTTTACCTCGACAGCAACGTCACGGTCGGAATCCTGAGCAATGCGCCCCTCGGGCTCTTCCTGCCGCCGGGAGCTACGACGCCGATTCCCCCGAGAACCATCGCCGAGTCACTCGCCTCCGAGATCCTCACCGGCTACCAGACCGCTCAAGTCCGTGACTTCGTGAACCGGATCGCGGGATCGACCCGCATGCTCGCTCACGGGCAGTTCTACCCGGGCAAAAATAACCTCGAGTTCATGCAGCGCCAGATCGAGGAGTATCACCCGGACTCCTGGAAGGGCTACACCATCGCCTACTCGGCCAAGGACAACGACGATCCGACGCGCGCGATGGGCCGCTGGAGCCTCGATGATGAGGCGATCGCGTATCCGACCTACGAGCTCATCCGCCGCAACCGCGCCCAGCTCAAGGACTACCCCGGCTTCTTCAACATCTGCATCCATAAGGGACTTACGACGCTCGGGGATCCCGCCGATCCCGCGAGTGATCAGGCGCCGATGGGAAATCCCAACGACATCCCGAAAGCGGCGCGTGACTGGCCCGAGTTCAACTTCATCATCTACCACTCCGCCTGGGCGCCGCTTTTCTACGCTCAGCAGTCGCTGCGCGCGGTGCGCGAGGACCGGACGCTCAATGGCGAGCCGGATGTGCAGTGGGTCACGCGCATGGCGCAGCAGTGCGCACATCTTCCGAACGTCTACGCCGAGCTCGGCACGACGTTTGCGGCGACCGTGACGACCTTTCCCACCGTCTGTGCTCACATGCTTGGACAGCTCCTGAAGTACTGGGGGCCCGACCGGATCGTGTTCGGGTCCGATTCACTCTGGTACGGCGCGCCGCAGTGGCAGATCGAGGCGCTCTGGCGCTTTCAGATCCCCGAGGCCATGGCGGCGAGGTACGGTTATCCGCGGCTCAATGAAACCACCCGCCGCAAGATCCTCGGGCTCAACTCCGCGCGTCTTTATAAGATTGGTGCAAAGACACCGGTCTCAGCGAACGGCGTCTACAAAAGAGTGCCGCGCGACTTCGAGGCGCACGTGCCCGCGGAACTGCGGGCCACCCTTGCCGATGCGCCGGGCTCGAAGCAGGGTTCGCAGGCGCTTGCGCCCAAAGCAGCCCCCGACCGGCTCGCGCAACTGCGCAGCGACTACCGCGAAGCGGGCGGGGAGCGCGATAACCTGCGTCATGGTTGGGTCGTTCGGACCTAGTGGCCCATCAGGAGCAAGCGCCTGCAGCCGCCCGTACGAGGCTCCCCTCGCTCTCATCGAAGATCTCACTAGCGACCCCCCGGTCGGTGCGCTGCTCGGGCAGCCGCCGCAGTGCCTCAACCAGCCGTTCCGCGAAGCTCGGGTCAGCAGCTGCCGCAAGGCCAATCTCGGTCAGTTCCGCTGAGAGGAATGAGGTGATGTCTGACATTTGAGTGCTCCTTTAAGCCTTCTGTCGCATCAGGGGGCCGCTTTTCCCGCTCCTAGCCCCCCGATCCAGTGGAGCCTAGAATCCTCCGAGTGCCCTGAAGAGGCTTTGGGCGCTGCCTGAGACCTCCTGATTTCCTCTGAAGCCGGTGGAAAATGGCTGAAAGCCAGCGTGCGGACGGCGTCTTCGAGTTCGGCGACTTCCGCCTCCTCGCCGCGCAGCGCCAGCTCGTCTCCCGTGCCGACGGCCGCCCGATAGAGCTCACCGCAAAAGCCCTCGATGCGCTGCATTTCCTCGTGCAGCACCCCGGCGAGCTCCTCGACAAGTCGACGCTGATGGCGGCCGTCTGGCCGAACGTCGTCGTCGAAGAAAACAATCTGAACCAGGTGGTCTCGGCGCTGCGCCGCGCGCTCGGAGATGGGAGCGAGGGCAAGCGGTTTATCGTCACGGTTCCAGGGCGCGGCTACCAGTTCGTGGCGCCCGTGCGCGAAGTGCCCGAGGCGGCGCCACCGGCTGCCGCCGTGCGCGCGGTCGCAGCCGATCGAGCCTCGATCGCGGTGCTGCCGTTTGCGAGCCTAAGCAGCGACCCCGAGAAGGACTACTTCGGCGACGGTATCGCCGAGGAGCTCATTCATCTCCTGACACGCGTGCCGGGCCTCAAGGTTCCGGCGCGCACCTCATCGTTCGCCTACAAGGGCCGCAACCTCGACGTGCGTCAGATCGGCCGTGAACTCGGGGTGGGCATGCTGCTCGAAGGGAGCGTCCGGAGCGCTGGCGATCGCATCCGCGTCACCGCGCAGCTGATCGCGGCGGATTCGGGCTTTCATGTCTGGTCGCAAAGCTACGACCGCCGTTTCGCAGACGTATTCGAGCTGCAGGACGAGCTCGCGGGAGCCATCGTGCACGCGCTCAAGATCAACTTGGGCGATCGCGAGGGTCGACCGCTGCGGGATCTGCCTCCGACGAAGGACGTCGAGGCTTATCGCCTCTACCTTCGTGCCATCGCGCTCAGGGACACCTTCGGTGCCAGCGAACGCGCGATCAGTTTGTTGAATGAATGCACGGCCCGCGATCCCACTTTTGTGCGCGCCCACGCGCAGCTCGCGGTCGCGTATAACTTTCTATACTCGGTGGGCACGCACGGTCCAGAGGCTCTGCTCGAGGCACAACGCTCTGCGGAGCGGGCGCTCAGCCTCGATCCGAATGCCGCCGAAGCCCATGCGGTCATTGGAGTACAGCATGGAAGCCGCGGCGAGTGGATCCTCGCTGACAATTCCCTGCGTCGCGCCATGGAGCTCGATCCGCTGGAACCGCTCACCCATACCACCTACGCGCTCTTCGTTCTGGGGCCGGGCGGAAAGCTGGAGCAGGCGGCCGCCGAAGCGCGCCGGGCCTACGAGCTCGCTCCGGGCACGACCGGTGCAGCGATCAATGTGGCCGGTTTCAGTTTTCTCTCCGGGCATAGCGAGGACGCGGCACATTTTGTTCAGGCGGCGTCCGAGCTCGGGGCGCGTGGGGAGCAGCTGCCGATCGCGCTCTTTCGCGCGGAGATCGCGCGCCGCAGCGGGGAGTATGCGGCGGCTCCGGAGCCTTTCATCAAAGTGCTGCCCGAGGATGTGCGAGCGCGTGGCGGGGAGGAGCTCGTGAGGCTCATCTACGCTGCACTCGCAGACTCGCGTCACGCGCCGCGCGCGCTTGCCGGGTTGCGTGCACTGCGCGGGGGGGACGAGCTGCCGAGTCTCGGGAAGTGGCCGATGATCCTGATGTTGATCTGCTGGTTCACGTGGCTTGGCGCGCTTGATGATGCTCACGATGCCGCACAGCGAATCGTGCAGGGATTCCGGCGCACGGGGGTCCTCAACGTGATCACCCTCGGACCGCTTTGGATGCGGGAAATGCTGCCCTTCCGCCGCGATGAGCGATTTCAGGGCTTCGCACGCGAGCTCGGATTATTCGACTATTGGCGCGAGCGCGGGCCTCCAGAGGGGTGCGAGCTGAAGGGTGAACGGCTGATCTTGCGATAGCTCACCCCCGCTACTACTTAGCACCTCTACCAGGTTCCGCGGGCTTTCTCTTCCGCCAATCGCGGGCCGACGGGGGGATGCCTTATGTCGAGCCGTCCACCTCCGGTCGAGCGGCCGGCGATCGCTCGCGTAAATGTGACGGCCTTAGAGGCGAGCGAGAACCCTATTCGCGTTAATGAGCCGATGCGCATTCAACGCAACCAACGGGTCGGGTTCGTGCTCCTGGCGCTCGTTGCATGCGCGAGCCCCGTCTTGCTCCACGCGCAATCGGTCTACAAATCCGTCGACACGCAGGGCAACACTGTATTTTCCGACCGGCCTCCGGAGCCGGGCGGGGAGCAGCAGGTCGTGAACGATGCCCCATCGCCGCCAAAGATGGTTCATTTCTGCTGGACGAACTGCTTCACGCTCGTGGAATCACATGGCATCTATTCGCGTGTCGACGGCACGGACGAGACCTGGACCGTGGAGCGCTTTACACCGGCGTCATTCGTGCTGATGAGACACGATCCGCCCGCCGAATGGAATCGCTTCAAGAAGGATGTGCCGTACGCGGGTCGGGTCGTCGGCGAAAGGCTCGTCGACGTGACGGTAGATGGCCTGCCGGTGAGTGATATCCGGATGGCTTGGGGCAGCGCACTCGACACACTCCCCGGGAGTAACGTCGAACGCGCGCAGGGACTGTGGCCACCGGCCGAGGAGGCGCCGGCGGGAGGCGGCCCGCTTCCCGCGGCGGACCCGCAGCCACTGATTACCGCGACCGAAGCCCCGCCGCCGCTGCCGAACGAGGAGCAGCCCCCGTGCGAGACGGACGGCAGCATCTGGAGACCCGGTTACTGGGCCTGGAGGACGACGGTCTACTACTGGGTTCCGGGCGTCTGGGTGCACCCGCCGCAGGTTGGGTTCCTCTGGACGCCGGGCTACTGGGCGCTCGCGGGCGGCGTCTTTGTTTTTCACCCCGGATTCTGGGGCCCGGTTGTCGGCGGCTATGGCGGCATCAATTACGGCCACGGCTATTTCGGCGCCGGCTACAGCGGAGGCCACTGGGTCGGCGGTCGCTTTCACTACAACACGGCGGTCACCAACGTCGACGCGAGTGTCATCCGAAACGTCTATCGCGAGCCCGTCTCCATGGGAGTTTCCTCCGCCAGGGCGAGCTACGTGGGTGGTCCGAGCCACACCTCGAACCTCGTTACGCACCGAGCGCGGGCCGCCACGACCAAGCCGCCTGCCACCTCGCAGCACGCCTCGCACGAGGGAGTGGCGCAGGCCGCGGCGAATGACTCGCCGACACCCACCGCACACCACCATCACAAGTCAGCGAGCAGTACGGTGCAGAAGGTGGCTCAGAACTCCGCCGCCAGCCACTCCCGGGTCACCTCAGAAGTCGCTCCGACCTCCAAGCCCACTTCCAGCACGCATTCGACGGTGGTGCACTCGAGCCACTAGTTCGTAGCGGCGGGAGCAGCGGCATGCTGTTGCCGGTTCTCACCGCTCCCGCTACCTCAGTTCAGGGTCAACTTCCCGTCGCGAAATTGAGCGCCGTCGGGCGGGCCGTACTGCTCCCAATAGGGCGGGAAACCGAGCCGCTGGGCGAACTCCTGGAAACGAGGATGCGTCCTGAACGGTCGCATCTCGGGCATCCAAAGTACCGCCCAGGCGGTTCCCACCGTGCCGAGCTTCGCGTAGGTGTCGAGGCATCGCGCGGCGCAGTCGTGCGCCACATCGGGGGCGCCGAGCATCGTGTACCAGAGAATGAGCTTCTTGCAGGCGAGGGGATCGATTCCCTGCGGTTCGAGCTTCATTTCGAGCTCACGCAACGCCGCCACCGCAGAGCTCCGGTCGGCGGTTCCACCGAGCGCCGCGCACATCAGAGTGATCGCTTCCGCAGCTCCCGGAGTCTGCGTCAATCGCCCCACCCCGTTGTTCAGCGCGGACGCCGCCTCATCGAAACGATGCGCACGCCAGGCAAGTTGCGCGTAGAGATCCGGCATGGGTGCGAGCGTGCGCGGCTGCCCGAGCGAAACGGCGAGATCTGCGTAGCGGCGCGCCTCGGCGTCGTTCATGAGAAGCGTGTGGGCGATAGCGAGGAGCAACGCCGTGAGCGAGGGAGCCGTTTGCAAACCCGCTTCGAGCCCTGGCAGCGCTTCCCGAACGTGTCCGACCGATAGTGTGTGGAGCGACGCTCGCCACGAGCGCCACGCCGGATCCGGGCTGAGTGCCATCGCGGTCTCAAAGCCCGCGGCCGACTCCAGCCACTTGCCCCGCATGGTGCCAAGAACCCCGAGCACCGCATGCACATCGGCGATCGAGGGATCGAGATTCGCGGCAATTTCTGCGTTGCGCTCGGCCTCTGTGAGGGCGTCGCTGACGGGAAACTCAAACAATAGACAGTCGGCGTAGGCAAGGGCGAGCCAAGCGTAGGCGCGTGCCTGGTTCGGGTCTCGCTCTATAGCACGCTTCAAAAGCGCGATGGCTTCGCGGAGGTTCGCCTCACTCGGGCGCCGCACGAGCGATTTGGCCTGCAGCATAAGCACGTAGGCTTCGAGGTCATGGGGCGTGTCGCGGTTGGGCTCGGCGTGAAGCTTGAGCGTGCGCGCGACTTCGCGCGCGAGTTCGTCCTGAAGCGCAAACAGATCCTCGAACTTGCGATCGAGGCTCTGCGACCAGGATTGATAGCCCGTTTCCGCATCAACGAGCTGCACCGTGACGCGGATGCGTTCGCCCGCGCTACGGACACTTCCTTCGAGCACTGATTTGACGCGCAGTTCCTCGCCGATCTGCCGTGCGCCCACCTGACGGCCCTTGTACGCGAACGATGAAGATCTCGCGGGGATCTTGAGTCCCGGAACGCGCGACAAGGTGTGGATGAGCTCATCCGCAATCCCGTCGCAGAGATACTCTTTGGAGCGATCGCCGGTGAGATTGGTGAAGGGGAGCACCGCGATCGAGCGCTCGGGCGCGGTTGCGCCGGAGCGCTGCTCCGGAGTGCCATCGCCTGTCCCGCGATTCAACGCCGCGGCGTCTGCAACTGCGCTCACCGCGGCGACGAACCGATAGCCCCGGCCCGGCTCGGTAACGATGAAGCGGTGTTCGCCCGGGCGCTCCCCGAGTGCACGCCGCAGCTGGGAGATGCACTGATTCAAGCTGTTCTCTTCGACGACCGTCTTCGGCCACACCCGCTCCATGAGCTCCGACTTATCGAGCATGTCGCCTGCGCGTTCCACGAACATCACGAGCGTCTCGAACGCGCGCGGGGAAAGCGGAACCGGCCGGCGGTCGGCGGAAAAGAGCAGCCGCTGACGCACCTGCAGGCGAAAGCCCGCGAACTCGTAGATCGCTGGTCCGGACAGCTCGTTCACCTGCATCCCCCTGAACCAGCGGCCCTTTAGCTCCTCATGGCCCGAGCGCACCGGACATTCTCTCATGCGCCGAAG
>Ga0187766_10002425_pt1 | contig 10988 bp, 8 predicted proteins | sample 0216_QUI02_MP05__4_FD_132971 | JGI IMG/M metagenome (GOLD analysis project Ga0187766, IMG submission 132971) | Tropical peat soil microbial communities from peatlands in Department of Meta, Colombia - 0216_QUI02_MP05_20_MG | ecosystem: Environmental > Terrestrial > Soil > Wetlands > Peat ... | reverse complement strand
GGGATTCGTCTTCCCCAGCACCCGGGTGATGGCCGCCGTCAGCGTGGTCTTGCCGTGATCGATGTGCCCGATCGTCCCCACGTTCACGTGCGGCTTGGTGCGATCAAATTTTTCTTTGGCCATAAATGCCTACCTTCTTCAATTAAGGCGATAAGTCTGGTAGAACTTGCGCCGCGTGGCCTCGTCCACCTGCTCCAGGCGAACCATGTAGAACTCGCGCACCTGCGACTGATCCGACGTGGGCAGCGATTCGTAGAGCGCTCGCGCCGTCATGCTCGCCTGCTTCAGGGTGCGGCTCGCCTTCTCCATGGCGCCGCTCGCCAGCACGGCTTCGTAATGCCGGATCAGCAGTCCCTTCTTCCTGACTGCTTTCAGGAAGCTCTCGACCTCCGTGCTGAACAGGTTCTCGTACACGCCCTTCAGCACGTTGAAAACCTCCCGGTTATCGATCGGGATCGTGGCCTGTTCAAATGTCGGCATCGTCCTTCGTCTTCAATCTTTGGAGCGGGAGACGGGAATCGAACCCGCGACCAACAGCTTGGAAGGCTGTGACTCTACCACTGAGTTACTCCCGCCCTCTTAACCCACCGTCTGCCTTCGTGAGGTCCCTCGCTTAGCTCGGGATTTCGGCAGCGGCTTCCCGCTCGCCGCCTCGCGTCTCGCTCACACCCGCTAAGCGCCTCAACTTGGAAGGCTGTGACTTTACCACTGAGTTACTCCCGCTCAGAACCAGCCCTTAGCTATTAGCTCTTAGCCTGAAACTCTGGAGCCGATGACCAGGATTGAACTGGTGACCTCTCCCTTACCAAGGGAGTGCTCTACCAACTGAGCTACATCGGCTTCGAAAAAAGCACTCAGCCATTAGCATTCAGCACTCAGCCAATCCGCCGACTGCTGTCTCCCTCCTGCGCCATCCGCCTCCGCTGCGCGTGCAGCAAGGTGCGAGCCGTGAACAATCCCAGGATGGCCAGCGTTACGGCGCGCAGCGGCACCTCACGTCCGCCCACCGGGATGCTGGCATCGAGCGTGAACCACGCCAGCAGCGCAAGCGCAGCGTATACCGTGAGCGCCACCAGCAACTTCCTCGACATGGTTGAATCCTGGTGGACAGGGGAGGATTCGAACCTCCGTAGCTCGCAAGGAGCGGCAGATTTACAGTCTGCTGCCATTAACCACTCGGCCACCTGTCCATCTTCTCCGCCCTCGTGCCTCGCGCCAGATATCCGCCGCTGGAAACCACCCCGCTGCAGGCGATGCCACAAAACAAGCCCCAGAGGAACCTAATCTTTGTGCGCACACCTTTTCTCGCGCACACTAGCGCAACAATGCCAACACCTTCCGGAAGTACAGGGTGGAGTGTGTATTCCTCTTGATGAGCTGCTCGCTGCTACTGTGGCTTTTGGTTGCAGGACGCGACTTTACCCCTCTGCAACCCGTTTCCCTTGGAGCTGGCGAAGGGATTCGAACCCCTGACCCTCTGATTACAAATCAGATGCTCTACCAACTGAGCTACGCCAGCAAAACGCCTCCCGCGCGCCGGGACAATCAGCAAAGTTAACACAACGGCATCTGACGTGCAAGCCAGAACCCCATGCCGTAACTAGACCGTAAACCAAGCACCTCCTGGGACGGGGTGCTATCATTCCGCCTCTGTGGTCACTCGCTCCCAACAATTCATTTTAGTCCAAACCGAAGGCCGCCTGCGCGCCGGCGAGAGAGCCGGTGCTCGCGCCACGCTCCCCCATGCGCCGACGTAAACTCTGGATCGCGCTGGCGGTTCTGCTGGTCGTCGCGGCCATCGCTGGCGTGGTTTATCTGCGCAGCCGCGCCGCGCCGGAAGCAGCGCGACTGTTGCCCGAGTCCGACGCCGTTGTCTTTGTCAACCTGCGCCTGGTGCGGCTGGCGCACGTTTTCGGAGAAGCTCCGCCGGTCGTTTACGATACCGATTACGAGCAGTTCATCAAAGAGACCGGCTTCCGCTTCGAGCGCGACTTGGATCAGGCGGCGTTTGCGGTGCATGCTCCCACCGGCCCAGCCGCCGGGGGAGAAGGTTTCTTCGAGCGCGCCCGCTACTCCGAGGTCTTCATCGGCAAATTCAATGCGCAGCGCGCCACCAACTACTTTCGCAAGCTCTCAAGCGGCACCGAGGTCTACCGTGACGCCGTGATCCACGCCATCCCTTACGAAGGCCGCACGGTGCGGGTTGCGGTCCTGGGGCTGGACACCGTAGCCGTCTCCAACCTGCCCGACGTCACCGCCATCCACCAGATGATCGACAAATACCGCGCGGCGGCGTGGCCGGCCTCCGCACCGTCTCTCGTGCGGGCGCAGTACCGCCGGATTCCGGTGGCCAGCGTCGCATGGGCGTTGGTGCGCGTGCCCTCGTCGCCGGCCCAGGGCCCCCCGGTGCCGTTGCCCGGCGGCATGCAGATGCCGATGCCCTGGCTGGCGGGTTCCACCATTGTGGCTTCCGCTCGCTACCTGGGAGCGCTGCATCTCCGCGTCGAAGCCCTGACGCGAAGCGAGGACGATGCCCGGCAACTTCTTGACACTGCCCAGACCTTCTTTGCCCTGATTCAGGGCGCGGAATCCTCGACGACGCAAGGCGGCACCGACACGGACGTCAAAGCATTTTTCAATAGTCTGAAAGTGGAAGAGCACGGCAAACGGGTAATGCTGAACGCGACCATTCCGCAGGGATTCATCCGCAAGGCGCTGGGCCCGCCGCCCAGCCCGCCGGTAGCGCAGCCTCCGCCAGCCCCATCGCAGCCGCCAGCGAAAAAGCACAAAAGGGAGCGGTAACTCCAGAAGAATACGCGAACCGCGAAAAGCAAAAAAAGGCGGCCGTTTTCTCGGCCGCTTCCTGGCTGCAACGTCGATCGGTTATTGTCCCGACATCCCGAAGCCGACGTTGTGCGCCACGCTGATGCGCATGTACTTGTGGGGATTCACCGGCACGTCGTGGAGCCGAACTTCATAATGAAGATGCGGGCCGGTAGCCCGGCCGCTTTGGCCAACGTAGCCGATCACGTCGCCGCGGCGGACGCTCTGCCCAACAATGGCGGCGAAACTGGACAGGTGGCCGTAGCGAGTACTGATTCCATTCCCGTGTTCCAGGATCAACAGCCGTCCATACCCGCCATCCTGGTCGGCGAAGATGACCAAGCCGTCCGCCGGAGCGATGACCGTTTGTCCGTAGCTGGCTGAGATATCCACACCCGTATGGAACGCACCCTCACCATTGAACGGGTCGATGCGCTCGCCGAAGGAGCCGGTTATGGTGCCTTCGACCGGCCACAGTGTGGGAGCGGCTGCCATCTGCATCCAGTCGGCAGTCGTCGCAGGGCGGCCGCCGCCGAGTTCGATCCCTACGGTAGCGGCGCCGCTCAGGGCAGAGCTTCGGAGCGCATAGAGCTGGTCAAGCGAGGAGGCAAACTGGTCTCGGGTCAGGTCGGGAGCATCAGACTTGAGAATGCGGCTGGTCTTCAAACCGTAGAGAGCGGAAACTTCACCCGCTAATGAACCTAGTGACGCTGCCTGGATCTCCTTCTCCTGCGCCACCTTTTCCAGTTTCGAGTAGCGGTTCTTCAGGGCCTCTTTTTCCGTGCGCAACTGGTTGAAACTCGCCACCTTCATCAGCATGCGGGTGTAGGAACCCGCCATCCCGGTGATGGTGAACATACCGATCAGGGCCCCGGCCAGGAACACGTAAATGTAATGAAGGGGAATGGGTATCTTGCGAATTTGGCCTTCACCATCGCGGGCGACGAGAAGGACGTAATAGCGTTTGCGCAAAAGTAATCTCCAAATCACTTGAGGCCCGCCAAAAGTTACTTCTCGGCAGCCGCCCCACCGTTTCCCCGTACTGAGAATCACTCCGAGCAGGTAAGCATCGGTCCTTACGGGCCTTGCTGTTGGACCGACTCGGGTCCCCAGCCAAGCTTAAGGTTAACGGTGTGTGAAGCTTATCCACCCCCACCCCCCAAGTCAACAGCTATGTTGATGCTGAAAGGGTTACAACCATCGGGTATGCGTTTACCAGCTGGTTATGTACTTGCGTGCTCGTTCCCAAGCTAAGTAACCAGCGTCCGTAAATCCATGGAAATAATGTGACGGATAGCTATGCGAAGCTGTAGGGTGTATTGGCCTTGCCGCTGACCGAAAAAGCGCTGATTCGCCGCATCCGCCGCCAAGCCGGAGTCCAGCGCGGCTGGGGGGTGGTGCGCACCGGCATCGGGGACGACGCCGCCATTCTCGCATGCCCTTCCGGTTTCGAGTTCCTGCTCACCACCGACTTCAGCCTCGAAGGAGTGCACTTCCGCCGCGAGTGGCACCCGCCGGACTCGGTGGGACATCGCTGCCTGGCGCGTGGCTTGAGCGATATCGCGGCTATGGGTGGCGAGCCGACGGCGGCCTTCCTGTCTCTGGCTCTACCGCCCGACCTGCCGCAGAGCTGGGTGGACAGGTTCATGACCGGGCTGCTGCGGCTCGGTAGGAAGTACAGCGTTCCGCTTGCCGGTGGAGACACGGCCGAGTCGCCCGCCGGTGTGCTGGCGGACATTGTGGTTGTGGGACGGGTGCCGACTGGCGAGGCCCTGCTGCGCTCAGGCGCACGCGCTGGGGACTCTGTCTATGTGACCGGCGAACTGGGACTCTCGGCAGCGACACTCTACCGGCTGCGGCAGGGAGGCACGACGGCGCTGGGCCCAAAACGCAAGCCGCGTTACTCCGCGAACGATCCCCACTACTATCCCCAGCCGCGGATCGCCGTGGGCCGGTGGCTGCGGCAACGAAGTCTGGCGACCGCGGCCATCGATGTGAGTGACGGCCTCTCCACCGACCTCGGGCATATTTGTGAAGAAAGCGGCGGGGGGGCGCTGGTCTATGAGGCAGCTATTCCGCATCCCGGCGGGCTGCCAGCCAGCAGCCTTCACTATGCCTTGCACGGTGGAGAGGATTACGAACTGCTCTTCACCGCCCCCAAGTCCCGCCCGGTTCCCGGCAAGATTGCCGGAGTTCGGGTGACGCGCATCGGAGAGATCATTCGCGGCCGCAGCATGTGGCTGGTGGATCGCCACGGGCAACGCAAGCCGCTTGCGCCGCGTGGCTGGGAGCACTTCGCCGATGACTGATGCGTTCCTCAACAATGGATGCGACACCAAAACCAATTTGAAGAGCTGACGCCGACCAGACACTTCTCGTACCGTCGCCGTGGGTGACGGGAATCACCCTGGGCTGCCGCAGACCGATGTACCATCTCAGGTGTGACTGGGAAGGTCCTGGCTTACATCCGCGAGCACGAGTTGCTGAAGCCCGGCGACCGGGTGGGCGTGGCGGTGTCAGGTGGAGCGGACTCGGTGGCACTGCTGCGCGTGCTGTTGGAGCTTCAGGGCACTCTGGGGATCGTTCCTTCCGTCTTGCACTTCAACCACAAGATCCGTGGCGCCGATGCCGATGAAGATGAACGTTTCGTCGCTGCGCTGGCCCAGCAACATGGGCTGGAGTTCTACCGTTCGAGTGCGGACGTGCCCGCTTATGCGGCCGAGCACAAGCTGAGTCTGGAAACCGCCGGCCGCCAGGCCCGCTATCAGTTCTTCGAATCGTTCCTCGAGCGACCGGCCCTGGACGCTATCGCCACCGGCCACACCCTGGACGATCAAGCCGAAACCGTGCTCATGCGCGTGCTGCGGGGCGCTGGAACCAGAGGTATGGGAGGAATTTATCCCAGGAAGGCAGTCCTCTGCTGCGATGGCAAGGGCGTTGGTTACGTCGTGCGTCCTTTGCTCGGGGTTCGCCGCACTGAGGTCCGCGCCTACTTGCAGTCATTGAACCAGCTATGGCGGGAAGATGCCACCAACGCTGATCTGCAATACACGCGCAATCGCGTCCGACACGGGCTTATCCCCTTGATCGAGACCCGATTCAAGCCCACGGCGGTAGCGGCGCTGGCGCAACTCGCCGAGGTGGCACGCGAAGAAGAAAACTACTGGGAAGGCGAACTGGGCCGGCTCATGCCCGAGCTTACTCGAGTCCCCGACTCCGGCGCCGGCCGCCTCGCGGTGGACATCCCTAGCCTGCTGGCCCTTCACCCCGCGGTGCAGCGCCGTGTCCTGCGCAAGTGCGCTCAGATACTCGGCCTCAGTCTGGATTTCGAGCATCTGACCGAGTTGCTCCGCGCTGTGCGCTGCGAACGAGGAGCAACACCGGTTTGTGAGCTTCCTTGCGGCTGGGTTGTGGTACACGAGCAGCAGGAGCTTCGCTTCAAGTTGCGGCGTGACCAGCAGGCGCCGCTCGCCTATGAATATCATCTGCCTGTTCCGGGCGAAGCGGAAATTCGGGAGATTGGGCGGGTAGTGCGGGCGTTCTTGCGGACGGTGAAGCCCGTGGCCTCGGGATATAATCCCGAACAGTCGCTGGATCCGGGGGCGTTGGGGTCGGAACTGGTCGTCCGTAATTGGCGCGCGGGAGACCGTCTGTGGGCAGCGCACAGTAAGGGACCAAAGAAGCTGAAGGAACTCTTCGAACAACGCCACGTGCCGGTGGCGGAACGCAAGACCTGGCCGGTGGTGGTGAGCGGCGGCAAGCTGGCTTGGGCACGCGGCTTCGGCGCTTCCGCCGAGTTCCAGCCCGCCGGCCAAGCCAGGCAGGTGGTGGTGATCGAAGAATATGTTCTGCATCCTAGGGGAGCGGGAAGCGTTGAAGGCTGAGCCGGGCGATAATGCATCCGCCATCCCCCCGGTAAGCGGTTTCGGACAGCGTACTTTAGATACTGCGCGAACCTAGCTGCCGAGGATTTAAAATTAGAATGGTCCAAAGTAGGGTCTGCGCATCTAAACTGTCAGGGCTGGCTTGAGATTGTCGGTTCGGTCCGGAAGTGAACCGGGAGCGAAGGGGTTGGGGAGGAATCTGAGGTGAATTCAACGGTTAAGACGATCCTGTTCTGGCTGGTGATCGTCCTGTCCTGCGTGCTGTTGTGGCAGGTGATCAAGGCGGGCAGCAGCGGCGCCAAGGAAGCCGAGATTAACTTCTCGGAATTCATGTCGCAGGTGAACCAAGGCAACGTCTCGGACGTGACCATCATCGGCACCGAGGTCCGGGGCAAATACCGCTCCGACAAGAAAGCGTTCCACACCATCGTCCCTTCCAACTACCCGGACATGATTAAGCAGTTGCAGGACAAGGGTGTCATCATCACCGTCAAGGACGCGCAGAGCGGGAACTGGCCGGCCTGGCTGCTGCAGATTGCGCCCCTGGTGCTGTTCGGGGCCTTGTGGTTCTTCATGATCCGGCAGATGCAGACGGGCGGCAGCAAGGCGCTCAGCTTCGGCAAGAGCCGCGCCCGCCTGCTCTCCATGCAGCAGAAGAAAGTCACCTTCAAGGACGTAGCCGGCGTGGATGAGGCCAAAGAGGAGCTGCGCGAGATCATCGAGTTCCTGCGCGAGGCACAGAAATTCCAGAAGCTCGGCGGACGCATCCCCAAGGGCGTGCTGCTGGTCGGGCCTCCGGGAACGGGTAAGACCCTGCTGGCCCGCGCCGTAGCCGGCGAAGCCAATGTCCCGTTCTTCTCCATCTCCGGTTCCGACTTCGTAGAAATGTTTGTAGGCGTGGGCGCCAGCCGCGTGCGCGACCTGTTCGAGCAGGGCAAGAAGAACGCGCCTTGCATCATTTTTATTGACGAGATCGATGCTGTCGGACGCCATCGCGGCGCTGGCCTGGGCGGCGGTCACGACGAACGCGAGCAGACCTTGAATCAATTGCTGGTGGAGATGGACGGTTTCGAATCGAACGAAGGCGTCATCCTCATCGCCGCCACCAACCGTCCCGACGTCCTCGATCCCGCGCTGCTGCGGCCGGGCCGCTTCGATCGGCGCGTGGTTGTGCCGCGTCCCGATGTGCGCGGACGCGAGGAAATCCTCCGCGTGCATACCCGCAAGATTCCTCTTAACGACGACGTGGATCTCAGCATCCTGGCGCGCGGTACACCCGGTTTCAGCGGCGCCGATCTAGCCAACCTGGTGAACGAGGCGGCGCTGAATGCCGCCCGCCAGAACCGCAAGACGGTCACCATGTACGACTTCGAGCTGGCCAAGGACAAAGTGCTGATGGGTGCCGAGCGCAAGAGCATGATCCTCTCCGACGAGGAGAAGCGCATGACCGCCTACCACGAGGCCGGACACGCGCTGGTGGCGGCGATGATGAAGCACTCCGATCCGCTGCACAAGGTCACCATCATTCCGCGCGGCATGGCGCTGGGCGTCACCATGCAGTTGCCCATCGACGACAAGCACACCTACAGCCGCGAATACCTGGAGACGCGCATCGCCATCATGATGGGCGGGCGCGTGGCCGAGGAGCTGTTCCTGCACCAGATGACCACCGGCGCCGGCAACGACATCGAGCAGGCCACTGAACTCGCCCGCAAAATGGTCTGCGAGTGGGGCATGAGCCAGCTCGGCCCGCTCACCTTCGGCAAGAAAGAAGAGCAGATCTTCCTGGGCCGCGAGATCGCGCAGCATCGTGACTACAGCGAGGACACCGCCATCAAGATCGACCAGGAGGTGCGCCGAATCGTGGACGACGGCTATAAGGCAGCGGTGGATGTGATAAGCGGCAGCCGCGACACCCTGGACAAGATCGCCAGAACCCTGCTGGAGCGCGAAGTGCTCGATGCCAACGAGATCCAGATGATCATCGAAGGCAAGGAGCTTCCGGTCAAACCGCCGCCGCGTGAGGAGGAAGTTCAGAAGGTGCTCAAGCCCGAGCCTGCGCGCCAGCCCAGCGCCAGCCCGGGCCCGGCGCACGCCTGAGTTAGTACCGAGTACCAAGTACCGAGAAGGGCGAGCCAAAAGGGTCGCCCTTTCCTCTTGCCTTGTCATCCTGAGCGGAGCGCAGGCGAAGCCGAAGCGCAGTCGAAGGACCCCTTCCGCCGCTCAGCACACCCACCACGGAGACACGGCCTTCCGTGACCTGTATGGTGCCGGGTAACGTTGCTACCGTTGAGGTCTATGGGCAAGACCAACAAGGCAAGAATCCTTTACGGCGAAAACGACCCTGAGGTCCTCGCCTCGGAAACGGCGAAGCTGAGCAAAGCCGGCTATCAGGTGACGCCGGCCACAGGGCGCAAAGAAATCGAGGCGGTGCTGGCTCGCGAGCGCTTCGACCTGATAATTCTCGGCCACACGCTAACCCGGAACGATCGCCACCATCTTCCCTACATGGCGAAAAAGTCGGACGAGGGCACCCGCGTGCTGGTTCTCCACTTCAGCGGGCATCACCACGCCGTGGACAAGGCCCTCGACTCGCGGGACGGTGAGAAGGCCGTTCTAGATGCCATCGCCGAGCTGCTGGCGCTGGTGCCAGTGGGCGCGTAAGTGCTGAGACGCTGCTGAAGAAAGCTGTCATCCTTGCCGCGCTACCGCCGCTTGGCGCCCCCGCCGGGAACGCTGTGACCGTGCTCCGCTAACGACAAGCAAAGTTGCGCTACTTCACCGGCACGCCCTCCAGCGTTGTCAGCCTTCCCACCGGATACAGCCCCAGCTCGCGGTCCCACCAGGGCGAGCGCCGATAAAAGAAATCGAGGCGGGCCTTGGGATCTCCGGCAAACTGCTTGTCCTCGGCCAAGCGCCGCTCGAACTCCTCGCGCAGCTTGGGATCCTTCGCCAGCATCTCGCGCGCCAGCTTCTCCACCACATAGTCCTCGCCCCATTCCTTCTGCTCGAAGACGGCGTCGAAATAGCCCCAGGCGACGGCGGAATCGGGCGCTTCTGGCTCCAGCCACTCGATGGCAACCTTGGCGGCGCGCTGATCGAGCGGGACGACAACCGAACCGGCTGGAAACGAAAGTTTTTCGCGCACCGGCGCACAATGACCCGCGAAAGGCTGAGCGGGGAACGATGGCGAGAACATCACGTGATGTCCCTCGAACGACTTCTCGTTCCACTTGAGATCGGTGCAGCGGTATGTGTCGACTTCAGCGCTCCAGGGCCGGGTAGTGCGCTCAAGCCGCAGCCCGTGCGCTTCCAGCACCTCGATGACCTTGGTCCACTGCGCGGGAACGATGTAGGCGAGCGGCGGAGCGACGGTCAGCGTGGTCTCAAGCCGCGCCGGTTGCGGAATGGTGAGGTCCAGCGGCTCGGGCGTGTAACGGATCCAGATCTGCCCTGAAACCCCGCTCAATTCGCGCGTGTAGTTGAAGGTGTGGTACAGAAACTGCCCCGTCTCTTCGCTGGGAACGGTTCGCAGCGGGAATTTTGCATTGGCATCGAACCGCTTGCCGGCAGCTATGACTGCGGCATCGGCCTCACGGTTAAGGCGCACCAGCATCTCGGCATCGCGATTCATCACCTCGAGCAGCGCGCGGAGGATCTCATAGTTGCCGGTCACGCGCGTCTTGTAGTCCTTGAGCATGTGCATCTCGACCAGCATGCCGGGCCGGTTCTGCAAGAGCATGTACCCGCCTGCGAAACGCGGAATGTTAGGGTAGCGCTCGATGCCCTTGGTGGGATCGGCATCATCCTTCAGGAAGATCAAGGGACCAGGCACATGGCCCGATGCGGCCACGGCTTTCTCCAGGTAAGGCACCACCGTCTTTTCCTGCCATTCGTTAATGCGCGGATCATTGCCCGCATAAGCAGAAAGATCGAACGTCACGTCGTACTGGTAGTCGGCGCCGTCGGTGACGTGGTTGTCGACGAAGAAATCGGGCAGCCAGTGGTTCCACAGCTTCAGCCAGGCGCGGGTCTCGGGCGCGTCCGCCTTCATGTAATCGCGATTGAGATTGAGATTGCTGGCGTTCACCCGCCAGCCCACGTCCTGCGGGCCGTTCTGGTTGATGCGGTTGTAAGGCCCGAAGCGCTCGTGGCCGTCGGCGTTGTAGATGGGGATGAAGACGATGACCGCGCGCTCGATCAGCCGCGACTGCGATTTGGTGATCACCACGTCTCGCAAAAGCGCCAGGCAGGAATCCTTGCCGTCCATCTCGCCCGCGT
>Ga0187766_10002424_pt1 | contig 10994 bp, 12 predicted proteins | sample 0216_QUI02_MP05__4_FD_132971 | JGI IMG/M metagenome (GOLD analysis project Ga0187766, IMG submission 132971) | Tropical peat soil microbial communities from peatlands in Department of Meta, Colombia - 0216_QUI02_MP05_20_MG | ecosystem: Environmental > Terrestrial > Soil > Wetlands > Peat ... | reverse complement strand
GTTGAACACGCCCATCGAGGAGCAGCAGGCGCCCATCGAGATCGCCCACCTCGGCTCGAGCATCTGGTCGTACAGGCGCCTGATCACCGGCGCCATCTTGATCGAGACCCGACCCGAGAGGATGATCAGGTCGGCTTGGCGTGGGGTCGCGCGCAACACCTCGAACCCGAAGCGCGCGATGTCCGCGCGCGGGGCGACGATCGTCATCATCTCGATCGCGCAGCACGCCAGCCCGAAGGTGAGGGGGTAGATCGAGTTTCCGCGCGCCCATGCGACCGCCTTGTCGACGGTCGTGGTCAGCACGTGTTGCTCGACGTACTGCTGGAGTTCCTCGTCGCTCAGGTCCCCGCGAAGCATGTCGCGCGCCTGGAGCTGGCGGACGCGGAGGTCGCTGAGCGGCTCGCGCGTTATCTCCACGTGAGCGCTCCTCGCCGCCACACGTACACGAACGCGATCGCGAGCAGCACGACGAACACGACCGTCTCGGTCATCGCGAACGTCCCGAACGACCGCAACTGAACGGCGATCGGATACAGGAAGATCACCTCGATGTCGAACAGGATGAACAGCATCGCGATCAGGTAGAAGCTGATCCCGAAGCGGAACCCACGCTGGATCTCCGATGGCAGCCCGCACTCGTACGGAGCATCCTTGGAGCGGTTCGGCACACGATGCCCGAACCACAGGTTGAGCACGCCGAAAAGCAGTCCGACGAGACAGCCGAGAATCAGGAAGACGAGCGCCGGGAGATACGTTCGCAGCACAGCAAAACGCGTTATACCACCGGAGAGGATCCTTGTAACAGCGTGTCACTTAGTGCGAATTGCGTCTATCTCTGGTTCGCGTCCGAAACGGATGGTTCTGGCGCTCGGATCCGGTCGCTCTCGGGTGCGACGCGGCGGTCGCCGTGACGGAGGAGGACGTGGTGCGCGCCGCCGCTGGCGCCCTGAGTGAGGAGCGGTCCCGGTGAAAGACGTTCACATCGTCGTGGGCGTGCTGGCGATCGCGCTGAACAGCGCGGCCGGGCTCTATGGCGCTTGGAACTGGTGGCGGGTACGGACGAGCATCTGGTTCTGGCGACTGCTGCGCGCCGGACAGGTCGCGGTCGTGATCCAGGCCGCGCTCGGAGGCGTGCTGGTGCTGCTCGGATACAAGCCGTCGGAGCTGCACGTGATCTACGGCCTGCTGCCGCTGCTGGTCTCGTTCATCGCCGAGCAGCTGCGAGTGTCCTCGGCGCAGATGGTCCTCGACTCGCGGGGCTACCGGTCCGCGGCCGAGGTCGGCAAGTTGCCCGAAGGCGAGCAGCGCGGGGTCGTGACCGCGATCGTCCACCGGGAGATGGGCGTGATGGTCCTCGCGGCGCTGGTGATCGTGGTGTTGCTGGCACGGGCCGCGATGACGGCCGGGTAGATCAGGAGCGCGCTTGCGCTCGCGCCCGCGCCCGCGCTCGCGGCGGATCGCGAGTCTCATCGACCACGCGCACCGATCAGAGGCCCGATACCGTCGTGGTACTGGCCCCCGTACCAGAGCAGCGGCCGTCCTTCTGTGAGCCCCATCGCGATCACCTCGCCGATCGCGATCGTGTGATCTCCGCCCCCGATCAGCTTGCGCAACTCGCATGCGGCCCACGCCAGCGCGCCGTCGATGATCGGCAGCCCGTGCTCAAGCCGGTGTTTGGCGAGTTCCAGCTTCTCAGCCTCCGGGAGCTTGGACGCGAACACTCGCGCGAGCTCGCGCTGATCGGCCTTCAGGATGTTGACGGCGAACCGGCCGGCGTCGCGGACGATCGGAAGCGTGCGGGCGCCGTTCTCGAAGCACACCAGCGCGAGGAGCGGCTCGAGCGACAGCGAGCACAGCGCGTTCGCGGTCATGCCGCCGGCCCCGGCGGGGCCGGTGCTCGTGATCACCGCCACCCCGGTCGCAAAGCGCCCGAACACCTCGCGGAACTGCTCCGGATCGAGATCGGTCCGCATCCCTGCGTGGTTATATCGCGCTGCCGAGGCGCGGTCGCGGTGCCCAGGCGGTCCATCGGCGCTCGGCGGGTCCGTCTCGGCGCTCGGCGGTCCGTCTCGGCGCTCGGCGGTCCGTCCCGGGTTCAGCCGTCCGCCGGCGACGAGCTCGCAGCCGCCGGGCGAGCCAGCCGCCGCCGCGCGAGCCAGCAGCCGCCGCGCGAGCCAGCAGCCGCCGGGCGAGCCAGCAGCCGCCGGGCGAGCCAGCCGCGCGGCGAACGGAACGCGGAGCGCGAGGCGAAGCCGGCCCCGGCGCCGGCTCCCCTGTGGTTGCCGCCGTGGAGGGACGATCGCGCTAGTTGAGTGAAAGGCGAGCGTCGCGTTGGCCGGCGCCGGGGACGGGACACTGTTTCCGCGCCGAGGGCCAGGCTCCTGCCGGCGTCAGCGACTCACCCGCAACGTTCCGTACTCGCCGAGGGTCTGGTCGGAGAGGATCGTCGACGCCATCAGGTAGGTCCCGGGCGTGACCGTGAGCGTGATCTCCGCGGTCTGGCCGGGCCACAGCGCGCGGGTCGTCGCCGCGGCCGGTTGCCCGCCGCGCGAGATCACCAGGTCGTGCGTCAGGCGGCCATAGTTGTGGGCGAACACGGTCAGCGGCCCGGCGGTCACACGCACGCTCTGGGGCAGCAGCCGGTACTCGGTGAGCCCGACGTAAAGCGTCCGGGTGCCGTGCAGCACCTGCGTATGCGCGCAGCCACCCAGGGCGGCGAGCGAAACGATCACGGCCGCGAGATTGAGCCTGCCGCGCCCAGTCATCGGGATGCGATTATGATCTCGCCCCGCATGAGCCGGCCGGTCAGGGTCATCCTCATAACGAGTGCATCGATCGCCCTCGCCGCCGTCGCGAGTGCGTGTGGGACGCAGAGCATCAGCGTCCCCAAGTCCGATCCCGCGTATCCGGGCGCCGTGCTGTTCAACCAGCGCTGCTCCGGATGCCACACGCTGTCTTACGCCGCCGCCCGCGGATCGGCCGCGAACGTGCGCTCTGCCGAGTTCAACAACGGACCAAACTTCAATATCCGCTGCGAGCGCCCGGCGATCCGGGTACTGTATGCGATCGAGAACGGCGGCTTCTCGGGCGCGATCATGCCTCAGAACGTAGTCGTCGGGCAGGACGCGATCGAAGTCGCGGAGTTCGTCGCCAAGTACGCGGGCAGGCAGGCGCCCAAGGTCTCGGGAACGGTGCCGTGCGATTCGATGCCAATCGGCGCGCTGCCACCGCCGTCGAGGGCATTGACGGCGAGCGCGGCGACGAGCGCGACCACCGCCGCGGCGGCCACTCGGACGCACTCCGCCAGGGTCGCGCGCAAGACGAAATCGCGGTAAGAGCGAGGGCTCGTTCTCGACATCAGGCTGATCCGTGACGACCCCGACGAGGTCCGCACGCAACTCGCGCGACGTGGGCCGGAGGCGGCGGCGGCGGTCGACGAGGTGCTTGAGCTCGACAGGCGCTGGCGGGCTGTGACCGCCGAACTGGAGGAGTTGCGGGCGGAGCAGAACCGCGCCAGCAAGGGTCGCGTGGGAGCCCCCACGCCCGAGGAGCGCAAGCAGCTGGCGGCGCTCGCCGCTCGAGGCCGAGCGCTCAGTGACGAGGAGTCGGCGCTCAGAACCGAGCGTGACGCGGAGCTCGCGGTGCTGCCGAACCTCCCGGCCGTCGACGCTCCAGACGAGGAGATCGTCCTGCGCGAGGTCGGCGAAGCGGGGGGCACGGGCAGGGATCACCTCGAGCTGGCGGGTCCGATGATCGATATCGAGCGCGCGGCGAGGCTGTCCGGCTCGAGGTTCGCGTACCTGCGCGGAGAGCTCGTGATCCTGGAGCTGGCGCTGGTCCGCTACGCAATCGAGCGGCTGCGCAGCGAGGGCTTCGAACCCGTGATCCCACCGGTCCTCGTGCGCGAGCGCGCCCTTTACGGAACCGGGTTTCTACCTGACACCGAGCAGCAGATCTACACGCTCCCAGATGACGATCTGTACCTGACCGGCACCTCCGAGGTGGCGCTCGCGTCGCTGCACCAGGACGAAATTCTGACTGCCGAGGAGCTTCCGCGCCGCTACGCCGGCTTTTCGTCCTGCTTCCGGCGCGAGGCCGGAGCGGCCGGAAAGGACACGCGCGGGATCTTCCGCGTGCACCAGTTCGACAAGGTCGAGATGTTCTCGTTCGTCGCACCCGAGGACTCGGGGGCTGAGCACGAGCGCCTGCTGGCGATCGAGGAATCGATCCTGGGCGAGCTGCGGATCCCGTACCGCGTGGTGTCGATCGCGGTCGACGATCTCGGTGCGTCGGCAGCGAAGAAGTACGACTGCGAGGCGTGGCTTCCGGGCCAGGGACGCTATCGCGAGCTCACGTCGTGCTCGAATACGACCGATTTCCAGGCGCGCCGGCTCGAAATTCGCTACCGCGCCGGGGACCGCAGGCCGGCCCATCTGCACACGCTCAACGGGACGGCGGTCGCGGTCGGCCGGACGATCATCGCGCTGCTCGAAAACGGGCAGCGAGATGACGGCTCGGTGGCGCTCCCGCCCGCGCTCGCGCAGTACGGGCTGCCCGAGCTGCTGCCGCCCGCGCACTGACCCGCAGCGCTCAGTGTTCAACCGGACGCAGCTTGCCGACCTGCGCCTCGAGCACCAGCAGCGCCGCTCGCGGCGGGCCACACGGGGCCACGCGGGCGCGCATCCGAACCCCGAATGTGTTCCAGGGACGCACGAACACGTGTGTCGGTTCGCCGGCGCTGAGCGCCGCTTCGGCGACCGCGGTCGCGAACCGTCCGGGTGCCTGCGCTTCGGCGTCGGCTGGGACGAGCAGCTCGCCGACGGGACGGTCGACGGCCAGATCTTCCGGCACACCGAGCAGCGTCTCGGCTTTGCGCGACATCGCCTGCACGAGCAGCGCGGGGTCGATTACGAGAAATGCGTCCTGGGTGCTGGGAACGAGGTTCGACGGAGCCTCGAGCAGCAGCCCCAGTCCGCATGACCGGCACACGCGTGCGGCAGGAGCGGGGGCGCGGCCTTGCGCGGGCGGCGCCGCGCAATGGCCGCAGAACCACGACCACTCTCGCGGCTGCTCGCGTGCGCCCTGGATGAGCTTCAGTGCCGGTCGTGAGTCTGGTGTGGCGTTCATGCCCCGATTGTCATCGGCTGCCTAAGCGGCGGTGATCATCCCACGTCGGGCTTTGGACGGCAATCGTGTGTGACCCTTGTGGACATATGTCGTTCGAAACTGTCCACCGCTGTTCATGTCGAAACCCTATGCAAACGATTGCGAGTCTACAGCTCCCGCTACACGACGGAGAGGGGGGGATTCGAACCCCCGAACGAGGTCAACCCCCGTTACGCGATTTCCAGTCGCGCCCGTTCAACCGCTCCGGCACCTCTCCTGTGTAAGCGGCGCTTAGCGTAGCGGTACGCGCGTGCCTTGCGGGCCCGGGCGGCGCTGGCGACGCCAAGTGCAGGCTCGCTGGCCTGGGGCGCTGGCGAGCCCGACCCTCGCGCGGCGCAGCGCGGACGATCCGGAGCGCGACCCCGGTCGCAGCCTATTCAGCCTACTAGTGGACCACTAGATCTGCCACACCCCATCTTGCAGGATCGGCAACTCGGCCCCATCCTTCGTGCGTCCGGTTACGGCGACATCGTTGCTGCCGACCATGAAGTCGATGTGGATCTCGCTCCGGTTGAGCCGCTGCCTGTCCTGCTCGTCCTCGGCGGCGAACTCGAACGCGTGTCCGAGCGCGATGTGGCTCGCCGCGTTCTCGTCCAGCAGCGTCTCGAAGAAGACCGTGTCCAGCGCGCCGATTCTGCTCTCGCGGTCGACCAGCGCCAGCTCGCCGAGCCGGGCGGCTCCGTCGTCTCGCTGAGCCAGGCTCCGAAGCGTGCCCGCGCCCCGGTCGGCGTCGATCTCCACCGCTCTGCCTCGTTCGAATCGCACCCGCAGGCCCGTGATCAGAGCCCCGGCCGTGAACAGCGGCTTGGTCGCGCGAACGACCCCGTCGACCCGGTCGGGATCGGGCGAGGTGAACACCTCCTCGGTCGGGACGTTGGGAACGTGCTCGATGCCATCGATCGTCGTGAACCGAGCCGCCAGCCAGCGAGCGCTCGGGAGCAAGCCGACGGTCAAGTCCGTCCCGGGACCCTGCAATCGCACAGCGTCGAGCCGAAGCGCGCCGAGTTTTGCCGCGATCTCGATGAGCCGGTCCAACCGACCGACCCAGGCGCTCACCGGATCGAGCTCATCGAGGCGGCACACATGGGCCACCCCGCGCCACAGCCGGTCAAGCGCTTGCGCAGGCTCGAGCCCGGGGTGCACCAGGTCCGCCCACCCGGGAGTCGGGCACGGCACGATCGTCCAATTGGTCGTGCGCGCGTTGACGACCGCGCTCGACTCCTTCACGCGCGGCAGCATGTCCTTGCCGACCCGCACGGGATCAAGGCCGTCCATCAGGTGCGGTGCGATCGGACCGGTGAGCACGATCCGCGCCGCTCGGTGCTCGCCGAGCGCGAGGACCCGCTCGCCGATCCAGGGCGGTACGTAGTCCAGCGTCGCCGGGTCGGCGTGCTGCACTCGTGCGCGCTTGAAGTGCGGGTCGAACACCGACAGATCGACGAACTTGGCGCCGCGCTCGTACGCGACCTCCGCGACCGCGCGTGCGATCTGCTCCTTGCCGGGCTCTGAGGACACAGCGACGACCTGGCCCGGTCGTACGTTGGCGCAGAAGTTCACGGCGAGCTCGGCCAGCGGGCGGACATAGTCACTGTGGCTCACGCCCCACAACCTTACGCCAGCTGCGCCGGCGGGATTCGCGGGGCTCACTCAGCCGCCGACTCGTCGAGCCGAGCGGGGAGACACTTCGGGTTTGAAACAATTGGCACCAGGCTTCGGCGTGCAGATTGCATCCAACTCTCAGGAGGCATCGCAATGGGACTCCTCGACGACGTTATGGCCAAGGTCGGAGGCAGCGGGGGCCAGTCAGATGCGCTCGCTTCGGTGAAGAATCTCGTCAACAACGCGGGTGGCTTCCAAGGACTGGTCGACAAGCTCCAGCAGAGCGGCCTCGGCGACCAGGTGCAGTCGTGGATCGGGCACGGCGGCAATCAGCCGGTGAGTGCTGATCAGGTCACGCAGGCGCTTGGGCAGGACCAGGTCCAGAAGCTTGCGGACCAGAGCGGCGTGACGCCCGAGCAATTCAGCCAGCACGTCGCCGACGTCCTTCCGCAGGCGGTTGACCACGCGACCCCGGGCGGTCAGGCGCCGACCGAATAACCGGGGCCCGGCGCCGCCGCTCGCGCCGGCGGCGACACATGCACCAACGGGCCCACCGGACGTTGCACCGCGTGGCCCTGAGCATCATGCTGTTCCGGTGTTAGACCGCGAAGGGCGAGAGCATGACCGAGCCGACGCTTACCGGTGAGATGATGGATGACTACGAGCTTCCTACGAGCTCTCGCTGACAGCGATCGTCGAGCGGGCCGAGCGCCTCAACGCCGGACAGAGCGTCGTCTCGCGACGACCCGGTTGCTCGATTCACCGCACGACGCTCGGACAATGCGCCGGCCGCGCGCGGCGGCTCGCATCGGCGCTGGCGCGGCTCGGGATCGGGGAGGCCGATCGAGTGGCGACGTTGATGTGGAATCAGGTCGAGCAGGTCGAGCATCTCGAGCCGTACTGCGTCGATGGGATTTCGAAAGAAGACCGAGCTGCGCGAGCGGTTCGCGGCGCGCGACCGCGTGAGCTAACCGCGGGGCGGTGTTTCAAAGCGCAGCTCCCGGCGCTCGGCGTCTGCGGCCGCAAACTCGACCATCCGCATGCCCTCGGCGTACACGTGTTCGCGCTCGGTGTCGGTGAGCCTCGCAAACGGCCGGATCACGAGCACGGCGCGACGCCTGGTGTCTCGCTCGAGCCACCAGCTGGCCCGCAGTGAGCCGTCGATCAGCAAATGGTTGACGAACCGGCGGCGGTCGCGACCCTGCGTGAGCGCCGCATCGAGCGACAGTCCCTCCGCAATGATCCGGCGGCGGTCGGCGTGAGACAGCAGCACGTTGTCGAACTGACCCAGGAACCGCGGCGGAGCGGGGGTCCGGGGATCGGGCCGCGGCGCGTCCGGGAGGTCGAACAGCTCCCTCCCACGCTCGTCGCAGAAGCTGACGAGCTGTCCGCGCAAGCGCTCGAGCACCGCTCCGAGCTTGGTCAGCCCCGACCAGCTCTGGACGTCCATCGCCGTCGCGGGCCCAAATGCCGCCAGGTAGCGAAGCACCAACCGATCGATTGACGGCCGTGAATCGAGCCCGCGGCCGGTCCACCCCTCCAGGGTTGCGTACCTGGCCTGCCCGCCTGTGCCCCAAATCCCGCGCGGGGGGACTTGAACGAGCGGGACGTAGACCGTCGCGGCGTTGCCGAGCGCCGCGGCATCCTCGCCGACCCCGCGCTCCACCAGCCGCGCTCCCAGCTCGCGCGCGGTCAGCGGAGCCTCGTCCAACGACTGCCGAACGATCGTTGCAAGCAAGCTCGGATCGGCGTTGCCCATTCGCGACCGGAAGGCGCCGTTGTGGCCTCGCTCACCGACGACCTGCATCAGCGGGCGCAGCCGTACGGCATCCGTGGCGCTGACCAGGTGAACCGTGCCCCGCATCAACCTGAGCCGGACGGCCTCCCGCTCGAGCAGCGTGCGTGCGAGCTCGTGCTGATCAAAGCCGCACAGGCGGGACCACAGGCCGTAGTAGGGTGGCAGCGTCGCTTGACCCTGGAGGCCGAGCAGGTGCTCGATCGCGCTCATCACCGGCATCTGCGCTCGGCGGAGCAGAAGCTGACGGTCAAGCAACGCCCGGCCGAGAGCGCGGTCCGAGAGGGTCGGAACAGACATTTCCGTTCCATCCTATCAGAATGGAACGATCTGTTCCGCTAGACTTCGTCGTACATGCCCCCGACGAGCCCTTCCCCGCTCAGCGGCCGGCGCGCCCAGGCCGCGGCCAACGATAAGCGCATCCTCGAGTCCGCACGCGCGGTGTTCGTCGCCAATCCGGAGGCGCCGATCACGGCCGTGGCCAGGCACGCAGGCGTGGGGATCAGCGCGCTCTACACCCGCTACCGCAGCAAGGATGAGCTGCTCCGCACGCTGTGCGCCAACGGGCTTCGCCGCTTCGTCGAGGAGACCGAAGCCGCATTGGCGGACGAGCGCGACGACTGGAGCGCATTCGCTGACTACCTGCGTCGTCTGGTGGACGCCGACACGAGCTCGATGACGCTCGCGCTTGCGGGCCAATTCACGCCGACCGAGGAGATGTTCGCCCTTGCCGAGCGCGCCAACGAGCTGCTCCAGTCGGTCTTCGAGCGCGTCAAGGGCGCCCTGCGCCCGGACGTCGACGTGCACGACATCTCGTTGATCCTCGAGCTGGTGGCGGCGATCAAGGTCTCCGACCGGGAGCGCACCGAGCAGCTTCGCCGCCGTTACCTGAGCCTGATCCTCGACGGACTGAGGGCCCGCAAGCGCGCCCAGCTCCCTGGGCCGCCGCCGAGCTGGCAGGAGCTGAGCGAGCGGTGGACGCCCTCCGTGACGCCCGCGGCCGGCGCCCCGCCCGGCGCGAAGAGGGTTCGGGGTAGTCCTCAGCGATCCACGGAAAACTACGGATGACAGCCGCTCGGATCGAGCCGATAGTGCGCCCTGGATGCCAGCTCGCTTGGTGTGCCCGGTCTGCGGGGACGTGATCGGGGTGTATGAACCTCTGATAGCGCTTGAAGGAGGATCCGCGCGGCGGACCTCGCTCGCGCTCGAGCCGATGCTGGGCTCCAGCGAGGAGATGATCATTCACGTGGGCTGCAAGTCGGGCTTCGACGAGCGCTTAGCGCGATTGACTGGCGGGGCTTAGCGGCGCTTGCCGCCGGCACCGGCCGGCGGCGGTGAACTGCGGTTTGGGTCGGGGTCGCAGCCTCCTGGGCGGGTGGTCCATCCGGGGAGGCGGACTGGGGCAGCCGTTCTTGGTTTGGGACGGGCGGGCGTTTTGGGGCGTCTTGGGAGCGCGCACGGCTCGGCCTCGATCGCGCTGCCCGTCCCGGAACCATCGCGCTGCCCGTCCGGGAACCATCGCGCTGCCCGTCCGGAAGCCGGAGACTGCCCCGGTGTCGCTTCGGCTAGGTGTTCCCGTTGACATTCGCGAGGTCCTCCGTCGTGCCCACGCGGACGATGCCGCGTGTCACGCTGGCGCCGGAGCAGCTGGATCCAGCGCGCCGATGCTGTCTGTATCGTGACCTGTTGGGGTCACGCGGGGGCGCCTGATGCTCGGCGCGCTCGCGTGGCTCATCGGACCGATGCGAGATTCGTCCCGGTTCGCCGTATCGCGATACCGCGCTCCAGTCGTCCCGATCGTCACCGACCCGCGGTGAGGTGACCTGCTGCGCGCGGGGGCGCTGGTGCCGCCGCGTCGGCCGCGCGAGGGCCCGGCTAATGCTCCAGGTCGAGCTCGGGGTGCGCGGTGCGGAGATAGGCGATCACCTCGGGGTCATCGGACCCCACGCGCTCGATTGGCTCTCCCATGCACGTGCAGCGGTCCACAACGACCCGCTGTTGGGAAATCTCGATGACACGCCAGTGGGCACCGGACACGAGCCATCGCTCGAAGCTCGCGATCGTCAACGGTTCCGGATTCACCTTAACTCCGCTCGATTTCGGGTCAGCACCGAGCCGCGGCCTGCACCCGTCAACCTCATCCAGGATTGTAGGCGCAGCCCGGAATCGGTTGAGGTGGCCGGTGACGCGGCTCGCCGGTCGGTTGGGCGTTTGACGGCTGTCGGTCGGTCTCGGCCGGTTGGCGGGCGCGGTCCGCCATGGCGGTACGCGGTGATTTCGCCCGAACAAGCGGTCGGCGTGCTCACACCCCCTGACAAGGACGCTCACCGGCCGGTGCCCTCGGCCGAGGCGCCGACGCCGCGGGCGCCGGGCACGCTGGTCGGCCACTGCTCCCGCGCCACCGACGCCGCGCGCGCCGGGCGCACTGGTCGGC
>Ga0187766_10002423_pt1 | contig 10995 bp, 10 predicted proteins | sample 0216_QUI02_MP05__4_FD_132971 | JGI IMG/M metagenome (GOLD analysis project Ga0187766, IMG submission 132971) | Tropical peat soil microbial communities from peatlands in Department of Meta, Colombia - 0216_QUI02_MP05_20_MG | ecosystem: Environmental > Terrestrial > Soil > Wetlands > Peat ... | reverse complement strand
TTTTGCCGTCGGGGGAAACGTCAAGCGAAATCCAGGTGCCTTCATCGGTGGCGAATTCGACCTTGCGCTCCGACTTGAGCGGCAAACCCTTTTTCTTTTCGTCCTTCTTATCTTCCTTCTTCTCTTGTTTCTTTTCGTCCTTCTGCCCGGCCGCGAATCGGATTGGGACAAGAACAACAAGAAGTCCCACGCAAATCACGGCAGCAAGACGTGCGCTTCGACGCACAAGGATGTCGATCATTTCTTCATTTCCTCCATGCTCTTGGCCAGGTGCAAACGACCGCGACTCTGCAGGCGTAGTTGGGCCCACCCCTCAGGCGCTTTGACGCGGGACGCTGCAAAGTGTTTCCCGGCGACGGCCGCACCTGTTGGGGCGTGACATGATACCGCCTTCCGGAAGCAAGCTGCATCAGTTGTTTCGGAGGGAGCCGCCGCAAGGGATGCGTGACGCAAGGCTGTCGCGGCTCGCATCTCGCATGCTAGGCTAGCGGGCTGTTTTCCCGAGATCGATGAACCTAAGCTGCATGTTGAGGAAAAGCCTTCGTCGCAGGCGCGCGGGCGCGCGGGTTCCATTGGGCGTCGCGCTGCTTTGCCTCACGTGGCTGGCTACCGCGGCAACGGCTGGGGCACAACGCGTGCGCGTGCCGGGGCGCCAGGGAAAGCTGGTGGAGATCGAAGCAGACCAGCAGACACGGCGCGGCGAGGTCTTCGTCGCTGACGGAAACGTCGATATTCACTACGGCGACGTGCGGATTCGCGCCGATCACGTGGAGTATGACGCCAAAACGTCGGAGGCGTTCGCGCGCGGCCACGTGCAGTTCGACTACCTGAACCATCACGTAGAAGCCGAGGAAGCGCACTACAACGCAGACCGTGACACAGGAACGTTTCGCAAGGTGCACGGGGCGTTGAAAATCGAACGCAAGCCAAATGCGGCGGTGCTGGTAACGGAAAATCCCTTTTCCTTCGAAGCGGAGCTGGTTGAGCGGCGGGGCGCGGACGAGTACATCCTGCATACCGCGCGCGTGACGGTTTGCGACCCTGCGCACCCGAAATGGGAATTCTACACGCCGCGCGCGCACATCCGCGTCGGCAAGAAGGCGGTGCTGGTAAATGCGAATTTCCGCCTCTTGCGTGTGCCTCTGATCTGGGTGCCCTATGCGACGACACCAGCGGGAAAGAACGTGCGGCAATCGGGCTTCCTCCTGCCCGACATCGGAACCAGTTCTCGCAAAGGGTTCATCCTCGGCGACGCATACTACTGGGCGCCTACCTCCTGGATGGACGCAACGCTCAGCGCGCAGTTGCTGAGCCGCCGCGGCTCAAGCGAGCGCGAGGAGTTCCGGGCCAAGCCCTCGGACAACAGCTCGGTTTTCTACAACTATTTCGGAGTTGTGGACCGCGGGCTGAAAGACGCCAACGGCGTCCGCCAACCGCAGGGCGGCCATCAGCAAACGCTGGAAGCATCAACGCTGCTGCCGGACGGCTGGCGAGCCGTGGCCGACGTCAACCAGTTGTCATCGCTGACTTTCCGTTTGGCGTTTGCGGACACCTTCGGCGAGGCAGTGAACTCCGAAGTGCGCAGCTCGCTGTTTCTCTCCAACAATTTTCGCGGCTTCAGCCTGAATTTCGCGGCGCTGAACGACAAGAGCTTTTTGACGATCCAGCCGGAAACCAGCGTGGTCCTGCGGACGGCGCCGGAGGCGCGGTTGAGTTCCGTCGAACAGGCCCCGTGGAGGAACCTGCCGCTTTACCTCTCGTTTAGCGCATCGGTTGGCGCGCTGCACCGCGATGACCAGAATCTCGACACCCCCACAACGGTGCAGCGGACGGAATTTGCGCCGGCATTCACCATTCCTTTGCATCTCGGGCCCTGGCTTGGCTTGACGGCCACAGGGGCGTTTCGAAGCACGCGATTCGGCGCCTCTCTGGACAGCACCGGCGCGCTTTCCGAGGAAGCGATCGTGCGCAACACGGGCGAGTTCACACTGGAGGTCCGGCCGCCGTCGTTGGAGAAGGTGTTTTCCTTCGGCAAATCGGACACCAAGTGGAAACACACTATTGAGCCGGAGATCACCTACCACTACGTGACCGGAGTCAATGACTTCCAGCGCTTCATCCGCTTCGACGAAGACTCCACTCTGACGGATACCAATGAAGTCGAATACAGCATCACGCAAAGGCTCTTTCGGAAGGATGGAGAGGGAGAAGCAATGGAGGTGGTTTCCTGGAGCGTGGCGCAGAAGCGGTACTTTGACCCTACGTTCGGCGGCGCCATTGTGCCCGGGGCGCGTAATGTCTTCCCGGCGCTCGATTCGATGACGCCGTTCGCCTTTGCGGACACGGTTCGCAGCACGTCACCTGTGGTCAGCGACGTGAAACTCATGCCCGAAGCGAAGTACGACGTGCAACAAATCCTGGAGTACGACTCCGCACGCAAGAAGCTGACGGCCATCGGAACGCTGGCGAACGTCAAGCCCTACCGCAAATTCTTCGCGACTGTTGCCCATTTTAGGGTGAGCGAAGATCCGGTCCTCCAGCCGATATCGAACCAGGTGCGGGCGCTGGTGGGCTACGGTGACATTAACCGGCAGGGCCTGAACGCCGAGTTCGGGGTCAGTTACGACATTACCCGCGATTTCATGCAGAGCCAGTTAGCGCAGGTGAGTTACAACGGAGGCTGCTGCGGCATCGCGTTTGAGTACCGACACATCGCGCTCGGCACGGTCCGCACCGAGAATCAGTTTCGCGTCGCGTTTGTGATTGCCAACATCGGAACGTTCGGGAACATTCGACGACAGGAAACGATCTTTTAAGCGCCCCTCAGAAGCCGGCGGCCGCGCCAAACCCAGCTGCCGTTTCACCTAACGCGTGGCAGGCATTCTCTTCTCCCAGGGCACGGAGCCACGAGCACGCATCAGCTTCAATCCGATCCAATAACCCAACGTTCCGGTGATCACTCCCGCGAAGACGTCGGCGACATAGTGATACCGTCCATAAACCGTTGAGAGACACATGCAGAGCACGAGCGGAAGCAAAATCCAGAAGAGCCATCGGCGATGGCGCCAAGCGCTCCACAGGGCGGCGAAGGCGCCTGCGACATGTGCTGAGGGAAACGCCGCTCCCCGTACGCGTCCGTAGTGCTCGATGAAATTGATCGTCGCAGTGAAGGGTCCTCCAGCCAACTCGTGATGCCAGGACCCGGCCATCGCGAACCAAGGACTTTCAATGGGGAAGAACAAGGCCAAGAGGTAGCCCGTCACGTAAGCCGCCGCCGAGCAGGTCATCACCGACCAGTAGCCCCGCCAGTCGCGGCGGTAGTAGAGAATCCCGCCGAGAATGAGCAGATACGTGAAGTAACTAAGATAGGTGAATTGCATGAAGTCGTTGCGCAAAGGCGTGGCGAATTGCTCAAGCCAAACGGCGGGATGAACGCCTGTGAGCCAGTGATCGAAAGCAATGAGCCTCTCGTCGTACCAGCCAGGAAGAACGAGATGCACCAGCCGGCCTAGTTCCTCGAAGCAGAAAAGAAAAAAAAGATGCGGATACCAATGCCGCCAGAAGTGACGATTTCTGTCGAAGAAGGTGTCAAAGGATTCTCCCGGGCCGGGGTTTGGTCCGCTCAACCGGCAAAGCGTCAATATCAGCACTGCGACGCCGGCTTGCACGCCCACCAGCAACCCTGGGTGTCCAAGGTGGCGGGCAAAAACGGTGATCAGGATTGAGGAAAGCCCCAGGTACCCGAAAGCAATCCACTCAAACGCCCCGCAGGCCTTTCCCGCGGCAGCAAGTTCACGAAGGAACCAACCCTGCCATGTTCGGCCGTTCGAGTCCCTCTCCCCAAGCTGGCCTACCGCCGGCCAGGAAATGACAGCAGTGGTCTTTTCCGAACTACGCGGGCCCATGGGATCGCGGCTCATTGGTGCAACGCTCCTCGCTCCAGGCGCAGGTCTGCTGCTCCATCCGCGCCAGGGCCTGGCGATTCCTTCCAGTGCAACGCGGGCCAACCCTCTTGGCGCGCGATGCGCAGGAGCGAGCGCGGGGGATTGACAGCAAAAGCGTGTCCCACGGAAGAAAGCAGCCAAACATCATCATGGCTATCGCCGTAGGCAAAGCTTTGAGCGAGATCGTAGCCGCACTCCGCGGCGATGCGACGCACCGCACTACCCTTTGCGGCTCCGATCATCGCGGGTTCCGTAAGACGTCCAGTCCATCGCCCTTTGGTTTCCGCAGCGCGCGTGGCACAGACGGCGATGCTGCCGATCTCCCCGCGCGAGGCAAGTTCCCGTTCGAGCGTGGCGGCAGCAATTCGCGCCAGCGGCTCGAGCGTGCCGCTGACGAGAACAATGGCATGACCCTTGGCTACGTGCTCCACGATCCGCTCGAGGCCATCAGGAAAAAACACAATGTCCAGGCGAGAGATGAAGGCTGAGAGGCCGCTGGAAACGCCGCGGAGATACATTTTGTTGGTATGGCGCAATTCGCGAAGCCCGCAGGGCATCATGCGAAGGGTCTCTGCGAGCCACGCCAGCCCCTGCCGTATTCCGACCGCACGGCAATCGTTCAGCAACCGAAAGAGCCGCCATTCGAGCGAAGGCGGCGGAAGGAGCGTCCCGTCCAAGTCGAAGAAAGCCACTGCGCGTCCTTGTCGGGCGAAGCTCACGCGGCCTCCTGGGAAGCTGTCCGCGCGCGGCGCGCTTTAGGGATCGCGCGCACAAGAAAGCGCCAGCCTTCGAGCAGCACCGGCAGGCCGCGCAACAGGCAGAACGCAGCAGTCGTCCAGGTAAGAACCTGCGCGCCCGCGCGGATGACGGTGTGTGCTTCAGCCGCGAACGAACCGAGCAGCGCCACGGGGCCGCGGGCCAGCGCCAGTTCCAAGCCGAGGTAGCAAAAGCACAGGCATTTCATGGCGGCATACAGTCCGCGACTCCAGCGAGAGGCAACTAGCGCCCTCCCTACGGCCGAATCGAGCATCGCATTAGCGCCCCAGCCCGAGCGCCCTGTTTTGGCCGCGAGCCCACGCAGAAAATCAGTGGCCGCCCCCCGGGCGAAGAAGAACACAGGCAACCACAAAGACACCATTCCCACCACGGCGAAGTAGGTGAAGTAAACGTTTTCGATCATGCGGTCGCCGAGGATGTCCACTTGCGCGCCCACCGGCGAGACGAGGTTCCTGCTCCGCGCGACGTGCCCGTCCAGCGCGTCCAGCGCCATGGCAGCGACTGTGAGAGCCACACCGGCGAGATTTGCCCATGCACCGTGGCCGAAAAGGCTAACTGCGGCGAAGCCGGTCATTACGCGCAAGGCCGTAATCTTGTTTGGCGTCAGTTTCATAGCCGCAGCCCGCCGATCTGCCAGGGCAAACGCCGTGCCATAAGGCTTTCCCCCAACAATCGCCGTTTCAGGGCTTTAGGAGAACTTCGGGGACCAGGGCTTTCCAGAACCGCCGGGCATTCCCGGCACCTGGCGGTTTTGCCCTTGCTAAACGCGACTTCAACGAGTACCGGCAGACCCGGCGGGAGACGCTGCAGCCGGTGTATGCGACAATGCCTGCTTGCTCTCGCGGCGGCTGCGCCGCAGGAACCTTTCCGGACGTTGGAGACGGGCCGAATGGCAGACGTTTCATTGGCGGCGGCGTTTTTGGCCGGCTTGGTTTCTTTTCTCTCGCCCTGCGTACTCCCGCTCGTCCCCGGCTATATTTCCATGCTCAGCGGCATCGGCATGGAACAACTGCGCCAGGGGCAGTCGTCGCGCAGCGGACTTTTTTCGTCGTCGCTGGCGTTTGTTGTCGGGTTTTCGGTGGTTTTCATTTCCTTCGGCGCATCCGCCAGTGCTGTCGGGCAGTTTCTTCGGCAGCACCGCGACACCCTCGCCCCGATTGCCGGTGCGCTCATCATCCTCTTTGGCCTTCACCTCCTGGGCGTGCTCCTTAAGCTGACGATGCGTGTGGGGCTGATCGTCGGCGCGGTTCTTGTGCTCGCCGGCATCGCGGCATTGCTGCGAGGAGGAACGCTCATCTTCGGGCTTCGCGCCGTTCATTTCTTTTCGCTTGCGCCCATTGGGTTTTTCGGTCCGACGCTGGCCCGGTGGCTGAACCGAGACGTTCACCTCCGGCAAGGAGCAACCCAGCCGGGGATCTGGAGCGCTTTCCTCCTTGGCTTCGCGTTCGCGTTCGGCTGGACTCCCTGCATCGGACCCATCCTCGCAACCGTGTTGGCCCTGGCAGCCGCCAGCGATACCGTGGCTCGGGGAGTGCTCCTGCTCGCGATCTATTCCGCGGGGCTGGCCGTTCCATTCCTTCTCACCGCCCTCGGCATCGGACAGTTTTTGCGTTTCTACCAGCGCTTCCGAAAGCACATCCACGCCGTCGAATTGTTCAGCGGCGCGTTATTGCTCTTTGTCGGCGGACTGGTGTTCGTGAACCGCCTGACGTGGCTCGCGGGCAAGCTCAGTTTCCTCAACGAGATGGTCCTCTGGCTGGAACATGCCCTGACAGGCGGGAAATAGGGCGCCGAGAGTTATAATAAAGCCTGGAGAAAGCATGAGGAAATCTGTCGGAGTTCTGGTTATCGTCGCGGCGCTTGTCGCCATCGTGTGGTACGCCGATTCAGCTACGCGCAAGCATGTCGCTCAGGTCAAGGTTTCGGACGCCGCCATCGCAGTCGGACCGCCGGCGCCGGAAATGACGCTCAAGGACCTGAAGGACCAGGACGTCTCGCTGAGTCAGCTGAAGGGCAAAGTCGTGCTCATAAATTTCTGGGCTACGTGGTGCGAGCCGTGCCGCGACGAGATCCCGGACCTCATCGACCTGCAGAACAAGTACCGCGACCGGGGCTTTACGGTTCTCGGCATTTCCCTGGATGAAGAAGGCAAGAAGGTTGTGATTCCCTTCGTCGAAACGAAGCGCTTCGACGTGCACGGCAAGCAGGAGTTGATGAACTATCCCATCGTCATGGACACCGACAACGCCGTGCAAAAGTTCGGCGGGCTGCTCGGCTATCCGACCAGCATCCTGCTCTCCCGCGACGGCCGCCAGGTGAAGCGGCAGACCGGCGTGATCAGTTATCAGGACATGGATAAAGCCATCCAGGCCCTGCTATAAAGCGAGTCGCCCTCTGAAACTATGGTCGGTCTTCATTCGTAGAGAAAGTGGTGGAAAAGCGTGACGTCGCGTCCCACTGTGCGGCGAAGTGTGTCTCTGCGCGAACCTGCAGGTGTCGCCCTGGAGACCCTGCGGGCACACAAACTTCGCTCCTTTTTGATGCTGCTGGGCATCATCCTGGCAGTCTCCACGTTGATTGTGGTCGTCGCGCTGATCAGCGGAGCCAGCCAGTACATCGCCAGCCGCGTCGCCAATATGGGATCGAACGTTTTCCTGCTGCGGCGCTATCCGCTCATCTCCACGCTCGAGGACTTCGTCAAATACACGCGCCGGAACCGCAACATCACTTGGGACGATTACATCGCGCTCAAGGACGGCCTCAAATTGCCCGCAAATATCGGCGCGGAAGCGCGGGACACGGGTCAATTACGCTTGGGCAACCTGACCATGGATGACGTAAGTCTCCGCGGAGTGTCCGAGAGCATTGGAGAAATGGACATCGAACAGCTCGCGGCGGGTCGTTACATCACGGACACGGACAACGACCACCGCACATCGGTAACCGTGCTGGGTTCGGAAGTCGCTGAGAAGTTCTTTGCGTCCATGGATCCCCTCGGCAGAAGCGTCGAAATCGACGGCCGCCCGTACGAGGTCGTCGGCGTCATGAAAGAGATCGGAACGGTCCTGGGCCAGTCGCAGGACCGCTACGTGTACATGCCCATTTCGACTTTTCTCAAGACGTACGGCGAAGTGAACCACAGCCTGAGCATCAACATCCAGGCGCGCGGTGCAGACTGGATGCTGCGCACCCAGGAAGAAGCTCGGGTGCTGATGCGCGCAAGGCGGCATCTGCGACCCGGGGACGAGGACACCTTCGGAATACTGAGCTCCGAAGTGCTGCTGGACCTCTATCATCAGCTCACCGGAGCCATTGCCGGATCGATGGTGGGAGTCGCCGCCGTATTTCTGGTCATCGGCGGAGTGGTGATCATGAACGTCATGCTGGCCAGTGTCACTGAACGCACGCGGGAGATTGGCTTGCGCAAGTCGCTGGGAGCCCGCAAGACCGACATCCTCCTGCAATTCCTCGTTGAGTCGGCGCTCATGTCGGGTTTTGGGGGAGTCATCGGAGTACTAGTGGCTTATGCCATCAGCATTGCGGTTTCGAGTTTGTTGTCCGTGCCTATGTCCGTTCCCCTGACCGCGGTCGTTGTGGCTATCTTTGTCTCCACGGCTGTGGGCCTCTTTTTCGGGCTTTACCCGGCGCGGCGCGCGGCGCAACTCGATCCGATCGAAGCGCTGCGCGCGGAGACTTGAGGCGCGAGATGCAGCTTCTTCTCCGGCAAAACTCGATGATGGCGCTGGATGCGCTGCGGCAGAATAAGATGCGTTCGCTGCTCACGGTCTTGGGCGTGGTGATCGGAGTGACTACGCTCATCATCGTTGCGTCCATCCTGGTGGGGCTTGACCGGGATATCCGAGCCTTCTTGAACGACTTCGGCGACAACACCCTCTGGATCTTCAAAATAAAGCCCGGCGGATTCGGCAACAACAAACTCACCGCGGAGGAGCGCGCACGCAAGTCGCTGACGCTCGAAGACGCTTTGGCTATTCGCGACCAGTGCCCCGCCGTCGAGCGCGTCACCGTGGACCTATTTCCGCGCATCACGTCTCGACTGCCGCTCATCTCTACAGTGCGGTACAAGGGGAAGGAAGTCTCCGGTGTCGAATACAGCGGATCGTTGCCGGATTCCGAGATCGTTTACTCGTTTCGTGTCGCCAAAGGGCGCTTTTTCACCGACGCCGAGAATCTTCATCGCGCGGACGTCGCCGTCATCGGGTGGGATCTGGCCGACGCTCTGTTCGGCGGCGACGATCCGCTGAACAAGCCGGTGCTGGTGGACGGCGTGAGCTACTCCGTCATCGGCGTCATGGAGCGCCACAAGGGCCAGTTCTTTCGCGACCCGAACGCAGACAAGAACGTGATCGTTCCTTACCGCGCCTATCAGCGGCACCATCCGAACAACGATGAGCACTTTATCGGCGCACTGGCGAAGCCGGGCATGAAGGCCGCCGCCGAAGACGAGGTCCGAGGTCTTCTGCGGCAGAGGCGACACGTTGCACCGGGCGAACCCGACAACTTCGACATTTCCAGCGCGGAGTCTCTGGCGAACGAGTTCCGCCAAATTACCAGCATGGCTGCGATTTTGATTTCCGCGGTCAGTTCCATCGGCTTGCTTGTGGGCGGCGTCGGTGTGATGAACATCATGCTTATGTCCGTAACGCAGCGCACTCGCGAGATCGGCGTGCGCAAAGCCATTGGAGCGAGGCGCCGCGACATCGTGTGGCAGTTTCTCACGGAGGCGATGACGCTGACCGGGGCAGGCGGCATTGTCGGAGTGTTGGGCGGCGTGTTGTTAAGCTTGGCCCTCAGTGCGGTTTTCCCTTCGGCGGTCCCGCTATGGGCGGTCGTGGCGGGTGTTGCGGTTTCCATGAGCGTGGGACTTTTCTTCGGTTTGTATCCGGCCATCAAGGCGGCGCGCCTCGATCCCGTGGACTCGCTCCGGTATGAGTGACGCGCTTGCCCCTGTTTTTTCCGTGCGGTAACCTGAATTGATGCTCGAAGAACAGGATTTCAAGAAGAAGTGCGATGCCGCTCTCGAAGAGCTGCGGCGCCGCGCGTTACGCGCGGCGGACGAGAAGGGCTTCGACGTCGAAGCCGTCTCCGGCAAGCTCGAAATCGTTTTTGAGGAACCCGAAGAAGCGAAATTCGTGATTTCGCCGAACACACCGGTACGGGAAATCTGGGTTTCCGCGCTTTCCACGAGCTTCAAACTCGGCTGGTCGGACGCGAAGAGCTCATTTGTGCTCGAAAGAACGGGAGAGGATCTCTATCAAGTGCTGGCGCGGGTCATTTCCCAACAGCTCGGGACGCAGGTGACGCTATGAAGGATTGCGATTTGTTCCGTCGCGTCATAGCAGCGACGATTGTGGCGCTTTGTGTATCAGCATTGCTCGCCGCCGGGGAGCGTCAAGAGCGGCTGCCCAATCCCAAGGAGATTGTTGAACCGGCGGCCTACGTTTCGCTTGATCCCGTGCCCCGAGGCAAGGAATTCGCACTGGCGGTAGTCATGAAGATTCGGCGCGGGTTTCACGTCAACGCGCGCCAGACATCGGAGGATTATTTGATTCCGACGGATCTCAAGATTGACGTCCCCGCCGGCCTCCGCGCCGGGACGACGGTCTATCCGCCGGGAACTCTGAAGACTTTTCCGTTTTCCCCCAAGAAGCCGTTGAACGTCTATGCCGAGACGGTTGTGATTCGCGTGCCGCTGACGGCGCTGGCGGATGCGCCGCTCGGCACGCAGCACGTCGCTCTGAAGCTGCGTTATCAGGCGTGCAGCGATGCGGCGTGTCTGCCCCCCGCGACGCTCAGTTTCGACGCGCCTGTCGAAATCGCGGCGGTCGGGACCCTCGCGAAACGCCCTCATCCTGAATTCTTCGGAAAGTAGCTTCTTCGAGCCTCGAGGTCGAGCCCCCGGGCCAACGTCAGCTTTTCACCGAGTCCTTCACCGCAGGCAGTGAGGCCCTGATCCGGCTGACCACGCGCTCGCGTCCCAGCGCGACCATCGTGTCAAAGAGCGGGGGCGCCACGGCCTCGCCGACGATCGCCACGCGTGCGGCGTTGATCAGCAAGCCGGCCTTGACGCCGGCCTTCTCCGCGAGCGCCCGCAAAGCATGGTCGCACGCGTCGTGATTCCAATCGGGCAGGCCCTCGAGCGCATCCGCGAGCTCAGCCAACAGTTCCGGCAAGCGCGGCTCTTTCCAGAACTTTTGCCGGGCTGCCTGGCTGTAGCTGAAGTCGTCGCTGAAAAACGCACGAGACCACGACG
>Ga0187766_10002421_pt1 | contig 11006 bp, 12 predicted proteins | sample 0216_QUI02_MP05__4_FD_132971 | JGI IMG/M metagenome (GOLD analysis project Ga0187766, IMG submission 132971) | Tropical peat soil microbial communities from peatlands in Department of Meta, Colombia - 0216_QUI02_MP05_20_MG | ecosystem: Environmental > Terrestrial > Soil > Wetlands > Peat ... | reverse complement strand
TTTCCTTCTCACGCTTCCAGCCCTCGATCGGGCTGCCCTCACGATCGAATTGCGGCGACCCGCGGCGAGCGCGGGCCTACCGCCAATGCTCACGGAGTTGTCACCCTACCGTCATTGGGCGGCAACGGTCCCTCGGCATACTCCAGCGGCGAGGGATCCAGCAAGAACCATGTTGACGCCTGATAGCATCGAGCGGTCACAGCGCGCCGCAGAAATGGGAGAGCGGCGATCCCTTCTGGCGGCCGGCGGCTTCGCCGCGGGATGCCCCTCCGGCTTTCTGGGTATCGGGGGCGGGCTCGTGATCGTCCCCCTGCTCACGGGGGCCGTCCGCTTCCCCATCGAGCGGGCGGTGGGGACCTCCCTGGCCGCCATCACGGCCGTCTCCCTGGCGGGGATCCTCGCAGAGGTCGCGGTCCAGCGTTCGAACATTCATTGGGCCACGGCGTGCTTCCTGACGTTCGCTTCGCTGCAGGGATCCCGGGCCGGGGGCCAGATCCTCCCGCACCTCCCGGACAAAGTTCCCCGAGTGCTCTTCGCCGGCCTGCTATTGTCCGCCGCTTACCGGATGGTGGCCCCCGCGGGGGCCGCTCGGAGCATCGGCGCGGGGATGCTGGACGCTAGATCCGCCCTGGGGTGTCTGAATCACGCTCGCGGTCGGGATGGCCGCTGGATGCAGTTCGGTATGGTCCGGTCTCGGGGGCGGACTCGTCATGGTGCCCGCGTTTTCCCGCTTCTTCGGCGGCTTCCCGTTTCACGCCGCGCGGGCCACCTTCCTGGTGCAAATCCTCCCCACCTCGAGCCTCGGCGCCTACCTCCACTGGCGGATGGGAACGCTCGATCTCGGCACGGCGTGGCGCCTCATCCCCACCGGATCGGCCGGCGCCGTCCTCGGCATCCTGACGGTCAACCGGATCCCGGCCAGGCCCTGCCAGGTCCTCTTTGGCCGCTTCCTCGCCATGACCGCAATCCGCCTGGGCCTGGTGCGACCACCGGCCGCGGACCGCGTCCGGCGAGCCACCCTGCGCCCTTCGCCAACGCCGGGCGAGCCCGTCGCGGCGGAACGGCCATGATCCGCGAAAAGGCCCTGCGTTTGCTGAGGACGAAGCCCATCGTGCCCCGGTTCGGCGTCCTCTGCATAGTGTTCCTGGCGGCTGGGTTCTTGGGACCGTTCTCTCCGGGCCGTGCGGCGGACGCGCAATCCCCGATTCCCGAGATTCAGGATACGCGGCTGCATGACTTCGCGATGACCAAGATGGTCGATGGCCGTCTCGCCATCGCGTACAACCCCGTCGTGTGTGAACGGATGGGCCCTTTGCTCTGCGGGTTCTATCGCATGCACGAGCGCGGGCACATCGCCTTGGGGCATCCCCCGCTCTCCGGCGCGACGGGGAAACGGGAGGAGGATGAGATCCAGGCCGATTGTTGGGCGGCCCAACGTGCCTCCCGCGCCGAAGTGCGTGCCGCGTATGACTACTTCCTGGCCGGCGGCGGCAGTACGACGGCGAACGGGCCCGGCGCCTTTCGGGCGCTGACCCTGCGGCGCTGTGGACAATTCTGAAAATATCCGCGTTGGCCCTTGCCGTATGAGGGCGCATTTCGAGTGTTGAGGCAGGCATGCAGACATCGCCGAAGATCGGGAAAAGGATCAGGAATCGGCTGCGGGTGTTCGGCTACTGGAAGGGCGGGCGGCCGGACGTCTCGCGGTTCTGCTGCGAGAACGGCTATCTCCCGCAGTACGTCTACGCGTGGCTGAAGGGGCGGGTGCCGGCCGCCGCAAACCTGGTCCGTCTAGGGACGGATCTGGGGGTGGCCCCGGCCTGGCTCTTGTTTGGCAACAACGGCATGGACGGATGGATGGGCGCGGAGGTCCGCCAGTTCCTTCGGCCGCGCAGCGATGGGCCCGATAGGGCGCGCTTGATCCCCCAGGTGCCGCACCGGCAGGAATCTCGTCCCAGAGCGCGCGCCGCGGCCCCCTGAGGGGCGCGCGCGGCTGCCGCTCACGGGTTCGTGCCGTCCGCTACCGGGAGGGTTTATAGGCCTTCGCCTGGGCGGCGATGGCGTTGGCGTCGAACTGGTTGATCTCGTCGATCAGTTCATTGGTGACGAGGTCGCTGGCCTCCACCTTTTGCTTGATGATACCCCACTTCAGCATGAAGTCCACGTAGGCGGCGTAGTTCGCCACCGAGTTCTCCCCCCACCGTTTGATCCCCCACTTCTCCAGGGTCCACTTGTCGGACCGCGCCAGCAGCACTTTGGTGTCGTCCCGGATGGCCGTGGCCTCGTCCTTCCCGGTGGGCCGCGTCTGCGGATAGACCTCGTAGAGGATCCGGACGGCCGCCTCGGGATTGGCGAGGGCAAAGACCGTCCCCTTGGCGTACCCGCGGCCCAGGCCGACGGCCTCCTGCCGCCGGCCCTTCAGCGTATCCTCCAGGGCCAGGAAGCCGTTGGAGGGATACCGCGACACCCCCTGGTTCTCCAGCTGACGTATGGCGATGCCGGCATTCTCCACCAGGGCATACTGGGTGTCGAACAGGCTCAGGGCGTCCACCTGCTTGTTGCGCACCAGCGCGGCCACCTTGGCCGCCTCCCCGGCCACCACGATGGTAATGTCCCTCTCGGGATCCAGCCCGGCCGTGGCCGCTTCCGCGCGGGCCATGAGGACCCCGCCGGAGGACATGGCCGTGACGCCGATGGTCTTGCCCTTCAGGTCGCTGATCTTGCGGATCGGGCTGTCGGCCGGAACAGCCAAGCTGTAGATGTTCCCCTGGTAGGCGGTATAGTAGATCTTCGCCCGCATCCCCTGGGCGCGGGCGATAGCCAGTGGCTCCACGCTGGGAAGCGAGTAGTTCAGTTCGCGCGTGGCCACGTTGCGCACGCAGTCTCCCGAACCCGGTACCGGCACCATATCCACGGCGAGGCCTTCCTGGGCGAACCAGCCGAATTTGGTCCCGATGGCGAACGGCGCGGCACCCGAGGTGAGGCTGCTGGAGCAGAAACCCACCTTGATCGTGGCCACGGGGGCCGCCGCCCGGGCCGCCGGGGCCCAAGCCCCCACGGCCAGGGCGGCCCAGGCCGCCGCGAGCCTGCCCGCACGAAGCTTCCCCAGGGTCACCATACCTTCGCCTCCTCCGGACGCCCCGGCTCCGCCACCAGGTCCTGCTCCCCCTCCGCCTCCTCCGCCAGTCGGCCCTCCGCCCGGGCCTTCTCCGAGGGATCCCAGAAGAGGACCCGCCGGCGCAGCGCCGCGATACACTTGTTGAGGACGAGGCCGACGACCGACAGGACGATGAGGATGGAGAACTGGCCCGCGACGTCCATGTTGAAGTTCATGCTGTTGATCAGCATGCCGAGGCCCGCCCGCGACCCCACGAACTCGCCCACGATGGCGCCGATGAGGGCAAAGATCATGGCCACGTCCAGCCCGGCCATCACGAACGGAAGGGCGTTGGGCAGGCGCAGCATCCAGAAGATCTGCCGCTCGCTGGCGGCCAGGGACCGCATCAGGTTCACCCGGTCCTCGTCGGCCGAGCGCAGGCCGACCATGGTGTTCACCAGCAGGGGAAAGAAGGCCACCAGGGCGGCGTTGACCACCATGGAGCTCATCCCCAGGCCGAACCAGATCACGATGATGGGCGCCAGGGCCACCTTGGGCAGCGACTGGAACATCACGATGTAGGGATAGAGGAAGTACTCCACGTAGCGGTTGAGGGCCACGGCGGTGCCCAGGGTGAACCCCAGGGTCGAACCCAGGAGGAAGCCGAGGATCGTCTCCGACATGGTGTAGGAGAGGTGCCGCAGGTACACCCCGCTGGAGAAGCCCCGCCACAGGGCGGCCGCGATCTTCGAGGGCGGCGGCAGGATGAAGACGGGCACGTTCAGGGCGCGGACGATCCCCTCCCAGGCGAGGACGGAGGCGCAGAACAGCAGGATGGTGAGGGCGACGTTCCGCGTGTTCCTCATCCGTCGATCCCCCCCTTCACGTTGAACCGGGCCCGGATCCCGCGCACGGTGTCGCCGAAGTCCTGGGCGTTGAGCGCGACCAGGGAGCGGGGGCGGGGCATACTCACCCGCACGTCGTCCAGGATGCGGCCGGGGCGCGGGCTCATCACCAGCACGCGGTCGGCCAGGAACACGGCCTCGGGGATGGAGTGGGTGATGAAGAGGACGGTCTTCCGCTCCTCCATGAGGATGCGCTGCAGCTCCAGGTTCATGTGCTCGCGCGTCATGGCGTCCAGCGCCCCGAAGGGCTCGTCCATCAGCAACAGGGCCGGCTCGTGGATGAGGGCCCGCGTGATGGCCACCCGCTGCTGCATCCCGCCGGACAGCTCCCAGGGATGGCGGTGCTCGAAGCCCTTCAGGCCCACCAGGGCCAGCAGGTCCCTGGCCGCCTGGACGTGGCGCGCGCGCCCCAGTCCTTGCACGTCCACCGGCAGCAGGACGTTGTCCAGCACCGTGCGCCAGGGAAAGAGCACGGGGGACTGGAAGACGACCCCGATGTCCCGCCGCGGGCCGGCGATGGGCGTGCCGCGCAGGAAGGCCCCGCCGCTCGAGGGGGGGAGGAGGCCGGCCAGGATCTTGAGCAGAGTGGACTTGCCGCACCCCGAGGGCCCGACGACGGCCAGGAATTCCCCCTCCCGCACGCCGAACGTAATGCCCTCCAGGGCGGCGATGTGCCCATCCCGGGCGTGGTAGCGCTTGGACAGGTCTTTGACGGCGATGGCTTCCGCAATCACGGCGGCCCCGGCAATGCCTTCACACCGGACGGCGACATCCCGGCAGGGGCGCCCTGCCCCCCCGCTCCGGAAGCAGGGGCCCCAGGCGCCTGCCGGCCCGGGGGAGGCCCGGCGGTGGCGAAGACTATGCCGCGGGACCGCCGGGTGTCAAGGGCGAGCGCCCGCGCGGCGGCCCCTTCGGTTGACAGCGGAAGGGGGGCCTGATATCAGGGGAGGACATCCCACGAAGGAGGCAACCATGGCACAGCAGGGGATCGGGCCGCATCTGGCGGCGCTGGTGGTGCCGTTCACGCCGCAGGACGCGGTGGACGAGGCGGCGCTCCGCGGGCTCATCCGGTACGTGGCCGGGACGAAACTGATGAACGGCGTGGTGGTGAACGCCCATGCCGGGGAGGTGGCCTCGCTCACCCTGGAGGAACGCCGCCGCGTCGTGGAAGTGATGGTGGACGAGGCGCACCGCCACGGCCTGCAGGCCGTGGCGGGCATCGATCCCCATCCGGCCACCGTCGCCGGCACCATCCGGATGGGCCGCGAGATCGAAGCGGCCGGCGCCGATGCCATCCTCCTGATGGCGCCGAGCTGGTTCACGTGGGGGATCGACCCCGAGGTGGTGCACGACTTCGTGAAGGCCCTGGCGGACGCGGTGAAGACCCCCATCCTGTTCTTCACCATGGGGGCCTACTCGGGCGTCAACTACACCCCGGAGATCGTGCGCCGCGTGGCCGACGTGCCGGGCGTGATCGGCGTGAAGGACACCATGTGGAGCACGGACGGTTTCGAGGCCAACCTGCGCGTCCTGCGCCAGGTGCCGCGGCCCTTCACCGTCCTCACCGGGAACGACGTCCACCTCTTCTATAACTTCCTGGCCGGCGCCGACGGAACCCTCCTGATCCTCAACGTCCTCTACCCGGAGATCGTGCTGGAGATGTTCGAGGGCGTGCGGAGCGGCGACATCCCGCGGGCCCGAAACGCCCACCAGCGCCAGGAGGAGCTGGCCCGGCTGCTGTTCGCCCCGCCCATGCTGAAGATGGTGCCGCGCATGAAGGAGGCGCTGGCCCTGCTGGGCCGCATCCCCCGGGCCGACGTGCGCCCGCCCCTCCCCCGCCTCACCGCCGACGAGCGGGCCGCCCTGCGCCAGGCCCTCACCCGGGCCAAGCTGCTGAACGCCTGACCGCTCAACACCGGTTCCCGGTTCCCAGTTCTCAGTTCCCGGTCGACTAACACGAGGGGGGGCGCCTCCGGCGCCCCCCCATCGCACCCGCCCGCGGGAAAGTCCGGCAGATTGAGGGCCCTACCGCCCAGAGAACTCCGGGACCCCTGCGGCGCGCGCGGCGGCGCGCAGGCCCCGGTCATGACTGGCCAGCGGCAGCTCCTCCCGCATGGCCAGGTGCAGGTAGGCCGCATCGTACGCAGAGAGGCGGTGCTGCCGTCCGAGGGCCAAGAGGGCGTGCAGGTCCTGCAGGCCCGGGGGACCATCGACCCCGATGGGAAGTCCCCCCACGAGGTCGAGAAAGCGGATGGTATCCGCCCCACTCAGCCGCCGACGCCGTTCGGCGATCAGGAGCACGTTGGCGATCTCCAGGGGCCAGAGCGATGGAACGACCGCCGTCCCCTTCGCGAGGGCCCTCAGGACCGCGTCGGTATAGGCATCCGCCTCGCCCTCGAAGCACCAAGCCATCGCCACCGAACAGTCCAGCACGAACCGCGTCACCGCCGCCCCTCCTCGATCATGGCCCGGAGGGACATCCTCCCCAGGCGACGCCCTTTGCGGAACGCCAGGAGCGCCCGGATGGCGTCCTCCACGGCCCGGGTCTTCCCCCGGTCCGCCGGGATGAGGACAGCCACCGGAACGCCGTGTTTCGTGATCGTAATGCGGCGGCCCTTCCCCACCTGCTCCAGCAGCTTGGGCAGCTTCGTCTTGGCCTCGTAGACGCCAACCCGGGTCATCGCCCCTCCCTCCATTTCAGACCAGACCTAGACTAGACTATATCCTTTAGCCGCCACGGTCAAGCATGGGCCGCCCGCCACGCCCCCGGCGGGACCGCGGGACCATCGGCAGGCCGCGGCTAGCGGAGGCGGAAGGCCGAGGATGCCATGTGAACCGCCCCCGGCCGGGGCGGGGATGGCGTTCGGGTGATCCTCGGAAACTACAAGTCCTTCCAGGGGATCAGCAGGCGCTCCAGGGCGGCCAGGCCCCAGGCGGAGGCGAGGCCCAAGAGCGAGAGGACCACGAGGCCGACCATCAGCTTGGTGGTCTGCATCAGGTCGCCGGCGGAATTGATCATGGCGCCCAGGCCCCGTTTGGCATTGATGATCTCGGCGGCCACCAGGAGCAGCAGCGCCGTGCCGGCGCCCAGCTTGAAGCCGGCGAAGATCATGGGAAGGGCCCCGGGGATGATCACCTTGCGAATCACGCCGCGCCGCCCCGCCCCCAGGCTCACGGCGGCGCGCACCAGCACCGGGTCCACGTGGCGCACGCCGGTGTAGGTGTTGATGGCCATGGGGAAGAACACGCCCAGGGCGATGACGGCGATCTTGGACTTCTCCTCGATGCCCAGCCAGAGGATCAGGAGGGGCAGGAGCGCGATCTTGGGGATGGGGAAGAGGGCGTTGAGGATGGGCGTCCCCACCGCCTCGGCCGTCTGGAAGAACCCGAGGGCGATCCCGGCCGCGATGCCGGCCAGGGCCCCCAGGGCGAACCCGGCCAGGATGCGCACGAGGCTGGCGGCCAGGTGGCCGAAGATTTCGCCGCCGGCCACCATGCGCGCGCCCTCCGCCAGCACGGCCAGTGGCGGGGGCAGGAAGACCGTGCGGACGAGGCCCGAGCGGCCCAGCGCCTCCCACGCCAGCACCAAGCCGGCCACCGCGGCCACGCGCAGGAGGCGGCGGTCCCGCCGTTCCAGGAAGGCCATGCGGTTGGTGACGGGGATCACACCTCCGCCATGGCCTCGACCGCTTCCGCCCTGATCAGTCCCCATATCCGATCCACCAGGTCCAAGAAGGCGCGGTCCGCCTGGGCCGCCTCGCCCCGCGGGCGCGGCAGCGGCACCGGCAGCAGCGCCCGCAGGCGCCCGGGGCGCCGGCTGAACACCGCCACCCGGTCCGCCAGGAGCACGGCCTCCTGGATGCTGTGGGTGACGTAGAGGATGCTCTTCCGCGTCTTCTCCCAGAGGCGGAGCAGCTCCACCTGCATCAGCGCCCGCGCCTGCGCGTCCAGCGCGGAGAGGGGCTCGTCCATCAGCAGCAGGTGCGGGTCCACGGCCAGGGCGCGGGCGATGCCCACGCGCTGGCGCATGCCGCCCGAGAGCTGATGGGGAAACTTCGCCTCGAAGCCGGCCAGGCCCACCAGCTCGAGGAACTCGCGGGCCACCCGCCGCCTGCGCCCCGGCGGCATCCCCTGCTCCTCCAGGCCGAAGCACACGTTGTCCAGCACGGTGCGCCAGGGGAACAGGGCGAACTCCTGGAAGACCATGGCCGAGAGGGGCCGCCCGCCCTCGGCCGCGCCCTCGAAGTAGGCCCGGCCCGCCGAGGCGGGCAGGAGCCCGGCCACGATGTTCAGCAGCGTGGACTTGCCGCAGCCCGACGGCCCGACGATGGCCACCACCTCCTGCGGCTCCACCGCCAGGGAGATCCCGGCCAGGGCCTCTACCGGGCGCCCCTCCCGGTCCCGGTAGGTCTTGGACAGGTCCTCGATCACGAGCCGCATCGGGCTTCGCCCCGTTTGTCGTTTGTCGTCCGTCGTTCGTGGTTCATTCTGAACGCACTCACAACCACCCTCCTGGACGACGCCTTGACTCAACGACAAACGACGAACGACAAACCACAAACGCACAAAAGCGTCAGTGGCCGAGGGCTTTGACGGCCTCGGCCTGGAAGGTCAGGTCCACGACGTCCTTGGCGTCCACCGACTTGTCGATCATCTTCTGCTCGGCGAACCACCGGATCTGCACCGGGATGTCCTGGGCCAGGAGCCTCCCGTCCCGGTCCTGGTACGGCAGGCCCACGGCCACCGCATCGCGGGGCTGCTCCGTGTACCTCGTCACCAGGATCAGCACGTCCTCGTAGGCCCTGCCGCGCACCGGCCTGCCGCCCTGGACGCGCAGCACCGCATCGTGGTAGGCGCGGCTGGCCCGCACGTAGGCCTTCATGAATTTGAGGCCCCGTTCCCGGTCCGCGCGGAAGGCCTCGGAGTAGAAGATGGCGGCGATCTGGTGCTTCATCTTGTCGCCGGCCCAGAACAGCACCTTACCGATCCCCCCGCCCTCCGCCGCGGCGGGAAACGGCTGGGGCAACATGGCGGCATCGATCCCGCCCCCCTGCATGGCCTCCAGCACGCCGGTCATGGTGCGCAGCGGCGAGATCTCGACATCCTTGAGGGACAAGCCCTCGGCCTCCAGGAGCTTGCCCACCTGATAGTGGAATGTGGAACCCACCTGGGTGATGCCGATCTTCTTGCCTTTTAGGTCCTTGAGGCTCCGGACCCCCTGGTCGTACAGCTCCTTGCGCACGATGAAGCCGTTGAGGGGGAACCCCGGCGCCTCCCGCCCTTTGTCCGCCACGATGGACATCCTCACGCCGCCGGCGAAGAGGTTGTAGAGCCCGGCCGTGAGGCCCGTGGCACCCACCTCCACCTCGCGGGCGGCCACCGCCACGGCGATGGGCTGGGCGGCCCCGAACCACTTGAACTCCACGTTCAGCCCCTCGTCCCTAAAGTAGCCGCGGTCCATGGCGATGAAGAGCGGCGCCGACGTAGAAAGCTTCAGGAGCCCCACGCGTATCGGTTTCTCCGCCCCCTCCGACGCCCGCCCCCACGCCGCCGCGGCCACCAGCAACGCCGCCCACACCGCACGTGCCTTCCTCACGGTGTCACCTCCGGTTTCCCTCGCACTGGAGGGCCCAAAAGCTCGCTCCGGCCAGGCCGCTCAAAAGGGCCCAGGTGCAAGGCGGCGCGCGATGGGCTGAGTGAGGCGTACTCCGGGTACGCCGCAGCGAGCGCCCGAGCGCGCCAACACCGCAGATGGGCCGTTTTCAGCGGCCTGCCACGGCGGATGCCACCAGCGTAGCCGCCAGCGCCAGATTGCGCACCCGGTGCATCCGCAGCGAGGGACGGGGCCACGCCGGGTCGAAGGGCGCCGCGTCGGCCGCAGCCCGGATCCCCTCCAGCTCGGCCAGCGCGCGGCGCGCGTCCGCCGGGACCCGGCGGACGAGGACCGGATCCATGACTTCTCCGATGCGGCGCTCCAGGGCCCTCGCCTCCCGAAGCGTCGGCCGACGGGCCCCGGGGACGCGCCCCGCCGGTGCCCGCGCGGCCGGCGCGCCCGGGGGCGCCGGGCCGGCGGCCGCAGCGAAGGCCACCCCTGCCCGCGCGGCCAGCCGCCCGAAGACCATGGCCTCCAAGATGCCCGTCCCGGACAGCCGGTCCGCCCCATGCAGGCCGCCCATGCCCTCCCCGGCGGCGTAGAGTCCGGGGAGCGATGTGGCGCCGTGCCCATCCACCCGGATGCCGCCCAGCATCTGGTGCGCCCCGGGCGCGATGCGGATCCGTTCCCGCAGCAGGTCGGCCCCGGCCCGCCGGAGCGCTGCGAGGGTGGCCGGCATCTCCGCCTGGTACGTCTCGCGGGGGATGGCCGTGCCGTCCCACTCCAGGAACCGCCCCTCCACGCCCCGCCCGGCCGCCGCCTCGGCGGCCATCCACTCGCACAGCGCCCGCAGCCTCGCCTTGCGCGCCGCGTGGGGCGGCAAACCGGCCGGTGCCTCGAAGGCGAAGGCCTCGCCCAGCCGGTTGAGCACGCGCCCGGCCAGTAGGATACCCGAGACCAGGTACGTGCCGGGGGATGGGGCCGCGGTCAGAGGATAGGACTGGACGAACTCCATGTCCCGCAAGGCGGCGCCGGCCCGCCACGCCAGCGCCACGCCGTCCCCGGCGATGTCCGGCGGGTTGGTGGTGAGGGAAAAAACGTTCCCCAGGCCGCCCGCCGCCAGGACCACGGCGCCGGCACCCACCGCGGTCACCTCGCCGGTGCGCCCGTGGGCCACGAGCGCCCCCGCCACCCGGCCGCCGTCGCGCAGCAGATCCAGCGCCACCACGCCCTCGCGCAGCTCCGCGCCGCGCGAGCGTGCCACATCGGCCAGGCGCCCCAGCAGCTTGCCGCCGAACCCCGCCTCGCACACCAGGCTACGCGGGCACGAGTGGCCGGGGAGCTGCACGCGCCGGGTTCGCCCGCCCTCCTCGCGGAAGCGCAGGCCGAGCGTGCGCAAGAGATCGTGTTCCTC
>Ga0187766_10002420_pt1 | contig 11006 bp, 12 predicted proteins | sample 0216_QUI02_MP05__4_FD_132971 | JGI IMG/M metagenome (GOLD analysis project Ga0187766, IMG submission 132971) | Tropical peat soil microbial communities from peatlands in Department of Meta, Colombia - 0216_QUI02_MP05_20_MG | ecosystem: Environmental > Terrestrial > Soil > Wetlands > Peat ... | reverse complement strand
TACACGGCCCGCATCGTCGCCGGTCCGGGTTAGACGGGCCCAGCTCCTCCCCGTGCCATTACACGGCCCGCATCGTCGGCGGTCCGGGTTAGACGGGCCCAGCTCCTCCCCGGGCCGCTACACGGCCCGCATCGTCGCCGGTTCAGGTTAGAACCGGGTCAGCCCGGCGAGCAGCACCGCACTCACCGTCGTCGTCAGTTCGATCGTCGCGCCCAGCACGTCACCGGTGATGCCGCCGAACCGGCGCACGCAATGCGCGACCAGGGCCGCCCCGCAGCACACCGCCACCAGCACCGCGACCGGGCCGTGCCACGGCCGGGGACCCGCCCACAGCGAAATGACGACCAGCACCGCGATCCAGCCCGCCACCACCGGCGTTGGCTGGGTGCCGGCGACGCGGGCACCCAGGGTGCTGCCCTCGGCCGCGGGCATCGATCGGCGGCAGGCCAGCACCGCCGCGACCCGGCCGGCAACGACCGCGACGATGATCCCGGTTGCGCCCAACGCCGAAAAAGCCAGTCCCTGCAAGACGATCACCAACACGACGGCGGCCACCCCGAACGGCCCGGTCGCCCCGTCGCGCATCACCTCAAGCGCGCGTGGCGCCGGTCCGTAGCAGCCCAGCCCGTCGGCGGTGTCGGCCACACCGTCGATGTGCAGGCCACGGGTCGCGGCCAGCACTGCGGCCACCGCCAGCAGTCCCGACAGCGGGCTGGACGGGCCGAATGCCAGCGCGCCGACCCACACCACCGTCGCGGCCAATGCGCCCAGCGCGGCTCCGACCACGGGCAGCGCGGTCACCGTGCCGCGGCCCAGCGGGCGATCCCCAGGTACGGGAACCGCGGTTCCGAAGGCGAAAGCCGTTGCCAGCGAACGGATCATGACGGCGCAGCCTGATCGGCGCTCTCAGCCGTGGTGGAAACGCCGGCGGCGGAGAAGGTGGCCATCGAGGACAGCGCGGCCACCGCGGCGCGCAGCACGCCCAGCGCCACCGCGGCGCCGGTGCCCTCGCCCAGGCGCATCCGCAGGTCCAGAATCGGGTCTAGCTCCAGGGCCGTCAGGGCCAGCTGGTGAGCCGGTTCTGCCGAGCGGTGCCCAGCTTGCCACCACTGCCGGGCGCCGGGCGCCAGATGCTCGGCGACCAAGGCCGCGGCCGTCACCGCCATGCCGTCGAGCAGCAGCGGGGTGCGCCGGACGGCGGCCTGCCCGCAGAAGCCCGCCATCGCCGCCAGGTCAGCGCCGCCGCAGCAGCGCAGCAACCCCAGCGGGTCGGACAATACCGGCCGCGCCCGAAACAGCGCATCGCGCACCGCGGCGGTTTTGCGTGCCCAGCCGGCGTCGTCGATCCCGGTCCCATAACCGACCACCGCGACCGGCTCGGCGTCGGTCAGCGCCGCAACCAGAACCGCTGCCGCGGTGGTGTTTCCGATGCCCATATCGCCGGCGATGAGCAGATCGGCGCCGGCGTCGACCTCCTCATCGGCGATCCGCTGGCCCCCCTCGATTGAGCTGGCGGTCTCCTCGCCGGTCAAAGCGTCCTCCACAGCGATGTTGCCGCTGCCACGCCGAACTTTATGTGCCCCAATCTGTTCCGACAAGGCATCGGCATCCACGGCGAGGTCCACCACCCGCACCGTCGCGTCGGCGACGCTGGCCAGTGCGTTGATCGCCCCGCCGCCGGCATCGATGTTGGCGACCATCTGGGCAGTGACTTCCGGCGGGTAGGCCGACACCCCGCACCGGGCTACACCGTGGTCACCGGCGAACACCACCACCCGGGCGCGCTCGAATTGCGTTGGCGGGCAGCGCCCCTGGCACGCCGCCACCCACACAGACAGATCCTCCAAGCGACCCAGCGCGCCCCGCGGCTTTGTCAGGGTGTCTTGGCGAGCGCGGGCAGCCGCGGCGGCACCCGCATGCGGGGGCGGCACCGGTGCGAACGTCATCGGATCCCCGACGGCTTGATCGTCACCGCCTGTCCGGCCACCACTAGCATCACCCGCTCGCACACGCCGGCCAGCCGCTGGTTGAGGCCGCCCAGCTCGTCGGCGAACCGGCGGCCGGACACGGTGGCCGGCACCACCGTCAACCCGACTTCCGGGCTGACCAGCACCAGCGGCGCGCAGAACGTGCTGACCGCCGAGAGCATGTCGTCGACGGGACCCGCCACCGACCCGCCGTCCCAGCCGCGGTGGCGGTCCAGCACGGCGGTCAGCCAGTCGCCGAGATCGTCGATCAGCGTTGGCGTGCTCGGCGACTGGCGCAATTCGGTTGCGATGTCGTAGGTTTCAACCGTCGACCAGTGCGCGGGCCGGCGGTCGCGATGCTCGGCGATCCGCTGCGACCAGGCCGCATCGGCACGCACGGCCGAGCCGGTGGCCAGGTAACGCACCGGCTGGCCGGGTGCCAGCGACTCAGCGATGGCTGCCTCCGCCCACCGGGACTTGCCTGACCGGATCCCGCCCAGCACCAGGGTGCGCACCGCGGGTCAGCCAGCTTCCAGGCGACGTTTAATCAACACTGCTGCCGCGGTTGACCTGGGGCCGAGGTGCCCGCATCCGGCGCAGCTGCGAAGCCCGGCCGGCGGCGTAAAGGCCCAGCTTCCAGCGGCTTTCGGTGTTGTCCGGGAACTTCGCGTCAACCAGCTTGGCGACCTTGCGGGCCAAGATGACCCCGTCGATGGCCATAACAGCCATCAGCACCATCATCGCGGGCGACATGTAGATCTGCAGCTGCGGGACGGCAAACATGATGAACAGCAGCGCCAGCGCCGACGGCATGAATAGCCCGAGCGCGTTGCGACGAGAGTCCACCACATCGCGAACATATCGGCGTACCGGGCCCTGGTCGCGCGGCAGCAGGTAGGCCTGTTCGCCGGCCATCATCCGCTCCCGGCGATCCGCCATCTGGGCCCGGCGCGCAGCCTTCTCGGCCCTGCGTTCCTCGCGGCTGAGCTTAGGTCCGGCCAGCGATTTGCGCCGGGCGCGCGCCTCGGCGACGGTCATCGGTGCCGGTGCGACCGGTCCGCGGCGCTTGGCGGCGTCGCTGCGCTTGGGTGTGGGTCGGCCCTTGGGCGCCGTCGTGCGCGACCCGCGAAAAGCCGCGGACGTCGACGCGGCGTCAGCGGAGGCGGTGTCGGTGGGTGTCGCCGATGCGTCGGCATCTTTTTTGCGGCCCAGCAGCTTCACAGTCGCCAGGTTACTTCGCGGCCGCATTCGTTCGATATGGGCCTGCCCCGGCATGCGCTGCAGCGCGCCCGGCCCTACGCTTGCTGGGATGAACGCCCCGGGGGCCTCCAAGACAGGCGTCGCCGGCATCGCGCCCGCTGGAGCCCACCGGCCGATCCTGCGGGTGCTGGTCGCTCCGGATTGCTACGGCGACAGCCTGACCGCCGTCGAAGCCGCCGCCGCCATCGCGGCCGGGTGGGACCGGGCCCGGCGGGGCGATCAGCTCGCAATCGCCCCGCAGTCCGACGGCGGCCCTGGATTCGTCACAGTACTGGCCAGCCGGGTGGGGGAGCTGCGCCGACTGCGGGTGTGCGGGCCGCTGGACACCGATGTCGACGCCGATTGGGTGTTCGATCCCGGCTCGACCACGGCATACCTGGAGTGTGCGCAGGCCTGCGGTCTGGCCCGCCTCGGTGGCCCGCCGACACCGCACACCGCCCTGTCCGCCCACAGCCGGGGAGTCGGCCAGCTCATCGTCGCCGCGCTGCAAGCCGGGGCGGCGCGCATCGTGGTCGGGCTCGGCGGCAGCGCGTGCACCGACGGCGGGCGGGGACTGGTCGACGAGCTCGGTGGCCTGGAGGCGGGCCGCCGACGGCTGGCGCAGGTGGAGCTGATCGCCGCCTCCGACGTCGAATACCCGCTGCTGGGACCGTGGGGCGCCGCCAGGATATTCGGGCCGCAGAAGGGCGCCGATGCGGCCACCGTCGCAGCACTCGAACAGCGCCTTGCGGTGTGGGCCGACGAATTGGACGCGGCCGCCGGGCGGGCCGTGCGCGCGGAACCGGGCGCGGGCGCGGCGGGGGGTATCGGGGCTGCGCTGCTCGCGCTTGGTGGCCGGTGCGAATCCGGCGCCGCGATCATCGCTGAAAACACCCACCTTGCCGACGACATCGCCGCCGCGGATCTCGTCGTCACCGGTGAGGGCCGACTCGACGAGCAGTCCCTGCACGGCAAGGTGGTCGGCGCGCTGGCAGCCGCAGCGCGGTCGCGGCAAATCCCGGTGCTGGTGCTGGCCGGGCAGGTCTGTCTGGACGACACCGCGTTGCGATCAGCGGGGATTCTGGCCGCTTACGCCATCGCCGACTACGCCGGTTCGGTGCGGCTGGCCTTAGTGGATGCCGCCAACCAGCTAATGGGATTGGCATCACAGGCAGCGGCACGACTCGGGAATAGCGACACAACGAGGTACCGTTGATGCAGTGCGCTTTCAGCGCCGAGTGGACCCGAGTAAACCCACGCATGGCGTATAACACGTAGGGAGACGCAATGACTGTTCCGGGCGAGAAGACTGCCACGACTCACGGCGTGACCTTGACCGAGGCCGCCGCTGCGAAGGCGAAGTCTCTGCTGGATCAGGAGGGACGCGATGATTTGGCGCTGCGCATCGCGGTCCAGCCGGGCGGGTGCGCCGGGCTGCGCTACAACCTCTTTTTCGACGACCGCACGCTCGACGGTGACCTGACCGCGGAGTTCGGTGGTGTGATGTTGACGGTGGACCGCATGAGCGCGCCGTATGTGCAGGGCGCGACGATCGACTTCGTGGACACCATCGAGAAGCAGGGTTTCACCATCGACAACCCGAACGCCACCGGATCCTGCGCCTGCGGGGATTCGTTCAACTGACGGTCCCGGCTGGGCTTATTGGCGCCCGCGCGTCTAGTACGTTCCCGCGGTGCGCAGCACATAGGAGCAGACCAGGATCTGGTTGCGCTGGATGAGTAGCTGCGCGAGGCCTTGCATGCCGCCGCGGGGCGCACCACCCGTCGCAGGCACCACTCGCATCGTGAACAGCACCTGGGCCTGATACTTCGACCAGTAAACGATCTTGTCGATCGAGGTCACTTTGGTCTGGGAGAACTGCTTGCGGAAGGCGTCGCTACTCAGTTTGGCCAGCGCTTCGTCGGAGCGTCGGTCGCGGACGGCGTCATAGATACCGCACAGCGTGTTGCGGGCGATGGTTTCGATGTCGCGGTGCTCCAGGGCATCCAGATAGCCTTGAATCGCCGTTTTGGCGGTCGCATCGGAAAGCGCGCCGGCGGCGATAGATCGCTCACTTCGGGTCCCATACACGATCGCGGTCGTCATCGCGGCTACCAGCGCCAAGGCCACCAGAGCGCCGACGATCAGTGGCCGACGCCGCCGTTTCGGGTATGACACCGGCGGCGGCAGCCCGGGATAGGCGGCGGACGCGGGTGGTGCTTGGTCCGCCGGCGAGCGGGCGTAGGCGGGCTGACCGGGAATGGGCTGGCTGGGGCGGGGCTCGGTGTAGGGCGGTCCATGGGCGCCGATGTCGTGGTTCGGCAAATCCGGACCGGCCATCGTAATTCTCCTACGGTGGGGCGGGATGACGAGCGGTGGTCGCCAACGGCGTTCGGGTTCCGGTGAGCTCCCTAGGCAGGCTAGCGCACTGCCGGCCGGTAGCCGTCGATGTAACGTGACCGCTACGTGAGTAAGTTTAGATAGACGAGCTTACGAATGAAGGGCGGAGATTTCGTGACGATTGCGGTGACCGGTTCGATTGCTACCGACCATTTGATGCGGTTTCCTGGGCGGTTTTCCGAACAGCTGCTGGCCGATCATCTGCACAAGGTGTCGCTGAGCTTCCTGGTCGACGACCTGGTGATACATCGCGGCGGCGTGGGCGGAAACATGGCCTACGCCATCGGCGTGCTTGGCGGCGACGTCGCGCTGGTCGGCGCGGCCGGCACCGACTTCGCCGACTATCGGGAATGGCTGGAGGCGCACGGCGTCAACTGTGACAACGTGTTGATCTCTACGACCGCGCATACCGCACGCTTCGTTTGCACAACCGATCTCGACATGGCCCAGATCGCATCGTTCTATCCGGGCGCGATGTCGCAGGCCCGTGACATTTCGCTCGCTGATGTGGTGTCGGCCATCGGCACACCGGAGTTGGTCATAATCGGGCCCAACGACCCGGACGCCATGTTCTTGCACACCGAGGAGTGCCGCAAACTTGGACTGGCCTTTGCCGCCGACCCGTCCCAGCAGCTGGCCCGGTTGACAGGCGAGCAGATCCGCAAGCTCATCGACGGCGCCACCTACCTGTTCACCAACGACTACGAGTGGGACCTGCTGCTGTCCAAGACCGGCTGGACCGAAGCCGAGGTGATGGCGCAAGTGGGGCTGCGGGTGACCACACTCGGCGCTAAGGGTGTGGACCTGGTCGACCGCGGCGGCGCAGTCGCGCACGTGGGTGTGGTACCTGAGACCAGCCAGGTTGACCCCACCGGTGTCGGCGACGCGTTCCGGGCCGGTTTCCTGACCGGCCGCAGTGCGGGTCTGGGCCTGGAGCGTTCGGCGCAGCTCGGGTCGCTAGTCGCCGTGCTGGTGTTGGAGTCGACCGGCACTCAGGAGTGGGAGTGGGATCGCGACGTCGCAGTGACCCGGCTAGCCGGCGCCTACGGCGACGAGGCTGCCGTCGAGATCGACGGCGCGCTGGCGTAGCGCGTCACAGCTGGACGGGATACTGCGGCTCACTGATCTGCGGCACCACGGTGTGCTCGACGAAGATCGCGTGCCACAGCATGAAGATCAGCATCGTCCACAGCCGCCGGCTGTGATCGCTTGCGCCGCAACGATGTTCGTCGAGCATCCGGCGTACGGCGGCGACGTCGACAAGGTGATCCGCGTGCGAGGCGTCCACCATCGCATACGCCCACTCCAGCAGCTCGCCGGCGCGCAGCCAGTGCCGGATGGGCACCGGGAACCCGAGCTTGGGCCGGTTGAGCACATGTGCGGGGACGATCGGTGCCAGTGCGCGCCGCAGTGCGTACTTGGTGGTGGTGCGGGTGATCTTGGCCTGCACCGGCAACCGCGAGGCCACCGCGAACACCTCGGGATCCAGGAACGGCACCCGCAACTCCAGCGAGTTGGCCATCGTCATCTTGTCGGCCTTGACCAAAATGTCGCCCCGCAACCAGGTGAGCAAGTCGATGTGCTGCATGCGGGCCACCGGATCCCAGCCCTGCGATTCGGCGTACACCGGCGCCGTCACGTCGGTTGGGTCCACTCCGGCCGGAACCCGGGCAGCACGGCCTGCAATTGCTCGTCGGAGAAACTGCGCGCATTGCCGTAGTAGCGTTCCTCCAGGGTCAGCGATCCGCGGTGCAGCAGGCTTTTGCCCCGCATGCCGTCCGGTAGCGGTTTGGACACCTTGCCCATCGAGCGCCGCAGCGGCCCGGGCAAGTAGGCGAAGGGCTTCAGCGACAGCGGCTCCCGGTAGATCGTGTAGCCGCCGAACAACTCGTCGGCACCCTCACCGGAGAGCACCACCTTGACGTACTTGCGGGCCTCGCGGGCGACGAAGAACAGCGGCACCAGCGCCGGGTCGGCCACCGGCTCGTCGAGGTACCAGACGATCTCGGGTAAGGCGGCGACGAACTCGCCTGGGCTGACCACTTTGGCGACGTGCCGGGCTCCGATGGCCTCGGCCGACGCCACGGCGACGTCGATCTCGGAGAAGCCCTGCCGCTCGAAACCGGTGGTGAAGGTGATCAGTCGCGGGTTGTGCCGGATGGCCAGCGCGGCGATCGCCGTGGAGTCGATGCCCCCCGACAGAAACGCACCGACGGTGACGTCGGCGCGCATGTGCTTGGCCACCGAGTCCTCTAGGACCGCGGTGATCTCGTCGTAGCGCGCCTGCTCGGTGTCGCGGCTGATCGGGATGGAGGTAAAGCGAGGCACAAAGTACCGGGTAACGTCGGGCACACCCTGCCCGGGACGGATCCGGGCGTAGCAGCCCGATTTCAGTCGGCGGACCCCGCGGTGCAGTGTCTCTGGTTCCGGCACGTACTGCAGCACCGTGTAGTGCTGCACGGCCCGCTGGTCGATGCGAGAGTCGAATCCCACGATGTCCGCCAGGTCCAGCAGGCATTTCTTCTCGCTCGCCACCGCGGTCCCGCCGGGCCCGGTCGCGACGAACAGCGGCTTGATCCCGAAAGGGTCACGGGCGCAGAACAACTCACGGGTCACCGTGTCCCACAGCGCGAACGCGAACATGCCCCGCAACCGCGCCAACGCGCCGGTACCCCAGTAGTGGTATGCGGCGACGATGGCCTCGCCGTCGCCGTCAGTGGCGAAAACAGCGCCGTGCGTCGCGGCGAGTTCCTCGCGCAGCTCCAGGTAGTTGTAGATCTCGCCGTTGAACACCAGCAGGTAGCGGCCGGGTGTCTCTGGCGGCCCCCACCGCAGCGGCTGATGCGAGTGCGCGATATCGATGATGGAGAGCCGGTTGAAGCCGAGCACGACGGTCGTAGGCGAGTCCAGGTCGGCCCAGGTGCCCGGCTCGTCGGGTCCGCGGTGCCGCATCAGGTGCGACGCGCGCGCGACAGCGTCGGCGACATCACGGGCAGAACTGGAAGAATCAGCGCCGGCCGCGGCACCCACGAAGGCCAGCAGTCCACACATGGCGACCCAGTATGCCGCACTGGGCGGGTCGCTGACCGGCCCGCATCGTCGCCGGAGGGGCGGCGTGGTCTACGCTGCGTAGTATTCGACTGCTGCAGCGAGTCGGCCGACGCTACCCCGCAAGCCGGGTACCCCGTCGGCCCAGCTTGTGATACAGGAGGCGCCACCGTGACACCTCGCCGCCCCGGACGTTCGGGTGGCCTTTCTACGGGGCTTCACCGAGGTCTTACCCGTCGGCTTCGGCTGCTGGTGCTCGCCGCGACGCTGGGGGCGTTGGCGGTCGCCGTGAGCGGATGCAGTTGGTCGGACGTGCTGGGCATGGGCTGGCCGACGGGCATCACCCCGGAGGCCAGGCTCAACCGGGAGCTGTGGATCGGAGGTGTGATCGCCTCCCTGGCGGTCGGGGTGATCGTGTGGGGTCTCATTTTCTGGTCCTCGGCGTTCCACCGCAAGAAAGACACCGACACCGAATTGCCCCGCCAGTTCGGCTACAACATGCCGCTGGAGCTGGTGCTCACCGTAATACCGTTCCTCATCATCTCGGTGCTGTTCTATTTCACCGTGGTGGTGCAGGAGAAGATGCTGCATGTGAGGTCGGACCCCGAGGTCGTCGTGGACGTAACGGCATTCCAGTGGAACTGGAAATTCGGGTATCAGAAGGTCGATTTCAAGGACGGCACCCTGACCTATGACGGCGCGGACCTGGCGCGCAAACACGCGATGGTCTCCAAGCCCGAAGGCACCGACAAGCACGGCGAAGAACTCGTCGGCCCGGTGCGCGGGCTCAACACCGAGGACCGGACCTACCTCAACTTCGACAAGGTCGAGACCCTGGGTACCAGCACCGAGATCCCGGTGCTGGTACTACCCGCCGGCAAGCGCATCGAGTTTCAATTGGCGTCGGCCGATGTCGTGCACGCGTTCTGGGTGCCGGAATTTTTGTTCAAGCGTGACGTGATGCCCGACCCCGCGGCGAACCACTCCGTGAACACCTTCCAGGTCAAAGAGATCACCAAGACCGGGGCGTTCGTCGGGCACTGTGCCGAGTTGTGCGGCACTTATCACTCGATGATGAATTTCGAGGTTCGAGTGGTGCGGCCCAACGATTTCAAGGCCTACTTACAGCACCGGATCGCGGGGAAGACCAATGCCCAGGCCTTGCAGGCGATCGACCAGTCCCCGGTAGCAGTCACCACGCACCCGTTCGAAACTCGCCGCGGTGAGCGAGCCCCCCAAGCGAGTAGGTAGGGACGTCCATGCATATCGAAGCTAGGTTGTTCGAGTTCGTGGCCGCCTTCTTCATCGTGATCGCGGTGCTGTACGGCGTGTTGACTTCGATGTTTGCCACCGGCGGTGTCGAGTGGGCCGGTACCACCGCGCTGGCACTGACCGGTGGCATGGCGCTGATCGTGGCCACGTTCTTCCGCTTTGTGGCCCGCCGGCTGGACACCCGGCCCGAGGACTACGAGGGCGCTGAGATCAGTGACGGCGCAGGGGAATTGGGGTTCTTCAGCCCGCACAGTTGGTGGCCGATCCTGGTCGCGCTGTCCGGCTCGGTGGCGGCGATCGGCGTCGCGCTGTGGTTGCCGTGGTTGATCGTTGCCGGGGTGGTGCTCGTCCTCGGCTCGTTGGCAGGGCTGGTCTTCGAGTACTACATCGGTCCCGAGAAGCACTGATCGTTGCTGGCCAACGTAACAATCAGGGCATCAGTTGATCGGTGACCAGTCCGCCAAGACTGCCCTGCCCCCCTGGTTGGGTAGGGTTGCCGAAGCACAAATGAGAAACGTCGAGGCGCGCACCGCGGCACCGCGCGTGCTGGTGATGCAGTCGAACAGGACAGGCAAGCATGAGTGGGCCTAACCTCCCAGGACCGGAATCCGAGGAGCTGGAACCTGGTAGCGAGCTCGGCGACGAACTTGACCTGGGCAGCGAGCCGAGCGACGAACCGGCGCCCGGCGAAGAAGAGCCGGAGGACCAGACCAGCGAGACCGAGTTTTCGCAGGCCTACTCGGCTCCCGAGTCCGAGCAGTTCACCACCGGCCCGTATGTGCCGGTCGATCCACACCTATACGACTACGACAGCTACGAATCGATCGGCCTGGAGGACAAACGGACCACTCCCCGCTGGCCGTGGGTGGTCGGCGTTGCCGCGATCGTGGCGGCGATCGCCCTAGTGGTATCGGTGTCGCTGCTCTTCGCCCGCACCGACACCGAGAAGCTCGCCACCCCGGGGACCGCCCCAACATCAACGCCACCGATGCAGGACGAGATCATCGCCACCACACCACCGCCACCCCCCGCTGCGCCCCCGCCGCCGCCTACCGCTGCGCCCCCGCCGCCACCCCCGCC